>Ga0247833_1000213_pt1 | contig 104062 bp, 95 predicted proteins | sample LaCruzMarch2015__7_FD_187117 | JGI IMG/M metagenome (GOLD analysis project Ga0247833, IMG submission 187117) | Freshwater microbial communities from meromictic Lake La Cruz, Castile-La Mancha, Spain - LaCruzMarch2015_8m | ecosystem: Environmental > Aquatic > Freshwater > Lake | place: Spain...
GAATCCAAGGCTGCCTACAGGCGGCTAAGCCCCGAGCAACTGCAACGGGTGGCCGCTCAGTTGATGGTGCTCAACCGCATGGATCACACCATGGAGAGCACCGAACGCCAATGGCGCGCCATTGTGGGCTGATACCCGTGTGAGCTCAGGGTTCAGGCGTTTGGGCGCGACGACCACCAACGCTCGACGCGATAGAGTAGCATCACCAGCAGCACCACCAGCCAGAACCAAAGTTCCGGTGGGTTGGAGTTGAACAGGATCAGCAGCAGCACCACCTCGCTGACCAGCCAGGGAAATTCCTGGCGCAGCAAGGGATTGCGGATCCGGGGAAGGGACGGCGACTTCACAGGGGATCTCATGGAACGGTGTTGGGCTGGCGCAGGGAGGGCTGGTCCCAGCGCAGGTCGATCCAACGGGTGCGGAAGCCACCGGTGAGGGAGCGCAGGCCAGGAATCACATAGCTGATCGGCGAGCGCCACTCCACGTACGCATGGGTGGACACGGTGAGGCCGTCGCGGATCGGGAACACGCCACTCCCCCCCGAGAGGGTCCAGCGGTAGCCATCCACGCTGGAGAGATCGCGCTCCAGCTCGATTTCAGTGCGCATCACCGGACCGTTCTTCGTCAGCGCCTGGGCCAGTTGCGCGTTGCCGGTGGTGGTGGAGATGTCGTCTTCGGTGGCGGGCAGGGTGAGCACCTGCGTCACCTTGCCCACAATGCCGCCGAAGCGGCCGCGCTGGTTCCACTGCGGCACTACCTCCACGGGCAGCCCCAGGTGCAGCCGGCGGGCATCGGCGGGCGCGAAGTAGGACACCACCCGCAGCGGGCGGTCTTTGGCACTGGGTTGCTCAGGCCGACCGATCGTGCCCAGCCGCTGGCCGGTGCCCACGGTCTGGCCGGCGATCACCTGCAGGTCCAACATCGTGCCGTCCCGGTCGGCATGCACCTTGCCGTCGTAGGCGATCTTGGCTTCGGTCACCTGGATCTGACGCTTGAGATCGTCGATCTGATAACGACGCTGCAGGGCCTGGGTTTCGATATTGAGCTTCACCTGCTGATAGTTGGTCACCACGTTCTTCTCTTTGATCTTCACGTCATCGAGATTCACGCTGGTGCTGGTGAGCCCCTGCTCTGCCGACACCACCTCAGAAGACAGCGGGGCCACCACCTCGCGCTGGGCCAGCCAATCGAGGTTGCGCAATTTGCTGGAGTAGGTCGACTGCAGTTCGCCGTAGCGGCGGCGATCGTCGGACAACTTGGCCAGGGACGTCTCCAGGGCCCGCTTCTCGGTGAGCAGCCGCAGGGCATCGCGCTCATCGAGCTGGGCATTGTGCCGCTGCAGTTGGCGCAAGTTGCCGCGCTGCTGGTCGAGTTGGCGCTCCAGCACCGGCAGATACAGCTGCATCAGCACCTGGCCGCGCGCCACCGACTGTCCCTCCTTGACGAACACCTCCCGCACCTGGCCGCCTGCACGGGCGTTGAGGATGCCGGCGTTGTCGGGATAGATCAACACGCCCATGCCTTCCACCTCTGTGGGCACTGGCCAGAACAGGGCCCACAGAACCAGCACGCCACCCACCCCCGCCAGGCTCACACCCACCTGGCTGTGATCGCTCAGCCCGTGCCAACGCGACTGCAACCGCTGCAAGGGGCCGCGGGGCGAGGGCGCTGCAGCGGTGGGGGTGGCCTGAGTCATGGCGCTCAGCTTGCATGATGAAAAGGCACCTGTCAGCCCCCGCCTGCTGGGACAACCCAGGCCCAGCGGCTGCAGGAAAACGCTAATCCGGCCAACGCCGATCTGCAGCTCACCGGCCTGCGTAACCACGCCAGTGCCAGCGGCTCCGACCCCACAACCACACGATCCAAGCCCGGTGGCCCTCGTCGACGGGCTTTGTCGTGTCGGCCATGAGCAACAACACGGAGAGCTCCCAATGGAAAGGGTCCACCGGTCGAGGGGCCCCGATGGCCGCGGATGGGGGTGGAGCTGGTGATTGAGCGGGGCTCGACGGCCCCGAAGCGCTGAGAGGCGTACGAGCTGCTTTCCGACCGCCTATACGACCGCATAGAGAATCTCGCCATGGGAGAGACATCCCAAAAATAAGAAGACCCCAGCAGGGCCGGGGTTTTCAGGGGATGGAGCCAAGCGGATTCGAACCGCTGACCCCCTGCATGCCATGCAGGTGCTCTACCAGCTGAGCTATGGCCCCATTGATGCACCGGCTAACCGATGCTTGTGGAGCTTACAACGTGGTGGTGCGGGCCCGATCCCTTCAGACCTGACGCCAGACCGCCACCAGGCGGCCCTGGACACTCACCTGGTCGGCGGGCAGAAGGATCGGTGCGTAGGCCGGATTGGCGGCCTCCAGGCGCACCTGGGATCCCTGGCGGTGGAAATGCTTGAGGGTGGTGCCGCTGCCCGGCACCAGGGCGCTCACGATCGTGCCCTCCCGCAGCCGGGAGGGGTCGGCCACCGGCTCCATCAGCACCACGTCGCCATCGGCGATGTGGGCCTCCACCATCGAGTCGCCGTTGACCGTGAGGGCGAACAGGCCGCGGGTGTCGAGCACCGGGGCCAGATCAAGGTGCTCCTGGACGTCATCGAAGGTTTCCACCAGCCCGCCGGCGGCCACGGCCCCGAGCACCGGGATGCCCAGCCGGCTCTCGCCGAGCAGCTGCAGGGTGCGGGCCTGGCCTTCCTGCCAGGTGATCCAGCCCTTCTGCTGCAGGTGGCGCAGGCGGCTCTGGATCGGCGCCGGCGAGCGCAGGCCCATGGCCTCCATCATCTGGCGGATCGACGGGCTGTGGCGGTGACTGCCGATGTAGTCGGCGAGCCAGGCATAGAGCTCACGTTGAGCCTTGGTGAGCTCCTGGGTGGTGGCGACCACGGGCAGTACGGATGAACCAGTCCCTTTCTGCCATCCCGCGCGCGGTTTGTCCAGGGCCGGGCCTGCCGCCGCCGTCCGGAGCCTGCCGCAGCCGCCCTCAGCCGCCGGCGCCCCCCAGCAGGGTGGCGAGCAGGGCCTGCTGCACGTGCAGGCGGTTCTCCGCCTGGTCGAACACCCGGCTGGCGGCCCCCTCGATCACACCGGCGCTGATCTCCTCGCCCCGGTGGGCAGGCAGACAATGCAGCACGATCGCCCGCGGATCGGCCTCGGCCAGCAGGTCCTCGTCGAGGCACCAGCCGGCGAAGGCCTGCTCCCGCTGGGCCTGCTCCTCCTCCTGCCCCATGGAGGCCCACACATCGGTGTAGAGCACATGGGCCCCCCGGGCCGTCGCCACCGGGTCCTGCAGCGCCGTGATCGAGCTGCGCCCGCCGGCGAGGGCCTGGGCTTGCGCCACCACCGCCGGGCTGGGGACGAAACCGTCCGGGCTGCCGATGCGCACGTCCATCCCCAGCAGGGCCCCGACGAGCATCAGCGAATGGGCCATGTTGTTGCCGTCGCCCACGTAGGCCAGGGTGAGGCCGTGCAGGTCGGTAAGGCCGTGGCCGAAGCGCTCCTGGATCGTCAGGGCGTCGGCCAGGGCCTGGCAGGGGTGCTCCAGGTCGGTGAGGGCGTTGATCACCGGGATCGAAGCCCAGTGGGCGTAGGCGGCCAGGTCGTCGTGGGCGAAGGTGCGGATCGCCAGGGCATCGCAGTAGCGGCTCAGCACCCGGGCGGTGTCGGCGATCGGCTCGCCCCGGCCCACCTGGGTGACGGCCGGGTTGAGGTCGATCGTCTGGCCGCCGAGCCTGGCCATGGCGACGATGAAGCTCACCCGGGTGCGGGTGGAGGCCTTGGAGAAGATCAGCCCCAGCACCCGCCCGGCCAGATCGATGCGTCGTTCGCCGCCCTTCAGCTGGCGGGCCAGCTCGAGCAGGGCGAAGGTCTGGGGGCCGTCGAGGTCGGCCGAGGAGAGCAGATCGCGGCCCTTGAGGGCGGCGAGCGGGGCTGAGGGGGACACCATGGCCCACGTCCCAAAGAACCCTTATGCGAGATCGACCCCCCCGACGTCAAGGGCAGGGGCGCAGGCCGTGGCGCGCGGGCTGCACCGGGCTGGTGCGGGGCAGCAGGATGAAGGGGGAGGACCGCCAGGCTCCGGGTGCTTCCCAGCAGGCCAGGTTGGGGTTGGCGGCACGAAGGACGGGCAGGTCGTCGGGGGCAAGCTGAAAGCCCAGGAAGGGTCGCTCAAGGGGTTCACCAGAGTCCCGCCAGCCGTCCGGCATCGGCCGCAGTTGGCCGGGCCGGAAGTAGAGGGGGCTGAGGGCGTCCAGCCGCCAGCCGTGGCTGCGGCAGCCCCCGTCGCAGATGCCACTGCGCTCGACGAAGGCGGCCATCAGCTTGTAGTTCTGCAGGGGGACCCGTTTATGGGCCAGCTCCCGCTGGCCCAGCTGCCACTGCAGCAGCAGCCAGACCGCCAGCAGGCTGGCCAGGGCGAGCCGCTGTCCATGGCCGAGTCGCCGGCTCAGCTCCCAGCCATTGCCAAAGAGGTAGGCCACGGCAGGGAGCAGCACGATGTAGTACCTGGCCTGGGACAGCGGCTTGATCAGGTCGATGGGCAGCATGAGCCCGAGGAAGACACCGATTGACAGCAGCAGGAAGCGGGCTTCCCCCAGGGCCGGGCTTGGCGCCGCCGGCGCCACGGAAGGGCGGTGGCGACGCACCACCGAGACGACGAACACCAGGGCGACGACCACCCCCAGGGCGATCAGCAGCAGCAACTCCTGCCCGGCCCGCCCCGGGGCCAGCAGCGGCAGGGTGCCGTTCGTGAATTCGGTGAAAGTACCGCTGATCGGCGTCACCTGGATCCAGTCCAGACGCTGCAGCTTGTTCGAGAACGAACTGGTCAGCAGATGGGCCACGGGCCACGCCAGCAGGGCCAGCAGCAGGGGCAGCACCTCCCTGCGCCGACGCGGGATCAGACCCTCGGCGCAGCCCAACCCCACCACCACCAGGACGAACAGCAGGGAGAAGTAGTGGGTGAGGGAGAGGAGAAGGCAGGCACCGCTGAACAGCGCTCGGAGGGCCGGGTCGCTCCAGCGGGCCAGGGCACTGTTGCTGGAACCAGTCAGCCGTCGCTGCCGGAGTTCCAGGGCCGCCCCCAGCATCACCGCCGAAAGGGCCAGGGAGGTGGCGTAGCTGCGGGATTCCTGCGCATAGAAGAGAAACGCTGGGCTCGTGCCCAGAAATGCCACGCTCACAAGCCGGCTTCCTGCTCCCCGTCCCGTCGTGAACAGGGCCGTTGCCACCAGGGCAAGGCCGGCCATCAGCAGGCTCAGGCTCCGGGTGGTCATTTCGCCGCTGCCACTCAGCCCGATCCAGAGCTTCAGCAAGATCTGGTATAGGGGCGGGTGGGTGTCGGGGATCAGCCAGTCCCGCAGCAGCACGCCCCAGTCGGCCCTGCTGGCGGACACCGACCAGAGCTCATCTGACCAGTAGGAAGAATTGCCGCCGAGACCGTGACCGGCGGCCAGCACAAAAAAGAGGATCAGCAGCGCAATGAAGGCGAGCTGGATCCTCTGGTGATTCATGGCTGGACGCACGGCTCGTCGGAGACAGCCTGTCGGCCGGGTTGGTCCTGGGTCACACGGCGGCCGCCTCGAGCACCGGCGCATCGGGCAGGCGGCTGGAGGTCAGCAGCTCCTTCAGTTCATCTCCTTCGATCACCTCCTTCTCGAGGATCTTGTGGGAGATGGTCTCGAGCAGCTCGCGGTTGTGGTGCAGGATCGCCAGGGCCCGGTCATGGGCCCGGTCCACCAGACCGCGCACCTCCTTGTCGATCTCCAGGGCGGTGGCGTCGCTCACAGCCCGGCGGGGGTTGGAGTTGCTGCCCAGGAAGCGGCTGCCGCCCTGCTTGTCGTAGGCGAGGGGGCCGAGGGTCTCGCTCATGCCGTAGGTGCCGATCATCTGCTCGGCGATGTCGGTAGCCCGCTGCAGATCATTGGCGGCGCCGGTGGTCACCTCACCGAAGACCACCTCCTCGGCGGAACGGCCGCCCAGCAGGGTGGCGATCTGGCCTTCGAGATCCTCCTTGGAATTCAGGAAGCGCTCCTCGGTGGGCAGCTGCAGGGTGTAGCCCAGGGCCGCCATGCCGCGGGGGACGATCGAGATCTTGGCCACCTTGCTGCCGCCGGGCATCAGGTGCCCCACGATGGCGTGGCCCACTTCGTGGTAAGCCACCACCTTCTTCTCATCGGGCTGCAGCACCCGGCTCTTCTTCTCGAGGCCCGCCACCACCCGTTCGATGGCTTCGTTGAGGTCGGCCTGCTCCACCGTGGTGCGGTAGACCCGGGCTGCCAGCAGGGCCGCTTCATTCACCAGGTTGGCCAGGTCGGCGCCGGCGAAACCGCTGGTGGCCTGGGCGATCTTGTCGAGATCCACGCCCTCGGCCAGCTTCACCTTCTTGCCGTAGATGTCGAGGATCATCTTGCGCCCGGAGAGGTCGGGGCGATCCACCAGCACCTGGCGGTCGAAACGGCCCGGACGCAGCAGGGCGGCATCAAGGGTTTCGGGCTGGTTGGTGGCCGCCAGCACGATCACCGGTTTGTCCTGGGCGGTGAAGCCGTCCATCTCGGTGAGCAGCTGGTTGAGGGTCTGCTCGCGCTCGTCGTTGCCGCCCACCACGCCCATGGAGCCCGAGCGGCTCTTGCCGATGGCGTCGAGTTCGTCGATGAAGATGATGCACGGCGCCTTCTTCTTGGCTTCTTCAAACAGATCGCGAACCCGGGCAGCGCCGGCCCCCACGAACAGCTCCACGAATTCGGAGCCGGAGATGATGAAGAAGGGCACGCTGGCTTCACCGGCCACGGCCTTGGAGAGCAGGGTCTTGCCGGTGCCCGGAGGGCCCACCAGCAGCACGCCCTTGGGGATGCGGGCGCCGATGTCCATGTAGCGCTGGGGGGTCTTGAGGAAGTCGACGATCTCGGTGAGCTCGGTCTTGGCTTCGTCGACACCGGCCACATCGGCGAAGGTGACCCGGGACTCCTCATCGGGCACGTAGACCTTCGCCTTTGATTTGGTGAAGCTCAGGGCCCCCTGGGCGCCGCCGCCGCCCATGCCGCTGCGGCGGGCGAAGAACTGAAGCACCAGGATGAAGATCAGCGGCGGCACCACCCAGCTCAGGGCCGTGGTGATGAAGCTGGGGCGCTTCGGCGGTGCCGCGGCGAACTCGACACCGTGCTGCTCCAGCCGCTGGGGCAGCTCCATGTCGAAGATCGGTGTGGTGGAGAGCACCGTGGGGGCCCCCTCCTCAGGGGCCTTGGTGAGTTCGTAGCGAATCTGGTCCTGGGTGATGTAGGCCCGTTTGACGTTGTCGTCGTTCACCTGGTCGATGAACAGGGAATAGGGCACCCGGGGCACCTGGGTGGCGGGATTGGGCAGGAAATTGCTGAACAGCAACAGCACGCCGAAACCGATCAGGAGCAGATTGACAATTCCGAACCGCCTTGTGGGGCGGTTGTCGTCCTGACGGATGGCCATGCTGCGCAAAACGGCGTATCGGTCCAAGCTAGGTCTGGTCGTCACCGGCCGTTCCGCCCCCCGGTCGGGAGAACCGAACGCCCGCCCCTTCGGCCCCCCCCTCCCCCATGTGCGGCCGCTACTCCCTGGCCACCCGCCTCGATCGGCTGCTGCCCCGGCTGAAGGGTCCGATGCCGCCGGGGCTGGAGGCCCACTACGCCCCCCGGCCCCAGGTGCGGCCGGGCGAGCCGGTGCTGCTGCAGCGCCAGGAACATGGACGCCTGGAGGTGGCCCTGGCCCTGTGGGGGCTGGTGCCGGACTGGTGCCCCGACCCGATGGCCCGCCGCCGGCCGATCAATGCCCGCAGCGAGACGGTGGGGGAGAAACCCTTCTTCCGGGGCGCCTGGCGCCACCGGCGCGCCCTGATCCCCGCCGATGGTTTCTACGAATGGCAAGCCAAGACGCTGGAAGGCCGGCCCTTCAAGCAGCCCTGGCTGTTCCGCCGCCGGGACCAGCGCCCCTTCTGGCTCGGCGGGCTCTGGGAGCGCTGGTTGGGGAGTGATGGGGGTGAACTCGAGACCTGCGTGGTGCTCACCACCGCCCCCAACGACCTGCTGGCCCGGGTCCACGACCGCATGCCGGTGGTGATCCCCGACGGGCTGGAGGAGGCCTGGCTGGCCTCCGCGGACGGACCGGAGCTGCGGGCCCTGGAACCCCTGATGGCCCCCTGGGATCCGGCGGCCTGGGAGGCGGTGAAGCTGGAGCCGAGCCCGGCGGCGACGGTGCAGCTGGATCTGCTCGGTCTGGCCCCGGACGCTCCCGCTGGCAGCTAGAGAGGACAGGCCCTGATGCCGGTCCCATGAGCCTCGACCAGCTGGATGCCTTTCTGGCCCACGCCCGGGCCGATGCCGCCCTCGATCGCCGCCTCCACGACCCGGCCGACCCCCCTGATCTGGCGGCCTTCCTGGCCCTGGCCCGCGGCGCCGGTTTCGCTGTGGACGAGGCGGATGTGATCGCCGCCCAGCAGCGGGCCGAGGCCAGCCTCAGTGATGAGGAGCTCCAGGCCCGTGCCGGCGCCGAGGCCAGACGGCTGCGCCACTTCATTCCCGGCTGATCCCATGGCCGAGCGCGTTGCCGCCTATCCCCGCCCCCCGGCGCTGCTGGTCTGCCGTCAGCACGTGCGGGTGGAGGCCATGGGGCGGGTGGTATGCGACAGCCACCGCAGCCTGCGGGTCCTCGAAACCTTCCACCCCCCGGTCTTCTATCTGTCTCCAGAGGATGTGGACCTGACCCTGCTGGAGCCCGCGGCCGGCTCCAGCTTCTGCGAATGGAAGGGCGTGGCCAGCTACTTCGATCTCGTGGCGCCTGGCGGGGATGGTTCCGAGCGGCGCCTGCGCCGGGCCCTCTGGTCCTACCCCTCTCCAACCCAGGCCTTTGCTCCCCTGGCCGGTTGGCTGGCCTGCTATCCGGCGTTGATGGACGGCTGCTGGGTGGATGGGGAGCTGGTGATCCCCCAGCCCGGCGGCTTCTATGGCGGCTGGATCACCAGTGCCGTCGAGGGGCCCTTCAAGGGGGATCCTCTGCACCCGGAGCTGCGCTGAGCGCGTCCCCGTCCAAGCGCCCCTGCCAGAGGAGGTCCGGGCCCAGCCAGCGGAGCTCCAACCCCTGCAGGGCCCAGCGCCCGTCCAGGCGTTCCAGGCCCAGATCCCCCAGGGCCGTGCGGGCCGGAAGGCCGCCGAGGAGCTTGGGCGCGATCACCGCCGCCAGCTGCTGCACGCAGTCCTGGCGCACGGCCGCCGCCCCCAGCTCGGGGCCGCATTCCCACAGCACCTGGTTGCAACCCCGCCGGGCCAGGGCGAGGGCCAGGGCCCCCGGCTCGCAGATCTCCAGGGCAAGGCGCTCCACCCCCAGCCGATCGAACCGGTCGCGGCGATCCTGTGGCGCCTCTGGCCCATGGACCAGCAGCGTCGCCGCCGTCGCCGTATCCCAGAGTCGGGCCGCTGCCTGTAGATCCAGGCCGCGGCTGAGCACCACCCGCAGCGGTTCGGGTGTGCGCTGTCCCCGGCTGGTGAGCAGGGGGTCGTCGGCCCGCACTGTGCCGCCTCCCACGATCACCGCATCGCAGCGGGCCCGTAGGCGGTGCACCCATGCACGGGCGTCGGGCCCGCTGATCCACTGGCTGACACCGTTGGGCAGGGCCGTGCGGCCATCCAGGCTCATCGCCCACTTGAGGATCCCCAGGGGCCGGCCGGTGGCGATCCGGTGCAGAAAGGCCCGGTTGAGTTGGCGGGCCTCGGCTTCCATCACCCCTTCGATCACCTCCAGGCCCGCCGCCCGCAGCCGGGCGATGCCGCCGCCGGCCACCAGGGGGTTGGGGTCGGCCATGGCCAGCACCACCCGGGCGATGCCGGCGGCAAGCACCGCCTCGCTGCAGGGGGGTGTGCGGCCGTGGTGGCAGCAGGGCTCCAGGGTCACGATCAGGGTGCCGCCCCGGGCCCGCTCAGCGGCCTGGGCCAGGGCTCCCACCTCCGCATGGGCCCCTCCGGCGCGGGCATGGAAGCCCTCCCCCACCAGCTGGCCGTCGGCGTCGAGCACCACCGCGCCCACCAGGGGGTTGGGGCTGGTGCGCCCCTGGGCGAGGGCGGCCAGCTGCAGGGCCCTGGCCATCCATGGCTGCCAGGAGGGGGCCCCGCTCACGCGGCCGGTGCGTCCAGCAGGCTGCGCCATTCCGCCACCACGTAGGGCGGCACCGCCAGCTCGCTGAACACCCGCGGCAACCGCAGTCGCAGGGGACGGTTCTGCTCCAGATCGGCCAGCAGCGGCGCCAGATCGAACTCGGCCGCTGCCGAACGGGTGTCTCCGGCCAGGGCGGCGCTGCTGAGGGTCACATCCTCAAGCGCCCAGAGCAAACGGCCGCTGCGTACCTCCAGGGCGGTGGGATGGTCGAGGCGCACCTTGCCGGGGTAGCCCACAATCCGCAGCCGCAGCGCCCCCCCCGGTGGCCCTTCCCGATAGGCCACCACCTGCCAGCTCTGGTCGTCGAGGTCGCGCAGGCTCTCCAGGCTGCGCACCACCGGCGTGCCGTTGCCATCCGGATGGGCATGCAGCTGGGCCAGGGCCGGCGCCGGCGCCACGGCCAGCATCAGCAGGGTGCCCAGCAGCAGAGCCAGGAGGCCCGCCATCCGTGGCCTGAACCGGCCGGCTTCGCTCATGGCTGGCGCTCCGCCCCGGGGATCGGCTGCCAGCCGGTGTGGGTGGCCCAGAGGGCCCAGATCGCCATGGCCCGCAGGTAGTGGCAGGCGCGGAAGGTGCCGGCGGCGGTGATCGCTTCCGGTGTGCGGAACTGCAGGCCCCCCTCGTACACCTGGCCCACGACGGCGCCGGTGATGGCGAAGGCGGTGCCGCTCTGTCCCATCAGCCGGTAGTAGGCGGCCAGGCCGAAGTTGATGCCGGTCCAGACCTCCAGCGGATGGGTGCCGTTGGGATCGAGGGGGGTGCCATCGCGGCGCAGGCCATTGGCCACCCCGAGGCGGCCCCCCTCGAAGGACTCGAAGCAGGCCTGGCGGATCGCTTGAAGGGCCGAGAGGGCCCGCTCGTCGGCCACCACCGGCGGCAGCCCCAGCAGGCGGGCGTAGAAGTCACCGCAGAGCTGGTCGGCCATCACCACCGGGGTGCCGCTGCCGGCATCGATCTTGTAATACTCGCCGTTCCAGAGCAGGGCATCGAAGTGGCTTCGGGACTGCTCCAGCCAGCCGCCGAACCGCCGTTGCTCCTCGGCGGTGTCCAGCCCCAGCTCCAGCTGCAGCTGCTGGCCGATGGCCAGGGCCGCCTCCAGGGCGGCGATCCAGAGGGCGCCGCAGTAGGCGCTCACCCCCTGCAGGGGCCAGTCGTCGAAGGTCTGGTCCGGGGCGCCGCCGTTGTCGGGCAGTCCGTCGTCGTTCACGTCGAACTGCTTCAGATAATCCAGGGCGGTCACCGCCGCCGGCCAGCAGTCCGCCAGGAAGGCGATGTCCAGGCCTCCGGGGGCCAGCTTGTAGGTGCGCCAGACCTGCAGCACGAAGTCGCTGGCCAGGTCCTTCCAGAGGTTGCAGTCCTGGTAAGCGGTGTAGTTGGTGGCGTCGAAGGGCCGTTCGTTGGGGGCGCCGAGGTCGTGGGGGGTGGCCCCCGCCACCTTGCGGGCCGCTTCCACCCGGCCCCGCCCCTGGGTGAAGTACCAGCCGATCGGCCGCGGCGTCGGATCGGCGGCGGGGATGGCGCGGGCGAAGCTGCGCAGCACCGCCTTGTCGAGCTCGGGCCAGAGCTGCAGCAGGGCGAAGGAGCCGTAGAGCCGAACGTCGAGGCTTTCGTACCAGGCGTAGTCGAGGCACTCGAGCACCCCGAAGCGCCCCACCGGATCATCGTTACTGGCGGCGGTCCAGAGACTGCCGCCACTGGCCAGGTCGTAGAGCTCGTTGAGCAGGGCCATCCGCAACGGCTCGGCCAGGTCGTGGCGTTGCACCACGGGCGCCTGCCAGGCCTCGATCGCGGCCTGCCAGTCGCGCCAGTCGCGCAGGGCCTCGGCGGCGATGGCGGCGGCGTTGTCACCTTCGGCGGAGAAGAAGTCGGTGTAGCGGCGCAGGGCGCGGGTGCCGGTGGCGAAGGCCGTCACGGGCAGGTCCCAGCTGATCACCACCGGGATCTCGAGCGAGGCGCCCGGCTCCAGCTTGAAGCGCACCGCCAGGGCGGCGCTGAGGGGATCGTCGCCGCTGCTGCGGCGGTCGTTGTCGCTGTCGGGGATGGAACCGTCGCGGCTGAAGGGTTCCCAGAGTTCCGCCCCGTCACCGCTGGGATCCCAGCGGCTGCAGCGGAACACCTCCGCCCCCGGATGGTTCAGTGCCGTCTCATCGGGCACGGCCAGACACCACTGGCCCTCCCCTTCGGCCAGGGGTTGCGACCGTTCGCCTTCCAGCAGGAGCCCCTTCAGGCCGGCCGCGTCGACCCAGCGGTTGCGCTGCCCCTTGCCGCGGCCGATCGCCGGCACGTAGTTGTGCTCCGGGCTGCCGTCATCACGGAAGTGGACCTCCGCCGCCGGATCGGTGTTGGTGAACCAGCCCACGGTGTTGCGCCAGCTCAGCAGCAACGACAGCGCCAGCGGCTGGCTGGTGGGGTTGCTCAGGGTCCAGGCGAAGACGGCTACGGGGTAGCTGGTGCGCCGGTAGTCGCCCGGCAGGATCGGGCTGAAGGCCTCGCAGCGCACGTCGGCGCTGAACACCGAGGCGTAGTGGTGGGAGCTGACCGGGTAGCGCATCGCCACGGTGCCGCTCGGCTCCGCCGCTGTGGCGGCGGGATACCAGCTCCAGGCGGTGAGGGGCCGGCCACTCCCCGGACGGGAATCATCGGCCTCGGGCGCCGTGGCCAGGGCATGGGCCCGTGTGCCCCGGCCGTCGTGCTCGAACAGGGCGAACTGGCAGTCGGGCAGCACCCCGAACCAGTGCTCCCCTCCGTCGAGGTGCCAGAGGTTGAAGGCGCCGTCCAGACCCCGCCCCAGGCAACCGGCGCCGAAACCCCCCAGGGGCATGCCGTGGTTGGGGCCGTCGTCCAGGTTGCTGGCGTAGCGCACCGTGTAGGGCTTGTCCCAGCCCTGGCCGAAGGGCCACGACCAGCTGGCCTCGGGGGGCTGCCAGGGGCTCCTGCCGCGCCGCAGGTTCTGGAGGGCGGAGAGGCCGAAGGGCGCCATGGGGCCAGACGAAGTGGGCCCAGCTTGTCAGAACTGGCCCCTCAGCGAGGGCCCATCCATACCGCCATTACCCTGCCTGTAATCGTCGGGGCGGCGTGAATTCTCTGGTGCGACTTTTCGGCGTGGGCATCTTGCCGCCGCAGCGCTCAAGGGCCTATCGGCCCGAGATCGATGGTCTGAGGGCCGTGGCCGTCATCGCGGTGCTGATCAACCACCTCGATCCCGACTGGCTGCCGGGTGGATTTCTCGGGGTGGACATCTTCTTTGTCATCTCGGGCTACGTGGTGACGTCCTCCCTGCTGGCCCGGCGGGACGGCAGCCGCTGGCAGTTCCTGCGCCGGTTCTATGGACGCCGCATCCGGCGCCTGATGCCGGCGCTGGTGGTGAACATCGCCGTCGTCTCGGCCCTGTTCTCGATGGTCGTTTCGCCGCTCGATGACTTCTTCGCGCCGGTGATGCGGACCGGCATCGCCGCCCTGTTCGGGGTCTCCAATCTCTACCTGCTGCGGCAGGGATCGAACTATTTCGCCACCGACAACCACTTCAACGCCTTCATGCACACCTGGTCGCTGGGTGTGGAGGAGCAGTTCTATCTCGTCTGGCCAGCGCTGCTGCTGCTCTGCGGTCTGGGGGTGGCCGGGGCCGGCGAGGGCGCCCTGCGGCGGCTCAAGATCGGCAGCCTGCTGGTGCTGGCCCTGTCCCTGGCGCTCTATCTGGGCCTGAGCCTGGGAGGCAACGCCGAGCGGGCCTTCTTCCTCACCACCGCCCGGTTCTGGGAACTGACGGCGGGCTGCGGCGCCTACCTGCTGCATCGCGGCAGCGGCAGCGCCCGCGACCTGGGCCAGAGGCTGGCGCTGCCCCGCTGGCGCCAGCCCCTGGCCACCGTGGCCCTGGTGGCGTTGCTGGCCCTGCTGCTGCTGCCGGAGGCCTGGCGGCTGGGCACCACCCTGGGCATCACGGCGCTGACCACGGTGCTGCTGCTGCTGCTCCGGCCCGCCGCGGGCATCGGGCGCTGGCTCTGCCACCCCGTCTGTCTGGCCATCGGCATGGTGTCCTACTCGCTCTATCTCTGGCACTGGCCGGTGATTGTGCTGGCCCGCTGGACCGTGGGGTTCAACGCCTTCACCCTGCTGCCTGTCCTGGTGCTGATCACCCTGTGCACGGCACTCTCCTACCGGCTGGAGTGCCTGTTCCGTTATGGCCACCCCGCCATCCCCAGTCTGGGTCGCCCCGGCATGGCCTACCCGGCCATGACCGTGCTGGTCGCGATCTTCAGTGTGGCTCTCCAAGGGCCCCTGCTGGGCCGGATCTTCCTAGGCGAACGCCGCCACGCCGTCGGCGGCACGGCCAACATGAAGCGCATCGGCGGCACGACCGTCGACACGGTCCACTGCTTCCAGGAGCCCACCGATCCGGTGGCCAGCGGCGACGGGCCCGACCCCTGCCTGGCCCTGGGGCCGAAGGGTAAGGACCTCCCCACCCTCTTCTTTCTGGGCGACAGCCACACCCATGTGCTGATTCCCCTGGGGGAGAAGCTGCTGGCCAGCGGCCGCTTCAACGTGGCCTTCATGGCCCGGGGCGGCTGCCCGGTGCCCTTCTTCTCCCGCTGGGGGGAGGACGCCCCGGTGCCGTCCCGCTACCGCCGCTGCAGCGCCTACGCCGACAACGAGGAGCGCCGCGTGCTGGCCCGCCTGCGGCCTGGCGACCGGGTCCTGCTGGTGTCCAATCTGGCCGGTTACCTGGAGGGGGCCCGCAGGCCGGCTCGCCGCAGTGCCGAGGTCTCCTACGCCGCGGCGCTGCGCCGCTTCGATGCTGCGGTACGGCGCCGTGGTGGGGAATTGGTGGTGTTCGGCCCCCTGCCCAGCTTCCCCCAGGACAAGATCGGCGGTCCGCTCACCCTCTGCCAGGCGGAATGGTTCCGTCCCGCCTGGTCCCTGGGCCCCCAGTGCCGGCCGGTGCTGCGCCCCCGCACGCAGGAGCTGGCCGCGATCGGGCCCGCCCTGCGCCTGCAGGAGCGCACCATCCGCGACCTCGGCGCCACGCGCCTGTTCAGCCCCTTCGACAGCATCTGCCCGCCGACCCAGGCGGTCTGCTCCAGTGTCCGGGCCGGGACCCTGCTCTACAGCGACGAGACCCACCTCACCAACGCGGGCGCCCTGCTGCTCTATCCCCGCCTGATGGCCTTCCTGGAGGCTCAGCCGGGCGTGGCGCCGCCACCGAGCTGATCACTGCCCAGCTGATCACTGCCCAGTTCCTGCTCGATCAGGGCATCGAGGGTCACGGCGCTGCGCACCAGGGATTGGTAGCGCTGCACCACGCGCCGGTTTCGCTCCAGCCAGCTTCCGGCATCCCCGCCGCCCGCCAGGGGATGGCCGCCCGGGCCGGACCGGTCGTCATCGAGCAGCTCAAGGTCACTCTGGTGGGCCAGCAGGGCCACCACCAGGGTGTGGATCCGCTGGCGTCGATCGCTCATGGGCAGGGGGTGGGGCCGGCACGTCCGGGAGCATCATGGCCAGACGTGGCGCGGGGCAAGGCTGGAGGGTTCGCTGCTGGAGGTGCTGGGCACCGATGCCGCCGGCCTGGCGGGTCTTTCTCGCCACTGGCAGGACCGGCTCCGTCGGGCCGATCTGGTGGCGGCGCCCCGGCGGCTGCTGGCGGAACTCGAGGACTGGCGCGGCGACGCCCCCGCACCCGACCTGCTGGCCAGCGACCGGCCCGCAGAGCTGTTGCCGCAGCTGGAGCGGGCCCTCGCCGCCGGCCACCGTGTGGTGCTGCTCGCCAGCGGCGACCCCCTCTGGTTCGGCATCGGCCGGCTGCTGCTCCAGCACTTTCCCGCCGAACGCCTCCGCTTCCATCCGGCCCCCACCTCCCTGCAGCTGGCCTTCGCCCGCCTGGGCCGCCCCTGGCAGGACGCCGCCTGGATCAGCCTGCATGGCCGCGATCCCGAGCCCCTGGCGGCCCGGCTGCAGCAGCGCCCCGCCGCCCTGGTGGTGCTGACCGATCCGGCCCGGGGGGGGGCAGCCGAGGTGCGGGGCATCCTGCGGGCTTCGGGGCTGGAGGCCGCTTACCAGGTCTGGCTGGGGGAGCGCCTTGGCCATCCGGCGGAGCGTCTGCAGCGGCTGGGGCCCGCGGATCCCCTGCCGCCGGATCTCGATCCCCTGCACCTGGTGCTGCTGATCGCCGTTGAGCCTGCCGTGCCCGCGCCGCAGGCCCTGCCCCTGTTCGGTATCCCCGATGGTCTCTGGCTGCAACATGCCGACCAGCCAGGCCTGATGACCAAACGGGAAGTGCGTATCCAGCTGCTGGCCGATCTGGAGCTGCCCGAGACGGGCGTGCTGTGGGACATCGGCGCCGGGGTGGGATCGGTGGGGCTGGAGGCGCTGCGGTTGCGCCCTGGGCTGGAGCTGTGGGCCGTGGAGCGCCGGGCCGGGGCCGCGGCCCTGATTGGCGCCAACGGGACCCGGCTGGGGGTGCGACCCGCGGCGGTGCTGGAAGCGGAAGCCCCGGCGGCCCTGGCGCAGCTGCCCGATCCTGATCGGGTGCTGATCGGTGGTGGCGGCCGGGACCGCCGCGAGGTGTTGCAGGCGGTGCTGGGCCGGCTGCGGTCCGGCGGGGTGGTGGTGCTGCCCCTGGCCACGGTCGAAGCCTTGGCCCAGCTCAGGCCCCAGCTGGAGCAGGCCGGCCTGGGGGTGGCCGTCACCCAGATTCAGGCCTGGCGTGGCGCTCCCCTGGCGGAGGGCACCCGCCTGGCTCCCCTCAATCCCGTGCTGGTGCTGAAGGGGACGCGCCCGGCAGCGGTTTGATCCGCACCTGGGTGCCCACGCTGATGCCGAGTACGGCGGCCTGTCCGGCCGCCAGTTCCAGCACCCCGTCCACCGCCGTGTCAGGGCCGTAGCTGCGGCAGGGCAGGTTCATGCAGGGGGGCACAGCCTTTTCCAGGGCGACCACGCGACCGTCGCGGATGAACAGCATGTCGAGGGGTTCCGGGGTTCGGTGCATCCAGAACCGGGCCACCTCCGGAGGGGCGTAGGGGAACCACATGCCGCGCCGCTGGGGCAGGGGCGGCCGCAGCTGCAGCCCCATGGCGTACTGCCGCTCGCCCCGGGGCACTTCCAGCTGGATGCAGCGGGGCGGCGCCGGCCCCTCCAGACACCACTGGGCGGTGATCGGCAGAAACTGGGGCGGGCTCTCGGTCAGGCCCGGTCCGCAGCCCACCAGCAGGACCACGCCGGCCAGGGCCCAACGCCGGAGCATCGAGCGGCTCATGGCAGGGGCCCCGTGGGGGGGCGAGCCTCACTGAGGCAGTAGCCACGGCCGCGGACGGTGTGGATCAGCCGGGCTTCACCCTCCTGTTCCAGCTTCTGGCGCAGGTAGCGCACGTACACCTCGATCACGTTGCTGGAGCCCCCGCCCTCGTCGGCCCAGATGGCTTCCAGGATGCTCTCCCGGCTCACCACCGACTCCCGGTGGCGCAGAAGCAGCAGCAGCAGCTGATACTCCCGGGCCGTCAGGCTGAGCTGGCGCTGCCCGCGCCATCCCTGGCGGACCATGGGGTCGATCCGCAGATCCGCCAGCTTCAGCAGGGCGGACACCGGTGTGGGGGCCTGCCGCTGGGCCAGGGCCAGGTGAAGCCGTAACCGGGTGAGCAGATCGCTGGTGCCGAGGCTGGGCAGCCAGAAATCATCGGCGCCCCATTCCAGGCAATGGCTGCGGCTCTCCACGCTGTCGCTGGTGATGCCCAGCAGCAGGGGGCGGGCCCCCAGCCTGCGGCGCAGCACCGGGATCCGCTGCTCCCATCCAGGCGACAGGATCACCGCTGCGGGGATGTCCTCCACGGACTCGTGAAGCAGGGGTCGGTAGCCGGAGACCTCCAGCCGCGGGGCGAGGCCGGCGGCCTCCGCTCCCACCAGCAGCACCGCGGTCGGCGGCGGGGGGGCGGTCACAGCGGGGCGTCGGCGTGGTTGCCGGAGGGTTTGGCCACGTGCGGCAGGCCCCAGCCCAGCTTGTTGCGCAGCACCTGGAAGAACTCGTGGTCCGCCAGCCGCACGAAGCGCACCGGATGCTCGCTGCGCCGGACCAGCACCCGGTCCTCGGGCCAGACGTAACAGCCGGCGCTGCCATCCACCACCATCATCAAACGCTCGGGGGTGGCGGGAAACACCGTCACAGGCTCCTGGTCGCTGAAGACCAGGGCCCGGGAGGCGAGCGAGTGGGCGGCGATCGGCGTCAGCTGCAGCACCGGACAGTCGGGGGTGATCACCGGACCGCCAGCACTCAGGGCATAGGCCGTGGAGCCGGTGGGGGACGAGAGGATGACCCCGTCGGCGGCGATGTCAACGGGGGCATGGCGGCCGATGGCGATTTCGAAGTGGCACATGCTGGTGAGCGGCTCCCGGTGCAGGGCCATCTCGTTGAGACACAGCACCTCCCAGCGGCGCTGCTCGCCGCGCATCACGCTCACCACGAGCATGGAGCGCTCCTCGACGGTCCACTCCCCCGCCACCACCTGGGCCAGGGCCTTGTCCAGATCCTTCAGGTAGGCCTCGGCCAGAAAGCCCAGATGGCCGGTGTTGATCGTCAGGATCGGCACGCCGATCGGGGCGGTCTGGCGGGCGGCGGAGAGCACGGTGCCGTCTCCCCCCAGTACCACCGCCAGGGCCATCTCCGCATCGAAACTGGCGGGGACGCAGGCGGCGTAGCCCCGGGAGCGCAGGTGCTGGTCGGGATTGGCGAAACCCACCACGCCGCCGGAACTGCTCACCCGTGCCACCTCAAGCCCCGCTGCCTTCAGCCGGTTCTCGATCAGGTCGGCGGTGCTGATCGCCAGATCCTTGCCGTCGTTGACGATCAGTCCGACCCGGGGCACCGATCGCGGGCATGGGAGCCCATCAAGTTTATGGGTGGAGATCAGAACTGCTCCAGGAAGCGCAGATCGCTGCTGAACAGTCTGCGGATGTCATCGATCCCGTGGCGCACCATGCAGAACCGCTCCACCCCCAGACCGGCGGCGAAGCCGCTCCAGCGCTCTGGGTCGAGGCCCAGGCCCGCCAGCACCGCCGGATCCACCATGCCGCAGCCCATCACCTCCAGCCAGCGGCCCCGCCACTGCACATCCACCTCGGCGGAGGGCTCGGTGAAGGGGAAGTAACTGGCCCGGAAGCGAACGGGCAGATCGCCGAAGAACTGCTGCAGGAAGGTGGTGACGGTGCCGCGCAGGTGGCTGAAATCCAGGCCTTCGTCGAGGGCGAGCACCTCCACCTGGTGGAACACCGGTGAATGGGTGGCATCCACCGCATCGCGGCGGTACACCCGGCCCGGCGCAATCACCCGCACCGGCGGCGGATTGGCCTCCAGGTGGCGGATCTGGACGGGGGAGGTGTGGGTACGCAGCAGCCGGTCGCCCCCGAGATAGAAGGTGTCCTGCATGTCCCGGGCCGGGTGGTGCTCCGGGATGTTGAGGGCGGTGAAGTTGTAGTGGTCGGTCTCGATCTCCGGCCCCTCCGAGACCCGGTAGCCGAGGCCGGCGAAGATGTCGACGATCTCCTCGATCGTGCTCTGCAGCGGATGGCGGTGGCCCGGCGGCACGTAGCTGCAGCCCGCCGTCACATCGATCCGCTCCCGTTCCAGCCGCTCCGCCATGGCGGCGCTGCGGACGGCCTCGAGCCTGGCGCCCAGCAGCTCCTGCACCTGGTCCTTGAGGAGGTTGGCCCGCTGGCCCACCAGGGGGCGCTCGTCGCCGGGCAGCCGGCCCATGGCACCGAGCACCCCGGAGAGCCGTCCCTTCTTGCCCAGCAGGCCCACCCGCAGCTCCTCCAGGGCCGCGGCATTGCTGGCGCTGGCGATGGCGGCGGCGGCCTCCGCTTCCAGGTGCTCCAGCTGGTCGGTGAGCTGTTGCAGGCTGACGGTGGCGCTCACGGGACAGATCGGGGGGAGGAAGCGACTGTAGGCAGCTGCGTCTAGCTTTCCGGCAGTCCCCGCGGTCGAGGCCGATGGCACCGCTCCGGATCCTGATCAGCAACGACGACGGGGTCTTCGCCGATGGTATCCAGGCCCTGGCCGCTGAGGCGGCCTCTCGCGGCCACGCGGTCACCGTGGTCTGTCCGGACCGGGAACGCTCCGCCACCGGCCACGGACTCACCCTCCAGACCCCGCTGCGGGCGGAGCGGGCCGACGAACTCTTCGCTGCGGGTGTCACCGCCTGGGCCTGCAGCGGCACCCCCTCCGACTGCGTCAAGCTGGCCCTGTTCCGGCTTCTGGACCAGGCGCCCGACCTGGTGCTCTCCGGCATCAACCACGGTCCCAATCTCGGCACCGACGTGCTCTATTCAGGCACCGTCTCGGCGGCCATGGAGGGCACGATCGAGGGTCTGCCGGCCCTGGCGGTGAGCAGCGCCGATTTCCACTGGCGTCGCTTCGAGGCGGCGGCGGGCCTGGCTCTCGATGTGGCGGAGCGGATGCACGCCGCGGGCTGGCCCGAGGGGCTGCTGCTCAATCTCAACGTGCCGCCACGGCCCGCCGAGGCCCTCGCTCCCCTGCGCTGGTGCCGCACGGCGGTGCGGCGCTACATCGATCAGTTCGAGAAGCGCACCGACCCCCGCGGGCGCACCTACTACTGGCTGGCCGGCGAAGTGGTCGACGATCTCGAGGGCACCGTCGCCGGTCCAGCCGACTGGCCCACCGATGTGGCCTGGGTGCAGCAGGGCGGACCATCCCTGACGCCCCTGCAGCCCGAACTCTTCTGGCGGGGCTCCGTCGCGTCATTGCCGGCCGTGGAGGCCTTGGGCGATCAGGTCTTGCGATAGATCCGCTGCAGCAGCCACAAGCTGAGGATGAGGGCGATCAGGTGGGCGAACAGCACCTGGGTGTTGCTGAGCACCGAAAGCATTTCGATCGAGGTGATCGGCAGCCCCACCACCCGGCCGCCGCTGCCCGGGGTTCCCTGCATCTGGGCCCCGAAGAAGCCCGGCACCTGCTGGGAGGCCTGCACGAACAGGCTGCCGGCCAGGGCCTGATAGCCCACCGCCGCCAGGGTGAGCCCCCCCAGGTCGGCCAGCAGGCCGCGTTTCACCAGGCGCGTGGTTTCCCCCTTGCTGGGGCGTGCCGGGCTGGCCAGGGCGCGGCCGCAGCGCACCACCAGCCAGGATTGCCACAGACTCCAGAGCAGAACCAGGAACGAGAGGGTGGTGAGGGAGAGGCCGGGGCCCAGCCCCAGGGCACGGGAGGAATTGGCCGCCATCTGGCCGCCGATGTTGTTGAAGATCAGCACCCCCACCACCACCACGCCGAGGGCGAGCTGGACCCAGAAGCGCACCCAGCCCATGCGGCGCAGGGCATCGGCCATGCGCTGCAGATCCAGCGGGTCCACCATCGGGAAAGGAGCGAAGGCCCCAAACTTGGCATGGGAGGATCCTGTCGGCGAGGGCCCAGGCCGTTGATTCCGCTTCACGACCCCCTCCACGCCCTGCGCCCCACCGCCATTGCCCTGGGCAGCTTCGATGGGCTGCACCGGGGGCATCGCCGTGTGATCGCCGCCGTCACCGAAGGGCAGCCGGCGGAGCAGGAGCCGGCGGTGCCCACGGTGGTCAGTTTCTGGCCCCACCCCCGCGAGCTGCTCCACGGGGAGACCCGGCTGCGACTGGATCTGCCCGAGGAGAAGCTGGAGCTGCTCGAACCCCTCGGCATCGCGCAACTGGTGCTGGTGCCCTTCACGCGGGAGCTGGCGGCGCTGACCCCGGAGCGCTTCGTCCGGGAGGTGCTGGCCGAGCGGCTCCAGGCCCGCCGCATCGCCGTGGGGACCAACTTCCGCTTCGGGGTCAACCGCAGCGGCGATGTCGATGATCTGACCCGCATCGGCGCCACCCTCGGCATCGACGTGCGGGTGCTGCCGATGCTCTGGGACGGAGCCGAGCGGGTGAGCAGCAGCCGCATCCGGCGCGCCCTGGCGGCCGGCGGCATCGAGGAGGCCGGGCGCCTGCTGGAGCGCCCCTACCGCTTCAGCGGTCCGGTGGTGCGGGGACGCGGCCTGGGACGCCAGTTGGGCTGGCCCACCGCCAATCTGGCGGTGGATGGTCGCAAGTTCCTGCCGCTGGAAGGGGTCTATGCGGCCCTGGCCTGGCGGGACGGCGAAGACGGGGCGATGGCGGCGGTGATGAACCTCGGCCCCCAGCCGACGGTGGACCCCCTGGCGCCATCGGCGGTGGAGGTGCACCTGCTGGAGCGAAACCTGGAGCTGGCGGGCGCTCGGCTGACCGTCCAGCCCCTGAGGCTGCTGCGCCGGCAGCAGAGATTTGCGAGCCTTGACCTTCTGATCGACCAGATCGGGGTCGATGCAGCCCAAGCCAGCCAGCTGATTTCCAGCAGCTCACGAACCAGCGACCTTGACAGCCGCCGTCCGGATGGCCAGCCGGGGCCCCATCCGTAGGACCGTCACAGCTCTGCGGCCGCCATCACCCCATCCAGCTTCCAGGAGATGGTTGGCTGGGCCGTTCGGGCGATCGGTGCGAGGGGCTCGACGTCGCACGCCACGAACGGGACTGAGGATGGCGACCGTCGCCTTCCGTGGCAGATCAACCGATGCGCAGGGGGGGGCATGCTCGGGCCCAATCCCGAGCCAACAGGGCTGCACGGGCGTCGCGATGACGCTTGGTTGACTGACATGGGGACGTGGAGCCTTTTCTGGCCTGGGTTCGGGACTGATCGCCCACACGCAGGATCAGGGCCCTCCTTTCAGAGCGTTCAATGGCTAAGTGGTTCTCGATGATCGTGCGCCTCGCGTTTTCAGCTGGTGATCGTCGCTGGCTACGGGTGGGCAGGTGGCCCCCCATGGACATCAGACCTGAGTGGTGCAACAGCCTTCCCCAGGCCATTGGTCGGCGATAGGTTGAGCGACGCGGCCCACTGGCTGCATCGGGAAATCACTGCCAGGAAAGCACTTCCAGGAAATCACTTCCAGGAAATCACTGCGAGAAAATCATCGCCAGCAGCTCAATACATGGGCTTTCAAGAGCGTGCCGTATTTTCATGATACATTGCATGGGTTGAAATCTAACTGGTAGTTGGCAGGTCGCGCTTCCATGTCTTTCATCGATGTTCGCCTGCTTTCGTTCCGGAAGAAGATGGCTGGTGTTTTCGGCCTGATCGTCTTGCTTACGATTGTTGCGGCTTCGCAGATCACCGGTGGCAACATTCATTCGGATGGAGTCCAGAATCTGCGTTTTGCCGAGAATGTTGCACGACACGGGGTCTTTTCTTCTTCTCCCACGGGATTGCCGATTGTCCCTGGAAATGAGAGAGAGCCCCTTCCTCCCTATGTTTTGTCGGCCCATCTTCGACTGCTAAACGCTACTATCCCCGGTCTTGAGGGCAGCACACTCCTTGCCGGGAAAGCAGCTCAACTCGTCAAACTTGGCAACATTCCTTGGGTTTTCCTTGGCCTGCTTGGTGTGGCTCTGCTGTCTTTTTCGCTTACGGGCAGCTTCCTTTTTGTTGTGTTGATGCTGCTGCTGCAGACGCTGTTCTTCTTTGGTCTGCCTTTCTTTGTCGACACGCTCTACACAGAGCTTCAGGCAGGTGCGCTGTTGATTTGGAGTTCCTGGTTGCTGTTGATGGCTGTGCAATCCAAGCGATTGAAGTGGTTTTTTGTTGCCGGCCTTTGTATGGGTTCATTGGCGCTCACTAAAGGGGGTTTCCTCTATGTGGTTCCCATGGCGGCCATGCTGCTTGCAGGGTTATTCGTCGTTCAGGATTCGTTGATTCTTGGACTCAAGCGTTTCATTGTGTTGTTGGCTGGCTTCTCGCTCCTCACCTTGCCATGGATGGTAAGAAACAAGCTGGTCACGGGACATTTTGAACTGACCCAGCGGGGTGGCCATGTTCTCTTGACCAGGGCGATCAAAAATAACATGACACTCGATGAGGTTAGAGGCGCTTTGTATTATTGGGGTCCTTCCTTTTACCAAAAACTTTCAGCGCCACTGGGTCTCGGCGCAGTGCCTGGAGACTTCCAGCTTGGCGGACGCTTTCAGCGTTTGAATCGTGAGGGCTCCAACTTCAAATCTTCTGACCTAAAGGCCCAGGCTGAAGGCAATCCTGAAGCTGCCATCAGCTATTACAGAAAGGCTGCATCAGAACTTTCCAGGTATGTCATGCAAGCTCAGGCTGAGGGCAGCAGCCATCCCCAACGCGATGGTGACGACCATGCCAAACGTCAAGCAAAGTCACTCATTCTTTCCAGTCCACAGCGCCATGCTTTGATGACAGCACCATTCTTTTGGAGAGGCATCTGGTCGCAGCCAAACCAAGGGTTGCTCATCAAGAACAGTCCTGTCTATGTGATCCTCAAGGATCTCTTGGCCTTGTTTTCCATTCTTGCCTTGTACGCCGTGTTCGCACTCGGTGTGTTGCGCAGGAATCTCACCTACATCGCCGTTTCGTTGCTGCCAGTTCTCATGGTTTCATTCTATGCCGCAGTAACCCATAACATTCCTCGCTATCCCGCAGCGGCCATTCCGCTCATGCTGACTTGTCTTGCCCTTCTGATCTCTAAGTCAGCCAAAGGAGAGCGTCCTCAGTTCTTCGAATCCGCTCCCACGACGTTAGATCTGCCTGAGCGCCCGCATTCTTTGTGATCACGCAGACAGCCTTTGAACGTACGTCCTCTATCATGAGTCAGAACGCACGACGAAAGCAGTCACTTTCAGCCAGTGACCAGAGCTGCCGATGAAACTCATTATTCAGATTCCTTGCTACAACGAAGCTGAATCGCTTCCAGCCACCCTGTCATGCTTGCCTCGAGAGGTGGTGGGTTTCGATGTGGTGGAGTGGCTGATCATTGATGATGGCAGCAAGGATGGTACCGATCTTGTTGCGAGAAGGTGCGGAGTTGATCATGTGATTCACCACCAATTCAACCAAGGCTTAGCGGCTGCCTTTATGACGGGGTTGGAGTCTTGTCTGCGCCTCGGCGCTGACGTCATCGTGAATACAGATGCTGATAATCAGTACGATGCAAGAGATATCCCTGGCTTGACGACTCCCGTGATTGAAGGGCGTGCAGAAATAGTGATTGGTTCCAGGCCAATATCCGTCATTTCCCACTTTTCGCCACTCAAGAAAATCTTTCAGCGCATTGGCAGCTGGGTGGTCAGAGCTGCAAGCGGGACAAGTGTGGCAGATGCGCCTAGCGGCTTCCGTGCTTTCAGCCGATTTGCGGCAGAGCGTCTGATTGTTTTTAACGATTATACCTATACCTTGGAGACCATCATTCAGGCTGGTCAGCAGGGAATGAAGCTTGTGTCGGTCCCTATTCGGGTCAACCGGGATATGAGGCCTTCCCGGCTCGTCAAGAGTATTCCCTCTTACATCCAGCGAAGCGTCGTGACGATTGTTCGTATTTTCGTCATTTATCGGCCCTTCAGGTTCTTTTCAATTGTTGGGCTGAGTCTATTCACTTTGGGTTTGATTTTGGGACTGCGGTTCCTGTTTTTATTCTTGCTTGGCTTCGGCAGCGGGAACATTCAATCATTGATTTTGGCAAGTGTTCTTCTGGTGATTGGATTTCAGTCTTTCCTCGTGGCCTTTGTCGCCGATTTGCTTGCCGCCAACCGTTTTCTTCTGCAGGACATCCGCTTCAAGATCAATCGTCTTGACCGGGATTCCCGTCGGTAAAGCTGAAGCCCTTAGTGGTTTTCAGGGCCCCATGGCCCTAGAGTATGCTCAGCTCAAAACGCTGCATTCCTTACTGTGGATTCGGGCCATGCAACTAAAGCTGTCTGAAGGGCTGAACGAATCTGGGGTTGTTGTCGGCAATACGTTCGATAAGTATTCCAGTAGCAATCTTCTTGTCCGCTCCATGATGGGTGGATTTCACTCAGCTCTGGATGACTTTGTCGCCAAGGTTTCCCCCGCCACAATCCATGAGGTGGGATGTGGTGAGGGGTATTGGACCCTTCGTTGGCAGGCCATGGGGTACTCCGTGCGCGGTTGTGATTTCTCGGAATCAGTCATTGATCTGGCCAAGGAGAATGCCGGTCTGGTAGGTGCACCTGGAGATATCTTTCGCCAGCGCAGTATCTACGACTTGTCCAGGCCCGACGATGGGGCTGATCTCATTGTCTGTTGCGAAGTTCTGGAGCATTTGGAAGATCCTGAGCGCGCACTGGATGTTCTGCGCTCTATCCTTGATGGCTATTTGATCATTAGTGTTCCTCGCGAGCCAGTGTGGAGAGCGCTGAACTTTATGCGCCTGAAATATGTGATGGACCTTGGAAATACGCCAGGCCATCTCCAGCACTGGTCAAGTCGAGGTTTCTTGCGTCTTCTTTCCCGCTATTTCGAGGTGGTCGCTGTGCGTCAACCCTTGCCGTGGACCATGGCACTGTGCAGGTCTCGCTGAGCCGCCTGTGTTGTCTCCCTTCGGCTACGCAGAGTCCCTCCGGGGCTAGGCCTTGTCCATGAAACGACTGCTAAACGGTCTGGGGGCAATCCTTGTCATCGCGAGCCTATTCTTTCTATTTCACCGCGTCACTTCGACATCGGCTGGTCTCGACTTTCGTCGGATCAGCCCACTCCTTTGGTCAGTCTTCCTTTTCCTTGCTGTTGTCTATGGCATTGCCAGCAGACTTCTGGCTGAGTCCTGGCGGCAGATTCTGATCAGTTTGTCAGCGAGATCTTCTCCTGCTGTGGCGCTGCAGATCTATGGGCGTTCACAGATTGCGAAGTATTTCCCTGGAAATATCTTCCACTTGGCGGGCCGTCAGGCTCTCGGTATGGCGGCCGGATTGCCAAAGGGAGCATTGCTGAAGTCGGCAGCCTATGAAATCGTCACCATTTGCCTGGCAGGTGCCACATTCAGTTCCCTGATCCTTCCTTACTGGTTCTCCAAGGGACTCGGACTACCTGGTGCGGCAAAGCTTGGACTGGTGCTGTATCTTCTCGCCTTCGCTTGCATCGGCACCTTGATCGGTGTGCTGGCTGGTCGTCATGTCTTTGCCTGCTTTGCTTTGCAGAGCCTGTTCCTTCTGATCTCTGGACTTATTTTCCTGGTCATGTTGATCGGAATTTCCCTCTCAGACGACAAAGGAGATGTCTTTTCTTTTTGGCTCGCTCCGATCATCATTGGCTGCTTTGTGGTGGCCTGGCTTGGAGGTTTGGTCACGCCGGGAGCTCCGGCAGGCCTGGGAATCCGGGAGGTGATCCTGCTGGCCCTCCTCTCTTCCCATCTGCCCAAGGACACCATCCTGACAACCGTTGTGATCGGCCGACTTCTCACCATTGTCGGAGATCTCTTGTTCCTGGCCCAAGCGTTGCTGCCGATTCGGCTGGCGATCAGCCTGGGTCCCCACAGCGCTGACAATCCTGATTCAAATCCACGATCACTGCCCCCTAAGGTCAATGGCCGTAGCCAAGATCCTTCCGATCAGTGACGACCTCCCCAGAGCGCGCCGCCATCGAACGGTTGCTCGATGCCAACCTCGATCGGGCCCGCGAGGGGTTGCGGGTGCTGGAGGACTGGGCCCGCTTCGCCCTGGACCGTCCCGACCTGGTGGCCCGCACCAAGGACCTGCGCCAGCGCCTGGGGTGCCTTCATCAGGAGCGCTACAAGCTGGCACGGCACACCGCCAGCGACCCGGCGGCGGGCCTGGCCCATCCCGCCCAGGCTGAACGCCAGAACGGCGCCAGCGTCCTGGCGGCCAATGCGGCTCGGGTGCAGGAGGCCCTGCGGGTGCTGGAGGAGTTCGGCCGACTCGAGGACCCGGCGCTGGCGGCCGAAGCGGCCGCGATTCGCTACGCCCTCTACGACCTGGAGGTGGATCTGCTCCAGGCCGGCCGTGGTGGGGATGAACGCCGGGCACTGCTGCGACGCTGTCACCTCTATCTGGTCACCACTCCGGTGGAGGGGCTGGAGGGGCTGGTGGCAGCCGCCCTGGCGGCAGGGGTGCGGCTGGTGCAGTACCGCGCCAAGTCCGATGGCGCCGACGCCCTGCCCGGAGCGGCCCCGGATGACCGGCACCGTTTCGCGCAGGCGAGCGCCCTGCGCCAGCTCTGCCATCGCCACGGCGCCCTGTTCCTGGTCAACGACCGCATTGACCTGGCCCTGGCGGTGGGGGCCGACGGTGTCCACCTTGGCCAGGGCGACCTGCCGCCGGCGGTGGCCCGCCGCCTGCTGGGGCCCGACCGCCTGATCGGCCGCAGCACCCACCACCTCGAGGACCTGCGCCAGGCGGTCGCCGACGGTTGTGACTACATCGGGGTGGGGCCCGTCAACGCCACGCCCACCAAGCCCGGCCGCGAATCGGTGGGGCTGGCCTACGTGACCCAGGCGGCGGCGGAATGCCCCCTGCCCTTCTTCGCCATCGGCGGCATCGACCTGGCCAACCTGGCCGCCGTGCGCCGGGCCGGGGCGGAGCGCGTGGCGGTGGTGCGGGCCATCACTGCGGCAGAGGATCCCGGGGCCGCCGCCGCTGCCCTGCTGGCGGGACTGGAGGCTGGGGCGTGACGGGCTCACCTGCCGCGAACGAGCCGGCGGCCCTGCGACTGCGGGTCAACGGCGAAACGCGCCCCTGCCCGGCGGGCCTCTGCCTCGATGCGGTGTTGGTGTCCCTCGGGTATCAGCCCCGGCTGGTGGTGGTCGAATTCAATGGCGAGATCCTGCCCAGGGAGCGTTGGGCCGCCCAAGCTGTGGGGGAATCCGATGTGCTGGAAGTGGTCACCATCGTGGGAGGGGGTTCCTAGATTCCTGCCATCGCTACGTCCTTCGACATGGGTTCCAGCTTGTTCCGGCGCCTCGCCGGTCTGATGGTCGTCCCTGTACTGGTGGCGGGTCTGGTGATGGCAGCTGCGGCGCCGGCCCAGGCGGCCAGTGGCGGCCGCATCGGCGGCGGCAGCTTCCGCTCCGCTCCCTCGATGCCCCGCAGTTTCAGCGGTGGCGGATCTGGAGGGAACTTCGGTGGCGGAGGCTTCCGGGGTGGGGGCATGGGCTTCCCCTTCATCGTGCCGATCTTCGGCTTCGGCGGCGGCGGCCTGTTCGGCTTCCTGATCCTGATGGCCGTGGCGGGTGTCGTGGTCAATGCCCTGCGGGGGGGCGGCGGCGGCCCGGCCCTGGGCGGCTCCGGTTCCGACCTGGCCTACAACCCCCGCCCGGACGGTCCTGTGGCGATCGCCCAGATCCAGGTGGGTCTGCTGGCCTCCGCCCGCGACCTTCAGGACGACCTGCGCCGGCTGGCGGGCTCCTCCGATACCTCCAGCAGCGCCGGCCTTCAGCGGGTCCTGCAGGAAACCAGCCTCTCCCTGCTGCGCCACCCCGATCTCTGGGTCTACGCCAATGGCGACGTGGGCCAGGTGCCCTTCTCCAGTGCCGAATCCACCTTCAACCGCCTCTCCATGCAGGAGCGCAGCAAGCTGGAGCGGGAGCTGACCGCCAATGTGGCGGGGCGCCGATTCAGCGAGCCAGCGACCGTGGCCCCCGGGGCCAGCGACGCGGCCAGCGACTTCATTGTTGTCACCCTGCTGATCGCCAGCCGCCAGAGGCTGGCGATCAAGGGGGCCCGTTCCGCGGAAGATCTGCGTGATTCGCTCCAGAAGCTTGGTGCAATCGGTGCCGATGACCTGCTGGCTCTGGAGGTGATCTGGCAGCCGGAAGGGGCTGGAGAGGTGCTCAGCACCGAACAGGTGATCACCGCCTACCCCGACCTGCAGCATCTCTGAGTCCCCCGCCTTGCCAGCCCGGGTGGGCTACCTCACACTGCGTCCCAGAAGCCGCAGGCGCCGATGCCTCCCCATCGGATCAGCTGGATCAACTCCCCGGTCCTGCTCAAGGCCATCGAGCGCTACGAGCAAGGTCGTCTGCCCCGCTCCCTCGCCCTCTGGTTGCAGACCGTTCTGGAGATCGAGGCTCCCCCTTCAGGTCCCCTCCTCCCGGGCGGCTGACCCAGTCCCTGTCACCAACTGCAGGATTCGCAGGGCCGCCATGGCGGCGCCATAGCCATTGTCGATGTTCACCACGGTGAGTCCGGGGGCGCAGCTGGCCAGCATGCCCATGAGGGCCGCCTGTCCCCCGGCGCTCACCCCGTAGCCGACCGCCACCGGCACCCCGATCACCGGCTGGGGCAGCAGACCGGCCAGCACGGTGGGCAAGGCCCCCTCCATGCCGGCGCAGGCGATCAACACCCGGGCCCGGCGCAGCCCCTCGAGCTCCGCCAGCAGTCGGTGCAGCCCGGCCACGCCCACGTCGAGCACCAGGTCGCTGGCCACCCCATGGCAGGCCAGGGCCAGCCGGGCCTCCGAGGCCACGGCCAGGTCGCTGCTGCCGCCGCTGAGCACCGCCACCCGCCCGAAGGCCGGATTGGCGGGCGGGGGTGCGGGCCAGGTCAGGCAGCGGGCCAGGGGATGGTGCTGCGGCCGTGGGTCAGCACCTACGGGGCCGAGCTCGTCCGTCAGCAGCCGCTCCACCGCCACGGCCTTCTCTGCGCTGACCCGCGTGACCAGGGCCAGCTCCCCGGCTTGGCGCAGCCCCAGCATCACGGCGGTGATCTGCTCGGCACTCTTGTGCTCGCCCCATACGGCCTCCACCATGCCAAGCCGTTGACGGCGCCCCAGGTCGAGCCGGGCGTCTTCGTTCACCGAACCTCCACGGCTGCCGCCGAAGGCGTCAGACCCACCCACTCCAGAGCGCTGGTGTCCACAAGAGGAAAGGGGTTGGCTGTGGTCACGGCCCCCGGGTCCGGGAGATCAAGGGCCAGGGCCCTCCTCGCCGCAGCCTCGAACTGGCCTTGCACCGCTTCGATCTCCTTGACGGGGATGGCCAGCCACTGACGGCGGCTGCGCCAGCGGATCAGCAGGAGGCCTTCCTCCCGTTCAGCGTCCCAAAGCAGATCGCGGCCGAGGAAGCCCTCCTGTCGTCGCAGCCAGGGGCCCCAGGTCTCCTGCTCCGCCTGCAGCCAGGCCTTTCGGGCGCCGGACGGTACCTTCACCCTCAGCTGCTCCACCACGGCTGTGGTGGTTTCTCCGCGGCCATGGCTGCCGAGCGGCGGGGTCAGGGCGCTGGCCCTTGCTGGAAGGCCCGCCAGCAGGACCAACACCAGGCCAACAGCCCCCAGCCAGCTGGCCAACCTGCTCCAGCGGCGACGGTTCATGGCTGATGCAGCAACGCCACGGCGTGGCAGGCGATGCCCTCCTCCCGTCCGGTGGGCCCGAGCCCCTCGTTGGTGGTCGCCTTGACGCCCACCTGTTCGGGGGCCAGGCCCAGGCGGCCTGCGATCGCCTCGCGCATGGCGGCGATGTGGGGCTTGAGCCGGGGACGTTCCGCCACCACCACCGTGTCGATGTTGAGCACCTGCCAGCCCCGCTCCGCCACCAGCACCATCACGTTCTCGAGCAGCACCAGGCTGTCGGCGCCGCGCCAGCGCTCGTCCTCCGGCGGAAAGTGGGTGCCGATGTCCCCCAGGCTGAGGGCCCCCAGCAGGGCATCCATCAGGGCGTGCACGAGCACATCGGCGTCGCTGTGGCCATCCAGCCCCAGGCCTTCGGGGTGCTCCAGGCGCACGCCGCCCAGGATCAGGGGACGGCCGGGCACGAGCCGGTGGATGTCGTAGCCGTTGCCGATGCGCAGCTGCATGGATGGCGATGGAGGCGGATCCAGTGTGGCTGCTCAGGGGGTGTGGTCGGGCCTCAGAGGTTCCGCTCCGCCTGCCACTGGGCCAGCAGGTCGGCGCGGCGCTCGCGGGTGCGGGCCACCTGCTGCTCCTGGCGCCAGCGTGCGATGGCGCCGTGGTCGCCGCTGCGCAGCACCTCCGGCACCGCCATGCCGCGGAACTCCGCCGGCCGGGTGTAGTGGGGGTGCTCCAGCAGCAGGCTGCTGTGGCTCTCGGCTTCGAGGCAGTCCGGCGAGCCCACGGTGCCCGGCAGCAGCCGCACCACGCCGCTGATCACCACCAGGGCGGGCAGTTCGCCGCCGGTGAGCACGAAATCGCCCAGGGACACCTCCTCGTCCGCCAGGGGGCGGATGCGCTCATCGAAGCCCTCGTAGTGGCCGCAGAGCAGCACCAGCTGGTCGTGCTCCGTGGCCCAGCGACGCAGGTCACGCTGGTGGAGCGGCTGGCCCTGGGGGCTCATCAGCAGCACGCGGCGCTGAGGCAGCACCGGGATGGCTTCGAAGGCGGCGTAGACGGGCTCGGGCTTGAGCACCATGCCGGCGCCGCCGCCATAGGGAACGTCGTCCACCTTGCGGTAGCGATCCGTGGCGTGGTCGCGGGGGTTGTGGGTGTGGACCTCGGCGATGCCGGCGGCGAAGGCCCGGCCGATCACCCCCAGCCCCAGCAGGGGCGTGAAGGCATCCGGCACCAGGCTGACCACGTCGAAGCGCATGGCGGGCGGCCTCAGCCGGCGGGTCGGCTGACCCGCCGGATTTCGGAGCTGAAGCTGGCCCGGCCCGGGCTCCCGTCGGGGTGATGCTCGACGCTGCTGCGCAGGCGCAGATTCGCCTTGGTGAACCAGATCCGTTCCCGCACCGAACGGCCGGCCCGCTCGCTGGTTAGCTCCAGGCTGCCATCCGGCCACAGCTGCCAGCGGCCCGTGCTGACGGCTCCATCCGGGGCCTGGCCCTGGAAGCCTCCGTCGGCTTGGAACAGCAGCCGATGGCGGCCGCCGCTGGGTGGGGTGGTCTCCAGGCCACCAGGCCCATCGCTTTCCTCCGGAGTCAGGTAGGTCACTTGCAGTTCACCGCGCTCGGAGCTGTGCCAGCTGACCTCCTCCTCTTCGGCCTGCGGAGTCTCGGCGCTGGCCTCCTCCAGGTTGAACCGGCTGCGCAGGGCGAGCCAGTCCCCGGCGCAAAAGGCCAGAAAGGCCGCGATCGTCTCGGGCGGAAAAGGAGCGATCGGGTCTGGGGTGGGAGGCTCGGTCGCGCTGGTCACGGCGGGGGCGGCGGGAGATCGGGGCCGGTGGACCCGCTTGGGATCTTCGCAAACCCCCAGCCGTCGCGTGCGGTTCGCCGGTGAGCTCAGTCGCCCCGGTAGCCCAGCTCCGCCAGCCGGCCCGGATGGCTGCGCCAGTTGGGCACCACCTTGACGAACAGCTCCAGATAGACCGGACCGTCGAACACCTTCTGCATCTGCAGCCGCGCCCCCTGGCCGATCGCCTTGAGCATCTGGCCCCCTTTGCCGATCAGGATTCCCTTCTGGCTGCTGCGCTCCACCAGCACGGTGGCCAGCACCGCCGTGCGTTCCTTGCCTTTGACGATGCCCTCGTCCTCCACGATCCGCTCGATCCGCACGGCCACCGAGTGGGGCACCTCCTCCCGGGTGAGGGTCAGCACCTGTTCACGGATCAGCTCGGCCAGCAGCAGCTGCTCCGGCTGGTCACTGACCGTGTCGGCCGGGTACAGCAGCGGGCCCGGAGGCAGGTCAGCGGCCAGGGCCTCCACCAGGGCCTGGCAACCGTCGCCGTTGAGGGCGCTGCAGGGGTGCAGGGGCCAGGTGACGGGGCGATCGTCTGCCGCTGCGAGCATCTCCCGGTAGGTGGCGGCCAGATCCTCGGCATCGGCCCCCACCCGGTCGCTCTTGTTGAGGGCCACATGCACCGGAACCTTGCAGTGGCGCAGCAGGTCGACGATGAAGCCGTCGCCGCGCCCGGCGGGCTGGCTGGTGTCGACCAGCAGCAGCACCACGTCCACCTCGCCGATGGCCCCCCGGGCGCTCTGGACCAACCGCTCCCCCAGCAAGTGGTGGGGTTTGTGGATGCCTGGCGTATCCAGCAGGATCAGCTGGGCGGCGGGGGTGGTCAGGATGGCCCGCAAGCGGTTGCGGGTGGTCTGGGCCACGGGAGAGGTGATCGCCACCTTCTGGCCCACCAGCTGATTGAGCAGGGTGGACTTGCCCACATTGGGCCGGCCGATCAGGGCCACGAAGCCGGAGCGGAACGGAACCGCTTCGCTGTTGCCGTCGTCCGGCTGGGCATCGCCGGGGCTGGCGGTCGGGGCGCTCAAGTCCATAGCCTCAACACTGCCAGCCCATGGGCCTCGCCGCCCGCCTCTCGCCATGACCGATGCTGCTCCTCTGACCGAATCCCCCCTGGCGCCAAGCTTTCCCCAGGCGATGGAGATCGCGGTGCAGTGGATCGGCCTCTGGGAGGCTGGGGAGCTCAGCGACGAGGTGCTGGCCGATCGGGTCGGGGAACTGGTGGCCAGCCGGGATGGTGCGCGTGGCTTCTTCGTGGTGAGCCTCACCGGCGAGGCCCCCCTGCTCGACCGTCTGCCGGAGCCCCTGGTGATCGCCCTGCGCCAGGCCGGTGCGGGGGTGGTGGACCTTACGGCCCGCAATCTGGCCATGAGCACGGCCATGGTCCTGCACCACCAGCGCTGCGGGGATCAGGCGCACCAGACCGGTTCGGAACGGGTGCAGCGGCGCAGCACCGAACTTCTCAGGCACCTGGAGCCCGTGGCGGTGAAGAAGCGGTTGGAAGCCCTGCTGGGGGCAGCGGAGCAGGGTGGAACCGGGCAGGCCGTGGACGAGGACAGGGAGTTCCTCGAGCGCTGGGGGTACGACCTGGAGCAACGCCAGGCCATCGCCGCCGCGATCGAAGCGGTGGCCGACTGAGGTTCTGAAGCCGGTGAGGCTTCAGAACCTCAAGTACAGCAGAGTCATCGCCTGCAGGGCATCGAAAGTGACACCATCGGGCAGGAAGACGTAGTTGACATTGAAGCCCAGGGTCACGTTCTGGGTGATGTTGAGGTCGATGCCACCGGTGAGCATGGCGTTGGTCTCACCCGTCGAATAGGTGTTGGTGGCGATGCCTCCGCCGAGGTAAGGGGACACCACAGAACGACGGAAGAGGTCGAGGGTGAGGGGCAACTGGAAGGAGGTCTGGCCGTTGTAACGACCAAGCAGATCCCTATTGCCGAAGATCACGCTGGGACGCAATGAGACGGCGAGAGTTTCGTTGAGTTTGTAACCCACCCGGCCTGTGAACACACCGCTGTTGGGCAGATCATTGCCGAAATTGACGCCGCCACCGATGCCGTAGATGCCGACATTCTCAATGGGTTTGCCCTGGCGTGGAACGATCGCCAGTTCGGCCGGGTTGCGATTCGCAGGTGCGGGCTGGTAATCCGGAGGCAGGGTGGCGGCGTCTGTCACGGGTTCCCAGCCGGCTGCGGCGGGCTCTGGCGCGACCGTTACCCAGGGAGCTGGGCCCGCCGGAAGCGACTGGGCCCGAAGCGGTTGCAGCCCCAGGCCCAGACACGTGAGGCCTATCAGGGCAAGGCCGCGGTGGTGGAGACCCGTACGCCTCACTGCGGAGCCACCAAGGAACCGCCGGCAGCTGCCGGCGACGGGACGGCGGCGGGACCTTCTGCCGCGGAAACTGCGGAGGGGGCTGCGGGAGCCGGTGGGGGTGCGATCGGGGCACTCGCCACCGGCGACACCTTGGCAGGGGCCGGTGTGGCGCGGACTTCAGGCGGGATCGGCTGCAGATTCACCACCGTGGGGGTGACCGTTCCAGGGGCCTGGGCCGGCTGGCGGCTCGACCACTCCTTGATGTCCTCGATCACTGCGGGATCATCGGGTCGGCTGAGCACGTCCACGGTGCCGTCTGCCTGAACGGCCAGCGGCACCTGGGTGGGTTTGCTGACACGGGTGGAGGGCACGTAGATGACACGGCCCTGCTGAAGTTTGGCTGTCTTGGTGGGGGTCGGGGCTGGCAGGGTGCGGATGGCCTGGCGCATCGGCTCCCTCAGGCTCTGGGGCAGGGGCGCCATGGGGTCTCCACTGCTGGCCCATCGGGCCCGCTCGGCCCTGGCCACCGGTGGCATGGCAGGGGCACCCAGGTCCTGGATGGTGAGCACGCCACCGAGCAACTCGGAATTCGAGAAATTGCGTTGCAGCAGGGGCTTGGCGCTGCCCAGGCCGGTGGTGCCGAGGGAAGGGCCCTCAATGGTGAAGTTGGCCGGGGCGGCAGGGGCTTTGGCGGTGCGGGTGGCCCTGAGGGCGACGGCGGGGCGGCGACCGGGATCGGGTCTGGCTCGGGAGGAGTTGGAGGGACCGCTCAAATCGAGACTGCGCGACAGCGGGGCATCCAGCAGCGAGCCGATCTTCTTGGAGGCCGAACTCAGCACATGGCCAGTGGTGACGCCCAGATCCTCAAGCGGCGACGGGGAGGCTTTCTCGGCCTTCTGGGGGGATTCCTCTGGCAGCGAAGCGACCGCCTCGTCCGCGCCCTTGGGATCGGCTGGCGGGGGGATGGCCATGTCGTTGACGTTGGCCTGCCAGCGATCGTGGGCATCAATGGCCAGCAGGGGCAGCCAGATCGACTGGCTCAGCAGGGCCCAGGCGATGGCCTTGGGGCTGATGGTGGGTTCGCGGTACATGGCTGGCTGTAGAGGCGGCTTTTGGGTAAGAAACGGGTGGCTGATGCGGCGGCGGTCAGCGGAAATTGCTGTTTCTGTTGCCGTTGAAGGTATCTCGGAATAAGTAGTAGGAGCTTGCGGCCTGACTGAGGGGAACGACAACCTGATTGATGACGTCGAGGGCCTCGGCATAGAAGGTGCGGTTCACGATGATCGTGTCCCGGTCCCGCAGGGGTGGATTCAGGCCCTTGGAGACGCCGATTCCGTCCCTGTAGCTGAACACCTCACGCGTGCTGGTGCCATTGCGGTTCAGGCGGACAAGCTCGATGTCGTTCTTGTTCGCACGCCAGTTTTCCGCTCCCCCGGCCCTGAAGATGGCTTCGGCAAGAGGGGTGTTGGCGGGCAGGCTGAGGGTGCCGGGGCTCCTGACTTCACCGATCACTGAGACGGTGATGGTGGCCGGGGCCAGGTTGGTGGCTCCGATCTGGAGGATCTCCTCGGGGATCAACTCCTCGGTGCGGGCGATGACGATGGTGTCACCGTCGAAGAGGATGGGGTTCTGGCGTTGGTTGCCCGCCTGGAACACCTGGGCCAGATCCAGCACGGTCTGTTTCTGGCTGCCATCCGGGCCAGCCAGCCGGCGCAGCAGCACCTTGCGGATGTCGGCATTCAGGGTGACTCCCCCGGCGGTCTGGATGGCGGAAACCGGGGTGGAATAGGAGGACAGGGGATACAGGCCAGGGCGACCCACCTCGCCGATGATGGTCACCTTGACGGGGCGCGGCCCGGTGAGGCTGAGGATCAGCTCAGGACGCACGAGCTGCTTGGCATACAGGGAGGTGAGCCAGCGGGTGGCCTGGCCGATGGTGAGGCCGGTGAGCTGGACCGATCCGAGCAGTGACAGGGTGGAGGTGCCATCGGGAAGGATGACGACAGGACCACCGATGGGGGAGGCGGAGGGATCGGTGAAGGTGAGCTGCAGAGCGTCCCCGGGTCCGAGTACGTAAAGATCGTTGTAGACCTCCGTCACGGAGAGGGGAAGTGGCGCCGAGGAGGAGGGGCCGGTGCCGGGGGTGGCGCTGACAGCACCGGATCCCCTCGACGGGGTCTGGGGGGAGAGCCCCGGGGGTACCGAAGCCCTCAGGCCGGCCGGGGCGAACACCAGACCGGTGAGACCCACAAGGCCCAGGGCGGAAAGGCGTCGCCGGATGGGCCGAAGGGGAAGGCTTCGAGCGGTGGTCAACCGTTCAGCGGCCTGGCCTGAGCCAGCATCGGTCCTCTGGGGTACAGATGATCTGGGATGAAAAGCCAACGACGGTCATTAATCGGATTTCCACCATAGACGGCCAAGTCAAGGGGACATTCTCGGGCGGCTGCCATTATCATTCCTGGACTCTCTACGCAGTTCATAACTTGACAACGACGGGAGTTCCTTCTAAGACCTTTACGGGTGGAACGCAGCGCCCGCTGTCCCTTCCCCCCACGACCGGTTCTGGGCCCAGCTTTGCCCAGTCTTTCGACCCGTCTCTCCAGAGTCCCCAGAACCCCACTGGCGAGGGCCAGTCAGGAGGTGTGGGGTTAGGCGGTCTTGTGCGGACCATCAAGCGTCGCCAGTCCGTCTTCCTGGTCACCTTCGCCGTTGTTACCGGTGTCCTGGCGATCAACACCTTGCGGCAGCGCATCTTTTCACCCGTCTACCAGGGCGGGTTCCAGATGCAGATCAGCAATCCCTTCGATACTCCCGGTGGCGGCGGTGGCGGTGGCGGCGGATCTGTGGAAAGCATCGCCCGTTCTGAAATCAGGATAGACGTGCCCAGTCTCATCGTCCTGATGCGCAGTCCCCTGCTGCTCGGACCCGTCGCCCAGCGTCAGGGTGTGCCGCTGAGCGCTCTCGAAAGCAACCTCTCCATCGACCAGGAGTCCGCGAGAGTTGACAACGTTCTCAATGTTTCCCTGCGCTGGCCCGATCCAACCAAGGGCCAGGTGATTCTGCGTCAGCTGGCGAAGGATTACACCGCCTTTTCGCTCACCCAGCGTCAGGCTGCCATGAACTCCGGTGTCCAATTCCTGGATGAACAGGCCCCGGCGATCGAGTCCCGGGTTCAGAAGCTCTCCCTGGAGATGCTCAAGTTCCGCGAACGCAACAACTTCGTCGACCCCGCCACCGCAGCAAGCCAGATCCTCGGAGCCCGGGAAGAGCTTGTCAACCAGCTGCGCACCCTCCAGAACGAGCAGGTGCAACTGGACAGTCAACTGACATCAATCCAGACAGGCAAGCTCCAGTTCACCCCCAGTGGAGCCCCTACCGCCCTCCAGCAGCTCGGCCGCAACAGCGTTCTCGTGCCTGGCCGGGCCTCTTCCGGCGCCGAGGCCGCCAGGGAAATCGCCACCCCCCTTGACCTGCTCAACCAGTTCGAGCAGGAACTGGCCACCGCCAAAGGGACGTTTAAGGAGAACTCCCCGATTGTTCAGTCCCTGCTGGCGAGACGCAACCAACTGCTGCCCGTGGTCCAGCGCCAAGCCGCGGATGCCGTGAAGGCCAGGCTGCTTTCCAATGTGGCCCAGCAGGATGAAATCAACCGTCAGATCCTGCTTCTCAGTGAGAACTTCCGGAACAATCCGCAGAAGATGGCGGAGTTCGAGAGCATCAACCAGCGTCTGTCCATCGCCAGGGAGCAATACTCCTCCTACATCCAGGCCAGGGAGCGCTACCGGCTCGAGATGGCCCGTTCGATCACACCCTGGGAAGTGATCGGCCCTCCAGATTTCGGCGGCAGCCCGGTGGAGCCCAACATCCAACGCAATCTGCTGCGCGCCATCATGATCGGCCTGCTGGCCGGGCTTGGTGCAGCGATCCTCAGGGAGAAGACGGACAACGTCTTTCATACCCCCATGGAGGTGGAAAAGGAACTCCAGCTGCCCGTGTTGGGCCTGATCCCCTATCTCCCCCTGGATCCCGGTGTCGACATCGCCACCAGCATCTCCAAGATGTCCTCCAGCGAGAGGTTTGCGATCAAGGAATCCCTGCGCAGTCTGTTCACCACCTTCCGGCTGCTTCGCGCCGACAGCAACATCCGCTTGGTCGGGGTCACTTCCTCCACCCAGGGGGAGGGTAAATCCACCGCTGTCTCCGTTTTTGCCCGAACTCTCGCCGACCTTGGCCTGAAGGTGCTCGTCGTCGATTCTGACATGCGTCTGCCGATGCAGGCCAGGTATCTGGGCGTGGAGCAGGGGGATGGCCTGTCCACCCTGCTGTCCGATTCCTCTCGAAAGCCTACGGAGTTCATTCACTCCGTTGCCGAGAACATGGATATGCTTCCTGCGGGTCCGAAGCCGCCAGATCCCGCCAAGCTGCTAAACTCCAGCCGCTGCAAGGATGTCATAGAGGACATTCGTGCCCTCCCCGGCTACGACATCGTCATCGTGGATGCACCCCCCTGCCTGATGCTGGCTGACCCGATTCTCCTCGGGGAGAAGCTGGATGGCATCTTGTTCCTTGTCGGACTGGGCAAGGTGAGCCGCCAACTGGCCCCCCAGGCCAGCCGCCGCATCAGGGCTTCCGGTGTCGATGTGCTGGGCATCATCTGCAACCAGGTGAATTTCCCGAGCCGCCTCAACGATTACGGCTACGAATACGGTTACTACTATCACTACGCCTATGCGTCGGAGTCCGGGTACGCGAAGAGTGCAACCGAGCCCTCCTCTGGCAGATTCGGCAGTTATGTCCAGCGCTATCGCGACAGCTACATGAAAGGCGCCGCCACGAATTCTTATGTGAGTGCCCGGTACAACGAGGGAGAATCCGACGTCAAGACGTATTATCGGGACGAAGAGGGGCAACCCTCCGGGCCATCCCCCTCCAACGGGGGCAACCTCCCCAGCACCGGCAGCGGCTCCGTGTCTCCTGCCGAAAGCGTCCCATCCCGCCGCCATCGCCAGGACGACGATGCATCCGGTGGGGATAGCCCGATCAGTTGGTTGAGGAAGCGATTCGGGAACAGGGGCTGAGGCGCCGATTCACCCCTGACGGACATCCGTCTTCCCTGGACTGGAGGACAGGAGTCCATCCAGCATCGCCAGGTGGTCGTAGATGGGCATGGCCATGGGGTGGCAGCGTCGAACCCAGGCCAGGGCGGCGAGCAGGTCGATGCCGCGCAGGCGGGCCGTGAGTCCCACGGCGAGCAGGGGTGAGCGTTCGTACCCCGCCATGCAATGCAGGTAGACGGGAGAGGCCTCGTTCACCAGGGCTTCGGCCCTTGCCAAGGCCAGGGCCAGCCTGCCTGCCTGCATCGGCTCCTGCCGCCGATGGTCGGGAAGGGAGATCCGGTCGCTCGACCACCCGGGCGGCAGGATCAGTCCGGTTTCTTCCTCCGGGTAGCAACAGCTGAAGCGGCTGCGGAAACCGGCCTGCTCCAGCTGTTGCCAGTGTCTGTCGCTGCGTGGCATCGGACCGATCGCCAGCCGATTGCTGAGAACCCAGCTGCAGGGCAGGGAGCGCTCCAGCGCCGGCTGGGCTGGCCTTTCCGCCTCCCTGAGGCTCTGCAGAATCCGCCGCAGGATGCCCACTACTAGACGATCACCTGAGCGCTGGTGCCGGCCTCAGGCGGCGTCGACGCCCTTTCAGGGTGCTGGGCGGCCCCAAGAAGGCAGCGCGTAGTGGGTGTGAGGGTGATGGCTAAGGAGGCGTCGTGAGATGGGTATCGTGAAGCTGGCGGGGCGGTTGCCGGACCGGCAGGTGGTTCCCCCAGGCCTAGCCCTGGGATCGAAGCACCGGCTCCACCAGGTCGAGCACACGCCGCCACAGGCGATCAGAGGGTGGCTCCCCTTTGGACCCGCGCAGACTGATCAAGGTGCAGGCATAGGTGCGGTTGGGCTCGAGTCCGATCACACGCGCGACAGCGGAATCGATGCCGCTGGAGAGCTGGTCGGCATTGGCGGCGAGTTGCTCACTCGTCACCCCAAAGGCACGAACCAATCCAGGTCCTCTCACCAGGCAGGTCTGGAAGACCGGTCGATCCTCAGCCAAGCCTCTCGCCGTCGGGACAGGCGTGTCGATGAGGCGACGCTTGCTGAGCTTCAGGCTTGGCTGAGCTAGTCCCATGGTGCTGGTCTGAAAGTTGAGTCGCTGGCGCACGCTCCCATTCATCAGGGTGAGTTCAAACCCTCCTTGGAGGGGGAAAACGACGGGTGCGGAGGTGGCCAGTTCATAGCGGCGCTTTGCCGGCCAGGGGGTCGTGGAGGACGGGCGATTCGTTGGAGACAGGAGTTTAGCCTTCTGCAGCCCTGCTTCCAGCTGCTTGGTGGGCAGGGGGACGGGAGCCGCCTGCCAGCGTGGAAAAACGATCGCCTGGGCGGCAAGGAGTGCACTGACGGTGGCCAACGTGGCATACCACCGCACCAGCAGGGGAGGGGTGATCACGTTCTGCTCTCCTTGGGCGGTGGGGCGGGAAGCGGCGGCAGTTCCCTTTCCAGAAGGCGCATGTAGACCATGCCGAACATCAGGACGGCCACGCCGGAAAAGACGAGGGATCCCGTGCTCTGGTGGAAGAAATCGAACCACCAGCTTCCCTTGGAGTGGCCATTGCCCGCGAAGACGGCCAGCAGGGCGATGCGGAAGGTGTTGCTGATCAGCCCGATCAGCGGCGCAATCACAAAGAGGAGGCAGCGACTACTCCAGGAACGGATCGGGAAGGCCAACAGGAAGATCACGCCGACGCAGAGGATCTGGGCCATCAGGTCGACGCCGTTGCAAGGCCCGAGCACCTTCACGCCCCCCCCCGGCAGCAGTACGCTGCGGGCGTTGACGATCACATCGAGCCCCAGGACACTCAGCCACAGACCGGAGACCTGGGCGGTGAGCAGGCTGATGGGCTCTTCCGGCAGCATTCGCATCAACAGGGCGAAGCCAGGCAGCAGCATCAGGCAGAGCAGGGGATCGCGGAAACGGCCCAGGTTGGCGGGCTTCTCGGCCATCAGGCCCAGGGCGAGACCACCGATCGGCGCGAGGCCGAACAGCAGGCCGTCCCAGTGCACGATCACCGCCGAGCGGGCCAGCACCCACACCAGGAGCACGGTGCCGATGATCAACCCCCAGGCGGCGGGACGGGGTTCGAGGTTCTCAAACTGATCCTCCATGCAGATCACCGCTCCCCCCCACACCAGCACGGCAAACACGGTGATGTGCTCGCTCTGACTGCTCTGGAAAACGGCGATGTTCTGGATCGCCACAGCCGCGGCCAGGGCCAGCCAGAGATTGCGGGGCGTCGGAGGGGGAACGGCAGGAATGGAAGCCCGCCAGGACGGGGGAAGCTTCAGGAGCAGCGCATTGATCAGACGTTTGGCGATGTTGCTCATCGGGCCAGGGGGTCGACCAGAGGTGGGGCACCCAGCCTTTGTTCTGGATCGTATTCCGGCACCAGTCGGCGCAGGAGTACAGCGGTCGTCGCCTCGTCCCAGTTGGCCAGGGCTTCATGCAGCTGCTGGATCAGGGGCAACAGTTGCGCGCTCTCGCGCCTGGGTTCGGTGGCCTTGCGGATCAGCGGGTGCTGGGTGGGTTGGTCGTCGGTGCCGATCAGCAACTCTTCGTAGAGCTTTTCCCCTGGCCGCAGACCGGTGTAGCGGATGGCGATGTCGCCATCACTGTTGTGGTCGTCCCGAACCCGCAAGCCCGACAGTTCGATCATCTGCCTGGCCAGGTCGGCGATCCTGACAGGCTCTCCCATGTCGAGAAGGAACAGATCGCCGCCGATGGCCATGCCCGTGGACTGGAGCACCAGCTGGACGGCCTCCGGAATGGTCATGAAGTAGCGGGTAATGGCCGGGTGGGTCACGGTGACGGGGCCGCCTGTGGTGATCTGCTGGTGAAACAGGGGGATCACCGAGCCGGATGAGCCCAGCACATTGCCGAATCTGACCATGGACAGGATCGGGCCGCCCGTTTCGACCTCGGCGGCGGCCGCCTGGATCAGTAGCTCGCAGATCCGCTTGCTGGCCCCCATGACATTGGTGGGTCGCACGGCCTTGTCAGAGGAGATCAGGGTGAGTCGGCTGACCCCAGAGGCGCGGGTGGCGGCGATCACGGCCTCCGTGGCGCCGATGTTGTTGGCAATGCCTGCGCAGAGATTGGCCTCCACGAGGGGGACGTGTTTGTAGGCGGCGGCATGGAAGATGGTTTCCACACCGTGCTGCCGGCAGAGCAGGGTGAGGCGGGAGGCGTTGCAGGCATCGCCCAGGACGGCATGGAGTTCGACTGCGCCCGTCTTGGAGCTCAGCTCCCGCTCTATGGCGTAGAGGGCGAACTCATTGCGTTCCAGCAGCAACAGCCGGGTGGCACCGAGCGCCACGACCTGGCGACAGAGTTCGCTGCCGATTGATCCACCGGCACCCGTCACCATCACCACCTTCCCTTTGACACCGGCCTTGAGCAGCACCGGGTCGGGGTTGGAGGGCTCCCGTCCCAGGAGATCTTCGATCGCCACGGCCTGCAGGTCGGAAACGATCCTCTGGCCACTGGCCATCTGGGCGAGTGAGGGGATCGATAGCACTTCCAGACCCCTGTGGGTGAGCTGGTCGACCAGCAGACGCTTGCGGCGTCTGGACATGGCCGGCATGGCGAGCAACACCTTGCGCACCCCGTGGCGTTCGATCAGCCCGGGCAGCCGCAGGGGGGTGTGGATGGCCATGTTCTGGAGTGTGCGGCCCTCAATCCCCTCGTCGTCGTCCAGGAAACCAACAATGCGGAATCGGCGGTCGTTGCGCAGGGCCAGCAGCAGACCCATCCCGGCGGCCCCGGCCCCGTAGATGAGGGTGGCCTCACCCTGGGAGCCCCCCTGGGAGTGATTGTCGCGCTGGTCAAGGTGATGGACCAGGACGTCGCGCAGGATGATGCGGCTGGCGATGGCCCCTCCGGTGAACAGCAGCCAGTAGAGAATCCAGAAGGATCGCGGTGGCTGGGGGCCCCCTATCAGGGTGCTGATCAGCAGAAGGATCAGCACCATCGAACCTGAGCGGGGCACCAGTCCGTAGAGGGAATGGCTGCCGGCGTAGCGGGTAAGCCCCCGGTACCAGCCGGAGACCACGAGCACGGGCACGCCCGTGATCACGGCCAGGGGCAACAGCAGAATCGTGGCTGGCAGAAACCCCCTGAGGGACGTGGTGTCTGGCAATCGCAGAATGAAGGCCCCGAGGTAGGCCGCGATGATCATCAGACCATCAAAGACAACCAGCAGCAGCCTTCGGGCAAGCAGCTGCCTTTGCACATAACGAAGAACGGAGAACTGGGGAATCAATCGTTCAGATCGACGGGAATCGGGGCATCAGGTAAAGGCCTTAGGGTGAAGGCACCCTAGGAACAAATCAGAAGGGAAACTTCAATTGTGGAAGGACCTGAAGGCAAGTTGAATGGCGGATCCAGGAAGCTTGAAGACGGGGTGGTGGTTAAGGAGGATCTGATGTTTTGGCGGTGATGGAACGCATGGTATTGACGCTAGTCAGTAGCGCGGGCATCGCCATTCCTATCCAACAATGATGGATGGAGGAATGGATCATGGGCTTGGCCTGGCTTGGACTGTTGGATCCCACTTTACGGCCATTTCAAGGTGGGAAGGGGACGGCGTGGTGGCGATCCAGCCAGAGGCCAATGGCCAGTTGCACCAGCAGCAGGCCGAGCTCCAGGGCCAGGCCCTGGACGAGGAGGGCCCCGCCCAGCAGGGCGGTGGCGCCGATGTAGAGGAGTGCCACCTGGCTGTGGGGCCAGCCGGCCTGATGCAGGCGCTGGTAGAGGTGCAGCCGATGGGCCTGGAAGATGGGCTGTCCGGCCTTCCAGCGGCGCAGAACGCAGAGACAGGGGTCTCCCAGCAGGGGAAAGCCAGCCAGCAGCAGACCCAGGGCCATGGCCGGGGTGGCCTGCTGCAGGACCATGCCGGCGATGACCGCCCCGAGGAACGTGCTGCCCACATCCCCCATGAACACCCGGGCCGGACTCCAGTTCCAGGCCAGGAAGCTCAGCAGGGCCCCGATCAGGGGAAGCACGCCGTTGCCGCCGGTGGGGGCCATCGCCAGCGCCGCAACGCTCAGCAGCACGGAGGCGCAGCCGGCGACGAGTCCATCGAGGCCATCGCTGAAGTTGACGAAATTGATCACCGCCGTGACAGCGAACCAGGCCACGGGCATCAGCCACCACACCAGGGGCAGGGGGGTGATCGCCACCAGGGCGACGGCTGTGGCGATCTGGATGCCGTAGCGCCCTGCTGCCGACAGCTTGAGGCGGTCATCCAGCAGGCCCACCAGGGCCAGTGGCAGGCAGAGCAGCGGAATCCAGGCCGGCCAGCCTCCGCCAGCGAGGGGGGCCAGGCCGCTGCCGACCAGAACAAAGGCCAGGCCCCCGCCCCGGGGGGTGGGCCGCTGGTGGGAGCTGCGGGCGTTGGGCTGATCCACCAGAGCGCGCCGCAGCAGCGGCAGCAGCAGGTGCAGGAGCAGCGCCCCCAGGCCCCCGCCCAGCAGCAGAACAGCCGGGCCATGCAGGGCGGTCATGGCACCAGCGGCAGCACGGGGAAGGGCTCGGGCGGTCCCCCCAGAAGGCGATGGGCCGGGGTGAAACCGGCCAGGTCGGCACCCATGCGCAGCACCGCCTCAAACCGTTTTGGCGAGAGCAGCAGCAGCGGTGCGGCCAGGGTCTGGAACAGGCGTGGCGGCAGGGCCAGGAGCCGGCAGCGTCGGGCCGCATCGCCGGGCTCGGTCGCGTCCTGCAGGCGGCGCAGCATGGTGGCGTAGGGGAGGGTGTCATCGCCGCCGAGGGGCAGGTGCACCGGCTCGGATGGATGGTCTCCGGCCAGGGGCAGGCGGTCGGCCAGGTGGAGGGCCACGGCGGCCAGCTGGCGGCAGTGGATGGGCTGCCGCAGACCCCCCTGGCCGGGCAGGGGCAGCAGGGGCAGGCGGCGCAGCAATCGGCGCAGCTGGCTCAGGTTGCGATCGCCGAGGAGGCCGGCCTGGCCATAGATGAGGGTGGGCGCCAGGATGCGCAGCGGCAGGCCGTGGGCCGCGCAGGTCAGCGTCAGCTGCTCCTCCGCCCGCCGCAGCCGCTGCACCAGATCCCGGTCGAAGCCATTGGCGGCGAACCGTTTGGTGATCACCGAGGAGGAGGAGCAGGCGACCACCCCCTGCAGGGCGCCGACGCCAGCAGGGTCCCTGGCGGCCAAGCCGGCCAGCCAGGGTGCGAAGGACCAGATGGGGGCAAAGCTGATCAGCAACCCCAGCGGTGCCGGGCCCGTCCCGCCGGCTTGCTCCAGATCACAGGGAAGAAAAGGCGGTGGATCGCCGCCCCAGGCCGGCACCAGAGGTTGACGTCGGCCGGCCACCATGAGCGGGCGCCCCCTGGCCAGCTCGATCAGGGCTTGACCGCTCGGGCTGGTGGCTCCGAAGAGCGTGATCGGGACAGCTGAGGGGAGGGTCAAGGGGGGATCAGACGCAGTCGTTGCCGTCGAGACGACCATCCCACCCCGTCAGTCTCCAGAGGGAGGCGCGCAGTTGGTCGCGCCAGAGCCGCAGCTGGGATTCGGGCCGCAGATCCCCGGTCTGGGCGTCGGAGCCTTCCACCTGCCAGCCGGTGCCGGCATAGACGATCCGGGCGATGGCGAGTGTACGGGCCATGTGGGTTTCAGCGGTCACGAAGGTGAGACGGCCCTGCCCGGGCCTGGTCTCCAGCCGTTGCGCAAGGGCGGTCACCTGTCCGACCGTGTCGCAGCCGCGAAGCAGGCGCAGCAGTTTCGAGGTGTCCCGGGGCCAGAGCCGTCGGTTGCGGAGATGGTTGTAGGTGATGGCCTGGTACTCGGCGTTTCCCTGCAGCACCAGCAGTGCGCCTGGCCGCTCCCGCCAGAGCAGCAGGGCCGACTGGCTGCGCCAGGGATCCTCGATGAAGGCGGAGATCACCTGGGTTCCCGTCCCGTCGCCCCCGGGGAGTGTGCGGACGACCTCCCGTGAGGGCCGAGGGGAGGCTGCCCGCTTTCCCAGCCAGGCGGGGGCGAAGAACCAGGCGAGGCCAGCCGAAACGCCCAGGGCCACGATGCCCAGACGGGTGTTCCGGTTCGACCAGAGGCGCTGGAGCCACGAGCCCTGCCTCTGCCGTTGGTTTTTTTTCCTGACCCGTTCCCGCCGTGGTTGCAGGTCAGCACCTGGTGGCCTCTCCTCCTCGGGCAAGGGAATCGATGCGCAAGCTTGAGCCAGCTTATCGGTCCTGTCTGTTGGGGTTTCGCGCCTGCCTCGGCCCGGGAAGGCGACTCCAGACCCTCCGGACGTAGCGCAGGCTGAAGGGGATCCACCAGCGCCAGCCGAAAGCCCGGCCATAGGCCAGCCTCACCTCCTGAAGCCGTCGGCGGGTCTGCTGGCCGCTGACACCCGCCTCGCCCATGTGCACCAGCTCCACATCCACCCCCCGCGCCGAGAGGTCAGCGCAGGCGCTCAGGCGGAGGAAGTAGTCGAGGTCGGCGGAGAGGCGGAAGGGTGCGGCGAACTGATCAACGCGGCGGCGGGCCCCCGGCCCGATCAGGGTGGCCTGGTGGGGTGGGGTGGAGCCCAGAAACAGGCTGAGGCGGTAGGCCCCACAGCTGGAAAAGGTGGTTGAGCGTCCCAGCCGGATCGCCCCGTCCTTGCCGGTCCCGGCGTAGCGGCCGCGGCAGACCACCAGATCCGGCGGGTCGCCCCCTGGCCTGTCCGGCCGGGTCGCTTTGAGCGCCTCCTCCAGCACGGTAGGGCCGGGTGCCCAGTCATCACTGCCCCAGAACAGCAGCCAGTGGTCCGGGGGCGCGGCGAGGAAGCCCTGGTTCATGGCGCCGAAGATGCCTGGAAACGCCGGGTCCTGGGGCTGCCAGGTGAAGCGCTTGTCCCGGTGGCAGACAGCGTCCAGCCAGGCCCGGTGTTCCGGCCTGCTGGGGCCATCGATGAACAGCACGCGCCAGTGGGGCCAGCTCTGGCGCTGCAGGGAGGTGGCCAGCCGGGGCAACAGCAGGTGGGAATCGAGGGTTGGAACGATCAGGCTGAGCCCGTTGGCGGCTCCGGGGGGCAGGGCGGCACCTGCGGCAGCAGTGGAGCTCACCCCTGCCGGCGGATCAGCACGTCACCCAGCACCAGCAGGTCCATGCGGGTGCGCAGGAAGCAGTCGAGGGCCTGGGCGGGGGTGCAGACGATCGGCTCGTTTTCGTTGAACGAGGTGTTCAGCACCATCGGCACGCCGGTCCGGTCGGCGAAGGCCCGGATCAGGTGGTAATAGCGGCCATTGTCGGCGGCGTTCACGGTCTGGAGACGGCCGCTGCCATCCACATGGGTGACGGCCGGGATGCGGGCCCGCTGCTCCTCACGGATCGGATACACCTGCATCATGAAGGGCACCTCCCCATCGAGGCTGAACCAGTCGCCCACGGCCTCCTTCAGCACCGACGGGGCGAAAGGACGGAACGATTCCCTCCGCTTGATCTTGAGGTTGAGGATGTCCTTCATGTCGGCACGGCGGGGGTCGCCGAGGATCGAACGGTGGCCCAGGGCCCGAGGGCCCCACTCCATGCGGCCATCGAACCAGCCGATCACCAGCCCCTCGGCGATCGCCGCTGCGACCTGCTGGCAGAGGGCAGCCTCCTCCGGACGCTCCAGGCTGCACTGGGCCTGCTCCAGGGCCGCGCGGGTGGTTGGACTGGCGAGCAACTCCTCCACCTCTCCAGGTGCCGGCTGGCTGCCCAGGTAGGCATGGCGCATCGGCGCGGAACGGGACCGGCCCAGCCCGTGCCACACATCGAGGGCCGCACCGAGGGCGCCTCCAGCGTCACCCGCGGCCGCCTGGACATACACCCGCTGGAACGGGGTGGCCAGGGTCACCTTGCCGTTAGCCACCGAGTTGGCACCGCAGCCCCCGGCGATGCAGAGCTGGTCGCTGGGGTGGCTTCGGTGCAGGGCCCGCAGCAGGTGGAAGAACGCTTCCTCGTACATCGTCTGGGCCGAGCGGGCGATGTCCATGTGCTGCTGCTGGAGCGGCTCATCCGCCTGCCGGGCAGGGCCGAGCAGGGACTCCAGCTCCGGGCTCCAGTGGCCGCCCACCACCGGGGCTCCGTTGCTCCACTGGTGCGGCAGCTTCTGGGTGGCGTGGAGGAAGTAGCGCAGATCCAGGCGGTAGGTGCCGTCGTCCTGGAGCCGCACGATACGGCGCATGGCCTCCATGCGGGTGGGCTGGCCGTAGGGCGCCAGCCCCATCACCTTGTACTCGTCGCCGTAGTTGGGGAAGCCCAGGTACTGGGTGATCGCCGTGTAGAAGGCGCCAAGGGAATGGGGGAACCAGATCTGGCCATCGAGGCTGAGCTGGTTGCCCTGGCCATGGCCCCAGGCGCCGCTGGCGAAGTCGCCGAAGCCATCCACCGAGATCACGGCGGCCTCCTGGAAGGGGGAGGCGAAGAAGGCCGAGGCCAGGTGGGCCCGGTGGTGCTCCACGAAGTGCAGTCGGGCCCCGATCTCCGCGCCTGGGAAGGCCAGGGCCAGCTGCTGGGCCAGGCCTGCCCTTTCGCGCTTGTTGCGCCAGCGGGCAACCAGGAAGCGGGGATCGGGGCGGCGGGCCAGGGTGTAGGCCACCTTGCGCCAGCGGTGGGCACCCGGCTGGGAGTTGATGGCGATGTGGTCGAGGTCGGCAGGCCCCACGCCGGCATCGGCCAGACACCAGGCCATGGCCTCGGTGGGGAAGCCGGCCCAGTGCTTGATGCGGCGGAAGCGCTCCTCCTCGGCGGCGGCAACGATCACGCCATCCTTCACCAGGGCGGCGGCCGCATCGGCGTGGAAGGCATTGATGCCCAGGATGAGCGTCATGAAGCTGGAGAACCGGTTGGCGGGGGGGGGGGGGCGCTGGTGGCCTCGGCCAGCCTCGGAAGGGTCCGAGGCTCCACGCACCGTTTCAAGGTCATGGAGCCGGGAGAGTGGCTCTCAGGGTCGGATCGGCCTCGATAGCCCCTAACGGATGGACGAAACAGAGGAGCCGGTGGTCGGGCGGCTTGGGTGTCCAGTCGCCGCCTGATCCTAGGGGACATGTCCTGGGGTAACCCTGGGAAGCGCCGCGGTGTGGCGTTCATCGACGCGGGGCCGCGGACAGGCTCACCCCGAGGTGCACCTCCAGCCAGTGCTGCAGCACCATCAGGCTCCAGCGCCTGTACCAGGGGGCCAGGTCGATCCCCCGGGGTGTCGAGGGCAGCCGCAGGGCCAGGGGTGAGGCCGGGTCGTCGAGCCACAGCTGGAACGGGAATCGGAATCCCTGCTTGGGGCGGTTCAGGAACCAGTCGGGGAGCTCCGGCACGCTGCTCTCCAGTAGCTGCTTGCCCTCCGCCAGCCGCAGGCCGGCGGGGATCGGCGCCAGCTTGCGCTGTAGTTGCGCATCCACCAGGGGCAGGCGCAGTTCCAGTCCGGCGGCCATGGCCATCACGTCACTGTCCGGCAGCAGCTGGTTGCGCAGGTAGCGGGTGCCCTCAAGCCAGGCCACCCCTTCCCGTCCCGCCGGCGCCCCATCCCCGCAGGACTCGACGGCCGCCGGTGAGTCCCCAGAGGCGCTGAGCCCCCAGTGCGTCAGCAGGCGATCGATTTCGGTGGGCGAGAACAGACCCCGGAAACATCCGTAGGCCCGGCCGAGGTCGGCGGGGGCTTCCAGCAACCCGGTGATCCGCTGCATCCTGGCGCGGCGGCCCTGGGGCAGGCGGCGCAGAATCCAGGCCGCCGGCGGGCCGGCGGGGCCGATCAGGCTCCGCCAGCGCCGCAGCTTCGGCACCATCCGGAAGCTGGGGTAGCCACCGAACAGCTCATCCCCGCCGAGCCCGGAGAGGGCCACCTTCAGCCCGTGCTCCGTGGCCAGGCGGGCCACGCACCAGGTGTTGTACCCGTCAATCGAGGGCTGGTCCTGGCTGGCCAGGAAGGACGGCAGCCACTGGCGGGCCTGGTCGGCCGTGAGGTTCAGGGGCGTGTGATGGGCCCCGAAGTGGGCGGCGATGCGGGCCGCCGGCCCGGATTCATCGAAGCCGCCGGCCCCTGCCGCCGCGAAGCCGATGGTGAAGGTGTGCAGGCCCCGGGGGGCCAGCGCCAGCAGGGAAGCGGAATCAAGCCCGGCGCTGAGGAACAGCCCCACCGGCACATCGCTCACCATGTGGGCCGCCACCGAGTCCTCGAGCGCCGAGCGGGTGAGGGCCACGGCCTCGGCCGTCGTCATGCCGTTGTCGATGGCGGCCCCTGCGAGACACTCCGGCAGGGCCCCCCAGGGATGCACGGCCAGCTCACCCTGGCGCCAGCTGGCGGCGTGGCCGCAGGGCAGGCGCTGCACGCCCTCCACCAGGGTGGCGGGCTCGCTCACCGATCCGGTGGCCAGGAACCGGGCCAGGGACTGGCGATCCAGGCTGGGGTGACCGGGATCAGCTGCCAACAGCGCCCGCAGCTCCGAGGCGAAGGCGAGGGAGCCCTCCGGTCCGCTGCGCAGGTAGAGGGGCTTGATGCCGTGGGGATCGCGGGCGAGCAGGGCGCTGCGCTCCCGGCTGTCGTACAGGCAGAAGGCGAACATGCCGCGCAACGCCGCCAGCCCGTCCCGACCCCAGCGGACCAGCCAGGCCAGCAGCACCTCGGTGTCGCCGCTGCCCCGGAAGTGCTGCCCCTCCGCTTCCAACCGGCGGCGCAGTTCGGCGTGGTTGTAGATCTCACCGTTGAACACCAGCTGCCAGCGGCCGCACCGGGAGGCCATCGGCTGGTGGCCCAGGGGAGAGAGATCCAGAATCGCCAGGCGCCGGTGCACCAGGCAGGCGCCGGCGTCCTGCCAGACGCCGGAGTCATCGGGTCCCCGGTGGGCGAGCCGAGGGCCGACCCTGGCGGCGAAGTCGCCCGGTTCCCGGCCCAGCTGGCCCGCGATGCCGCACATCGTCTCTAGGCCTCCAGGTGGGCCAGGAAGGTGCGTCGGGCCGCCTCCGGGCTGGCCTGCTCCCGCACCCAGGCCAGCGCCCCGGCGGAGAGGCGCTCGCGCAGGCCCCGATCGGAGCCGATCGCTGCGATCGCCGCCGCCATGGCGGTGGGCTCACTGGCCACCAGCTGGCCCGTGAGGCCGTCGATCACGTAATCCTCCGGCCCCCCGCAGCGGGTGCTGACGACAGGGACCCCGCAGGCCATCGCCTCGAGGGCCGCAATGCAGAGGCCCTCCTGGTGGGAAGGGATCACGAACAGATCCAGACCCTGCAACACCTCCGCCAGGGCGCTGGGGCCAAGGCAGGGGTGGCACTGCACCCGTCCTTCGAGTCCCATCGCCGCCAGGGGCCCCTGCAGCCGATGGACATCCTGCTCGCCCGCCAGCACGAGCTGCACCGGATGACCCTGCGCCGCGAGCCTGGCCACGGCCTCCAGCAGCAGGGTGATCTGTTTGCGCGGGTCGGCGTAACGGCCGGCGAAGCCGATGCGCCAGGGCACAAGCCTTTCAGGGGCAGGAAAGAAGATGGCGGGATTCACCGGCATGCGCATCACCCCGTCCATGGGGCGGCGGGCGATGGACTCCAGGGCCTTGGCCGTGTAGCCGCTCAACGCCAGAATGCGCCCCCGGGGGGCCTGGAGCACCTGGCGTTCCAGCCGCTTCAGCACCGGGCCGTTGAGGCCCTGGTCGAGCAGCCGCCGCGGCCTGGAGAAGCGTTTGACGCGGTCGACCCGGTCGTCCTGCCAGGGGGTGGCCACCCAGGCCAGAAAGGGGATCCCCAGGCGGGCATAGGGGATGGCGCAGAGGGGATTGCCGGTGACCGACAGGTGCAGGTCGCAGCCGGCGATCAACTGCCGCCAGGCGCGCCTGGGCAGGTAGTGGGTGAACTCCAGCTCCGGCAGCCAGACCCCCAGGCCATGGCCTTCGTGGTCGCCGTAGACGCGGCGCTGCAGCTGGCCGGGCCGCCGGCCGCTGGGGACGGCATGGAGGGGAACCGACAGCTTCGGATGGGTGCTCCAGGGGGCATACCAGGCGAAGACGGGTTCAATGCCGAGCTCCTCCAGCATCCTGGCGACGCAGGCGGTCATGGCGGGAACGCCCCCATCCACCGGCTCGATGGTGCTGATCAGGGCCCGCGGCAGGCTCATTGTTTCAACCAGCCGAACAGGTCCCGGTTGTCGCGGACCCAGCGGATCAGATGGCGCACGCCTGCATCAACACTGATCTCCGGTGCCCAGCCCAGCTGTTCGGCGGCCTTCGTGACATCGCAGATGAACACAGGCTGGTCGCCGGGCCGGGACTGGCCGCTCAGGGGGCTGAGCGTGATCGCCAGCTCTTCTTCGAGGAAGCGCAGCAGGTCGCGCAGGCAGAGCGTGTTGACGGGGCCCCCGCCGATGTTGAAGGCCTGGCCGCTGATCGTGTCGCGATGGTCCCAGGCGGCGGCGTAGGCCCGGGCCAGGTCCCGCACGTCGAGCACGTCCCGGGTCTGCCAGCCGTCGCCGTAGAGGGTGATCGGCCGCTCTAGCAGGGCGGCGATGCTGAACCAGGCCACCCAGCCCTGGTCTTCGATGCCGAACTGGCGCGTGCCGTAGATGCACGACTGGCGGAAGGCGCAGGTGTGCAGGTCGTAGATGCGGGCGTAATCGATCGTGTACTGATCAGCGACCCCCTTGGAGCAGCCATAGGGGGAGTGGAAGTCGAGGGGCTGGCTTTCGGGAACACCGGCGGGCAGATCCCGGAAGCGGTAGCCATGGGGTGTCAATTCCACCGCCACGGTTTCCATGCCGCCATACACCTTGTTGGTGGAGGCGTAGAGCACGAAACTCTCAGGGGAATGGAGCCTGACCGCCTCCATCACGTTGAAGGTGCCGAGGGCGTTGATCTCGAAATCCTCCCGGGGGTTGGTGTAGGAGGTGGTGACCGCCACCTGGGCCGCCAGGTGCAGCAGCATCGAGGGGCGCAGGCTGGCCACGACCTCGGCCAGGGCGTCCGCCTGGCGGATGTCGACGCGATGGAAGGCGATGGCGGGATGCTGGCTGAGCAGCCAGCGGAGATTGTCCTCCGTGCCCCGACGGGACAGATTGTCGAGAATCGCCACCTCCCACCCCAGGGAGGCGAAGTGCTGGGCGGCGTTGACGCCGATGAAACCGGCGCCGCCGGTGATCAGGATCGAAGGCATCGAAAAGTTGGAGGCGGGGGGAACGTCGGGGACTGGGCGGGCGGGGGAGCCTTTCGATCGCGAAGGATATGGCTGAGCGGAGGAGCGGGAACGCCTCCGTCAGTCAGGGCGGACCATAAGGCAACATCCAGATCCTGCGGAATCGCGTGTCCTGTCAAGGCGGTGTTGACAGGCTGGGGTGATCTTCCAGAAGCATCAGATGCAGCAGCAGTTCGGCATACATGCGTTGCTGGGCATAGGCCCAGCCGCGCCAGCCTTCCAGCACGCCGCCCTTCCAAAGCAGGCAGAACAGCAGCGCGGCAAAGGGGGCCAGCGGTGTGTGCTTGCGCAGGCGATCTGCCAGCGACAGCTCGCGTGACGGAGTGGCGCGCAGCTTGGCCGCCTCGATCGCCAGGTAGGTCCCCTGGGATGCCAGCCAGCGCTGCAGAGGTTTGCGGTCGTCGTGGAAGATCGGCTGCCGCAGTTGTTTGACGGGGCCCGACAGGATGATGCGGTGCCCATGGCCGTCGTTGCGGTAGCGGCCCAGGCCACGGCGATAGAGGCTGATCCGCAGCGGCAGCAGCCCGCTGCGCAGGGGGCTGCCACCGATGCAGTAGCGGAAGGGGATGGAGAAGCCTGCCACCGGCGCGTTCTGGGGATCCCGGATCACTGTCTGGATCTCGCTCGCCAGTGACGGCGGGATCAGGTAGTCGGCATCCAGGCTGAGGATCCAGGGGGTGTCGATCTGATCCAGGCCGAAATTGCACTGGTCAGCAAAGCTGTCGAAGGGGCGATGCAGCACCCGGACGCTGGCGTGGTTGGCGAGGATCGAAAGGGTGGCGTCGTTGCTGCCACTGTCGATCACCAGGATGGAATCCAGCCAGCGCAGGTGATCCAGGGTGCGGGCAATGTTGGCCTCTTCGTTGTAGGTCAGGATCAGGGCGGTCAGCTGATCTCGTGTAGCCTCGGGCAGGCTCATGCCAGGGGTTGGGAGCGTTGCTCCAGCAGGAGCTGGCGCTGCTGCTGGTGTTGCCAGAGGGCCCACTGCTGCTGTTGTTGGGACACCAGGCTGGGAATGGCCAGAAACGACCCCAGACAAAGACTCATCAGAATCAGCACGAAGGGGTCGCCGTAGAGCTGGGCGGCGGAGAAGAACGCCGGCACGTTGGCCAGGGCAAAGGACATGAGGCCCATCAGCAGGGCGGAGGTGGACTGGGGCAGCTGCTTGAGCAGCCGGAAGTTGCGCAGCAGCACCAAGCCCAGCAGCGCCAGGATCACCCCAAGGATCACCATGCCTGGAATGCCGAGTTCCAGGATCAGGCGCCCCCCGCCACCCTCGGAGACAAAACCGATGCTCTGAATGGCGTTGCGGGAGGCATTCTGGATGAGGCCGCCCGTGCTGGCGCCGGCACCCACCCCCATGCCGATGCCATCCGAGACCTGGATGGCCCTGAGGGTGGCGCCGATGCCCTGGGTGTCGAAGCGCTCGACCAGATCCTGCTGGATGGTGAGCGAGCGGTTGGTGTATTCGCCGAAGTTCTCGCCGAGATTCTCCGAAAGAATGAAGGCATAGAGGGGATAGGAGATGCCTGCCACGCCGAGCACACTGGTGATCACCCGCTCCTTGGAGGCGGGGCTGGCCCGGCGGCTGAACAGCAGCAGATAGATGGCCACGAAGGCCATGATCAGAACCTGGGCCTTGCGGCGCCCGGTGAGGAGAGTAAGGAAGGCAAAGCCAGCCGCCATCAACAACAAGCTGAACTGGGTGGTGGGTTTCTGGCTGGCGATGGCCATCGACGCGGCGATGCAGGCGGCGGCCGAAAGCTGCCAGGAGGCGATTTCACTGGTGCGCCAGAACCCCGAGGCCCCCTGGGCCGAGAATCCATAGCGGAAGGTGATCAACAGTCCCTCGCCCACCTCCTTGAGGGTGGGATGGTCGATGCCCTGGAAGCTGAGATACACGGTGACCGCTATCACCGCCGAGCCGACCAGATAGAGCGTCAGCAGACGTTTCAGTAAGGGCAGGTTGCATCCCACCTGGAAGCCCACCCAGAGCCCGAGGGCCGGCGCCAGATAGAAGGCGGCTCCGATTGCGGTGAGCTGGATGTCGGAGAAGCGGGCGAAGCTGTTGAGGCTCTGGAGCGCGATCAGGCTGAAGTAGACCGTCACCCAGCCATCGAATTGCGGCACGGTCCAGAACATCGCCCGCAGGTTGAAGCGCCCTGCACGCTCCAGGAGCACCACGCCGCAGAGCGCGAACCCGATCAGCACCAGGCCGACCATGTAGCTGGGCTGATCAGGCGTGATCTTGCGCAGGGGATCTTGTACGAAGCCGATGATCAGCGTGACCATCAGGCCGGCGCGCCAGTCGCCGTCCAGCAGCACGGCGGCAAGGGCTCCGAAGAGCACGATCAGCAGCAGGATGGTCATCGGCCGGCGGAAGAGGTCAGCACCTGGCGGTAGGCGTCACGCAGCTGAAGGGCGATCGTGCTCCAGGAAAAAGCCTTTTCCGCCAGGTTAAGCGCTGCAGCTCGCCTTGACAGGGAAGGACGCTCCAGGGCAGTGGCCAGGGTCAGCGCCAGGGCTTCCGGGTCGCTGGCGCTGACCAGGCCGGCGCCTGCACGGGCCACGTCGGCCGCCACAGCCACCTCGGGGGACAGGATCACGGGGGTGCCGGCCGCGAGAGCTTCGACGGCCGCGATGCCGAAATTCTCCGCCGCCGATGGCAGGACATACCAGTCGGCCGCCTCCAGGGCCCGCCACTTGGCTTCCCCCGCCACGAACCCCAACCAGCAGCAGCGCTCCCCAAGGCCCAGCCCCCTGGCGCGTTCCTGCAGGGCGGCGACATAACGGGGCTCTCCGTCGCCGGCGATGGCCAGATCCCAGCTGGCTTGGGGCCGCCGCCGCTGCAGGAGGGCCAGGGCGTCCAGCAGGTTCTCCAGCTGCTTCTTCGGGTGCAGCCGCGACAGGAACAGGAAATGAACCGGAGCCGTAGGGCCCAGGTGATCCGCCGGCTGGGCCGGGAGGTCAGGGCCGCGCACCCCCAGGGGCAGCACCAGGCTTGGCGGCACCAGGCCAAGGCAGGCGGCTTCGTCCCGTTCGGCCTTGGTGGTGAAGTGCAGGAGGGCCGCCCGTTGCAGATTGCGTCGCTCGATCAGCCTCAGCATCAGGCGTTTGCGGCCGGGGCTCTGGGCCAGGCTCCACGGGCTCAGCTGGCCGATGCTGCGCAGGATGTAGGGAACACCGGCCCAGCGGGCCTGGGCCATGGCGCTGGTGCAGGGATAGGAGAACAGGGCATGGATGTGGAGCAGCTCGTACCGCTTCAGATTCCTGGCCAGCCACAGGCTGAGCGCGGGGCTGAAGGCGAACTCCCGCAGGGCGGCCACCGGCGGACTCCAGCGCGGAAAGGCCAGCACCGGCACCCCCTGGTGCCACTGCCAGCGCCCGGTGACAAGATCCGGATGCAGGCCAGGGCCATGGTCGTTGGTGGTGAGGATGGCGGCGTCCACGTCCTGGAGGCGCAGGGTCGCCACCATGTCGATCACGGACCGACTGGGCCCCCCCCGCAGCGGACTGATGGAGGGGATGACGTGCAGGACCCTCATGGCGTGCGGCGATCAGCCAGGAAGCGATCGAAGGCCACCCCCCAGGCCCTGGCCACCTGGGGGGCGGCGTAGGCGCCGATGCTGTCCCGGTTGTGGGGGTGACGTTCCCGGTACCCGCCGGCCTGGCGTTGCAACGCCACCAGGGCGTCGAAGATGGCCGTGCTGCTCTCGATGTCGCAGTAGAGGCCTTTGTGCAGGTCCTCGAGGATGCCCTGGAGCGGGTTGCCCGCCGGTCCTGCCACCAGCACCGGCGTGGCGTGGGGGAGGTATTCGAAGAATTTCGAGGGCAGGTTGTCCGTGTGGCGTGGCCCGATCAGCACCAGCAGGGCATCGGCGGCCTCGGCCAACTGGTGGGAGCGTTCGTTGCTCACCGCGGCCTCGACCCTGATGACGTTGCGCAGGTAGGGGTCGCTGCGGATGGTGGTTCTGGCCGCTTCGTAGAGATAGCCGTAGAGGAGGATTCGCAACGCCCCATTCCCCTCGAGCTGCCATCGCCGCACGGCCTCGAGCAGGGGCTCAATCGGCCGCCAGGGGCCCAGGTTGCCGGGGTGAAAGAGCGTAGTGGGGCGCCGGTCTCCGCCATCGGCTCCACGGGGGCCGCCGGAGCTGTCCTGGTGGCGGTCAGTGGGGGGGCGGTCAGTGGGGGGGGCTGGGCGCCCTCCTCGAAGCAGTCGGGCAGGAAGCGGGCTGGTGTGGATCCGAGCAGCCCCTGCTGCCGATAGCGCTCCAGGGTGAGAGGCGAGGCGAACACGGCCCCCGCCGCCGCGGCCAGCACGGCCCGCTGGCGCTCGGGGTGGGCCGGATGAAAGAGGCCTTTCTCCCGGTGGCCGTAGGGATCGTCATAGATGGCGACGAAGGGTTTGCCGAGTTGTCCGGCCACCTCCATGGCGATTTCCAGCACCAGGAAATCCGGGCAGATCCCGGCCACCAGATCAAAGGGGATCGTTGCTGCCGTCTCCAGGGCCATGGCCCTGAGGCCCTCGAGGGCGTGCGTCTGGGGGTTGTGGCCGTCCAGCCCCTCCAGCCTCAGGTGGATCAGCTGGCGCAGGCCGAACCACAGATGGAGCGGGGTGCCCGCCCTGCGGCGGTTCTTGCGGATGGCGCAGCGACGGGAACGGGAGACCCACCGGCTGTAGTGGCAGAACTGCTCCTGGCCGGCGAAGGGCTCCGGTGTGACGGCATCCAGCCGGGGGTCGGGACCGACGACATGGAACTCCCAGCCCGCCGCAGGCAGATGGGGCAGCAACTTGGCGTAGCGGCGGGCCTGGACGCCGCCCCCCCCCGGGGGTTGCAGGGAGAGGATCAGGGTCCTGGCCATCTCAGCGCTGCTCCAGCAGGGCTAGCCCCGCCAGGATCCCCTCGGCGGCGTTCCGCACGCTGAAATGGTCCTGGACGAGCTCTTTGGCCGCTGCCCCCATGCGGGCGGCGGCGGCGGGATCGGCGGCCATCCGCCCGAGGGCGGCGGCCAGGGCCGCTGGCTGGCCGACGGGGCTCACCAGGCCCGTGCGGCCCTCGATCACCAGATCCTCGGCGCATCCCACCTGGTCGCTCACGATCGCCGGCAGCCCGCAGGCCATGGCCTCGTTCACCACCAGGCCCCAGGTCTCGCCGTGGTCGGAGGGCAGCACGAGGCTGTCGGCCACCGCATAGGCCGACGGCATTTCGGATTGATTCAGGAAGCCGGCGAAGCTCACCGGCAGGCGGTGCTGGGCGGCCAGTGCTCGGCAGCCCTCCTCGAGGGGACCGGTGCCCACCAGCAGCAGATGCACCGGCGGGGCCAGGGGATCCACCAGCAGCAACCGCAGCGCTTCGAGCAGGTCGAACGGGCGCTTCTTGGGCTGGAGCTTGCCGGCGAACAGAAAGCAGAAGGCCTCCCGGGGGATGGACCAGCGCTGGCGCAGCTCTTCCCGGCGGGGGCGCAGGGCGCCGGCCCGCTCGCTGAAGTAGGCGTTGTCCACAAAGTGGGGGGAGGGCACCAGTCGCTTCTGGGGGACACCGAACTGGCGGTACCAGCGGGCATTGGCCGTGCCGACGGGAAGGCCGACCGAGACCCCCCGGAACAGGAACCAGTAGGCGAGTGTCAGGGGCCAGGGTCTGGGGCGGAAGGCGTTGGAATCCATGCGCAGCAGCACCGGCAGGCCCTGCAGGCGGGCGGCGCTGAACAGCTGCACCATCCCCAGGAAGTGCCAGCCGGTCAGCAGCAGGGCATCGGGCCGCTCCCGGCCGGGACCGAACCCCAGCTCCCCCAGGGGGCGGGCCAGCCAGACGCCCCGGTAGCCGGACGTGATGCCGCGGCCCCGGCCGCTGGTGGCTTCGTGCCAGGCGTAACCCTCCAGCAGCGGCACGTCCCACTCGAAGGAAACCCCGAATCCCAGCCCCTGGGTCCGGGCGTCCGGAAGGGTGAGATAGAGCACGTCGCTGCGTACGCCGGGGGCGGTGCTGAGGGCCTGAAACAGGGGTGTCTGGTACTGGATCGGATGGCTGCCGGCGATCAGCAGCCGGCTCCGGCGCGTCGGCAGCAGGGCCGGCCCTTTCCTCTGCAGGCGCAGGGCCCAGAGCAGGCCGCGTCCTTCGGCGACCAGGGTGGGGGGGATCCACCAGGGATGGCGCAGATGGTGACGACTCCGCACCGATCCCAGCCAGCCCCGCAGGCAACCTGCCAGCGCCGCCGGCAGGGGCTGGGTGCGCAGTTGAAAGTAGTAGCGCCCCACGGCGTGGTCGGGCTTCACCGTTGTGAGGTGCTTGCCGTAGCTCCGGGTGCCGCCCCGCTCGGCCCTGAGGTGGTGGATCAGGGCGCCGGGCACGTACTGGATCGGATGGCCGGCCTGGCGCCAGCGAAAGGCGAATTCAGCCTCGAAGCGGTAGGCCACCCGCACGAAGTTCTGGTCGAACCCCCCCAGCTCCAGGGCCAGCCGCCGGGGAATGGCCACGTTGCCCCCCATGAACTCCTCCACGGAGCGGGGCCGCAGGCTGTTGAACAGGAATGGCCCGTCCTCCGGATCGCTCTGGCCCTGGTGCCAGGGCTGCAGCACCCGGCCGGCGAGCATCGCGTTGGGGTCGGCTCCGCCCGCCCGTTCGTGGGCGTTGAGCAGCTCCGGGTCCGGCAGGATGTCGTCGTCGAGGAACAGCACCCGCTCGCCGCGGGCCTCCTGCAGGGCCACGTTCATGGCGCCGGTGATCGAGGGGGCCGGCAGCCGCAGCCACTTGATCCGTCCCTCCGCCTGCCAGGCGCCCAGCCTTGCTTCGCAGTCGGGATCGTGGCGGGGCGTCTGGTCGACGACGAGCAGCTCGAAAGGGGGTGGATCCAGGGCCAACAGGGCGGCGACGCTGTCGACCAGCACCTGATCGCGGCCGTAGGTGGGAATCGCGACGCTGAGGGTCATGGCAAGGCGGCCAGCTTGAGCCGGGCCTTGAGGTGCCAAGGGTTGAGGGCGAGGGCCTGGCGCATATAGAGGCGGGCCAGGTCAGGACGCTCGGCGCTGAGGCAGGCACCGATGAAGTAGGCCCCATCGGCTTGCCGGCGGGGTTGGGCCCTGGAGCTGCGGCAGCGGTCGCTCAGGGCCTCCGCCTCGGCCAGGACGGACGCCTCCGGTTGGCCGCTGCGGCGCGCCTGGGTGGCCGCCACGATCAGGGCGTGGAAAGCCGCCTGCTCCTGGCGCCGCGACCCGCTGATCGATCCGGGGGAGAGGGTGGCCTCGTAGAGCACCTCTGGCACCACGAGGTGGCTGCCGACCTCCACCATCCGGCTCCACAAATCGATGTCCTGGGCGAAGTAGAACATCGGCCGGTAACCTCCGGCGAGCTCGTAGGCGCTGCGGCGCAGCATCACTGAGCCGTGGGCGGCGGGACCGGTGAGTCCATCGGCAAGCTCCTCTGGCTTCAGTGCGTTCACCCGGACCGTGGCCCCTTCCGGCACCACCAGCCGCACATGGGTGGAGCAGAGGCTGGCGTCCGGGTTCTCCTCCAGGCAGCGCACCTGCCGCAGCAGCCGGCCCGGCAGGGAGATGTCGCCGGCATCCTGACGGGCGATGAAACGGCCGCGGGCCACCTGGCAGCCTTCGATCAGGGAGCGGGTGAGACCGCGGCCCTGCCGCTCCAGCACCCGCAGGCGCGGCTCGGCGGCGGCACGGGCGGCGAGCAGGACGCCGGTGTCGTCGCTGGAGCCGTCGTTGATCACCACGATCTCCAGATTCACCCCCTCCTGGCTGGTGAGGGAATCGAGGGTGGCGGCGAGGCTGGCTCCGCCATTGCGAACCCCCATCACCACCGACACCAGCGGTGCCGTGACGGATTCATGCTCCACAGGCTGCTGCATCACCTCAGGTCATGTTCCTCCCTGGGCGGGGTCCTGGCCAGCAGCCGTGTCCGGACCCCCATGGTCAGGCGTGCCGCCCGGCCCCATCCCAGGGCGGCGGCGAGCAGCCTGTAGCCGACGAATTCCAGCCGCCGGCGTCGCTGCCAGGCCCCGGTCCGTCGGGCGAGCTGGAACAGCCGGTGGGAGGCCTGCTCCGCTCCGGCGGCACCGCACTGGCGGCTGAGCAGGAAGGCGGAGCGGGAGAACCGTGCCATTTCGGGGCTGCGGCGGTCGACGCCGGCGGCCAGGGCGCTGCTCAGCAGGGACTCCTGCGCCCTGGCCCGGTCCCCCAGCTTGCGGGGGTCGAGGTGGCCCCGGTCGCTGAGGTGATCGTCTCCCATATGGATCCGCCGCACCGAAACCGGCACCGGCACCCACACCAGGGGAGCATCGGTGGCGCCGGCCCTGCCGTCGTACTCCCAGTCCTCCTCGTTGATCCAGGGCTGCCAGGGGCCGATGCGATCGATCAGCTCGCGCCGATACAGCGGACAGCTGGTGGTCCACCAGCGCTCCAGCAGCAGCCGGGGAAACAGCCGCTCCAGGTGCTGGCCGGTGGCCCGCATCGGGCCGCGCCGTTCGACGGGCCGCCGGGAATGGTCCTCCTCCAGGCCGGGGCCATAGGCGATCTGGGCTCCGGCAGACCCCTCCAGGGCCGCCACCTGGGCGCAGAACTTGCCGGGCAGCAGCAGGTCGTCGCTGTCGAGGTACTGGATGAATTCGCCGCGGCTGTGGTCGAGCCCCCGCTGGCGGGCGGCGCCGGGCCCGCCATTGGGTTGGTGAATCACCCGGATGAGCGCCGGATGGGCGGTGGCCAGGCCATCGGCCACGGCGCCGGTGTCGTCGCTGGAGCCGTCGTCGACGATGACGATCTCGATCGGACGGTGGTCCTGGGCGAGCACGCTGTCCACGGCTTCGCGCAGCAGGGCGGAGCGGTTGTGCACCGGGATGATCGTGCTCACCAGCCCGGGCACCGGCGTGGGCCGCAGGGCGGCGATGCGCTCCAGGGCAGGCCGGCGCATCACCGCCCGGGCCCGCTCCAGGTTGGGGTTGTCATTTCGGTGCTTGAGGGGCTGGCCGCGGTGCCAGAGGTGCACGATCGGCTCGTAGCCCCAGATCCAGGTGGGCCGGGTGAGACAGCGGTCCCAGAACTCGTTGTCTTCGCCGCCCCAGCCGACAAAGCCCTCGTCCATGCCGCCGATGGCGGCATAGGCCTCGGCGGTGATCGCCATCGAGCCCCCGGCCTCCAGGTTCTGCACGATCGCTTCGGCGGGCTGCTCCGCGTAGTTGTCCGAACCGGCGAGCACCGAGGCGCTGTGGATCGCATCGAGATAGAAAACGAACCGCTTCGGGTTCACCACCGCGTAGCCACGGGCGATCCGCTCCAGCAGGCGGCGGGCGTAGCCGGCCGGCACGAGCATGTCGTTGTCGTGCAGGAGCAGCACCGGGGCGCGGGCCTCGCGGGCGCCGAGGTTGAAGGTGTGGGAGCGGTTGTAGGGGGCGGCGGGGTCGGGCAGGGGGCCATGGATGTGGCGCACCCAGGAGGGGAGTCGGTCGGCGATGCGGGGCTCGCTGTCCTGCTCGATCACCAGGCACTCCAGCCGCACGTCCTCCTGGGCGGCGAGGGACTCCAGCGTGGCCAGCAGCAGGGGCAGCCGCTCGCTGCCCCGGTGGCCGATCAGCACACTCAGCTCCGGGGGGCCCTCGTCCCAGGGGGGGGCGCTGCGGCGCCGGACCGGCGCGGCGGCCAGGCAGCGCTCCAGCAGGCGCCTGCCCAGCTCCGGCTGCAGGCGTGGCGCATGCAGGCGGGAGGTGAAGCGCCACAGACAGGCCTGGCCTTCGCCATCGGGGGCCGCCTCCAGCCGCTCGTTGCGGTTGGCGATCGCCAGCTGGGCCGGTGCGGGCCGGCGCAGCAACCACTCGTAGCGCAGCCGCTCCTTCAGCCAGACGCCCAGCCGCTCCTTCCGGGAGGCTCCTGCTGCTTCAGCCATGGGGATCATCGGGATGATCGAGGCGGCCCGCCGCCGCCAGCAGTTCCGCTTCCGCCGCCCCATCGCCCGCCCCACCGGAATGGGGCCATTCGCTGCCGGCGCTGCCATGGCGGAAGCGTTGCCCCAACAGCTGGCGCAGATCCTCGCCGCGGCGCTGACCCAGCCAGCGATCCAGCCGCCCGGCCGGGGCCGGCGTCGGTTCCGGTGGGCCCGCCGCCAGCGGAGGGAGCGCCATCGCCTGCACGAGCGCCTGCCGCCAGGCCTCCAGGGAGGCCCCCTCGCTGTAGCGCCCGGCCACCAGGGCATGACCGGCCCTGGACAACCGTTCCAGCAGCTGCGGCTGACGCAGCCGAGCCAGCTGGGTGGCGGCGGCGGCCCCATCGCCGCAGGGGAACAGCAGGGCCGTGACGTCGTGCTCCAGGGCCCCCTCCAGGCCCGACCCCACATAGCGGCTGCTCACCACCGCCATGCCGCTGGCCATGGCCTGCCAGGCCACGATGGGGCCCGTCTCCCAGGCGGAGGTGATCACCAGGGCATGGTGATGGCCGTAGATCTCGTCCGCCAGCCTGTGCTGGTCGACGTGGCCAAGCAATCGCACCTTGCGGCCCTCGATCCAGGGCGCCAGGGACCGCTCCAGGGCCGGGCGCTCCTCGCCGTCACCAGCGATGCTGAGCTCCACGTTGATGGCCAGGGTCTGCAGCTCCCTCAGCAGCAGCGGCAGATCGTGCACCCGTTTCTGGGCCTGTTCCAACCGGCCCACCCAGGCGAGCTTCAAGGTGGTGGCCGGATCGCCGTCGGGGGGCCGCCAGGGCTGCACCGGCACGCCGTAGGGGGCGTAGAGCACCCGGGAGGGGGTCATGCCGCCCCGCTCGCTCGCCAGCCGGCAGGCCAGCTGATTGGTGGCGATCACCGCATCGATGCCGGCGCCGTGGCGCCGCAGGTCGTCGAAGTACTCCGTCTGCAGGGCGTGGAGTGTCATCACCACCCGTCCGTGGAACCTCCTGCGCCGCCGGGCCCGCTGAACCGCGGGGTAGAGATCGACCAGATTGACCCCGAGCACGAGCTGGGGATCCAGCCTTTCCAGCAGCGTCGCGATGGCACGGATCCTGCCCTCGGCGCTGCCGCTGGGGTTGGTGAGCGGTTGGGCCGCCAGGGCCGGATAGGCCCGGGCGTAGGGGCCATGGCGGTGATGGTCGCCGTCGGGCACCGCCACGGTCACGTCGAGTCCGCCGGCCCGCAGCCCCGGTACCAGGTTGGCCAGCCAGTCCTGAACGCCACCGAGCAGGTAGGCGGAGGGGGCGAGCACCAGCACCTTCATGGCGTTCGGTCCAGGTACACGATCCCAGGCCCACCGGCGTTCAGGGGCGGCACGGGCAGGGGCGTCAGGGGGGCGACGGCGCGCACGTGGTGGCCCAGCTGGCGGATGTAGGTGCCCTCCGGGGCCGGGCAGCCCTCCCATTTGCGGAAGAAGCTCTCCTGGTTGGCGGAGGTGTACTTGCCCCAGACCCGTTCCGACTGACCGTCGAAGGAGGTGGTGGCGGGCTGGTCGTTCGCATGGTGCAGATAGGGACAGGCCACTCCGCCGATCCGCACCCCCGCGAGGCAGGCCCGGGCGGTGTAGTCCATGTCCTCGAAGCCGATGCCGCTGAAGCTCTGGTCGAAGGCGCCGATCCGCTCCCAGCAGCGGCGGCCGATGGCGAAGTGGGACCAGGTGTTGTTCAGCAGGCTGAGGTCCACCGACTCCCAGTCCATGGCTTCGGCCCAGCGCCGCAGGAAGGGGTCGATGCGCAGATCGTCGTTGAGCACCAGGGTGGTGGCCGTCGGGCTGGCCTGGAGCAGCTCGTTCCAGAGCTGGCAGAGCCCCACCACCCGATCGTGCAGCAGGAAGCGGCGATGGGGCGGTTCGCCGTTGGCCAGCTCAGCGCAGATCCTCTCCAGATAACGGCCCTGGCTGGCCTGATTGCCGTGGCCGTTGACGGCCACCAGGATCGGCACCTCCGGGAAGCTGCGTCGCAACGCGAGGCAGAGGGGGCGGAAGTAGCTCTCGTAGCGGGCCTCGAAGGTGGTGATCGCGATCGTGAAGCGATCCCCCAGGGGCCGCCGCGGCGGCAGCAGGACTCTGGGGATGCGGCGACGGCCGCCATGCACCACGGCCCGGGCGGCGAGGTAGAGGCGCAGGTTGAGGGAGGAGCGGTTCATGGCGGCGGTGGTGGGTGCTCCCTCAGGGGCGCCCCAGGGCGCCGATCGCCTCGACAAGGGCGCGGTAGCGCTCCTTGGGGCGGATGTGATCGTGAAAACAGCGGGCACAGTCCTCACGCCGGGCGTCCAGGTCGGCTCCGAGGTGATGGGCCGCCGCCAGGAAGCCGGCGCCATCGTCCACCATCACGCCACAGCCGAAGTCCTCCACGAACTGGAAGCTGGGCTGGCGGCTGCAGATCACCGGCACGCCCATGGCCAGGTACATGCACAGCCGATTCGAGCTGACGCCCATGGCCTGGAACTGGGGCGCCGGATTGGTGTAGACGGCCAGACCGATGTCGTAGCCGACGGCCGATCGCCAGGCCTCCTGCCAGGACAGCCGGCCCGTCTCGATGTGGAGCCGGCCCCCCAGGCTCAGGCGCCGCAGCAGGTAAAGGGCCAGGGGATCCACCCCCAGGGGCTGGATCACGGCGCAGAGGGCCGGATCCTCGTGCAGGGCGTCGAGCAGCCAGTCGGCGCCGGCGGTGAGGTTGAACCCCCCGGAGATGGCCAGGGTGAGGGCGTCCGGCGCCAGGCCCCAGCTCTGGCGCAGCTGCTGGCGCAGGGCCAGATCCCGCTCCGGAGGATTGCGGAAGCAGCCCGGGTAGACCAGCACCGCCTGGGCCGGCGGCAGGCCGGCGTAGTCGCGCACCAGCGGCACCCGGTGGGTGTCGTTGACGATCGTGAAGCGCGCCCGCCGGTAGGCGTCCAGGCAGAGCTGCTTCCAGCGTTTCGAGCGGGGACCGCGGTAGCTGCCGGCGCGGATCTCATCGCCCAGCACGAAGCAGGGGCGGCGGTGCAGGCGGGCCAGCACCCCCACCACGGCGATCGGATCCTCCGTGGTGCCCGAAAAGCAGCTGTAGCGGCGCCAGCGCGGGCGCCAGGCCTGGCCCAGCAGCCAGCGCATCGAATAGGCCACCGGATGGGTGCTGACCCTTTCGCCGTAGGGGGCGGTGCTGCCGCAGGGCCCGGGGGCGAAGACATGGATATCGTAGCCGTTCTCCAGCAGGGCGGAGATGATCGCCTCATTGGGGGGCGAATGCAGCAGCTCCGGCACCAGCAGGAAGTGGGCGGCGATCGGCCGTGGCGAGGAGGGACCGGTCATGGAGGAAGGGATGGGGCTAAAGCGCTCGGGGGGTGCGGGTGGTGCTGAGGTCGGTGGGCAGCTCCAGCCTGCCGGAGCCGTAGTCCTCCAGCAGGCGGTGCGTGTAGGAGCGGATGAAGTCCACCGGGAAATCCTTGCGGCCCGGGGTCGGCGCCGTTTCGCTCTTCTCCCGGGCGGCGATCCGGTCGTACCAGTTGTGGTAGTGGGTGATCGTGCCGTCGAGGCCGTAGAAGTTGCCGAGGCCGTAGCGCAGGTAGGCCAGCTCCTCGCTCCAGACCGCCGGTGGGGAGGCGGGCGTGAACAGCGGCTCGCTGGCCCGGTTGGAGACGTAGACGTCCATGGGCACCCAGGTGAGCTTTTGCCTCTGGAGCTCCTGGGGCAGGTGGTGGGTGATGTGGGGGGCGTGGAAGTCGACGTCAAAGCGGGGCCGCGGCCAGCGCCCCTTGCGTCGCCAGTGGAGCCTCCGGCAACGACGGAACCGCGCCGTGTGCATCAGCAGGAAGGAGCTTTCCGGCATGCCGGCACCGAAGGGACGGGTGAGCGGTCCGCAGCCGATGTCCTGGGGGGATACGAGCGCCACGCCTTCGGTGAGACGGGAACGGCAGAGGCTGAACCACTGCTGGGACAGCAGGATCACATCCGCATGCAACAGCAGGGTGTAGGGGGAGCGGGAGCGGCCCAGCAGGGTATTGAGCGCTTCTGGCTGGCTGCAGGATCGCTGCACCACGTCGGCACCCCGCTCCCGGGCGATCGCCACCGAACGGTCGGTGGAGTCGTTGTCCAGGACGCAGATCTCGGTGTCGAGGCCCCCGGTGGTGGCCTGGAGTGCCTCCAGACAATGGGGCAGGAACAGCTCGCTGTTCCAGCTGGTGATGCCGACGAACAGTTCGGGTGTGCTCATGGTCTGGGGAGGAGCCGCAGCCGCTTTAACAGCCGCACCGGCAGTTGACGTTCCAGGACCTGAAGGCGCTCGCCGAGGGCGGATTTCTCCTTCAGCAGCCGCTGCACCAGCCGCTCCAGCGGCTCGCTGGCCCCGTAACGGGCGTAGATGGTGGCCAGTTCGGCCGGAAAGCGTTCCCCCTGGCGCCGGGTCTTCACGGTGGCGTAGTAGCGCATCGCTCCCAGTTTCTCCTGGGTGACCAGGCCACGGCAGCGCCGGGAAAAACGCCACCAGAGGTCGTAGTCCATCAACAGGCTCAGGGACTCGTCCACCTGCCCTCCGACCTCCTGCCAGAGGGAGGAGCTCCAGAAGCAGCTCTGCTGCAGCAGGAAGCAGCCGTTCTCCATGGCCAGCAGGGTCTGCTCGGAGCCCTCGCTGGCGGGCACATGGCGCAGAAACTGCTGGTCGGCGCTGATGATGTCGCCGCTGCCGATCAGCCAGCGGCCGTCCGGGTCGGCGGCGAAGCAGGCCAGCACGGTGTGGAAGGCACCGGGCAGATAGAAGTCGTCGGAGTTGAGCCAGGCGAAAATCGAACCGCTGGCCTGGCGGAATCCCTTGTTGATGGCGTCCGACTGGCCCCTGTCGGGCTCGCTGATGAGCACGCTGATCCACGGCCGGTACCGCTCCAGCACCGCCGGGGTTTCGTCGGTGCTGCCCCCGTCCACCACGATGATCTCGACGTTGTCGTAGCCCTGCCAGAGGATCGAGAGCAGGGTGTCCTCGATGAAGTCCCCCTGGTTGAGGGTGGGGATGACGATCGAGAACAGGGGTCGCTGTGGATCGGCGCTGAACCGTTCCGGCACGGCGATCGACCCGCCCTCGGGCCAACCGTAAAGCGGTCGGGAGCTTGGCAGGGGCATGTCAACCATGCTGGGATCCGGCCGCCATGGCACGTTCCATGGACGCCAGCAGCTGGGGAGCCACGTCATCGATGCTGGACTCCCGCAGCACCCTGGCCTGGCTGCGTTCCCCCAGGCGTCGGCGCGTTTCCTGGTCGTTGCTGAGCCGTAGCAGGGCGGCGGCGAAGGCCTCCAGGTCGAGATAGGGCACGGCGATGCCGCAGCCATCGGCCACGAACTCCACCATGCCGCCGCCCCCTTCGAAACAGATCGTGGGCACCGATGAGGCGGCGGCCTCCAGGGCCACCAGGGGGTAAGGATCTTCGCGAGAGAGCAGCCCGTGGACGGCATAGCGCCTGATCACGTCGATGCCGGAGGGCATCGGTGGCAGCAGCAGGACGCGGTGCTCGAGGCCCAGTTGTTGCAGATCACGCCGGGCCAGGATCACCGCCTCCTGCTGGGGCGAGGCCCCGAGCCACACGGCCAGGAAGGGCTTGCCGGCGAAGATCTGCTCGCATTCCCGCACCAGGAGGGGGAAGAGGTCGAAGCCCTTGCGGGGAATCGCCTGTCCCGCGAAGCCGAACACGAAGCTGCCTGCGGCAAGGGCCGTCTCCAGCGGCTCCAGCAGGGCATCCTGGGCCCGGCCGTGCCCGGGGGGCGAGAGGGGAAGGAAACCCGGAATCACTGAGCAGCGATCCAGGGGGAGGCCGTGGTGGATGTGGAGGGATTGCCTGACCCCTTCGGCGCAGGCCACCACACCGCTGGAGAGGGCCAGCTGGCGGGCCACGGCCTCAGGGGTGCTCATGGTGGCGAGTGTGGTCTCGAGCTCGTGGACGTGGGTGAGGCAGGCCGGCCGGCTCGGGTCGGCGCTGAGGCCCTTCAGGTGCTGGCCCAGGACCAGGGTGTTCAGATAGATGAGGTCGGGCTTGTGGCGCTTCACCGCCGCCTCCAGCAGGCCGTCGGGACTGCTGGCCTGCCCCCTGCCCAGCCTGGCGGCGAGCCGCTCGAGCAGGGGTTGGAAGAGCGGCCGGCTCCAGGCCACGGTGGGCGCCAGGGCTTCGAAATCGGGACGCAGGGGACCATCGCTCATCAGCACCACCGACGCTTCGATGCCGCGCTCGTGTTGCATCAGCCAGCGCAACAGCCACAGCAGCAGCAGCGGGGCGCCACTGCGGGTGGCCATGTGGGAAACGAACAGCACCCTCATGGGGTGATCACCTGCTTCCAGAAGATCAGGGTCAGCAGGAAGGCAAGGGTTCGGGTCCTGTCGGTGCCGTTGCGATGGGCGTCCAGAATCCGGCTGAGCAGCTCCGGATCCACCAGGTCGTCGATCAGCCCGCCGTGCGCCAGCAGGAAGGTGTGCATGCGGGGGTCGCGGTACCAGTCGGCGCTGAGGTCGTAGCTGATGTACCGGGCCCTCCGCATGGGCGGCGTCCAGTAGAGGGGAGGGGCCTTGGCCAGCATGCGGCGCCGGTCGAAACCGTTCTCCTCGGGAAAGCTGAGCAGCTCGGGGCAGTTGCGGGCGATGGCATGGCGGTGCCAGTTGGAGCCCAGCTTCCAACCATCGGGGAGATTCCAGATCGCCTCGATCCAGCGGCGGTCGTGGAAGGGGGACCGCCAGGCGCTGGAGGCCCGGTACATGCGGATGCCGTTCGCGTAGAAGTTGGGCACACGTTGCTCGAAGTAGTAGCGGGTCAGGCCTTCAAGGAACCCTCCCCGACAGAAGCCGGCAAGCCTGGCGGCCCGTTGGCGGCGACCCTCCGGCATCAACTGGGCGGCCAGCGGCGGGGCCAGATGACGCAGTTCCTCGGCGGAGAAGCTGAGGTGACGCTCCACTTTCAGGCGCCAGAATTGGCCCAGGGCGGCTTCGGGGGCCACGGACGCGAGGCGGCCGAGCCAGCCCCGGTCGAAGTAGTAGGTACGGGCGAATTCCCCCAGGGTGCCGACAAAGAACGTGGCGTCGGCGGGAATCGCCGCCTTCAGGGGATACAGAAAGGTGTGCCAGTGCCAGGCGGTCTTGGTGCCGTTGGTGAGGCTGGAGATGCTGGGCGCGTGGGTGAAGAATTCCTCCAGATCGAGGTGGATCAGCTGGTGGGGCAGATCGAAGCGGCGGGCGATGTGGCGGGCCACCTGCACGTCGGTGGCCTCCTCCCGTCCCATGGTGATCAGATGGGGGCGCAGCCCCTGGTGCAGCATCGACGCCAGGATCACCCTCGAATCGAAACCGCCCGAAAGCGACAGGTGGGGGTTATCCCCCGCCAGCCGCAGCACCGCGGCATTGAGAGCGTTGACGGCGGCGTCCGGGTCAGCGGGGGCCGCCGGGATCCGATCAAGGACCGACTCGGACCGGAGCGCCACGCGCCCGTCGGTGAAGTGCAGGACGCTGCCGGGGGGGACGCGATGGATCTCGGGGTGGAGCGTCTGGTTGTCGGTCAGGTTCTCCAGCTGGCAGAGATCGCCGAGGGCCTGCCAGTTCCAGCGCCACTCCAGTCCGCTGCGGCGCCGGATCTCCGCCACCTGGTCGCCATGGAAGAGGCGGCCGTTGCGCTCGAGGTAGTAATAGTGCGTGGCCCCGACGGGCGATGTGACCACCGTCACGTCGCCGGCGTCGGTCTCGATCACCAGGGTGAACTCCCCTTCCATGGCGACAAGGGCACGGCTTCCTTCTCGCAGAAAGCGTCCCAGCAGGTCCGCCTCCGTCGTGCCGCAGTAACCAATGCAGGTGAGCCGGTGATCGCCGAGCTGGATGGTCATGGGTCCCTAGGGCCTCGGCCTGCCGAGCATCCGTTTGCCCGCACTTTTTAGGCGGAAGCGCAGCGACCCGAGGCGATCGGCCAGGGAGGTGCTGGGGGCCTCCTCCAGGGGGAGGTTGGCCCAGGGTGTCTGCTGGCGAATCTCCAGGTAGCGCTGGCGCCAGGGATGGGTGCAGCGATGGTGCCAGGGCTTGGCCACTCCGGACCCAGCGAAGTGGATCACGGCGGGGTTGGCCCTGGCCAGCTCCGCCTGCTGGCCCAGCGGGGTGCTGACATCGGAATACTCCGGATGCATCCAGAGATGGGGAAGGGCGTTGAAGCGCCAGTCGAAGGGAAGCCAGCGGGTTTCAAGCAGAGAATTGAGCACGTCCTGATCCCAGTGCTTGATGCGCTCGGGATGGGTGCGGGCAAATTCCAGACCGGTGGCCAGGATGTTTTCCCTGCGCCAGCGGCCGAGATCGATCAGCATGGCTCCGGCGTTGAATACCAACGAACCCTCGGCAAGGCCCAGGCGATTGCGGTCAAACTCCTGGTTGTGTTCCTCCACGGCGCCGATGCTGTTCTCCCCAAGGTCAGATTCCAAGAGTGCACGAAGCGAGTCGACCACGATGAGATCAGAATCTAGATAGAGAACCTTCTCCACGGCGTGGGGCAGGGCCGCTGGCAGCAATAACCGGAAATAGGTTGCCAGGGTGATGTGGCCGAAGACCGGAAACCCTGAAAACATCTCCTCATCAAGTTGAATGAAGGAAACCGACGGCAGAAAACCACCGAGATAGGCAGCCAGTCGAGCACGTTCACTGGCATCAATGACATCGTGGAGGATGTAGATACTGATCGATTCAGTCGGATTTGAAAGCTGAAGGGATTTCAGCATCACGGCACAGTGCCGAATGTAGTTGTTGTCGATCGTGCAGGCAATGATAATCTCAGGGCTGCCATCGCGACGGGCAACGCCTTGGTCAATGATCGAATCGGTGAATGCCCTGGGTCGGGGCGATTCATGCGTGGTGCGTCAATGACCATCAGACGGGTGTTGCGGCCTTGGACGACTGTTGTGGATGTTTGGACTGGTCACCCCAGAGTTTCGCATACAGCCCTGACTGGGCCAGCAGCTCGTGGTGTCGACCCCGCTCCAGAATCCTTCCTTCGGACATCACGCAGATGACGTCGGCATTGACGATTGTGCTCAGACGGTGGGCGATGACCAGTACGGTATGCTGGCATTCGAACTGTTCAATCGCCTGCTGCACCAGACGCTCGCTCTGACTGTCCAGGGCGCTGGTGGCTTCATCCAGAATCAGCAGTTCAGGTTTGCGCAGAATCGCCCTGGCCAGCGAGATCCTCTGGCGCTGCCCGCCGCTGAGGCGGTAGCCACGTTCACCGATTTTTGTTTCGTACCCCTCGGGAAGGTCGGCAATGAAGCCTGCGGCCTGAGCCTTGGCGGCCGCGTCCTTGATGTCGTCGAGGGACGCCCTGTTGACACCGAAGCCAATGTTGCTGGCGATGCTGGCATTGAAGAGAAAGGTGTCCTGGCTGACGACACCAAGGCGTTGCTGCCAACTGGAGAGTTTGAGATCTCGAAGATCTTCGCCATCAATCAGAATCCTCCCTCCTGTGGGTTCGTACAGACCCGTCAGAAGATCGGCAATGGAACTCTTGCCGGCCCCGCTGGAGCCGACCAAGGCCACGGTCTGGCCGCGGTCGATCCTGAGCTGGATTGAGGAGAGGGCTGGAGGGAGATCCGGGCTGTATTGCAACGAAACATCATCGAGCTGAATTCCACTTTGGAGGGCCGTAAATGGCATTACTCCAGATCTGACGAAATCTTTGTCATCGTCACGAAGAATATCGTTGAGGCGCTCCACATTGGCGCTGTTGGCGGCAAAGCCCGTTGCCAGTCCTGTCAGACTGCCGACACGCTGATTGAGCCTCTGAAGGGCAATGATGAAGGTGACCAGGCTTGGCAGCACGCCGCTGCTGCGATCCTTGAAAATCAACAGACTGAGGGCCGCGATCAGGGCGATGGAGATGATCGGCAGCATGTTGGAAATTGGCTGCACCAAGTTAGAGAGTTTGCTATGTCGTATCGACAGGCGCTTGTTTTCATCGAGCAACCCATTCAACTTGCTTCTTGAGCTCTCCAGTTGGCCCGTGCTGTGCAGCAACCGGAGGCCTTGAACCTGCTCATTCTGGTGGCTGGAGAGCTCCACACCCACGATCTGCAGCTCCCGTGAATTCCTGCGAATGCGTGGCAGCAGCAGTTTCTGAACCGTCTGCATGACGGCGGCCATGGCAAAGGCCACCAGCAGTAGCCATGGAGAAATGGCCACCAGGATGACCAGATAGATCAGCAACTGGAGGCTGTTCATCACCAGCCCATTGGCCAGAGAGATCTCCTTCTGTACGGTGCTGCCACCGGCGCTCACGTAGGTCAACAGGTCGCCGACCCTGTATCGACTGGCACAGCCGAAACTCAGCGACATCACCCGATCGTTCAGCTTGGTGGTGATTTCCGCGCCCATCCGGGCTCCGATGACGTCGCTGCTGATGCTGTTCACATAGCTGGTCGCCGCCATCAGGCCCTGCAGAGCCACGGCGGTGGCCAGCAGAAGCACGAAGATTCCATCGCGCCCTGTGCGGGTGCTGAGGGTTGCGCTGAGCCAGTCCTGGAGCCAGGGGAGCTGGTTCAGGAATCCAAGGACCGATATTTTGCTCCAATCGCTGTTCTCCGGAGCACTGATCAGGCTCACCGAGAGAAAGATGATCCCGAGGGTGGCGCCCTCGCTGAGGCTTGCGGCCAGGCTGGTGAAAAAATTCAGCGCCAGCAACTTCCAGTTCTTCTTCGCCGATTGCCGAATCAGGCGCGCGGCAGGTCTCTGGTCAGTGAAAGGAGTAAGCAGGGAGTTGGGGAGACGTCTGGCGATGCGATGGAGAAACGGCATCAACGGCGAGGCAGAAAGGGATCTGAAACGTTCAAGTCAAGAGTAAAGCTTCAACGGATGAAGGCCTCTGGTTGGCAAGTTTTTGTCAGTGGCGCATCCGATTGTATCGATTGATCAGGGTCCCTGAACAGGGTTTGGGCACATGGTCAGTCTGCAACCGGGGATCAGCAAAGCCACTCGATCTCAAATCTAGGTCGTCATCGGCAGCCTGCACCAATGTTGTGCCTCGACCTACGATCAGCTTTATCCCCAGGCTGGAGCTGGCGGTGGGACTCCCTCCAAACCCTTGGTACGAGTTCCAGAACCGGCCCCAAGCCTGGCCTCTCCCCGCTCGCCGGTTTCCCAGAGTCCACTGATTCCGCCAGGTCGCCGGGCTTTCCGCCGCCGCGTCGGCCAGCCTTCTCCCCCTTCCCATGGCCGCTGGGTCGTTCCGTGGACGGCTGTCGACCCCCCTCCGGCGCCGGCTCTCCGCCTCTCTTTCGCTGTTGCTGCTGCTGGCCTTGGCCGCCAGCGAGACCCTTCCGCGCCGGTCGCGGCCCATCGGCAGCAGGGCCTCCGCGGATGGTCCTCTCGACCATCGGCACCTGGCCATCATCATCAACGCCGCCGATCCCCTCAGTGAGACCATCGGCCGTGCCTACCAGGGCGCCCGCCTGATTCCCGCTGATCAGGTGATCCGGGTGCGCTTCTCCCCCAGGACAGCGGCGTTGAGTCCAGCAGACTTCCGCCGAATCAAGCGGGCCGTGGACAGCCGGACCCCAGGTCATGTCCAGGTCTATGCACTGGCCTGGGCCGCCCCTTATCGGGTCGGGTGCCAGTCGATCACCAGTGCCTTCACCTTCGGCCTGGATTCCCGCTTCTGTGCCAGCGGTTGCCGGACCACCGCCCTGAGTCCCCTGTTTGCCCGTGGCGATGTGCGCCGTCCCTGGGATCAGCTGGGAATTCGGCCCAGCATGCTGCTGGCGGCGACCAGTCCTGCGATGGCCAGGCGCTTCATCCAGAAAGGTGTGGCTTCCGATGGCACGGCGCCTGATGGGACGGCTTACCTGTTGAGCACCGGGGACCCCAGGCGCAACACCAGGGCCGCCGGCTATGGCCGGGTCGTGGCGGCCATGGGACCACGGTTCCGGGTCAGGGTCGTCGCTTCCGATGCACTGGTGGGAGCCCAGGACGTCATGGCTTACTTCACCGGAATGGCCTTCCCCGTGGGGATCCGCACCAACCGCTTCCGGCCGGGAGCGGTCGCCGACCATCTCACGTCCTTCGGCGGGAAGCTGACCGACAGTCCGCAGATGAGTGCGCTTTGTTGGCTTGAGGCCGGTGCCACCGGCAGCTACGGCACCGTGGTGGAGCCATGCAATTTCCCGGCCAAGTTCTCCGATCCCGGCCTGCTGCTCACCTACTACCGTCGTGGTGACACCTTGATCGAGAGCTACTGGCGCAGCGTGGCCATGCCTGGCCAGGGTGTCTTCATCGGCGAGCCCTTGGCCAGGCCCTGGCCGGTGCGTGGGGGACTCAACCCTGGTGACGCTTCAGATGCCAGGCCCAGGCGTGCTCGATGATCGATCCCAGTTCGGGGAAACGGGGCCGCCAGCCCAGTTCCTGGTGGGCGCGGGAGGCGCCGGCCACCAGCTGGGGAGGATCACCCTCCCGCCGTCTGGCCACGTGGGCGAGCAGGCCGCGACCGGTCACGGCCTTGGCGGTTTCGATCACCTGCTGGACCGAGTACCCGGTGCCGTTGCCCAAGTTGAAGATCAGGGGTTTGCGCTCGGCCTCCTCCCGCTCCCGTAGCCGCAGCAGCCTCTCCAGGCCCAGCACATGGGCATCGGCCAGATCGGCCACGTGGATGTAGTCGCGGATGCAGGTGCCATCCGGGGTGGGGTAATCGTCGCCGAAGATCTGCAGATAGGGCTCCCGGCCGCTCATGGTGTCGAGCACCCTCGGGATCAGGTGGGTTTCGGGATCGTGGTCCTCCCCCAGGTCGCCGTCGGGATCGGCACCGGCGGCGTTGAAGTAGCGGAAGATGACGCTGGGCAGGCCATAGGCCGCCGCGAAATCGGTGAGCAACTGCTCCACCATCCACTTGCTGCGGCCGTAGGGGTTGATCGGAGCCTGGGGATGGTCTTCGGTGATCGGGACCTGTTGGGGAATGCCGTAGGTGGCGCAGGTGGAGGAGAAGACGATCGGCAACGGACGCTCGGTGGCCACCAGCGCCTCCAGCAGGGTGAGGGTGTCGCCCAGGTTGTTGCGGTAGTACTTGGCTGGATCGTTGACGGATTCACCCACATAGGCGTAGGCGGCGAAGTGGAGAACGGCCTCGATGGGCTTGCCTTCCAGCGCCGTCCCATCGAGGGCGGGATGGCGGCCGCGCAGCAGCGGCTCCAGCACTTCGCGGTCGCCAACCTGGCCCAGCACCAGGGGAACCTTCAGGGTTTTTTCGACGATGTCGGCATGGCCATAGACCAGGTTGTCGAGAACCACGGGTTGGTGACCCGCCCGGGTCAGGGCCCTGACGGCATGGCTGCCGATGTAGCCGGCTCCTCCAGTGACAAGGACCCTCACAGCCGCACCTCAGCGCCGCTGGACCGCTGGCTGACGAACTCCGCCACGGTGCGCTGCAATCCTTCCTGCAGAGGAATCGCGGATCGCCAGCCCAGGGCAGCCAGGCGGCTGACGTCCAGCAGCTTGCGCGGAGTCCCGTCCGGTTTGGACGTGTCCCAGCTGATTCGGCCTCGGAAACCCACCGCTTCGGCCACCATCGTGGCCAGCTCCTGAATGCTCACGTCTGTTCCTGTCCCCACATTGATGTACGGCCTTTCCTCGGGGCCCGGTTGCCAGTGCTGCAGGCAGAACAGCGCCGCAGCCGCCAGATCGTAGACGTGGAGGAATTCGCGGCGTGGTCGGCCGCTCCCCCAGCACACGACCTCCTCGGCTCCGGCTTCCCGGGCTTCCTGGAAACGCCGGATCAGGCCGGGCAGCACATGGCTGTTGGTGGGGTGGTAGTTGTCTCCGGGGCCGTAGAGGTTGGTGGGCATCAGGCTGATGGCGTCGAAGCCATGCTGTTGGCGCAGGGCACGACACAGCTGGATGCCGGTGATCTTGGCGATCGCATACCACTCGTTGGTGGGCTCGAGCGGCCCGCCGAGCAGGGCGTCCTCCCGGATTGGTTGATCGGCGAGTTTGGGATAGATGCAACTGCTGCCCAGGAACAGCAGGCGCCGGGTGCCCTGCCGCCAGGCGCTCTCGATCACGTTCTGCTGGATCTTGAGGTTGTCGAGCAGGAAATCGGCGGGGTAGGTGGAGTTGGCCAGAATGCCGCCCACCCTGGCGGCCGCCAGCACCACCACATCGGGCCGCTGGTCGGCGAACCACGCCGCCACGGCAGGGCCATCCATGAGATCCAGCTCCGTACGGCCCACCGTGAGCAGCTGCTGGTGGCCTTCCGACTTGAGGCGTCGGGTGATGGCTGAGCCGGCCATGCCGCGATGGCCGGCGATGAAGATCCGATCGTTCGGTGAAATCAGCATGGGGAATGCCTCAGGCCGCTGGGCCCTTGCGCGAGGTGGTAAATCTCTGTTGACGGCACCGTTCCTGCCGTGATTCTCTTCGGCGAGAGCTGGTCACAGACCTGACCATAGCGGCGTTTCGGATCTCTCCTCACGGTGCGGTCTTGAGTCCGACCTGGGGGGGATTCTCCATGCAGCCGACGACCTTGAAGCCCTCCCGGCGCAGGGTGGCCTCCTTGGCGGCTTCCTCCTTGTCGGTGGCGACCATTTCGGCCACCAACTCTTCCAGGGTGGTGGTGGGCGTCCAACCCAGCCGTTCGCGCGCCCGCGTCGGATCCCCGAGCAGGGTCTCCACCTCCGCAGGGCGGAAGTAGCGACGGTCGATGCGCACCACGGTGGCGCCTGTGTCGCGGCGGGCGCCCGTCTCCTCAACCCCCGTGCCTTCCCAGACAATCCCGCCCCAACCCAGTTCCTCGGCGGTGAGCTCAATGAACCGTCGCACCGATTCCTGGCGACCCGTGGCGATCACGAAGTCTTCAGGGTGGTCCTGCTGCAGCATCCGCCACTGCATCTCGACGTAATCCCTGGCGTGTCCCCAGTCGCGAAGGGAATCGAGATTGCCCATGAACAGACCCTGATCAAGACCGGCGTCGATACGCGCCAGCCCCCGGGTGATCTTCCGGGTCACGAAGGTTTCGCCCCGTCTGGGACTTTCGTGGTTGAACAGAATGCCATTGCAGGCGTACATGCCGTAGGCCTCCCGGTAATTGACCGTGATCCAGTAGGCGTAGAGCTTGGCCACGCCGTAGGGGCTCCGGGGATAGAAGGGCGTGGTTTCTTTCTGGGGGATCTCCTGCACCAGGCCGTAGAGCTCACTGGTGCTGGCCTGGTAGATGCGGGTTTTTTCTGTCAGCCCGAGGATGCGAACAGCTTCTAGAATTCGCAGTGTGCCCAGGGCATCGGAATTGGCTGTGTATTCGGGACTTTCAAAACTCACCGCCACGTGGCTCTGGGCTCCGAGGTTGTAAATCTCATCGGGTTGGATCTGCTGAACGATCCGGATCAGGTTGGTGGAGTCCGTCAGATCCCCATAGTGCAGAACCAGCCGAGGATCCTGTTCGTGGGGGTCCTGGTAAAGGTGGTCGATCCGGGTGGTGTTGAAGCTGCTGGCCCGCCGCTTGATTCCATGCACCACATACCCTTTCTCCAGGAGCAACTCCGTAAGGTAGGAACCGTCCTGACCGGTGATCCCGGTGATCAGAGCCGTTTTGGTCATGGAGTTTTCAGTGCATTCAAGGGTTGAAGTGGCGCGCTGGACGCCCGTGGGTGCAGGGAGCTCCCGGCCCAGGACAGGGCCACGCTGACGGTTTGAAATCCAAGCCAGCTTAGCCGGAAGCTCGCATCCGATCAGAAACGGGCGCCGGTCACGGTCGCTTCAGCCCTGTCATCTGGGGACAGCTGCGGCAGAGCGGATGATCCACAGGCCCTGTGCCCGCTGTTCTTAGCGACTGAGTTCTTCTTCTCAAGCAAAAGCGGTGTTGGAAACCTTCGGCAAGACCTGGTTAGCGTTGAAGTCTCCCTTCCAGCAAAAAGGGCCTGTCCACAAAGAACAGGCCCAAGCAAGCAATTCAAAGAGAAGCGGCTGAATACTTCAGTCGCGCCGACCGCCGCCCTGAAGAGCAATGATCAGCCTCAGGATGAAGATGAAGAGGTTGATGTAGGTGAGATACATGCCAAGGGCGCCGGCCAGATACTGGTCGTCGCTGTAGGTACGCGGCATCGTGTAGAAATCGACGAAGGCCGCTCCCACGAAGATCACCGTGCCGAAGCCGGCGATCATCAGCTCGAAACCACCTCCAGTGAAGATGGCCGGGGCAAACAGGCCACCCACCAATTGCACCACCATGGCGATCACCAGGCCGATGATGCCAAGACCCACCACTCCGCTGAGGGCCTGGCCGACGTTGTCGCTCATCCGGCGGCCAAAAAAGGAGGCGATCACGAAGGTGATGCCCGTGGCCAGGGCGGCGGTGCCAACGGCGCCGACACCAGCCGCCGTCACGGCGTAGCTCACGATGCCGCTGAGGGTGAAACCTGTGATCAGGCTGTAGGCCGTCAGGATCGGCAAGGCGGTGCCGGCGTTGCCCTTCATGGCGGCGTTCTGGGCCACAAAGAAGAGGATGAAGTTGCCGATCAGGGCCACCCAGAACAGGGGCATGAACAGGGCCGGCGCGCTGGCCATCAGGGACATGCCACCAAGGACACCACCAGCGGTGAGCACCATGCCACCACCCACGTAGGGGAGGGCCTTGTTGACCACGTTGGGTCCGATCAGGGCGCTGGACTGGGCTTCGCGGATCGCTTCCTGGAAATTGCTTCTGGCCGGCATGGCACTCGCATTTCAAACTTGATCTATCTTGCCAGCGACTCCAGGGTTACGGCGAGGAGGCCGGTTCGGATCTCCCCATGCAGGCCCGTCAGGCAGCCAGGCTTCAGGCGTTGCCCCCGGGCTGGCTGCGGGATCCGGGCCAGAGCCACACCGCCAGCAGCGCGACACCCGTGCCGATGCAGGATTCCAGAAAGCGCAGCAGGGCATTCAGACCCGGACTCAGGGACGGATCCAGGCTGCCGGTGACCATCACAACGATCACCGTGATCGCCGCCAGACGGCCATGACTTGGCACGTTGATCGCCGCACAGATCATCACCGTGGCGAAGATCGCCGCCGCCATGCCGAGGGGGTGAAAAGGGAGCAGCGTCAGGTACACCGCACTGGTGATGGCGCCGATCGCCGACCCCAGAATCCGCAGCGAGGCGGAGGAGGCCGCATCCTTGCGGGTGAGCTGGGTCACCACGACAGCGGAGATCGCCGACCAGAGGGCGCCGATCTTGGGCAGGTAGCCCGGAAACAGGCTCGTGAACCAGAAACCCAGGAGGTAGGCCACCAGAGCGGCCACCGCGATCTGGGCGGGGATGCGCAGTCGTTCAGCGCTGTTCATGGTTCCAAGCGGGCGGGGGTGCCATCCATCCGCCTCCTGGCTGGGGGGGCCGGTAGGCGGGAATCGCGGCGGGCGTAGGCCTGCACCAGCCGCTGCACAAGGGGGTGGCGCACCACATCCGCATCGGTGAACTGGCAGATGGCCACGCCTTCCACCCCCTGCAGCACCTGCTCCGCCTCCACCAGGCCGCTCAGCTGGCCCGGGGGCAGATCGATCTGGGTGGTGTCCCCCGTTACGACCATGCGGGAGTTCTCCCCCAACCGTGTCAGCACCATCCGCATCTGGGCGCAGGTGGTGTTCTGGGCCTCATCGAGGATCACGAAGGCATCGGCCAGGGTGCGGCCGCGCATGAAGGCCAGGGGCGCCACCTCGATCACCCCCTTCTCCAGGAGTTGGGTGGTGCGTTCCTGGCCCAGCAGCCCATGGAGGGCGTCGTAGAGGGGGCGCAGATAGGGATCCACCTTCTGCTGGAGGTCACCGGGCAGGAAGCCAAGCCGTTCGCCCGCCTCCACCGCCGGACGCGTGAGAATCAGCCGCTCCACCTTGCGTTCCTGCAGCATCCTCACAGCCAGGATCGTGGCCAGGAAGGTTTTTCCGGTGCCGGCCGGGCCGATGGCCAGGGTCAGGTCGTGGCGTTCGATCGCCTCGACGTAGCCGTTCTGGCGCAGGGTTCGCGGCCGCAGGGGCCTGCCGGTGACGCTGGTGGCCAGCACCTGGAGGCCCATGCTGCGGTGCTGCTCGGAGCGTCCGGTGTCCAGGGCCGTCAGGGCGACCTGGATGTCCACCGGGCCGATGGGCTCGCCCCGTTGCCACAGGGGCTCCAGGAGCTGGATCAGGGCCTGAAGCCGCTCCACCTGGGAGCTGCGGCCCCGGATCTGAAGGTCGAGACCCCTGAGGACGATCTGCGCACCGGTGAGGGCTTCGAGCCGCCGCAGGGAGGCCCCATCGATGCCCGCCAGGGCAACGGCGGCGCCGCTGTCAGGGAGGGCAAACGTGGAGGAGAGTTCGCTCAGGCCTCGGTGGCAGCTGGTTCGGCGGCGGCGACTTCGGCAGCGGCCGCCGCGGCCGCTTCTTCAGCCAGCTTGGCGGCGGCGGCCTCCTTGGCGGCTGCCGCCTCCTTGATGGCGGCGGCAGCGGCGGCCTCGCGGGCGGCGGCCTGCTTGACCTTGCCGACTGTTTCGGCCGGCCGGACGGTCTTCTCGATCAGACCGCCCTTCTCGAGCAGGGTGCGAACCGTATCCGTGGGCTGGGCTCCCTGGCCGAGGCGCAGGCGGATGGCTTCGGTGTCCAGGCGCGTTTCCTTGGTGCGGGGGTTGTAGAAGCCCAGCTCCTCAAGCGGACGGCCATCGCGGCGGGAGGTGCTGTTGGTGGCCACCAGACGGAAACTCGCTTCCCGTTTCTTGCCGAACCGCTTCAGCCGGAGCTTGATCATCTGGAAAAGGGTGCTCGAAATGCAGCCCCCAATCCTACAGGCCGGTTCACAGCTGGCCGAACCCCTTGCGCTTCTTGGCCGGCTTGGGGGGCCTGGGTGGCTTGCCGCCGCCGCGGCCACCAGGAGCCCCCATCCCCGGCATCCCGCCCATCCCCGGAAAGCCACCCATCCCGGGCATCCCAGGCATCCCTGGCATGCCACCGCGGCTCATCTGCTGCATGAAGCCGCGCATCTTCTGGAAGTCGCTGAGAACCTTGTCGACGTCGGCCGGTGTGTGGCCACTGCCGGCGGCGATGCGGCGACGGCGGGAGGGCTGGGAGGCGAGCAGTTCGGGCTGGCGGCGCTCGGCCTCGGTCATCGATCCGATCATGGCCTCGATGCGCTTGAGCTGGCTCTCGCCCTGCCGCAACATGCCGTCGTCGATCTTGTTCATCCCCGGGATCAGTTTCATGAGCCCGCCCAGGGAGCCCATGCGCTTGATCAGGCGCATCTGCTGGACGAAATCGGAGAAATCGAAGCTGGCTTCCTGCAGCTTGCGCTGCATCTTTTCCACATCGGCGAGCTCCACCTCCTTGGTGGCCTTCTCCACCAGGGTGAGCACATCGCCCATCCCCAGGATCCGGCTCGCCATCCGTTCCGGGTGGAACGGCTGCAGCGCTTCCACCTTCTCACCGGTACCGATGAACTTGATCGGCGCACCGCTGACCTTGCGGATCGAGAGCGCCGCCCCGCCGCGGGAATCGCCATCCAGCTTGGTGAGCACGGCGCCGGTGATGCCCACCTGCTCATGGAAAGCGCGGGTGAGTTCGGCGGCCTCCTGGCCGATCATCGAATCCACCACCAGCAGCACCTCATCCGGGGCCGCCGCCTCCCGGATCCTGACCATCTCCTCCATCATCAAGGCATCGATCTGGAGCCGGCCGGCTGTGTCCACCAGCACCGTGTCGAAGCCCTCGTCCCGTCCCTTGGCCACGCCGGCGGCAGCGATCGCTTCCGGCTTGGCGTCACTGCCGAGGCTGAAGACCTCCACGCCGATCTGGCGGCCCAGGGTCTGCAACTGGTCGATGGCGGCCGGCCGGTACACATCGGCGGCCACCAGCAGGGCACGCCGCCCCTGTTCCTTGAGGTGCAGGCCCAGCTTGGCGGTGGCGGTGGTCTTGCCGGCCCCCTGCAGACCGGCCATCAGGATCACGGTGGGCCCGTCCGTCGCCCGGGCCAGGGGCGCGTTGGCGCCCCCCATGGTGTCGACCAGCTGCTCGTGCACCAGCTGGATGAACTTCTGATCCGGGCTCACTCCCCGCACCACCTCGGCCCCTACGGCCTTGCGCCGCACCTCCTCGACGAATTCCTTCACCACCGGCAGGCTCACGTCAGCCTCCAGCAGCGCCCGTCGCACCTCCCTGAGGGCGCCGTCGACGTTCGTTTCCGAGATGGCCGCCTGGCCGCGCAGTCCCTTGACCGCGTCTTCAAAGCGCTGGGAGAGTTCGTCGAACATCAGTTGAGAGATTGGGTGGCCGCCAGGCGCCAGCTGTCGCCGTCGCGTCCGAATACATAACCATTGCGCAGCTCCAAGGGCGCCGTGGTCTCCAGCACCGTCCCATTCGCGTCAAGGCGCCGGTCGCTGTAGCGGAGCCGGGCGATGGCGACGAGGCGCTGGGGGCCGCTTTCCGACAGGCTGAGATCGATGATCTGAACCTCCAGCTTCTGGGTCTGGCCCCGGGCGGCATCGTCGCGGCGCTCCCTGGCGAGCAGGGCCATCGGCCCTTCCCGGGCGATGCGATCGAGGTCCTGAGGGATCGGTTCGCCTGCCAGGACGCCGCTCTTCACCGTCAGCCAGTTCTCCAGCAGGCGGCGCACCTGGGACGCATCGGGACGGCTCACGGTGAGTGGGGTGATGCGCAGCCCGACCACAGGCGTAGGGGCGGGTTTCGGAGAGGGTTTCGGAGAGAGTTTCAGAGCTGGAGCCGGGGCGGTGACCGGCGGTGCCGGCGCCGGTGGCGGCGAGCTCTGGCGCTGCCGCAGCCCCCAGGCAGCGGCCAGCACCAGCAGCAGGGCGGCGCCGCCCCCCAGCAGCCAGGGCCTCGGGGGCAGTGGCCAGCGCAGGGGGACGTCGTCATCTAGCTCCCCGTCGTCATCGGGATCCGTTTCGGCATCGGCTGCAGGGAGAGGGGCGAAGCCGCCGGCGGCATCTCCATCGAGGCTCAGGGGCGCGGGCGGCGCCAGCGTTCCCAGGCCGAGGTCGTCGAAGGGAGGGAAGGAGGAGGCTTCGGCAGGCTCAGCGACTGCCGGGGAAGGGAGGTAGGCGCGGCCCCTGCGTTGGTCCTCCCGCTCGACGTAGGCCACCACGTCGCGGTCACTGAAGTAGGCCACCAGATCAGGCTCGGCTTCGAGGTCCCGGTAGCCCGGCAGCACATCCCGCACCAGCCAGTCGCTGCAATAGGCGCAGAGCTGACCCAGGGGGTCGGCACTTTTGCCGGCGGCCCAGTCCTTCAGCTCCTGGCTGGCGCCCCGGTCGAAGCAGGACCGCGCCGTATCGGCCTCGCCCAGCAGCAGGTGCAGATTGGCCAGCAGCGGTTCGATCCCCTCCCGGCCGCTGCGCTGCAGACGGTGTCTGGCCTCGGCGATGCGCTCGGGCTTGCGCTGGGCGAATCCGGAGGCGGTCAGGGCGATGGTGGCCAGGAAGTCGGCGGCATCGGAGCCGCTGGCCGCCCAGCGGCTGAACAGATCCACCTGCTCCTGAACCGTGAGAAAGGCACGGATCTGGTGGAAGAAGGGCTGGAAATCCTGGCTGGGGAACTGGGGATCGCCATCGCCTTCAAGCCCGCCACGCCGCTGCACCAGTTGCTCCAGCAACGCCAGGCCCTCCTGCCGCTCGACACCGGCAACCAGGTCCCGGCTCAGCAGGTCGAGCACCCGGTAGGGCGTGAGGTGTTCCAGCTGGGCGTGCATGGCTTCCCTGAGGTCGGGTTGCCTGCCAAGGCGTTCCAGCAGCTGCAGACCCTGCTCCAGGGTGCGGGCGGCGGCTTCGAAGCGGCGCTGCTCCTCTAGTTCGCTGGCGGCCGCGAGGCAGGCCAACCCCGCCAGGAGCGTGAGATCGCCTTCGCGGCCGCTGCCGAGGGTGGGTGACTGGGGAGGCTGCAGCGAGCGGCTGGCCAGCTCGAAGGCCTCCAGGGGTTGGCCCCCCTCCATCAGCAGCACCAGTCCGCCTACCTGGCGGGCGGTGGCGATCTCCAGGGCCGGCTGCAGGGTGCCGTCGGTGTTGGCCAGGCTCGTCAGTTCCGCCTCGTAGGCAGCGCGCCGATCCGCATCGGAGAGCAGGTCGGCGCTGGCCCGAAGCAACTCCGCACGCGCCTGCAGGGTTTCGGGGCTGAACCCTCCGTGGGGCAGACGGTCCAGGCGCGACTGGAGGGTGCGCAGGACCCCCTGGGCATCGGCGGACGAAGGCACGCCCAGCAAGCGGAAATGATCGATCGGCAGGTCCAATCCGATGATGACGCTGGGGCGCGACTGTAGTCAGAGGCAGTGGTTTTGACTGTCACCAGGGAACGGACCCCGTACAGTCATGGCTACGAATCGCATCGCCTTCCTGCCATGACTCAGGAATTGACCGCGGCGCGGGCAGCCCAGCCCGCCAGCCCTGGGGCCGCCGCGTCTTCTGAGGAGGCCGGCAGCCATGCGGTGCGGCTTGAGGGCCTGTATCCGGCCGAGCGGGCCAGCGTCAGCCGGGACGAGGGCCTGATGCTCTACCGCGACATGACCCTGGGGCGCCGCTTCGAGGACAAGTGCGCCGAGATGTACTACCGCGGCAAGATGTTCGGCTTCGTGCATCTGTACAACGGTCAGGAAGCGGTCTCCACCGGGGTGATCCGGGCAATGCGGCTCCAGCACGACTGGTTCTGCAGCACCTACCGCGACCATGTCCATGCCCTGAGCTGCGGCGTGCCGGCCCGGGAGGTGATGAGCGAGCTGTTCGGCAAGGCCACCGGATGCAGCAAGGGGCGGGGCGGCTCGATGCACCTGTTCTCCCGCGAGCACCATCTGCTCGGCGGCTATGCGTTCATCGGCGAGGGTATTCCCGTGGCGCTGGGGGCGGCCTTCACCAGCCGCTACAAGCGTGACGCCCTCGGCCAGGCCGACAGCGATGCGGTCACCGCGGCCTTCTTCGGGGACGGCACCTGCAACATCGGCCAGTTCTATGAATGCCTGAACATGGCCGCGCTCTGGAAGCTGCCGATCCTGTTCGTGGTCGAGAACAACCGCTGGGCCATCGGCATGGACCACAACCGGGCCACCAGCGAGCCGGAGATCTGGCGCAAGGCGGCGGGCTTCGGCATGGTCGGCGAGGAGGTCGACGGCATGGATGTGCTAGCCGTGAGGGCCGCGGCCCAGCGGGCCATCGAGCGGGCCAGGGCTGGGGAAGGCCCCACCCTGTTGGAGTGCCTCACCTACCGCTTCCGCGGCCATTCCCTGGCCGATCCCGACGAGCTCCGCGAAGCGGCCGAGAAGGAGTTCTGGGCCAAGCGTGATCCCATCAAGCAGCTGGCCGGCCGCCTGGTCGAGCAGGGCCTGGCCTCACTTGAGGAGCTCAGGGAGATCGACAGGGAGATCGATGCCGAAGTGGCCGACTGCGTCGAGTTCGCCCTGGCGGCCCCCGAGCCCGATGGCAGTGAGCTCACCCGCTACATCTGGGCGGAGGACTGACCCTCCGTCGGCGCAGGGTTAGTTCGAAAGTCAGGACGGCGGGCGACGGACTCGCCGGACGAATCTTATCAATCGTCTGGCTTTGCTCCTGAGGGGATCCAGATAAGGCATCGTAAAGAACACCTTGCGATAAATGGCATTGAGAGGTGTGATTTCTTCTTTGAACTCACGGTGGTGAAGGAGAATAGTTTCTCTCTCAATCGCTCTTTCTTTATGGTGGATATCCCTGAGACTATCCTCATTAGGGCGCATACCGAGTTGGTGGAAGATGATTCCTGCGGCTGTCTGATCAAAACGGTGGCCGCCGACACGTGGATCCGAGGAGATGCAGCCTCCCTTATTCCAAGCGATAGCGTAGTGCTCATCGAGGGTCGTGATCGGCGTCCTGCCTCCTCTGCAAGTCAGCCCGTCTGTGTTGAGGGCATGCCAAGCTTCAAGAAAACGAATGCCAGATTCGTGGCGTACGTTCACTCCAATCACAGAGGTGGGAATCTCGGGAATCTTCATCGCTTCCTCACGACTGATGCAGTGGTGTTGTAATACTTCGTCGCTGGACCATTGCCCAAGAGACTGGCCATAATTATTGCAAAAGGCTACGTACCCGTGCTCATTGATAGTTTGGAATATTGGCTCCACTGGGCGAAGGGCGACGATCGTTGCATCCATCCAAAGTATCTCTTCGTAGCCACGTTTTCTGGCCTCTAAAAAGCAAAAAGTCTTGAAAGCCATTGGAGCTTCAAACTGTGTGGGTGAACGGAGTGGCAATTCCTCGTTCCAAGCCAGAAAATCGCCCTTGAAGCGAACTCTCGTCAGGCTCTCCTCCAGCCTCTCCAGCGATTGGGCGAGGCCTTTCCGTCCAATGGCAAGGCTAATGACACACCGTTTTGCTGGATGCGATGCCCCACCCATGGTCACCCTTTTCATCGGATCATTCCTGGAAGGCAGATCATGGGATGGCTGATCGGATGGATTGTTGGCCCGATGCTGCAGTGATGTGGTCTTGTTGGAGGCATGATTGTGATTGTTGACCTTTTGGCAAGACATGTTGATTGATGATAGTATAACTTGTGTCTCTCGCAGGTTCTAATCAATTCTGGTGCCCAGGGTCGCTGGCGCATCTCCACCGGCCGCCATGGCCTGTTCATGATGTCATCAGTGGTCATGCCGCCTCAGCCCGTCGGTGCTTTCCAGGAATCACCCAGGTGCCGTCCTGGGAAATTGATCACTGAAGATTAACAAGGATCGGTTCGGGAGCAGTGTTCAAGTCGGCCTGGCGACGATGGCTCGGTCGAAGGGGGCTCACCCGCTCCTGAGATCTTCAGATGAGTGGAGTCGCCCGGTTCGAGAGGGTGCGCAGCTTGCGCAGCGCTTTGAGTTCGATCTGCCGCACCCGCTCCCGCGAGACATCCAGCTGCCGGCCGATCTCGGCCAGGGTGTGAAGCTCCATGCCGTCGAGGCCGAAGCGGAGGGCCAGCACCTCCTTCTCCTGGGCCGAGAGGTGGCCCATCAGCTCGGCCAGCTGCTCCTGGTGCATGCCCTGCTCGATGCGATCCAGCGGCTCCTCGGTGGAGCCATCGGCGATCAGGTCCCCCAGGAAGCTGCGGCCGTCCTCCGCATGGATGGGGGCATCCAGGCTGGAGATGGTGAGCGCCTGGCGCAGCAGGGAGTCGAGCTCCTCGACGGGAATGGCCATGGCCTCGGAGATCTCCCGACGGCTGGGCATGGCGCCGAGCTTGTGGGCCAGCTCCAGGCTCACCTTGCGGATCGTGGTGAGCCGTTCGCTGAGGTGAACCGGCAGGCGGATGGCCCGGGACTGGCAGGCGATCGCCCGGGTCATGCTCTGGCGAATCCACCAGAAGGCATAGGTGGAGAACTTGTAGCCCCGGGTGGGATCGAACTTCTCGACGGCGCGCTCCAGGCCGAGGGAGCCCTCCTGGATCAGATCGAGCAGTTCCAGTCCCTTGCCCTGATACTTCTTGGCCACGCTCACCACGAGCCGAAGATTGGCGCGCATCATCCGCTCCTTGGAGCGACGGCCGACCTTGATCGTCTTGGTCTCCTGGACGGAGTATCCTGCTTTCGATTCCTCCACCAGGTGCATCATCGCCTGCACCTGGTTGCCGAGCTCGATCTCTTCGGCTGGGGTCAGCAGTGGCTCCCTGCCGATCGAGGTGAGATACCAGGTGATGGAATCACCCCCTCTGCGGCTGGAGCCCTCCCTTCTCGTCGTGACAGCAGAGGCGGTCATAGGGGGGGGCGCCCGCGGCGGGGGGGGGGGGGGGGGGGGGGGGGGGGGGGGGGGGGGGGGGGGGCGAAGTGGCGCCCTCGAGTATTTCACTAAATTCTCTACTAGTTGGCAAGGACGGAAAGTGTCTGGGATAACTTTTAAGCCATTGCTTGTGAAACCACACACAATTGCTTTTCTGTGGCGATTGACTTCGTTTGGATGGGCAAAGGGTTGATTTCTGAGTTGATGCAAGGGGTAAGGCAGGGCTTGCCAGATCGGAAAGTGGCCTTGATTTCCCTGATTGTCCAGCCCTGGATCTTCAGCGCGGGTCCCCATCGGTCGCTGCAGGATCTCGTTGGGTCAGGGCTTCGGCCACCGCGAGTGGCGTCACGCCCCCGGGACCCATGCGGTCCCGGCAGTGTTGACCGGCGTGGGCATGGTCGAGAGCCGCCGCGGCCAGCCAAACCCCATCGGCGCCGGACGCCTCGTCGGGCCGCCGTTCAGCGGCAGCCAGGGCCATGGCCCCCCGCCCCGCGGCGTAGCCGGCCAGCACATCACCCAGCCCGGCCCTGGCGGCGTCAGGGCAGGCTGAGAGCAGTTGCCAGCGGCGCCCGTCGGGGGCCGCCACGACGCTGCGGGCTCCTTTGAGCAGCACGCTGGCGCCGCAGCGGCGGGCCGCCGCCAGCGCCGCCTCTGGCCGGGGCAGCGGGGCCAGATCGGGGAACAGCCTCCGGAACTCCCCGGCATGGGGGGTGATCCAGCTGGGGCCCCGGCGGCCCTGGAGCCAGTCGGCGCCCATGGCCGCCAGGCGGTTGAGGCCATCGGCATCGAGCACCAGCAGTCCCTTGAAGTCAGCCAGCTCCTGCCAGCGTTGCCGTTCCCGGGCTTCGCCAGCCGCCGCCACCGGCTCACCGGCGTTGCCCAGCCCGCCCAAGCCCGGACCCAGCAGCACCGCATCCAGCCGATCCAGCCAGCCCTCACCCAGATCCCCCAGGGCCAGGCCGCCGGCGGGGGTGGCGCCAAGGCCCGGCTCCAGCACCACGTGGGGATGGACCTGCCAGAGCTGGGGGGCGATTTCCTGTGGCGGGGCAGCCCGCAGGCTGCCGCATCCGGAGGCCGTGGCGCCCGCCAGGGCCAGGTGGGCGGCCCCCCTGAAGCGGTTGCTGCCGGCGATGACCAGCAGACGCCCCCGTCCGTACTTGCCGGCGGCCGGATCCGGCATGGGCCAGGGGGCCGAGGCCCGGTCAGCGGCGATCAGGCCCAGCAGCGGATCGGCGGACCGCTGGCCCAGCAGGGCGGGCGGCAGTCCAAGGTCGACCCGCTCCAGCTGCCCCACCCAGCGCAGGGCGGCATCCTGCACCAGGCCCCGCTTGATCAGGCCGATGCAGTAAGTGGTGGAGGCGGTGGCGGCCACCGTGCCGAGCAGGGCCCCGTCATCGGCGTCCAGTCCGGTGGGGACGTCGATGGCCACCAGGGCGCCGGGCCGCAGCCTCTGGCGATCCCCAAGCAGGGTTTCGATCGCGTCACCGGCCGGGCGGTGCTGGCCGATGCCGAAGAGGGCATCCACCCATAGGGCCGGATCGGCGGGGTCCGGAGGGTCTTCCAGCAGGGGAAGGCCCAGCCAGCGGGCATGGCGCAGGTGGGCCTCGGTGAGGGGGCGGAGCCGCCCGAAGGGGCACCAGAGCCGCACCCGGCCTCCGGCCAGATGCCATTCCCTGGCCACCACCAGCCCATCGCCGCCGTTGTGGCCCGGCCCCACCAGCACCAGCAGGCCGTCGTGGCGAGCCCGGCCCGGCCGCTTCTGCAGGCGGCGGCTCACCGCCAGGGCCGCCTTCTCCATCAGGGCCTCCACCGGCAGGCCGCTGGCGAACAGCTCCTGCTCAATGGCCGCCATCGCGGTGCCGCTCACCAGAAGGTGGTCGGCATCCAGCGAAGGCCAGGAGTCAGGCATCGGCCGGAAGTCCACGTCGGCCCGAGCAGTGCTCTCCCATGATGGAGCGATCCGTTCCTTCCACCCACCGGGATCCTTGAGCCCCGTCTCCGCCACCTCGCCCAGCACCGTCTCCCCCGAGGTGGCCGCGGTGCTGGCACGCCTGGGCGCCTGGCCCGGCGAGCGGCGGGTGGCCGTGGGACTCTCTGGCGGCGTGGACAGTTCCCTGACAGCGGCCCTGCTGGTGGCCGCCGGCTGGCAGGTGGAAGGTCTCACCCTGTGGCTGATGAGTGGCAAGGGCTCCTGCTGCGCCGAGGGCCTGGTGGACGCGGCCGGCATCTGCGACCAGCTGGGGGTGCCCCACCACGTGGTCGACAGCCGCGTCCGTTTTCAGGAGCAGATCGTCGGGTTTCTGGTGGAGGGCTACGGAGAGGGTCTCACCCCCTTGCCCTGCTCCCGTTGCAATCGGGCCGTCAAGTTCGGACCGATGCTGGAGTGGGCCGCCGCGGAGCGTGGCCTCAGCCGCCTGGCCACCGGCCACTACGCCCGGCAGCGGCCCGCTGGCGCCGCCGACGGCCAGAGCCTGCCAGGGGACGGGGCCGGCCGCCACCAGCTGTTGCGGGGCCTGGATCCCCTCAAGGACCAGAGCTATTTCCTCTACGACCTGCCCCAGGCGGTGCTGGGCCGGCTGGTGTTTCCCCTGGGTGAACTCACCAAGGCAGCGACCCGCGCCGAGGCCTCACGCCTCGGCCTGCGCACCGCCGAGAAGCCCGAGAGCCAGGACCTCTGCCTGGCCGACCACCACGGTTCGATGCGGGCGTTCCTCGATGCCTACCTGCCGCCGCGCCAGGGCGAGATCGTGCTGACCGATGGCACGGTGCTCGGCGGCCACGACGGCATCGAGCATTTCACGATCGGACAACGCAAGGGGCTGGGGGTGGCCTGGAGCGAACCGCTGCATGTGGTGCGCCTCGATGGCGCCATGAACAGGGTGGTGGTGGCCCCCCGCCGGGAGGCGACTCGGCAGGACTGCGTGGTGGGCGCCATCAACTGGGTCTCGATCGCCGCGCCGGACCGACCGATCAAGGTGGAGGTCCAGGTGCGATACCGGAGCCTGCCGGAGCGGGCCCTGCTCACGCCCCTGGCGGCAACGGCCGCCGACCATGCCGCCGATCGGCCCCACCGGGCCCGGCTTGACTTCGCCGAGCCCCAGTTCTCTGTGGCACCGGGCCAGGCGGCGGTGTTCTACTGCGGCGACGTGCTGCTCGGCGGCGGATTGATTCAGGCCGACGGCTGACGGGTTTCGCTGCGGAACCGGTTCATCGCCGATTCGATCACCACGTGCATGTCCATGTACTTGTATTCGGAGAGCCGTCCGCCGAACATCACGTTATCGGCGCCTTGGGCCAGCTCCTGGTAACGGCGATAGAGCGATTGGTTGGCAGGGTCGTTGACCGGGTAGTAAGGAATGGCGTCGCCGCTGCAGGCCTTGGGATACTCCCTGGTGATCAACGTGACGGGGGAGTTTGCCGCCTCGAAATGCTTGTGCTCAATGATGCGGGTGAACGGCTCACGGGTATCGCAGTAGTTGATCACGGCATTCCCCTGGAAGTTCTCCTGCTCTTCGATGCTGTTCTCGAAGTCGAGGGAGCGGTACTCCAGGCGGCCGAGCTTGTAGTTGAAATACTGGTCGATGCAACCGGTGTAGACCACCGTCCTGGCCAGGGACATCAACTGGGTCCGGTCGTCGAGGAAATCGACGTTGAGGCGAACCTCAATGCCCTCCAGCATGGCTTTGAACAGGGCCGTATAGCCGCCGATGGGGATGCCCTGGTAGCGGTCGGTGAAGTAGTTGTTGTCGTAGGTGAAGCGCAGCGGCAACCGTTTGATGATGAAGGCCGGCAGCTCACAGGGGTCCTTGCCCCATTGTTTGCGGGTGTAGTCGCGGATCAGGGTCTCGTAGATGTCCTTGCCCACCAGGGATAGGGCCTGCTCCTCCAAGTTGGTCGGTTCACCGTGAAACCGTTGGGAGTCGATTTTCTGCCTGGCTTCTACGGGCGTGCGGGTTTGCCAGAGCTCATAAAATGTGTTCATGTTGAAGGGAAGCGAATAGAGCTTCCCTCCGGAGAGTGCCTTGGGAGAATTGATGTAGTTGTTGAAGTCGGCGAACCGGTTTACAAAGGCCCAGACGGCTTTATTGCTCGTATGGAAAATGTGGGCTCCGTAGCGATGGACGTTGATGCCTTCCTGGTTCTCGGTGTAGCAGTTTCCGCCGATGTGGGGCCGGCGATCGATGATGAGGCAGCGCTTGCCTGCATCGGTGGCCAGCCGGGCGAAGGTGGCCCCAAACAGTCCGCAGCCGACGATCAGGTAGTCGTAGGGGAGGGTGGTCACTCCTTAGCGGAAATCCTTGAGATCCACGGGCAGGAGATCCTCGATGGACTGCTGGATTTCTGGTGGTTCCTGCATGCCATAGGTGGCAAAGATATTGATGCCGCTGCTGGTGCATTTCTTGCAGAGATCGCTCGCATAGCGATGCGTCTGCATCACCTTGTAGGGCGTGTCGAGATAGTTGGCGATTGAGGAGGCTGAAGGGGACTGCACGCAGCAGACAGAGAAGTTTCCTTCGTGATTCAGGCAGACCTGGGATTCGCGCATGAAGCAATTCTGGGATCGGTGGTTGCCGATGGCCTGCTGTATGAGCTGGGGACTGTAATAGATGTATTCCAGTTCTGGGGGAACCTCTTCCAAGCCATCAAACATCTTGTCGATCGGCATGTAGTAAGCGTGGTAGGGGGAGAACTTCATCCCCAGTTTGTCGCAAAAATGCTTGAACAGATGCACTTCGTGCTGGTTTTGCTTGTGCACCAGGTAGCGCACATCAATATTCTTGTAGCATTCCCAGTCGCCCAGGGTCTCCGAGATCCGGATCAGATTGGCGAGGACAGGTTCAATCCGTCCTCCCTTGTGATTGATTTGATAGGTGCGCTGGGTGAAGCCCGACACCGTGATCGTGAAGTTCCAGAGATGCAGTGGTTTTAGTAGAGACCAGTCGTAGTCGTAATTGAGATTGGAAGAGATCCCGCAGGGGACGCCATGACTCTCGGCGCAGGCAATCAGCTCATGGAGCTTGGAGTGGAGGGTGGGCTCTGTCCAGTTGTACAAGCCGAACCGGCAGTTGCCCTCGGTATCTGCCTTCGCCTTGAGGCAGATTTTTTCGAACAACTCAATCGGCATCTCCGTCAGCTTCTGGCCGATGCTGTTGGTGTACTCGGGCATGCCGACGGGACAGGCCGTGCAACGGAGGTTGCATCCACTCACCACATCCACCCAGAATTCAATGACTTTCTGACCGGGAGGCTTGGGGGAATACTCAGGCCAGAGCAAACGCTTTACCGCCGATTGCACGTTGCTGGGAACAGCACGCTTCAGGACTGTTGGTAAGGCCATCGAGATGTCTACCTAGCGTTTTACGTCACGTCATCGTAGCGCCTGCACGCTGACATCGAAGTTCCAAGGGTTCGCTTTCCACGCTGTCGGGCGAACGGTGTGGCGGAAAGGGGATTTCAGTGGTCCGTCGAACCGCTGCCTGGACTGGCGCCAGCGCCCAGGACTCGCCCCAGTCCCCGGAGCATCCATTGACGCCGGCGCCACCAGCAGCTGATCGGGGGAGGGCTCAGCCAGTGCCCCAGCCGATGGAGCCGTCGACCCCAGACCAGCCGCCAGTGCTGGGACCGCCTGTCCCGCCTGCAGGTCGCCAGCTGGGCGGCCGACGGCCCCCGGTAGGTCGGCAGGTCCAGTTGGCGGGCCAGCTCGGCGGTGGCCCCCTGCCAGAAGCGGGTGGCCTCCATCCGGACCTGCCAGCACTCCCGGATCGAAGACGCGCTCAACAGCGTGTCCGGAGCAAAGCGCTCCACCTCGAGCAGGCCCGGCAGCCCGAAGGGATTGGTGCCCTCTTCGCTGATCACCAGGCACCCATGCAGGGGCGCTTGCCACATCCGGCCGGAGAGGGTGGTGCCCCGTTGGTAGGGATACATGAGCCCGTAGCAGCAACTGGCTCCCGCCAGCAGCCGGTTTGCCTCCAGATAGCTGAGCCCGTGGGTGCTCAAGCCGAGCCTGTCCCAGTGGCTGCCATGGACTTCCACCAGTCCCCTGCGGGCCAGACGGGCCAGATCCTGCTGGTAGGGGTCGTCGCCCATCGGTTTGAAGTTGGCGATGTGCAGGGGCCTGCCGGCCCGTTTGCGGAACGGAAGCAGCTGCCAGAACTCCGGAACCACTGGCAGATACCCCTGCACCCAGCGGACTCCTTCGGGCAACACGGCTGGCCGGAGGAGCGAAATCAGCCGAATCTCACGGGCGTGGGGAAATCGGGAGCGCCAGTCCACCTGGAGCTCCTTGACGTAGTCGTAGACATGGACGGTCCCGCCATAGTCCTGGTGGGACAGGCCGGGATCGCCCCGCAGGATCACCAGCAGCTCCGGACCTGAGCTGACCCACTGGCGGATCAGCGAAAAGCCTGCAGCCAGGTAGAACAGCCGCACGTTCCAGATCACATCGAGATCCTGGAAATCGAGCGACAGGATGTGGCACCGGGGAATGGAGCTCACACGCGCTACCAGAAGGGATCGCTGGCCAGACTCACCATCAGCCGGCCGCTTGCGCTCGATGGCACGGTGGCGATGCAGGCCCGCACCAGGCGTCCGTTGACCTCGATCTCACAGGCGCCGCAGCTGCCCCCCAGGCAACCTGTGGGGATCACCACAGCCGCCTGACGCGCGGCTTCCAGCCAGTCCTGGCCCGGGATGGCTGAGGTGGTCAGCCCGTCCGGCCACGCGATGGTGATGGCAGGGCGGGGAAGGCCGATGGGTCTGGACTGACGTTGCTGCGAATCTAGCGGCTTCGCAGCGATCAGGGGTGCGGCCCCTGGAAGCGATCACAGGACGGTGGCTGACCCCAGGACTCAGAGGCCCTGCTTGAATTCCGTGATCTTGCCCTTTCCGTCGACGTTGCAGTAGCCGCTGATCTTCTTGCCGCGGACCTCCCAGTTGAAGCTGAGGCCGTACTTCTGGGCGTCAGCCAGGGAGGTGTTGCCTTCGTCGATGCTCTTTTGTTCGGTGGCACCCAGATTCACGACAGCATCCGAATTGGGAACATCGAATTGCTCCACAACCCGCATCTTGCAGGCTCGGCCCCACTTGGAGCTCAGGCCTGAAACGGTCTGCGCATCGGCGCTCGGAACAAACACGCCATAACCAGTAAAGACCAGGCCGAGGGTGGCAGCGGCGGCGAAGACATGGCGCCCATTCTTGCGCCGATCACTGCGCAGATTGTTGTGAGGAGGCATGGTGTTCAGCTTCGCCGATGGGACATCTCCAGTGTGCTCTTGAATCGTCCTTTGAGTGTTAAGCATTATGGCGTGATGGCCAGATCTGATAGGCACTGTTGCACTTCAACCGGCAAATATAAGCCAAGCGCAACGATTCTGCGTCAGGTTGATTGAATGCTGACGGTGTTTACTTTCCCTTCATTGCGATCGGGGCGCGAACGCTAGACCGGTTCGGCCAGCAGGGGTGACAGATCGATGTGGGCCTCGAAGGCGTCAGCGAGGCGGTCGAGCAGGGCGTCCCGCTGGCGGGCGTGGTGGGGTTGGGTCTCCTCCAGGGGCGGCAGCTGGCGCCGCTGACGCAGCTGGTTCAGCCAGCGCCGGCGCCAGGGGCCGTTCTCGAAAATGCCGTGCAGATAGGTGCCGGCCACCACACCCCCCTGGGTGCCTGAGACCGCCCACCAGCCCAGTTGGCCATCCTCGGCCAGGGGCATGCAGTCGGCCTGATCCATCAGCTCGCTGCGGCCCTGGTGAAGCTCGAACCCCTCCACCAGCAGCGGTTCGCCCGGGCCAGGGGGCCAGAGGGCCCGGCTGCGCCGTTGCCGCAGGGCCTTGCTGCCTTGGAAGACGGTGCGCAGCGGCAGCAGGCCCAGACCGGCCACCCGGTCCCCGGCCAGCTCCCCCTCCAGCCCCTCGGGGTCGTGCAGCTCCTGGCCCAGCATCTGCAGACCACCGCAGAGGGCGAACACCTGTCCCCCCCCCGCCACATAGGCCCGCAACGCCTCCGCCAGGCCGCTGCTGCGAAGACTCGCCAGGTCTCGCAGGGTCTGCTTGCTGCCGGGCAGGATCACGGCATCAGGCTGCTCCAGTGGCTCCCCTGGTCGCCGCCACTGCAATTGCACGCTGCTCTCCGCTTCGAGCGGGTCGAGGTCGGAGAAGTTGCTCAGGGAGGGCAGCCGCAGTACCGCGATGCGGAGCTCGCTGCGGGGCTTGCGGCTGCCCCTCTCCAGCAGGTCGAGGGAGTCCTCCGGTGGGAACAGTTCATCGAGCCAGGGCATCACACCCAGCACCGGCAGACCGGTCTGCCGCTCCAGCCAGAGCCGGCCCTCATCAAAGAGGGAACGGCGGCCTCGGAAGCGGTTGATCAGCAGGCCGCCGATCAGGGGGCGTTCCACCGGGCGCAGCAGGGCCAGGGTGCCGACGATCTGGGCAAAGACGCCACCCCGCTCGATGTCCGCCACCAGCAGGCAGCGGGCGCGCAGATACTGGGCCAGTCGCAGGTTGGTCAGGTCCCTGGCCTGCAGATTCACCTCCACCGGGCTGCCGGCCCCCTCCAGCACCAGTCGCCCACCCGGGTGGGCCGCCTGGAGCTCCTCCAGACCTCTTCGGATGGCCGCCCAGCCGGGCCGGAACCAGTCGCGGTAATAGTGCTCCGCCCGGGCTGTGCCCACCGAGAGGCCCAGATGGATCACCTCGCTGGTGCTGTCGCCCCTCGGCTTGAGCAGCACCGGATTCATCGCCACCCGGGGCTCTAGGCCGGCGGCCCAGGCCTGCAGGGCCTGGGAGTAAGCCATCTCGCCTCCCTGCTGGTCGACCCAGGCATTGAGGCTCATGTTCTGTCCCTTGAAGGGCAGGGACTGCTCTCCACGGCGCCGCAGCACCCGGCAGAGGGCGGCGGTCATCAGCGATTTGCCGGCGCCGCTGCTGGTGCCCAGCACCATCAGCGGCCGGGGGGAGGCGGGGTAGGGGCGGTTCAAAGGCGGGGGCGGTGGCGGCGCAGCGCCTCCAGAATCCGCTCCCGCCGGCCCGCCCGGGGGATCTCGCCGGGCCAGCGCCGCAGCACCTGCCGGCCCATGGGCGTCAGCCGCACCCGTTCGGTCAGTCCCTGGCCGTCCACTTCCCGGCGCAGCACCCCCAGCCGGATCAGCCAGAGGAAATGGTCCTCGATGCGGTCGCTGCTGAGGGGAAGGAAGGTGAAGGGGGGAAGGACCTCGGCGCTGCCGGCCAGTTCCGTGCTGCTCAGGGGCTCTTCCCCCACCGCCTCGTAGAAGCGGCGGCGGAAGGGGAGGCAGCGGAGGGAGAGGGCGGCCCGCGCCAGCGAACGGGACTCGGTGTCGGCCTGTGCCATCCGCCCATTCTCCCCAATCGACGGGCAGGCTGGAGAACCCGTTGGAGACCCCCTTGCTGCTGCTGGCTTCCGCTTCCCCGGCCCGCCGCCGCCTGCTGGAGCAGGCCGGCATCCCCCACCGCATCCAGGTGAGCGGCGTGGATGAGGAGGGGATCCGGGAGGCGGATCCCCGGCGGCTGGTCCAGAGGCTGGCGCTCGCCAAGGCCCTGGCCGTGGCCGCCACGCTCGCGTCGCCGGCGCACTGGCCGTCCTTGGGGGTGTTGGGGTGCGACACCCTGCTGGTGGTGCAGGAGGAGGCGTGGGGCAAGCCCCGGGACGCCGCCGAGGCGGTGGCCCGCTGGCGGCGCATGGCCGGCGGCTGGGGGGATATGCACACCGGCCATGGCCTGCTGAAGCCCCCCGCCCCCGGGGAGACGGGCGAGCCCCTGCAGGCGGTGGTGACCACACGGGTGCATTTCGCTGCCCTCGGCGAGACCGACATCCAGGCCTATGTGGCCAGCGGTGAACCGCTGGACTGTGCCGGCGGCTTCGCCCTTGAGGGCCGCGGCGGCCTGGTGGTGGAGAGGCTGGAGGGCTGCTTCAGCAACGTAATCGGCCTCAGCCTGCCCCTGCTGCGGCTGTGGTTGCCAGGTCTCTGATCAGGTCAGCTCGGCCTGCGGCCTGGCCAGGCGTTCCCTGATCGCGCGATGGGGACCAGATCAGCGGCTCCCCACACCATGGGGTTGGAAGGATGCCGATCGGTGGCTATGGCTTGCCGGAAAACTGATCCGCAGAGGAACGGAGAGAGGAGATTTCTGCTGGAGTCAGAAAGTTAAGATGGTCGCCGGGCAACGGTGAGCGGATATGCACCTTTCTCATTTCCTGTTCGACATAGTCCAACGGGTTGGACCAGAAACGCTGTTTCCTGCCAAAAATCCAGAAACCCTCCTTTCTCCTGAACTTTCCATAGTCGGGCCTGAGGCTTGCAAGCAGAGCCCTCGCCTCTGCCAGAGGGCGCAGAAAATCTGACATCTGGCGCGACCATGTCGGGTAGTTAAGCACCATGTCTTCATACCTGAGGATCAGACATCGGCCCCCCAGAAGGTCTTTAAGCCGAGTCAGATGATGATACTTTTGAAGGATTGAGGCTTCACCAAACCCGCTTTCACCCCGGAACTCCATTACTGCGTAGTCATAGATGCTGATTTTGCCGGCCTGTATGTCCTCCCTTATCTTGGCGTCAATGGATGGATAGATGGCATGAATCCAGCCATGGGAGAAGTACTGCGAGACGACCAGATCTAGTGGATCACGCACTTGGCATACGGCGTAGTACTCGACAGAGTCGAAGAGTGAAACTGGCGTTTCGTTCGCCAGGTTCGCTGTATCCAGTGAACGCTCGTCTGTCAGCTCAAAGTCCCTGACTGGCCCTCGGAGCACAAGGCCTGAAGCATACTGGGAAACAGCTTCCGCAAGCTTCTGATGGTTGGCCGGCTGATTGTTTGGTGAATAGAAAGGGGCGCCGGTTGCGGCGGAGAGTTTTTTCAGGATCTCATATCCAAACATGGATCCTGTCTTGTGAGGATAATGAAAAGCAAGAACGGCTTGGCGATCCATGAATAACGATTACAGATTTGCAGCATAACATCCGATGGAATGCTTTCGGTTCAACCCGCAAGTGTCACGGGCTGTGCCCCCCCCCCCCCCCGCTCTGATGGTCCCTCTCCCATCAGAGGTGTTGCGTAGATGGCGCTCTTGATCTGCGCCCTGCCGGGCGGGAGTTCTGCGGTCTGAACGATGCTATCGACCTGGAATCGGCCGATGAGAGAGACCCCATGGCACTGCTCTACCGTTGCGAAATTCGGATGACCAATCTAGATGTTGACCTCTTGGCTGAGTTCTTCATATCCCATCGCCTGAAGTGCCACTTGATTGTAGTCAACAAAGTGACGCAACGCCTTCTTTGAGAAATACCTGGAAAAGTAGCTCTTGTTGGCCTGGTTGAAAAATGGATTACCTTTCTTTCTCTGATGATGCACGTTCTCCATCTGGATCTCAAAGGCTCTGGTAAGCAGCTCTTCGTCGGCCCCTAGGAAATTCGAAATCAACTGGATGGTTCCCACTGATGGGGTTGGCACCAGGTCTTCGTATCTGAGGTCAAGTACGGGAACTTTGGCCGCTCCCCAGGACTCGTAATTTGTTCTCCATCCTCCGCAAACGGAGTAGTAAAAGGGGAGCGTGAGGCCGAGTCTGCTGAAGCTCTCCAAGGCCAGATCAAGCAAGTTCTCCTTAGCTAGGCTATCGATCTTGAAACGATTGAAGAATTGATTGGGGGAGGTCCATCTCCGGATAAGCTTATGATTCGGGAAAAGGGCTTCAACCGTGGGCCTGATCATCGCCAAGCTTCTTGAGCTGTTCGCTTCCAGGCGCAGAAAATTCAAAGCGCTCAGCAAGCAGTCAAACGGATTGCGGGTAATTCTGATGACTTTGCTGACATTACCTTGGGGCGTAGTCAGGTCTTTGGATCCCTTGAAGATCTTGTGGGTCTTTATGACTGTTGTATCTGCCCCTCTGATGGCTTTGAATGGGAGGGAATTGTCTTCCAAGTGAGCACGCCGCACCTTGCTCAGGCTGTCCCATCCTTCATATGACGAGTCAGCAAGTTGACCCGCAAGAATCAAGGGAAAGGCAAGAGCAGAGTTGCCGCACTTTGGATAGGTTGCCAGGTAAATTACGATCATTAAAGGACCTCGCCTAAGAGCATCTGTTTCTAATCAATGAGACCGGGCCTACATGCGAACCGGTGGAATCCTGCCTGAAGCTTGACGGTGATGTTCACTTGTTGTCCAAGCAGCAAGATGGCCCCGAGAACACCACTGAACCTATAGACATAGAAAAAGCTCTCTCTACTGAGAAAGCTTTTGGGAGCAACTGAATCGAAGGGAGAACGTCGGATTAGTCCAGGTCTGGCATGGCCAGGGTGGGCTCGGCCCGACGGTCAATGCCCTTCTCGAAACCGGCGGCGGCGGCACGGGCGCGGCCCGCATGCCACAGGTGACCAACCAGGAAGAAGAAGGCCAGCACGAACTGGGTGGAGGCCAACCACTGGCGGACGTTGACGAAGTTCACCGAGTTGGGCTCGGTGATGATGCCGCCGACGGAGTTGAGGGAGGCATTGGGCGCGTGGGTCATGTACTCAGCAGCCCGACGAACCTGCCAGGGCTGGATGTCGTTCTGGAGCTTGTCGAGGCTGAGACCGTTGGGGCCACGAAGGGGCTCCAGCCAGGGACCGCGGAAGTCCCAGAAGCGCATGGTTTCACCACCGAAGATGATCTCGCCGGTGGGGGAGCGCATCAGGTATTTGCCCAGGCCGGTGGGGCCCATGGCAGAACCGATGTTGGCGCCCATGCGCTGGTCGCGCACCAGGAAGGTGAAGCTCTGGGCCTGGGAGGATTCGGCGTTGGTGGGGCCGTAGAACTCCGAGGGGTAGGCGGTGTTGTTGAACCAGATGTAGGCCGAAGCGATGAAGCTCATGAAGCTCAGCGCGCCGAGACTGTAGCTCAGGTAGGCCTCACCGTTCCAGATAAAGGCGCGGCGCACCCAGCCGAAAGGCTTGGTGATGACGTGCCAGATGCCACCGAAGATGCAGATCAGTCCGATCCAGATGTGGCCACCGATGATGTCCTCCATCGAATCGACGCCGATGATCCAGCCCTCGCCCCCGAAGGGAGCGCGGGTGAGATAACCGAAGATCACACCGGGGCTGAGGGTGGGGTTGCTGATCAGGCGGACATCACCGCCACCGGGGGCCCAGGTGTCATAGACGCCACCGAAGAACATGGCCTTGAACACCAGCAACAGAGCACCCACACCAAGAAGGATGAGGTGGTAGCCAATGATGTTGGTCATCTGGTTCTTGTCGCGCCAGTCCTGGGAGAAGAACGCGGAGTAGTTCTCCAGGATCTCGGGGCCGCGCAGGGCGTGGTACAGGCCACCGAGACCGAGCACGGCGGAACTGATCAGGTGCAGAACACCGACCACGAAGAACGGATAGAGATCGGTGACCTCACCGCCGGGGCCCACGCCGTAGCCGAGGGTGGCGACGTGGGGGAACAGGATCAGGCCCTGTTCGTACATGGGCTTGTCGAAGGTGAAGTGGCTCACCTCGAACAGCATCATGGCGCCGGCCCAGAAGACCATCAGGCCCGCGTGGGCCACGTGGGCCCCCAGCAGACGGCCGGAGAGGTTGATCAGCCGGGCATTACCCGCCCACCAGGCATAGCCAGTGGAGTCGAGGTCCTTGCCCCCGACCGAGATGAGACCGGAATTAAAGGGCGTTTCCACGGGGCAGAACCTCTTCAGGGAAGATGAAGTTTTCGTGCGGCTGGTCGGCAGGGGCCATCCAGGCACGCAGACCTTCGTTGAGCAGGATGTTCTTGGTGTAGAACGTTTCGAATTCGGGATCCTCGGCGG
>Ga0247833_1000215_pt1 | contig 103906 bp, 113 predicted proteins | sample LaCruzMarch2015__7_FD_187117 | JGI IMG/M metagenome (GOLD analysis project Ga0247833, IMG submission 187117) | Freshwater microbial communities from meromictic Lake La Cruz, Castile-La Mancha, Spain - LaCruzMarch2015_8m | ecosystem: Environmental > Aquatic > Freshwater > Lake | place: Spain...
TATGTTTACGAAGCATCTCTTGCGCATGCTGGTATTCAGCGTGGGCCTGCAGTTCAGTCCAATTCATAAATGGAGCAGATGGCATTAACTTCGCTTGGCGCTGCGCCGACTCTGCTTTTTTCGCTGTAGATACTCGCAGCTCAGAGAGCAAGCGATCGGCTAAGTCGGGGCGATTGCAAATCAATACTGCATCGCAGCCTGCAGACAAGGCCAATTCTGCGCCCTTGACTACATCACCAGCAACGCTGGCGCCCTCCATCGATAAATCATCACTGAAGATGACGCCCTTAAACGCCAGTTGTTGCCGCAAGATGGTTTGCAACCAAGTCTTAGAAAATCCTGCAGGAAGACTATCTACTTTGGGGTAAATCACATGGGCAGGCATCACCGCAGCCAGGCTTAAGTCGAGCCATTCGTAAGGCTTTGCATCGCATTGTAGGATGGCATTCAGGGAGCGCTCGTCTACTGGAATCGCCACATGCGAATCCGCTTCTGCCCAGCCGTGGCCCGGAAAGTGCTTGCCGCAGTTGGCCATACCAGCGAGCATCAGTCCAGCATTCAGCGCTTTGGCAAGGGCATACACAATCTGCGGATCCGAACTAAATGAACGATCGCCAATCACTCCGCTTCGACCAAAATCGAGATCGAGTACTGGGGTAAAACTCAAATCAACACCGCAGGCGCGCAGCTCTGCTGCCAAAATATAACCGCAGGCAGTGGTTGCAGTCATTGCTGCAATCGCAGGCTCCGAGGGATAAGTGGTCTTGCTTTTCTTGGGGGTCTGCATCCACAGTTCCCCTAATTTGCGCATGGCAGGCAAATGCATAAATCCGTCCGCCTTACAGCGTTGCACGCGACCCCCCTCATGGTCAATCGATATCAATACATCTGGTCGTATTGCTTTAATACTACGGGTTAGCACAGTGAGTTGTTTGCGATTAGCAAAGTTTCTAGCAAATAAAATCACACCGCCAGTCAAGGGATGCTCAATGCGGCGGCAGTCGTCTGGAGTGAGTTCTAAACCAACGACATCTAACGTAATAGGGCCAGGTTGATGAATGGATGCCACCGTTAATTTCCTTTAGGCAGAAGAGGATGAGTAATGTTTTACTGAATTCGATAATAAAGAGATTGACCGCATTCACTAGCCAATGTAATTGCTAGGATCATACGTGGTAACTATTGGCGTACCGTGACTCACCACCACAAAAGCAATAGCCATATCTTGCTCATCACTCACGGTCACTTCAGCATGCCAGTTACGCTCCAACATAAAGTCAGCGAGAGGCCCGGAGTAATGGGTCACCGGCTTACCACTCGGTTCATTTAAGGTTTGCAGTAAGCGCCACGCCATCGGCATGCGCATGCCTAAGCCAATGGCTTTTGAGAACGCCTCTTTGGCAGCAAAGCGTGTAGCTAAGTAAGCCATGCCCCGCTTCTGATTGCGCGCCAAGCGCTGATGAAACACTGCCAACTCTTCTTTGCCTAAAATACGCTCAGCTAATCGGCCTTGTGTCCGCTCGTATGCAGCGATCAAACGCGCCATTTGCAAAATATCCGTACCAATACCGACGATCATGGCGCCAAACCTAGGTTAAATGTAGGTTGCTACGTGCTTGTAACATCAAGGCTTTCATATCCAGGATGGCTTTTTGCCACCCCTTGAAAAGCGCCTCGGCCACAATCGCGTGCCCAATATTTAGTTCGGATAACTCAACGATCATAGCAATTGGACTCACATTGCTTTCATTTAGGCCATGGCCGGCATTGACACGTAAGCCGAGCTGCCGGCCATACTGAGCTGCTGTGCGAATACGTTCTAATTCTTGCATTTGGGCATCGCCAGTTAAGTCAGCATAGCGCCCCGTATGCAATTCAATGACGGTGGCGCCCGCTTTACTAGCAGCTAGTATTTGCTTCTCTTCAGGATCAATAAAGAGCGATACCCGAATGCCCGCATCGACGAGCTTGGAAGTAGCCTGTCTTACCGCCTCAAAATGACCGACGACATCGAGGCCTCCCTCGGTAGTGACCTCTGCGCGCTTTTCAGGTACAAGGCAAACGTCATGCGGCTTGATCTGGCACGCAATCACAATCATTTCGGGGGTAACGGCACACTCCAGGTTCATACGCGTTGTTATTAAGGTGCGAAGCGCGATTAAATCGGCATCTTTGATGTGACGCCGATCCTCACGCAAATGCAATGTAATTAAATCTGCACCCGCCTCTTCCGCCAGACGCGCAGCCCAAATGGGATCCGGATAGGTCGTACCACGGGCATTGCGCAAGGTTGCGACGTGATCAATGTTGATGCCGAGCTCAAGTTTATTCATTGCTATAGGGTACTAGATTTTCTTGAGATCGATGAGGATTTGACGGGTTGTCAACACCTGATCTTGCAAATGTAGGCCGAGCAAAAAGCGCATCAACTGCTTGCTTTCCATCAGAGTCTCTGCATCAGCAAAGTTACCGGCCGCCATCTCTAACAGGGTACGGCCACATAAGATGGGCCAGTGTCCCGGATCGTCGGACTGCCATGGGCGTATGCCCCGCTCTGGCTGATAAACGTATTTCTCGGCCTCGATTGGAGCGGCATTGCTTTCAACACAATAATCAAGCGCAGCGGCATAGCCTGTCTCTTGTAGGAGGGCCAATTCAAAAGGTCTGAGGATCTGCTCTAAACGACTGCTGCCTGCATCCATCTCCGATAACGCTGAAATAGTCGACATGTAATGGTCGTACAGGGCCTCGTATTCATCTTCACGCGCCAAGAACTTAACCAGCAGTTCATTGAGGTAAAAGCCGCACAGCAGGGCATCGCCGACCAATGCAGGAGTACCGCCCACCCACTCGGATTTTGTCAGGGTACGTAACTCGGATTTGCCACTCCACGAAACCAAGAGTGGCTGAAAGCGCTGCAAAACCGGTCTTAATACCGAATGGGGACGCTTTGCACCCTTTGCAATGAGGGCCATACGGCCATATTGCCGAGTAAACACATCCAGAATAAGGCTAGTTTCTTTGTACGGAATGCTGTGCAATACAAAAGCAGGCTCATCGGCTACGCGAATGGATGCCATTTATTCCAAGCCTTGCGCCCGTAATTCAGCGCGATCATCTGCCCAGCCGCGTTTGACTTTGACCCAAGTCTCGAGAAAGACTTTGCCGTCAAACAGTTTCTCCATATCCAGACGCGCTTCGGTGGAAATCTTTTTGAGGCGTTCGCCTTTATCACCAATGATCATGGCCTTGTGATTATCGCGATCCACCAAAATGGTCGCCGCAATCCGTCGCATGGTGCCATCCATCTTGAACTGATCAATTACCACCGAGCTTACATAGGGCAATTCTTCGCCGGTAAAGCGAAATACTTTCTCACGCAAAATTTCAGCGGCGAGAAAACGTTCACTGCGATCCGTCAAGGTATCCGCATCGTAGCGCGCTTCACCCTCTGGCAAATACTCTTCTAGCACATCGAGCAAACGTTGTACGTCCGTCGGATTTTTGCCGCTCATGGGAATGATTTCAGCAAAATGATGCTCGGATTGATCGGGTCTTCCACCAATCTCACTCCAAGCCTGCCCCATTTTTTTCATGAAATCCAATAAGGCGACATCGCGATCGGCTGGCAATTCAAAGCGGCTAGCAAATAAATCTAATTTATTCAGCACCAGGATTACGGGAAGATCTTTGGGCAAAAGACGCAATACTTTGGCATCATCCTCGCCAAAATAGCCTGCCTCGACAATAAAACAGGCGACATCCACATTCTGCAGAGCGCTCGTTACTGAGCGATTAAGGGCCTGATTCAAGGTATTCATTTTGCGCGTCTGAAATCCCGGCGTATCACTGAAAATAAACTGCGCGTGTTCGCGCGTCTGAATTCCTAAAATCCGATGGCGGGTAGTTTGCGCCTTGCGCGACGTAATGCTAATCTTTTGGCCAACCAAGGCATTGAGCAGCGTCGATTTACCCATATTGGGTCTACCCACAATGGCAATCGTTCCACACCGAAACGGCGCTCCTGTTTCCACGCTTATGCCTTTAACTTTAAATTGAGCTGTTCTTCCGCTGTATCGGACTTTGCCGCTTTCTTCTTCGCAGAGCGGGTCTTTTTGGGTTTGCGTGTCTCTTCTGGCAAGGCCTTGGTGATGGCCAATAAAGCCAACTTAGCAGCGCCTTGCTCGGCCGCCCGGCGTGAGGCTCCAAAGCCCTTCACCTTAATTTTCAGGTTCTGTATCACGCACTCCACCTCAAACTGCTGGTTGTGTGCTGCGCCGGTTGTACCGGTTACTGTGTAACCAGGCAAGGGCATCTGAAAACCTTGCAGGTACTCTTGCAATAGGGTTTTATCGTCCTTGCCCAAGGTTTTAGGATCAACTTGCGCCAAAATGACCGAGTACAGTTTGCGCAGACTGGATTTCGCAGCATCAAAACCGCCATCCAGAAATACCGCACCGGCAACCGCTTCTAAGGTGTCGGCCAAAATAGACGGACGCCGGAATCCACCGCTTTTTAACTCACCCTCACCCAAGCGCAAATAATCCGATAAGGATAGAAGCTGAGCAATTTCGTATAAAGCCTGTTGCTTTACTAAATTGGCGCGTACACGGGATAAATCGCCCTCATCCAAATCAGCGTAACGCTCGTACAGCAATTCTGCAACTACACAATTTAAAATAGAATCCCCCAGAAACTCCAGGCGCTCATTGTTTTTCTTGCTATGGCTACGATGCGTTAGGGCTTGTTGCAACAACTCTGGCTTTTTAAATACATAGTCTAGGCGCTCCTGCAGTGGCCCTAAGTCAATAGCAGCGCGCGCATTCATGCTTATTGAAATCCACCAATGCGACTTAGCGAACCGAGGTTCAACCAAACAAAGAAGGCGCGGCCCACAATATTTTGATCGGGCACAAAACCCCAAAAGCGGGAATCAGCACTGTTATCGCGGTTATCTCCCATGGTGAAGTAATGCCCAGCCGGAACCGTGCATGTCATGCTGTTCGGCAAGAACTGGCAATTTTCAATCCCAGGAAAACGCTCGGGCATAAACATGCCGGATGGGCGATCAGGGTCATTTAGGATGCCATGGCGGTTACCGCCCAAATCAGCCGGAAAGGTTTCGGTATAGAGCTTAGCGTAGCGCATACTCTCTTGATCTAAATAGTTTTCGCCGCCAGCGTACTGCAAGGGCTGGCCATTTAACGTAATGCGCTTATCTTGGTAGGTAATCGTATCGCCCGGAAGCGCAACCACGCGCTTAATGTAGTCTATCGACTGATCCATTGGATAACGAAATACCACTACATCACCGTGCTTGGGTGATCCCAAGTCGACTATCTTTTTATTGACCACGGGCAAACGAATACCGTAGGTAAATTTGTTCACCAAAATAAAATCACCAATTTGCAAGGTCGGAATCATTGACCCCGATGGAATTTTGAATGGCTCGATCAAAAAGGAGCGCAGGAAAAACACTGCGCAAATAACCGGAAAGAAACTGGCTGAATACTCAAGCCACAAGGGCATACGGGCTATGCCGGCTGCTTTTCGTTTTGGCGCAAAGACTAATTTATCCGCTACCCAAGCGATGCCTGTAATGATCACCAAGATGAAAAGAATCAATGCAAAGTTCATTAATTATCCACCTGTAAAATAGCCAGGAACGCTTCTTGTGGGATTTCAACGTTACCCACTTGCTTCATGCGCTTCTTGCCTTCTTTTTGCTTTTCGAGCAACTTACGCTTACGGGAAATATCGCCACCGTAGCATTTAGCCAATACATTTTTACGTAAAGCTTTGACGTTTTCGCGTGCAACAATGCCGCTGCCAATGGCCGCCTGAATCGCCACATCAAACATCTGCCGCGGAATAATGCCGCGCATCTTCGAAACCACATCACGGCCACGGGACTGGCTATTGCTGCGATGGACGATCACCGATAAGGCATCGACCTTTTCACCATTAATCAAAATATCCACTTTGACAACATCGGCCACGCGATACTCTTTAAATTCGTAGTCCATCGAGGCATAGCCGCGCGAGACCGACTTCAAGCGGTCAAAGAAATCCAGCACGATTTCTGCCATCGGAATTTCATAGGTCAATTGGACTTGCCTGCCCAGGTAATTCATATTGATCTGCGCTCCGCGCTTACCAGTACACAGCGTAATCACCGATCCAACATACTCTTGTGGCATGTATAAATTGACGGTGACGATCGGCTCGAGGATGGCCTCGATCTTCGATGGGTCGGGCATCTTCGATGGGTTATCAACCACCAACAAGGTTCCGTCGCGTTGCTGTACTTGATACACCACCGTAGGCGCAGTGGTAATCAAGTTCATGTCATATTGGCGCTCTAAACGCTCTTGCACAATTTCCATATGCAGTAAGCCTAAGAAGCCACAACGAAATCCAAAGCCCAATGCTTGGGAAACTTCGGGCTCATAGAGTAGCGATGCATCATTTAGCTTAAGCTTTTCAAGCGACTCACGCAGCTGATCGTATTCATTTGCCTCTACGGGATAAAGGCCTGCAAACACTTGGGACTTCACTTCTTTAAATCCGGGCAATGCCGCACTAGCCGGAGTGCGACCCTGTTGCCCTGTGGCATGCGTTATGGTATCGCCAACTTTAGCGGCCTTTAACTCTTTAATGCCGGCAATAATAAAACCGACTTGCCCTGCGCTTAAGTCAGGGCGATCAATTGACTTAGGACTAAAGACGCCCACATGCTCAACCAAATGGGTTGAGCCATTGGCCATCAATGTAATCTTGTCTTTGGGTTTGAGAATGCCATTGACCACCCGTACCAACATCACTACACCAACGTAGTTATCAAACCAAGAATCAATAATTAAAGCCTGCAGGGACTCGGTAACGCTACCCTTGGGCGGAGGTACACGCCGGATCATTTCTTCCAGCACATCAGCGACGCCCAAGCCCGTTTTTGCAGAGCAGGTCAATGCATCGGCGGCATCGATACCAATTACATCTTCAATTTCTTGTTTCGCACGTTCCGGATCAGCTTGCGGTAAATCAATTTTATTTAAAACAGGTACAACCTCTACACCTAATTCGATCGCAGTGTAGCAATTGGCAACGGTTTGCGCTTCAACACCTTGGCTCGCATCCACCACTAGCAGCGCTCCCTCACATGCGGAAAGTGAACGGCTTACCTCGTACGAAAAATCAACGTGTCCAGGGGTGTCAATTAAATTGAGGTTATAGGTTTTGCCATCCTTCGCTTTGTAGCTCAGGGCAGCAGTTTGGGCTTTAATGGTGATTCCGCGCTCACGCTCAATGTCCATGGAATCGAGTACTTGAGCCTCCATCTCGCGGTCCGATAAGCCGCCACACAACTGGATAATTCGATCGGCAAGCGTCGATTTTCCATGGTCAATGTGGGCGATGATAGAAAAGTTGCGGATTAAATCCATGGTGTTTTATCTAGATTTACAAAAACACCTTGTCGCAGCGCACAGGATGATGCGCTGCAATAAGTTGTCTTCTATTAATTGTACTGGCTGAGCCTAAAACCCATCGGTTTTAGGCTTTTTTGGGGTATTAGCCTCAAATTAGGGTGCTTTGGGCCTTAACGGCACAATCAGGGTGCTATCTGCGCGGCGAACAAATATGGCAACAGCACGGCTCGCATCCAAGCCTTTGGTCAGGGTCTCAAACTGCTTCACGCTAGTGATGTCGCTATCACCAACCCGCACGATCACATCCCCTGCCCGAATTCCGGATCGGGCAACTGCGCCCTCGCCCAAGCTGGTGACCTCAATTCCCGATTTAATGTTGAGCTCGCGTTTTTTGGCATCAGACAACTCCGTTACTCCCAGTCCAAAGGGGTTATTGCTGGTTGCTGGGGCTGCTGGGCTATCTGGCTTCTTTGCGGCAGCGGTTTTCGAGCTTGCCTCTGCGTCGGCCACAACAACGGAAATATCGCGTGCAGCACCTTTGCGCCAAACCTGAACCGTTGCCTTCATGCCAGGCTTGGTCTCACCCACAACCCGTGGCAGGTCGCTTGATTTGCTAATGTCGCGCCCATTAAATGTCAAAATCACATCACCGGCTTCAATGCCGCCGCTTGCTGCTGGGCCATTGGGCTCAACATTGCGTACATATGCGCCACGGGGACGTCCAAGACCCAAGGTCTCAGCCATTTCTTTACTTAAGTCACCTAAAGCAACGCCGATTCGGCCGCGCACTAATTTACCTGTCGAGCGCAATTGATCGGCGACTCGCATCGCCTCATCAATCGGGATGGCAAACGAAATTCCCATATAGCCGCCCGAGCGGCTAAAAATTTGGGAATTGATGCCGATCACCTGGCCCGAGGTATTGATCAAGGGACCACCTGAATTACCTGGGTTTACGGCTACGTCGGTTTGGATGAACGGCAAATAGTCGCCGGTATCACGGCTTTTAGCCGACACAATTCCAGCGGTAACGGTGTTCTCTAAACCAAAAGGAGAGCCAATCGCCAAGACCCACTCACCGACACGTAGCTTGGATGAATCGCCCAATGGCAGTTTAGGCAATCCCGTGGCCTCTATCTTGAGAACGGCAATGTCGGTTCGCTTGTCTGCACCCAGTAGCTTCGCCAAAAATTCCCGCTTGTCCGTTAAGGTGACGTAGATCTTATCGGCACCTTCGACGACGTGGGCGTTGGTTAAAACCAAGCCATTGGACTCAATAATGAAACCAGAACCAACGCCACGCTCAGCCTCACGGGGCTGTCCTGGCTGAGATGGTGCAGATTTAGGGGTGCCCGGAGGCGGTACGCCAAAGAAGCGGCGAAAAAACTCTGCCTGCTCTTCCGGAATACCAGGGGGAAGTCCACCTTGCGCCTGCTGGGGTGAGGCGCGCTGTTCTGTGGTCCGAATGTTCACTACGGCCGGACTGGCTTTTTCGACCAAATCAGCGAAATCCGGTGCCAACACCCTTGCCGACTGCGCCACAGAAGTGGGCACAAATGCAGTTAGGCCTAGGCTGAGGGCAGTCAATACCGCTAAAAAGGTCTTTTTCATGTTGTATGCAGCCGTAAGAGGCCGAAAGGATGTATATGGCTAGATATTAGGTCAACTTACCAAAAATCAAGGTACCGTTAGTACCCCCAAAGCCAAAGTTGTTTTTGATGGCATGGTCGATTTTGACATCACGCGCGGTATTTGCGCAGTAATCCAAGTCACATTCAGGGTCTTGGTTAAAAATATTAATGGTGGGTGGCGATTTTTGGTGGTGCAAGGCCAGAATAGTAAAGACCGATTCAAGACCGCCAGCACCACCGAGTAAATGGCCAGTCATCGACTTAGTTGAATTAACCACTACCTTTTTGGCGTGATCACCCAAAGCCGCTTTAATTGCCTCAGTCTCATTTTTGTCGCCGAGTGGCGTTGAAGTGCCATGTGCATTGACATACTGAATTTGATCGGCATTGAGGCCCGCGTCCCGCATGGCGTTTTGCATGCAACGCTTAGGGCCATCCATATTGGGGGCAGTCATGTGATACGCGTCCCCGCTCATGCCAAAGCCGAGTAATTCACAATAAATGGTGGCGCCACGCGCACGCGCATGCTCGTATTCTTCGAGCACGACAACGCCAGCGCCTTCACCCAATACAAAGCCATCCCGATCTTTATCCCAAGGACGGGAAGCAGTGGCAGGATCATCGTTACGGGTTGATAGAGCCCGGGCAGCAGCAAAGCCGCCCACACCTAAGGCGGAAATGGTGGACTCTGAACCACCAGCCACCATCACATCGGCATCGCCATATTGAATTAATCGTGCAGCAAGGCCAATGCTGTGTAAACCTGTCGTGCAAGCAGTTACCGCAGCCACGTTCGGGCCTTTGAGGTTGAACAAAATACTCAAGTGCCCCGAAATCATATTGATGATCGAGCCCGGAACAAAGAAGGGAGAAATGCGGCGTGGGCCTCGGGCCAGCAATTCAGCACCGGTATCTTCGATCATGGGTAGGCCGCCAATCCCAGAACCCACCATAACGCCAATGCGCTCGGCATTTTCTTCGGTAATTTCAATGCCGCTGTCGCGAATCGCCTGTGCGCCAGCAGCAATGCCGTAATGGATAAAGGTATCCATGTGGCGCGCCTCTTTAGCTGAGACGTACTCTTCTACATTGAAGTCTTTCACTTCACCCGCAAAGTGCACACTCAGCGGAGTGTGATCAAACTTGGTAATGGTGGCGATCCCACTTTTACCACCCATGACGCTAGCCCATGCGGTATCAACTGAGTTACCCACCGGGGAAATGAGTCCCAAACCGGTGACAACTACGCGGCGCTGGTTTTTCATTACTGACACCGCTTAAGCGCTAAGGAGTTAACCTTGGGCTTTTGATTTAGCGAAATCGATTGCAAGCTGTACGGTAGTAATCTTTTCCGCTTCTTCGTCTGGAATTTCAATCCCAAACTCATCTTCCAAAGCCATAACCAATTCAACCGTGTCAAGCGAGTCAGCGCCTAAATCGTTAACAAAAGATGACTCATTTTTGATGTCTCCTTCAGCTACGCCTAATTGCTCAGCGACGATCTTCTTAACGCGTTGTTCGATGTTATCCATTAAGTCCCCCAGGGGTTGTAAAAAAACGATGTAAAGATTTTAGCAGTTTGGCGCAATCGATAGCGGAACTGCCAATTTCCAGGTTGATAAAATTAGGCTAAATACAGGCCACCATTGACGTGCAGGGTATTTCCGGTGATATATGCGGCTGCCGGGGAAGCCAAAAAAGCCACCGCACTGGCTACATCCTCTGGGGTACCTAAGCGCGCCAAGGGAATATTCGATTTCAGGGCATTTTGTTGCTCTTCGCTTAAAGCCCGAGTCATGTCGGTATCAATAAAGCCGGGTGCAACGCAGTTAACCGTTATGTTACGGCTGCCAATCTCGCGAGCCAAAGCCCGGGTCATTCCGGATACCCCAGCTTTGGCGGCTGCATAGTTAGCCTGACCGGCATTGCCCATGTGCCCGACGATCGAGGTGATATTAATGATGCGACCTGTCCGTGCCTTCATCATTGGCCGCAACACGGCCTGCGACAAACGAAACACCGCACTCAGATTCGTATCGATAACATCGGTCCACTCTTCCGATTTCATGCGCATTGCGAGTTGATCGCGAGTAATACCGGCATTGTTAACCAAAATCTGAATACCGCCAAAGTCCTTCACAATGGAGTCAATAATGTCCTCGCACGCCTTAGGATCTGTCACATTCAGTGCGACCCCACGGCCGCCATTGACCTTTAAGCGGGCATCGATAGCGGCGGCACCTTCAGCGGTCGTTGCAGTGCCAATGACCTTAGCGCCTGATAGCATCAAGGCATCCGCAATCGCCTGCCCAATGCCGCGCGAGGCGCCAGTCACCAGTGCGATTTGTCCTGTTAAATCCAGATTCATTTTTATTCCTTGTGCTTACTGTGTTTTGACTGCCTTTAAGGCTTCATCCAAGCTGACCGCATCAAAAATCGGCAGACCTATGACGCCCTCATGAATGCGCTTAGTCAGACCGGCCAGAACTTTGCCAGGACCACATTCATATACTTGAGTAACACCCTGCCCTGCCATCGCATGAATAATTTCTTGCCAGCGTACGGGTTTGGCAGCCTGGCGCACTAAAGATTCTTTAATGTCAGCTGGGGTACTCAGGATGGTGACATCCACATTGTTAATCACCGGAATTTCTGGGGTAACAATCACCAGATTTTCTAAATACATTTTGAGTTTTTCAGAGGCCGGCTGAAACAGCGATGAATGGAATGGCGCTGATACCGGCAAAGGTAAGGCTCGCTTCGCGCCCGCCTCTTTTAGCAACTCACAGGCTTTCGTCACTGCGGAATTAGCGCCGGCAATGACCACTTGCCCAGGCGCATTGAAATTCACGGCTTCTACTACTCCGCCAGCAGCATGACTTGCTGCGCTGCAAACTTCCACCACGGTAGCATCATCCAAACCCAAAATGGCTGCCATACCTCCAGTTCCAACTGGGACTGCACTTTGCATTGCTTCCGCACGAAAGCGCACCAAGGGCACCGCATCTTTAAACGCCAATGCATTCGATGCGACTAAGGCAGAGTACTCGCCTAAGCTATGGCCGGCCATCAGGGCAGGCTTGGGTCCGCCGGCGGCCAACCAAGCGCGATAAAACGCAACCCCGGCCGTGAGCATAACGGGTTGTGTATTCGTAGTGAGCGATAAGGCCTCGGCAGGCCCTTCGGCAATTAACTTACCGATGTCCTCACCCAAGGCATCGGACGCCTCTTGAATGGTGGCACGCACTTCAGGGCGATCCGCAATGGTATTGAGCATGCCGACAGATTGGGAGCCTTGGCCTGGAAAAACAAATGCAAATGTCATATGAAAAATTCCAAAGAATCGCTGAATTAATATTTTAGGACGACCGCACCCCAAGCAAAACCACCGCCTACACCCTCTAATAAGAGGTGTTGCCCGCGCTGAATCTGTCCGGATCGAACGCCTGCATCGAGCGCCAAGGGAATCGATGCAGCAGAAGTATTGCCATGCTCCGAAACCGTCACAATGACCTTATCCATCGACATTCCCATCTTGCGGGCAGTACTTTCCATGATCCGAATATTGGCCTGGTGTGGCACCAACCAATCAATCTGTTCAGGTTTTAAATTCGCTCGCTCGAGCACTTCATGGGCAACTTGCTCGAGTACTTTGACGGCCAATTTAAATACCGCCTGACCATCCATCGTCATAAACGGCGATCCCGTAATTCCGCCGCTGACTGATCTGCCTGGTACACACAAAATATCGCGTTGACTGCCATCGGCATGCAATGCACTCGCCAAAATACCTGGCTCAGCGCTTGCCTCCAAAATGACTGCGCCTGCGCCATCACCAAACAAAACACAGGTGGTACGGTCTTGAAAGTCGAGGATGCGAGAAAACACTTCTGCACCAATTACTAATACCTTGCGATAGGCGCCAGTACGAATCATGGCATCGGCAACTGCCATGGCATACATAAATCCAGCACATACGGCTTGCACATCAAAAGCAGCGCAGCCATGGTGGGCACCCAACTTATCTTGAATTACGCAGGCTGTACTCGGGAAGCCGCCTAGGTGGTCTGGCGTAGAGGTAGCTAGAATTATCAAATCCAGATCGGCAGCAACACAATTGGCGCTGGCCATGGCAGCCTCCGCCGCTCTCAATCCCAGGTCGCTGGTGAGCTCAGTGTCGCTTGCAAAGTGGCGCGCCTTGATACCGCTGCGCGTCTTAATCCACTTGTCACTGGTCTCCAGTCCGGTCTTGGCTAAACGCGCCACCAAGTCGTCATTAGTTAAGCGTTGTGCTGGTAAGTAACTACCAGTACCAGCAATACGCGAATGAATCATCATGCTGGGCCTCTCAATGCAAACGCGTCAGCAATGCGCTCCACCATATTGCCTTTGGCTGCTTCATAAGCGCGCTCTAAGGCAAAACCAAAACCAAAACTGTCGGCAGAGCCATGGCTTTTAATAACGCATCCGCGCAGACCCAATAACACGGCGCCGTTATAGCGTCGGTGGTCAACTCGCTTGCGGACGCGCAGTAGTGGCAACATAGCGCACATCGCCATCAAGCGGGTAAGCCATGAACGCTTAAACTCCTCGCGAATTAAGCCGCTCATCATCTTAGCCAATCCTTCGCTTGCCTTTAAAACTACGTTACCGACAAAACCATCGCACACCACAATGTCAGTGGTGCCCTTAAAAATATCGTTACCCTCTACATTGCCATAAAAATTCAGATTGCTGGCACGAAGTAATTCTCCGGCAAGCTTAACGACCTCATTGCCCTTGATTACTTCCTCGCCAATGTTGAGCAAACCAATCGTTGGGCTTGGTTTTCCCTCTACCACCCGCACCATCACATCAGCCATCTGGGCAAACTGCATTAAATGCAATGCCTCACAATCAGCATTCGCACCCAAATCCAATACCGTAGTCGCTTCACCCAATTCATTTGGCATGCCCGTTGCAATCGCCGGACGATCAATGCCATCCAGAGTTTTTAAGATGTATCGCGAGATGGCCATCAAAGCACCAGTATTACCAGAAGAAATAATGGCATCGGCTTTTTGATCCCTAACTTGTTCAATTGCAACCCGCATCGATGAATCTTTTTTACGACGCAAGGCGACCTCAATGGAATCGTCCATCGAGACCACTTCGGAGGCTGCAACAACTTGAATGCGGTCACGAGGAACATCGCTAAGCTCACTCAAGGCAAGCTCAATCGCGTCGACATTCCCAACTAAAGTGATATTAACGTCGGCATGAAGCGCTAGGAAAGCACAACTAGCAGGCACGGTAACCGAAACACCATGGTCGCCACCCATGGCATCGACTGCGAGAGTCACGCTCTTGGGCTTAGTCATTGCAGCAAATTGTGTTTTAAGAAAAAAAGCGGCTTAATTAAATTAGAGCCGCTTCGATCAGGAGATCCGAGGAATTAATCGTTCTTGGTTTTAACAACTTTGCGGCCACGATAGTAGCCGTTTGGGGAAATGTGGTGACGCAAGTGTGCCTCGCCAGTAGTCGCCTCAACAGCAGTAGCGGGTGCGGTTAAAAAGTCGTGCGCACGGTGCATGCCACGCTTGGAAGGGGATTTTTTGTTTTGTTGGACGGCCATGTTGAACTCCTAAGCAATGCGAGATTCTAGCATAGAAACAGCCAAAAACCAGGCTTCCCAAGTGGAATTTAAGCAGTTAGGTGGTCGATATACTGATTTGATCTACTCTTTTTTCTTCATATTTTTCAATATGTTAAAGGGATTATCCGGTTTTTTTAGTGTTTCGCCCTGATTCATAGAATCTTGTGCCCCAGAACCCAAGGTAGCCGCCTCACATACGCCCTCGGGGTGCTTCGGAATCAATGGTAGGGAGAGCAAAATCTCGTCTTCAATGGTTCCCAACAGATCAAACTGCGCACTCATGACCAAAGGCTCTAGTGCATCCTCCTCCATCGGAAAGGCATCCGCTAGGGCCTCATCGGCCAAAAACACGAACTGACGCGACTCCTCAATATGCACGACGCAGGGCAGCATGCAGCGCTGGCATATCAGGTGCATCTGACCCTTGAGGGTTAAATTCATCTTGAGGCGGGGCTCGCCGCCTACGACCCCATCAAAAAAGGTATTTACGGCCCACTCAAAACCATCGCCTGCGGAAATGGAGGCAGCCTCTAAAGCAACTCGCGGCAAGTCATCCAGTGCTAAAAACCCGTTTCCAGAGTAGGTCTGAGGGGCCAGCAGATCGACTGAGCGCAGCGCTTTAGGCTCGGTGGACAAGGTCAGCGAAGGCAAAACGGGATTACGATTCATGCTCTTAGTCTAAATGAAGGTAGGCTTACTGCATGAGTAACCCACAAACACAGCCGCTCATATTGGCCTCGAGCTCGATTTACCGTCGTGACCTTTTGGCGCGCTTGGGTTTGCCTTTTGAGGCTATTTCGCCCGCAGTAGACGAGCATCCCCTGCCAAATGAAGGGGTTGCCGCTATGGCACTGCGTTTGGCCATTGCAAAAGCGGCGGCTATCGCAAAGGTTCATCCCCATGCTTGGGTCATCGGCTCGGATCAGGCGGCTGATCTCCACGGTGAGGCGATTGGCAAACCAGGCAACTTTGACAATGCGCTTTTGCAGTTGCAACGCATGCGTGGTCAGACTGTCTTCTTTCATACTGCCGTCTGCTTAATGCGAGCAGATTATTCTGTAGCGATGAATGTCACAACCGAGGTTCGATTTCGGGATCTGCCTGATACCACTCTGATCGATTACCTAAAGTTAGAGCAGCCCTATGACTGTGCCGGAAGCGCTAAATGCGAAGGCATGGGCATTGCCTTGTTGGAATCCATTCGCTCGGATGATCCTACTGCGCTCATCGGCCTACCCTTGATTGCCTTGAGCACCATGCTTCGTGATGTTAGTTTTGCAATTCCCCCACCCGGAAACAATCGGTCATGACGAATATCGCTAAGCTCGGTACGCTTTACTTGGTACCCAATACCTTGGGTGATATAGAGCGATCAATACAACTTCCCCATGTCATGCCAATCGAAACGATGCGCTGCGCATCCCGCTTAACGCATTGGATTGTCGAAGACGCTAAAACGGCGCGTGCGTTTTTGAAGTCGATTGATAGCCTCGTGCCCTTAGCATGTTCCATACAAGAAATGCACATGACCGAATGGCGCGGCGCTGCGCGTAATGCCAAGTACGGCGACAAGATCAAACCGGAAGCACTCCTCGAACCCTTGCTGCATGGCATCGATATTGGTCTGATGTCTGAGGCCGGCGTGCCTGGAGTGGCTGATCCTGGAGCAGAGCTGGTGTGGGCGGCACATCGCCTAGGTGCTTGCGTTAAACCACTGATTGGCCCAAGTTCACTGCTCTTGGCTTTAATGGCGAGCGGGCTAAATGGGCAGCGTTTCGCATTTCAGGGTTACCTGCCGCAAGATGGCGGTGAACGAACTATGCGCCTCAAGCAATTGGAGTCTGAATCGCGCAAGCTGCAGCAAACCCAGCTCTGGATTGAGACGCCTTATCGCAACGCAGCCATGATGACGAGTTGCCTACAGGCGCTCGCACCCCAAACGCATTTGTGCCTGGCGCTCGACATAAGTCTGCCGACGGAAGAAATCAGAAGCATGGCACTTACAGACTGGAAGAAAACATTCACCAGTGAGGCAGCCTGTGCTGCCTTGCAAAATCGGCCATGCGTGTTTTTATTGCTAGCGCACTAAAATTTTATTTGATGTCGCCCGACCGCACTAATGCTTTGCCGGCAGCCGAACCCACCTCAGCACCAAAGCGTTTCGCAACCCGCTCAGCAAAGTTTTCTTTCATGGTGTAGTCAAGAATATTGGGGGCTTTAAAGACATCGCGCGCCACCGTATCGACCGTACCAAAACCATCGGCTAATCCGAGTTTGACGGCTTGCTCACCATTCCACACGCGCCCAGAAAATAATTCATCACCACCCTTAAGTCGGTCTCCGCGCCCCGCTTGCACAACCGTAATAAATTGCTGGTGAATTTCATTGAGCATGGCTTGTACCATCTCAACCTGCTTGGGGTCTTCCTTACTAAATGGATCCAGCATGCCTTTGTTGGAACCCGCCGTAATCATGCGGCGTGAGATGCCTAGCTTATCCATTAATCCAGTAAAGCCAAAGCTATCCATTACTACCCCAATCGAACCCACAATACTGGCTTTATCCACCAGAATTTGATCACCCGCAACTGCGATGTAATAACCGCCGGAAGCACAGATATCTTCCACCACCACATGCAGCGGCTTGTTCGGATACAGCGCGCGTAAGCGCCGAATCTCGTCATTAATGATCCCCGATTGCACTGGCGATCCGCCCGGACTATTAATACGCAAAATCACACCCACGCTGTTGTCATTTTCAAACGCAGCTTGCAAGGCCGATCCCACATCCAAGGCATTGGCAATGGCATTTGGGCTAATCTCACCCTCGATGCTGACCATGGCCGTATGGCGCTCGGTGCCAAAGCTGCCACCAAAGAGTCGTACATCAAACACTTGCAAAATCAAGCCAATAATCAAGACCAGGGAGAATACCCGCAATGCAGTTCTCCAACGCCGCGCTTTTCGACTCTCTTTTAGATTTTCTAAAAGAAGGTGCTCTAGCGCTTGACGCTCCCAATTTTTCTCTTGTTCCATGCTTAATCCTTATGCGGTTTTGCTGCAACTAATTCAGTATAGGTATTTTGTTTAAGCCAGTCACTTAGTTCTGGCACGCTGTGTACATAACCCAGCGAATGGCTTGTTTGCAAGGTATCTAAAGGATGTGCGCCATACGTCACTGCAACTCCATCTACGCCGGCATTGATCGCCATTTGTAAATCATGGGTGGTATCGCCCACCATCAACATTCGACGAACGGGCACTTGCAGCACATCTGAGAGCTCAAGCAACATACCGGGGTGTGGTTTAGAAAACGATTCGTCTGCAGTACGGGTTTCATCAAACAAATGGCCAAGGTCATGGTGAGCCAAAGAGCGATCTAAGCCAACGCGCGATTTGCCCGTTGCGACGCCCAGACGAAAACCAGCAGAACGCAGTTCCTCTAACAGGTCTCGAATTCCATTAAACAAATGCAGATCATGATCGCGCGCTAAATAATGGTGCCGAAACCGATCAACCAGTTTCGGAAAATGCACCGGCTCAATCCATGGCACTGCCCTACGCAATGAATCCTGAATGCCCAATCCAATGACCGAACTAGCCAACGAATCATCCGGCTCGGGGAAACCAAGATCGCGGCAGGCCTGCTGAATGCAAAACACAATGGTTGGGGTGGAATCAATGATGGTGCCATCCCAATCCCAGACGATGAGTTCGTAGCGCCGCTCTTGATTTTTGCCCTGGCTAAGCTTGCGGGGTAATTGGTCTTGCGGCATTACTGCGGACTTTGCTAAATGAGGATGAGTCACTATACCGTTTCTGACTGCATCGGGTGAAAGCCCTGCAGAAAGGCAGAGAAGTCCGGCGGCAAGGGTGATTCAATCCGCATCTTTTCTCCACTGCGCGGATGGATAAAGCCGGCAAGGTGGGCATGCAATAAGAGGCGCTTTGGTTTTAGGCGACGATCTTCATCTTCGATACCGTATTTGTCATCCCCTAAGATGGGATGTCCTATTTTTTGCAAGTGCACTCGAATTTGGTGGGTACGGCCGGTTTTTAACTGGGCCTCTGCCATGCTGATCCGATCCTCACCCCGCTCATAGACTTGAGTGACGCGCAGGGATGTATGGCTTGGCAATCCTTGCGGATCGACTTTTACGCGGCGCTCTCCATTGGCCAATAAGTATTTATGCAAAGGAAACTTCAGTTGCACCGTCGGGCTTGCCAGTGTGATCTGCCCATGGGCTGCCAAGTAATAACGCTTATCTGTCAAGCCTTCCCGAATTTGGCGATGCATTTCAACGAGGGCGCTGCGCTTTTTCGCCAGCATCAGCACGCCCGACGTATCGCGATCGAGCCGGTGCACTAACTCCAGGAAATGCAACTCGGGTCGTGTGATGCGGAGGGTCTCAATCACGCCCAGAGAAATGCCAGAACCACCATGGACCGCTAGGCCGGATGGCTTATCTACAATTAACAAAGCCTCATCTTCGAACAAAATCGGCATTTTGGCGGAATACAGCTGGGCACGCGATTGGTCTTTAAAGGCATTTTCAGCCGGTCCGCGATCGGGGGCAGCTAAGCGTACTGGCGGAATTCGGATTAAATCCCCCTCCATTAGACGGGTGGTGGGCTCTGCGCGTTTCTTGTTGACCCGAACCTCGCCCGAGCGAATGATGCGATAGAGGTGGCTCTTCGGAACTCCCTTGGCCCATTTCAGAAGGTAATTATCGAGGCGTTGCCCGGCCTCTTCCGGCCCGATCGTCTGAAATAGGACCTGTGCAGCAGCTTTTGGGGCGTTTGGACTGGGGCTTGGGCTAGGAGTAGGGTCGGATTTCATGATGGGGGGATTTCTTCGCCAAAATAGCAAAGAAACTAAGAATACCCTTATTGTCAATCCACTTCTACCGTATAATCAAGGCACTAGCCAATTAATTGGCCCGATGCAGAAATTCATCGTGGAGCTTGGAGTCGCCCTTAAAAAGACTCCCGGGGTTGCCCCTCTCCCGTTTTAATGAGGCGCAGGGTTGGTGTGCCGTTTGCCGCGACCCGCGATTAGAAGACAGTTTTCAGGCACGCGCCTGCATTGATGACCTTAAGGAGGTCTCTGCGGCGAGTGTCCAGTGTGGCACCGACCTTCATACCCTTTAGATCGGTTTAAGCCCAGCGCAGCGCTAGGCATAAGCTTGTTCCACACTTGCAAAGCCACTTGGGAATGTAACCCCATGATGGCGCCAATCTGTCCACTACCGCACCGCGCAACGACATCCTCCCCCATAGGAGAGTGTTATGAAACGCATGTTATTCAATGCAACTCAACAAGAAGAGTTGAGAGTCGCCATCGTCGATGGTCAAAAATTAATCGATATTGATATTGAAGCTGCCGGTCGTGAACAACGCAAAGGCAATATTTACAAAGGCGTCATTACACGCATCGAGCCTTCGCTCGAAGCCTGTTTTGTCAATTACGGCGAAGAGCGCCATGGCTTCCTGCCATTTAAAGAAGTGGCTCGCACCTACTTTAAAGATGGAGTGGACGTCCGCAATGCCACCATTAAAGAAGCCTTGCGCGAAGGCCAAGAAATCATTGTTCAGGTAGAAAAAGAAGAGCGCGGCCAAAAAGGCGCTGCACTCACTTCCTTTGTTTCTCTAGCGGGTCGCTACTTGGTATTAATGCCAAATAACCCCCGCGGCGGTGGCGTATCGCGCCGCATTGAGGGCGAGGATCGGCAGGAATTACGCGAGGCCATGGGCCAGCTTGAAATCCCCGACGGCATGAGCATCATTGCCCGTACTGCCGGTATTGGCCGCGATGCAGTCGAATTGCAGTGGGACTTAAGCTACCTGATGCAGCTGTGGAAGGCAATTGATGAAGCAGCTCAAGGCAATTCCGCACCCCTTTTGATTTATTTAGAGTCTAGCCTCGTGATTCGTGCGATTCGCGACTATTTCCAGCCCGATATTGGCGAAATCCTAATCGACACTGACGACATTTTTGAGCAGGCACAAGCCTTTATGTCCGTCGTCATGCCGGATAACCTGCCACGCGTCAAACGCTACCAAGACGATGTTCCGCTCTTTTCGCGTTTCCAAATTGAGCACCAAATCGAGACCGCGTACTCCCGTACCGTTCCCCTGCCATCTGGCGGCGCGATTGTGATTGACCATACGGAAGCCTTGGTTTCGGTCGACGTTAACTCGGCCCGCGCTACCCGCGGATCCGATATTGAAGAAACGGCTACCCGCACTAACCTAGAAGCGGCAGACGAGATTGCACGTCAAGCTCGCTTACGTGACCTTGGTGGTCTGATCGTAATTGACTTCATTGATATGGAATCCAGCAAGAGTCAAAAGGATGTAGAAAATCGCTTGCGTGATGCCCTGCGTCACGATCGCGCTCGGGTTCAGATGGGCAAGATTTCTAAATTTGGCCTGATGGAAATGTCACGCCAACGTTTGCGGCCTGCTTTATCCGAAGGTAGCCACGTTGCCTGCCCACGCTGTAATGGCACAGGGCACATTCGCGATACTGAATCATCTGCATTGCAAGTCTTGCGGATTATTCAAGAAGAGGCCATGAAAGAAAATACGGCTGCGATTCATACACAAGTTCCCGTTGAAGTCGCCGCCTTCCTCTTGAATGAAAAACGTGCTGAGGTCATTAAGATCGAAAGCCGCTTCAAAGTCAATGTCTTGATGATTCCAAATAAGCATTTGGAAACACCGCATTACAAACTAGAGCGCTTGCGCCATGACGATGTTCGCCTCGACGATCAAAAAGCCAGTTACGTTATGGCCGAAGAAGCTGCGCGCGAACTCGAAGCCGATACGGTAGTAAGCCGTAAAGAAGGCGATGTAAAAGCGCGTCCTGAGGCTGCTGTAAAAGGCATTACTCCAAGCCAGCCTGCCCCGGTTACCCAGCCACGTCCAGCACGTACTGCAGCCGCGGATACTCAATCGAGCTCGGGCGGTTTCTTTGGTTTCATCAAAAACCTGTTCTCATCGAGTGAGCCTGAAGTTAAACCAGCACCTGCAGTCCCACGCGGCCGCAATGCCCAGGGTCGCGATGGCAATCGCAATGGCGGTGATCGTGGCGGACGCAATCGTGGGCGTCGCGGTGAACGTAGCGAACGCGGTGAGCGGCCAGCGGGTGCATCTCCCGATGCTACCTCGAATGCCGAAGGCGCACGTGAAGCAAAACCCCGTCAAGAAGGTCGTGGTCGCAATCGCAATGGTCGCACCGAGCGTCCTGAAGTAGCGCGCACTGATGCAGATGCTGTAAGCGTGAAGCCAAACGATGCTCCATCTACAGTCGATAGCATTTCAGCGGCGGACGGCAGTGATGAGCGCCGGGGTCGTGGTCGTAATCGACGCGGTCGTGGTCGTGGACAACGCACTGAGCGTAGTGAAGGTGGTGCAGAAGCGAATGCAACAGTAATCACTAGCTACTCTGCTGGTGGCGCATGGCCCCCATCGGGCATGGCTGGATCATCGGCAACCATTCCTACAGGTGAACTGACTGCCAGCTTTACTGCTCGCAAAGCAAGCCCACAATCGGGTGGTCGCGGATCTCGCCCACCACGCTCCAATAACAGCGAACGTAATCATGGTGAGCGTAATAATGGCGCAGCCCAGCAACCTTCCGAATCCGCTGCGCCCAGTTTCGTGGCCGCAGCTGCAAAACCGGTGGCAGTAGTGGAGCCCGTGATTGCGGCTCCAGCCCCTGAGCTACCCAAGGTAGCCTTCACCCCGCTCGAAGAAAAGCCACTGCAGCAGGTCATCGAATCAGCGGGCATGGTTTGGGTTGGAACAGACACAGCTAAATTAGCTGAAGTCCAAACCCAGATCCAAGCGGAGCCAGCCCCAATGCGGGTTGTCCGTGAACCCAAGCCGCCGGCTGCACTTCCTCAGGGCCCCATGGTCCTGATCGAAACCGGCGGGCAGGAAAAATCGGTTCCGAAAGAAATCTAAACCCACAAAACCCCTTTATTGGGGTTTTGTTTAATTAAGCACCCCATTTAATTCACCGCCATAATTGAGCCATGGTTGAACGCGTTATCCCCATCCGCATTGATGAAGGCAAGGGCCTTGCCCCTACAATGCCGTCCACTCTGATCGCCCCCACCAGCCGGTCAGTGGATTTGCGTGGTCGTCCTTTGCGTGATTTACGGATTTCAGTGACAGACCGGTGCAACTTCCGCTGCACCTACTGCATGCCCAAAGAAGTGTTTGATCAAGACTATCCCTACCTGTCACAAAGTGCGCTGCTGAGCTTTGAAGAGATGACACGCCTTACAGCAATTTTTGCATCGCTTGGGATTGAAAAAATTCGCTTAACGGGCGGCGAGCCATTACTGCGTAAAAATGTAGAAGGCTTGATCTCAATGCTGGCAGAGATAAAAAAGCCGGATGGCAAACCCCTTGAGTTAACCCTCACCACCAACGGCAGCCTCTTACGAAAAAAAGCAGCGCAACTAAAAGCGGCTGGCTTACATCGCCTCACCATTAGCCTAGACGGCCTTAACGATGCCATCTTTAAACAAATGAATGACGCAGACTTTCCGGTTAGCGATGTGCTGGACGGCATTGCTGCAGCTCAAGAAGCGGGCTTTGAGTCAATCAAAGTCAATATGGTGGTGAAAAAAGGCACGAATGATCAGGAGATCATTGCGATGGCCAGTCACTTCCGAAACACCGGTGTCACCTTGCGCTTTATTGAGTTTATGGATGTCGGCAGTTCGAATGGGTGGGACATGAAAGAAGTCCTCCCATCCAAAGAAGTGATTGAGCGCATTCATGCACTGTATCCGCTAGAGCCAATTGAAGCTAACTATGCTGGTGAAGTTGCACAGCGCTGGCGCTACCTCGACGGCGCTGGTGAAATCGGCGTTATTTCCAGTGTGACCCAAACCTTTTGTCATGAGTGCAGTCGCGCACGCATCTCAACAGACGGTCAACTCTACCTCTGCTTGTTTGCGAGTCAAGGCTACGACTTCAAGACCATGTTGCGTTCTGGCAGCAGCGATTTAGAGATTGCCAATGCCATTATGGGTACCTGGTCTGTGCGTAACGATAACTACTCTGAAATCCGCGGCCAGGCAACAGCAGAGCTTGGGCGCTCGGCGCGCAAAGTAGAGATGTCTTACATTGGTGGTTAATCACTGTGCATGCTGAGATTACCGGCCTCATTTTGGCGGGCGGACGCGCCCAGCGAATGGGCGGCATCGACAAGGGCTTAGTTCCCTTCATGGGAAAGCCTTTGATAGAGCATGCAATTGATCGCCTCACTCCTCAAGTTGTAACTATCCTGATAAATGCCAATCGCAACCAAGATCACTACGCGCAATATGGCCATCCTGTAATAGCCGATCATCACCCCGATTTCCCTGGACCACTTGCCGGCTTCGCGGCTGGCTTAGAGCATTGCAATACCGAATACCTTCTGTCAGTACCCTGTGACTCGCCAGTCTTTCCTCTGAATTTAAGTGAGCGGATGCTGGAGGCCATGATCAGTACCCAGTCGGATGTCGTGTATGCCTCTAGCTCAGACTCATCGGGCGCAATTTGGACACAGCCGGTTTTTTGCCTTATGCGCCGTGGCGTTAAACAATCCCTGCAAGATTTTTTAGGGCGCGATGGACGCAAGATTGATCGCTGGTTCGAAACACTACCCTCGAGCACTGTTGTCTTTGCCGATGAAGCTGCTTTTGCGAATACCAATACACCGGAAGAGTTACAGGCCTTAGAGCAGACCCTACAAGGTTCAAACTAAATTCTATTTTAGGATTACCCACGATGAGCTCCTCACCCCTTTCGCCCAACGCTCCGCATTTACTCAGCACTGGACTCACGGTCGAAGAAACCCGCGCAGCCATTTCTGATCTCGTAAATCAATTACTTCGCACAGGTGTAGTTGCCGAGACCGAATCGGTCGTACTCGATCAAGGCCTCAATCGCGTTTTGGCGAGTGATGTACTGTCGCCAATTGATGTACCGGCTGCTGATAATTCAGCGATGGATGGCTTTGCCTTTCGGGGAACAGAACTCAGTAGCGCGCCCCTCACTAAGCTGATGGTCGTGGGCACCGTTTTTGCTGGCACTCCTTTTGCCGGTTCGCTGGTAGCAGGCCAATGCCTCAAGATCATGACGGGGGCATTGATGCCCACGCAATGCGATACCGTGATACCACAGGAAATGACGCAGAAATTAGCTATTGAGGCCGATGGTATTGAACACATTCAATTTGAGTCGAATGCAGTTTCAAGCGGAGAGAATCGCCGCTTGCGCGGTGAGGACTTAGCACAAGGCTCTGTGGCCATTGCAGCCGGACGCATTCTTCGTCCGTCGGACTTGGGTTTAGCCGCATCGCTCGGCATAAGCAAGTTGAAGGTAAAACGCAAGTTACGGGTGGCCATCCTCTCATCGGGCAATGAGTTGCGCCCTCTTGGAGCGCCACTGGACTCAGGCAGCATTTATGACAGCAATCGCTATAGCCTGATGGGCCTGCTCAATCGCTTGGGTCTTGATGTACTGGATTGCGGGATTATTCAAGACGATCCGATTGCATTAAAGACTGCCTTTTCACAAGCAGCATCAACAGCGGATGTCATCATTTCATCGGGAGGCGTCTCCGTTGGCGAAGCCGACTTCACCAAGCAAGTCATGCAGGAATTAGGCGATATTGGCTTTTGGAAAATTGCCATGCGTCCTGGACGACCAATGGCGTTTGGCACCCTTAAACCGGTTCCCAATCAACATCCCCCGCGTAGCACCCTCTTTTTTGGCTTGCCCGGCAATCCCGTTGCGGTCATGGTCACCTTCTATCAATTTGTTCAATCGGCTCTGTTGCAACTCAGCGGGGCATCCCAGCTTAGACCGCCACTGACCCAAGCAATTGCATCAATAGCGATTCGTAAAAAGCCCGGCAGAACCGAATACCAACGGGGCATTTTAGAAATCGGTCCTGATGGCAGGGCGCAGGTTCGGGTGACCGGCAGTCAAGGTGCGGGCATCTTGCGCTCGATGAGTGAGGCTAACTGCTTCATTGTTTTGGGTCACGAGCAAGGCAATATTGCTGCCGGCGACTTAGTAAATGTGGTGCTTTTTGAGGGACTGCTTTAAGATTGCACCAATTATGAAATTTACGAAAAAAGAAATTGTCTATTTAGACCCGCTGCATACCGCCAAAACCTTGGTTTTGGTCTACCTCTGCTTCTCGGTTCCCATCGTTTTATTGGCCCTCTTTGTGGCATTCGTGCGCGACGGATCAATTCCAGGATTTACCGTTGTATCGGCTTTAATACTGAATGCCCTTCTCGGCTTTGGCTTGCTGTGGATTGCCTGCAAAGTCTACAACTGGGTGGCCGACAAGTTCGGCGGCATTGAGCTCGCCCTACGCGAGCTGCCCGACGAAATCGAAACCGATTAAGTTCGCTTTGCTACGGCACCACTAGCAACAGCGCCGCCTTACTTCGCAAACACCTCGGCATTAATCAGGCTTGGCGGTTTATCGCCAGCCAGTGCTGCCCGCACGTTTCGGACGGCTAACGCAATCATAGCTCTACGGGTTTTCTCGCTTGCGCTTGCAATATGCGGTGCCAACACGATATTCGAGCAGGCCAATAAATCCGGATGTACTTTGGGCTCGCCCTCAAATACATCGAGGCCGGCAGCAAAGATGGTCTTGGCTTTCAGTGCGGCAGCCAAAGCAACGTCGTCCACAATTCCGCCGCGGGCAATATTAACCAGCGTTGTGGTGGGTTTCATGAGTGCAATTTCCTTGGCGCCAATCGTGTGATGACTCTCAGCCGAATAAGGCAGCACCAAGATAACGTGATCGGCTTCCTTGAGTAAGGTTTCTTTATCGACGTAGCGTGCTTGGCAAGCCTTTTCATCGGCCTCGGGCAAGCGACTACGGTTGTGATAAATCACATTCATACCAAAGCCCAAGGCACGCTTAGCAATGCCTTGGCCAATGCGGCCCATCCCAATAATGCCAAGCGTGGTGTGGTGGATATCCATACCTAAGGGATTAGTGACAATCGACCACTGATTCCAATTCCCATCCCGAATCCAGCGCTCGGACTCGGTCACGCGACGCGCAGTTGCCATCAACAATGCGAAGCCAAAGTCTGCAGTTGTATCCGTGAGCACGTCAGGGGTATTCGTTGCCATCACCCCAGCTGCCGTCATCGCAGGCACATCAAAATTGTTATACCCCACCGAAATATTGGCAACAATCTTTAGGTCCTTGGCCTGCGCCAGCGCTTTGGCATCAATGCGCTCACTGCCCGTAACCAATGCAGCAGAAACCCCAGCCAGCTGCGAGGCAAGGGCTTCTGGGGTCATCACGACATCTGCCTGATTGGAGATGACATCAAAGGATTGTTCTAGCTCAGCCAGCGCCTCAGGGAAAATAGCTCTGGAGACAAGGATTTTGGGTTTTGCGATGGTATTCATTCTTGGCACTTTACACCAAGCCAATTTCAGCTTTCTTGGAAAAAGAGGTAATTCGGCTAAAATGAGTCAGTACGCTGGTTGCTATGCCGCCCCTTTTGGCTGCTTGCTTCTGGTCCTTTTAGCTATCCACCTCGTTCAATACCATGACCTACGTTGTTACTGAAGCCTGTATTCGCTGCAAATATACCGACTGCGTTGATGTCTGTCCGGTTGATTGCTTTCGCGAAGGACCTAACTTTTTAGTGATTGATCCCGATGAGTGCATCGATTGCGCTGTCTGCGTTCCGGAGTGTCCAGTTAATGCGATTTATGCTGAGGACGATGTACCGGGAGACCAGCAAGCATTTATCAAAATGAATTTGGATCTTGCCCAAGGCTGGCCATCGATTACTAAATCCAAGGTCGGTCTACCCGATGCGGATGATTGGAAAGACGTCACCGCTAAATTAGACCAGCTCGTTAAGTAGTCCAACAGGCTCGATGGATTGCCGTCAACCCAAAGGGAGGTAGCGTGCAGGCAATTGAAACCGATGCCGTCATTATTGGCGCAGGGCCTGTCGGCTTGTTTCAAGCATTTGAACTGGGTTTACTCGAAATTCAGGCACACATTATTGATACATTGCCGGAAGCGGGCGGTCAGTGCATCGCCCTCTACCCCAATAAACCCATTTACGACATTCCAGGCATACCCGTTTGTACTGGTCGTGAGCTAGTCAATAATCTCTTGCAGCAAATTGCCCCCTTTCATCCGCCGATGTACCTGAATCAAGCGGTGATGGAGTTACGGCAAGAAAACGATTCCCGTTTTTTTATTCGCACTACAGCAAACCAATCCTTTATCAGCAAAACCATTTTTATTGCCGCTGGAGTAGGGGCGTTTCAAGCCCGTAAGTTAGCACTCGATGGCATTGCTGCATTTGAAAATAAGCAGCTCTTCTATCACGTGGAAGAGCCCGAGCAATTCAATCAGCGTACCGTCGTGATTTGTGGCGGTGATGAAACTGCTGTGGAATGGGCGATTCATTTTGCATCCACGGCCAAGCACGTCACCCTAGTGCATCGCCGCAGTGAATTGAAAGCAGAAAAACACATCTTGGATCAGTTTCATGATCTGTGTGCGGCTGGAAAAATTACTTTTTGCATTGGACAGTCTAATGCATACGCAAGTAAAGACGGTCAGCTAACGGCGCTTGAAGTCGAGGATGCTGATGGTCACAGCCAAACGATCCCGCTCGATGCCCTACTCGTCTTTTTTGGCCTCTCCCCTAAATTAGGACCCATTACCGACTGGGGTCTTGCGCTCAGCCGCAAGCAAATTGAGGTGGATACCGCCCACTTTGAAAGCAGTATCCCGGGGATTTTTGCCGTCGGCGACATCAATACCTATCCCGGCAAGAAAAAATTGATTCTATCGGGCTTTCATGAGGCGGCATTGGCAGCCTTTTCGGCCGCCCAGGTGGTTTTTCCCGATCGGCCAGTGCAGTTGCAATACACCACGACATCCCCCAAATTGCAGCAATTGCTGGGCGTACAGAAGCCTGCGTAATATTGGGTTAATCTCTACCTATTCCCATTAGATCGAACAGTTAAACGAATGCATCAATACCACCAACTTATGCAGCACGTCCTAAATACGGGCGTTCAAAAATCCGATCGAACGGGCACTGGCACCCTCTCCGTTTTTGGCTATCAAATGCGCTTTAACCTAGCCGATGGTTTCCCGATGGTAACGACGAAAAAGTTACACCTCAAATCCATCATCTATGAATTACTGTGGTTTCTGAATGGCAGTACGAATAATGATTGGTTAAAAGAGCGCGGCGTTTCGATTTGGAATGAATGGGCCGCGCCCGATGGTGAATTGGGTCCAATCTACGGCTACCAATGGCGCTCATGGCCCGCGCCCAATGGCCAGCACATCGATCAAATCAGTGAAGTCGTTAATAGCATCAAAACCAATCCAGACTCCCGCAGGCTGATTGTCTCTGCATGGAATGTGGCTGACATACCGCGCATGGCCCTCGCCCCATGCCATGCTTTTTTCCAGTTCTATGTTGCCGATGGCAAATTATCGTGCCAGCTCTATCAGCGCAGTGCCGATATCTTCTTAGGAGTGCCTTTCAACATTGCCAGCTACACCTTACTGACGCACATGGTTGCGCAGCAATGCGACTTAGAGCCGGGCGAGTTTATTTGGACGGGAGGCGATTGCCATCTGTACAGCAATCACCTCGAGCAGGTCGAGCTGCAGCTCTCCCGTAAGCCATTTCCGCTTCCGCAGCTCGTGATCGGGCGTAAGCCTGACTCGCTTTTTGACTATGCGTTTGAAGACTTTGAGATTGTGGGTTATGAATGCCATCCCCACATTAAAGCGCCCGTTGCCATTTAACTAATTCGATTGACTATGACTCAACCCGCTATCTCCATGATTGTTGCTCGTGCTCACGGTAATGTTATCGGGCGTGACAACCAAATGCCCTGGAAAATATCCGCTGACCTGCAATTTTTTAAACGGGTCACCATGGGCTATCCCGTTATCATGGGTCGTAAGACTTGGGAATCGATTGGCCGCCCTTTACCCGGCAGGCGCAATATTGTGGTGAGTCGCAATGCCGACCTGCAGCTCACTGGTGCGGAATTGGCCAGCTCCTTAGGTGACGCGCTGCAGCGCTTGAGCGATCTCGAGCGGGTCTTTGTGATTGGCGGAGAGCAACTCTTTACTCAGGCCTTTGATTTGGCTGATCGTCTTTACATTACTGAAATTGATTTTGAAGTTGATGGTGGCGACACCTTTTTTACCGTGCCCCACCCAGAACAATGGCGCGAAGTAGAGCGCATCCCTGCAAATGAAGGTGACATTCATTTTGACTTTGTCATCTTGGAGCGTAAGTCAAACTGAGATTGTGTTGCGCTTGATTGCTACAGCTTTTTATTAAAGCTGTACTGCGCAAATGCCTGTTCGGCCACATTAAACCACTGCGCTTCCATGTTGCGAAAGCGTCGGTAATCCTCATAAATGACTTTGAAGCGGGGATTTTTTGCAGACTCTTCGGCATAGGCCTCTTGGGTTGCTGTAAAGCACGCATCGAGTATTTGCGTATTGAACTTGCGCAACACGGCACCGTTTTGCAGTAAACGTTGCAGTGCTGGTGGATTGAGGGCGTCGTACTTCGCGCACATCTCGGTATGCGCCTGAAAACAGGCGCCCTCCCACGCTGCTTGGTACGCAGGAGGCAATTCATCCCACTTCTTTTTATTCACCAAAAACGACAGTGACGCGCCGCCCTCCCACCATGCAGGGTAGTAGTAATTTTTGGCTACCTTGGCAAGACCAAGCTTTTCGTCATCGTAGGGGCCGACAAATTCGGCGGCATCGATGGTGCCTTTTTCTAAAGCGGAATAAATTTCACCGGCGGGCAGCTGTTGTGGCACAACGCCAAGTTTAGAGAGGATATTGCCAGCAAACCCAGCAATCCGAAATTTAAGGCCCTTCAAATCAGCGACGGTTTTAATTTCTTTCCGAAACCAGCCGCCCATTTGGGTTCCGGTTTGGCCGCCCATAAAGTTCACGATATTGTAGGAAGCATAGAGCTCGCGCATTAACTTCATGCCATTACCATGCAGCATCCATGCTGTTTGCTGGCGTGCAGTCATACCAAACGGCGCTGCAGTATCAAATATAAAAGCGCTGTCTTTGCCTAAGGAATAGTAGCCAGCGGTGTGGCCTACCTCGACCGTGCCATTTTGTACTGCATCCTGCACTTGCAGGGGCGGAACGATTTCACCGGCAGCGAATACCTTGATGTTGAACTTTCCATCGGTTGCTTTGCGCAGTGTGTTTGCAAATATTTCGGAGGTGCCATACAAATTATCCAGCGACTTGGGAAAGCTGGAGACTAGACGCCAATTGAGGGTGGGCTGAGATTGCGCAATGGCCGGCGCTGCCAAAGTAGCGCTGCCAACTCCGGTTGCAATCGTTGCTTTTTTTAAAAATGATCTGCGTTCCACAAAGGCTCCCTTCTGCTGTTCGATGTATTGCGATAAACCGTATTTTTACTTTCCGCCAATCGTCATCGACCCAATCAGGATCGAGCCCACTTCTTTGGTGCCGCGAACCAAGGTATCGCTACCAATTAGCTCAATGTTCAACAGCATGTCACGTAAGTTACCCGCAATGGTAATTTCTTCAACGGGGTACTGTATTTCTCCGCCTTCAACCCAGTAACCAAAAGCGCCACGAGAATAATCGCCGGTGACGTAGTTCACGCCCTGGCCCATCAGCTCGGTCACGAGTAAGCCGGTACCCATTTCCTTCAGTAAGGCAGGTAATCCCCCTTTAGGTGTTCTTGAGCTACTGAGACTCAGGTGATGCGAGCCCCCTGCATTGCCAGTGGTTTTCATGCCAAGCTTGCGGGCGGAGTAAGTTGATAAAAAATAGCCTTCTAAAATCCCTTTTGATACCACGCTGCGTGCGCGAGTCTTGACACCCTCTTCGTCGAAAGGTGAGCTGCCCGTAAGTCCTTTTAAGTGAGGGTTCTCAATTAAGTCGATATGCGTTGGCAATACTGGCTTACCAAGGCTGTCTAACAAGAAACTCGAACGGCGATACAGAGCGCCCCCTGAAACTGCTTGTACTAAAGAGCCTAGTAAGCCAGCTGCGAGTGGTGCTTCAAAAATGACAGGGCAGCGGCGCGTGCTGAGAGATTTGGCATTGAGGCGAGATAAGGCGCGCTGCGCTGCATAGCGGCCAATGTCCGCTGGCTTGGCCAGCTCCTGGGCATTGCGTGAGCTGGAATACCAGTCGTCGCGCTGCATGGCCGATTTCTTTTTACCGCCACTGGCAATCGGTGCGCAGGAAATAAAATGCCGCGAATAGGGATAGCCGGCCATAAAGCCGTTACTCGTACCCATCATAAAATGAGTGTGGTGCGCCGATACGGAGGCACCGTCGCTATTCTTGATTTGCGGACTCACGGCAAATGCAGCAGCCTCTGCACGCTGAGCTAAAGCAATAGCCTCTTCTGACTCAATCATCCAGGGATGAAAGAGGTCTAAATTTTTGGGCTTTTTTTCCAAGAGGTCTGAATCGGGCAGACCAGCGCAATCGTCTTCGGCGGTGTGGCGTGCAATGTGAAAAGCAGCCTCAACCGTCTTGCGTAAGGAATCCGGTGAAAAATCACTGGTACTGGCATTACCGCGGCGCTGGCCAAGGTAGACGCTTAAACCAATTTGCTTATCTAGACTTTGCTCAATGGTTTCTACCGCCCCTTTGCGGACAGTGACCGAAAGGCCTTGGCCCTCTGAAACCTCGACTGCCGCGTCAGAGGCGCCTAATTTGCGGGCCTCAGAAAGCATAAATTGGACAATGACTTTGAATTGATTGGGGGTATATGTAAACATACCTCAATGATAGCTAGAATAGAGACATGAAGCAGATAGATCACCCCGAACGCAGCCATCCCGATGAGGTGCGGATTGGTCTGGTTTCCATATCCGATCGAGCCAGCGCGGGCACTTACCGAGATGAAGGCATACCAGCTCTCAAAAACTGGCTTAGCCTCGCAATTACCTCGCCCCTCAGCACCCACGAGCGCTTAATCCCAGATGACGCTGAAACCATCACCGAAACCCTGATTGAGCTTGTAGATGAGCTGGGCTGTGACTTGGTCCTTACCACCGGCGGAACTGGTCCTGGGCGACGGGACGTCACTCCAGAGGCAACCTTAGAGGCGGGAACACGTGAAATGCCTGGCTTTGGGGAGCAGATGAGGCAAATTAGCCTGCGCTTTGTGCCGACTGCGATTTTGTCTAGGCAGGTTGCCGTATTACGTGAAATTGAGGAGCATGCCGCACTAATCATCAATCTGCCTGGACAGCCAAAATCCATCCGGGAAATTCTGGAAGGTCTAAAAGATGCGGACGGGAAAATCCTGGCCGCCGGCATATTTGCTTCCGTGCCCTACTGCATTGATTTAATTGGTGGCCCCTACATTGAGGCCAATCCAGACATCATTTCGGTCTTTAGGCCGAAAAGTGCAATTAAGCCGCGCGCTTAGTCTGCGGCAGTTGATGGTGGCGTTGCAGTTACGCCAGGAATAAAAAAGGTCTTGCGGTAGTAGCGTAGCTCTTCAATCGACTCTTCAATGTCGGCTAAAGCGGTATGGGCCTGCTTTTTGACAAAGCCCTTCATAATCTCCGGCTGCCAGCGCCGCGCTAGCTCCTTTATGGTCGACACATCCACATTGCGATAATGAAAATACGTCTCTAACTTGGGCATGTAGCGCGCCATAAAGCGGCGGTCCTGGCAAATGGAATTGCCACACATCGGTGAAATGCCCGCCTTCACGTACTGCTTTAAAAAAGCGATACAAGCCTCCTCAACCTCACCTTCATTTAGCGTTGAGGCCTTCACCCGATCAATCAAGCCCGATTTACCATGGGTACCTTTATTCCATGCATCCATGCTATCCAGAACGGCATCGTCTTGGTGAACCACCCAGACAGGCGCAGTAGCAATAGTAGTGAGATTGGCATCGGTCACGATCAAGGCAATCTCCAGAATACGGTCGCTGTCTGGCTTGAGTCCGGACATTTCCATGTCCAGCCAAACCATACGCTCACTAGCTAGGGTGCTATTTATTGCAGGGGCATCATTTTTTTCGCTCATAACTATAATGATCTCATGACATTTACTTTTATCTTCTTAGCCGCCTTCATCCTCAGTTTTGGCCTGCGTCACTGGCTTGCCCAGCGGCAAATTCGCTATGTGGCCGCCCACCGTGCAATTGTTCCAGCTGAGTTCGCTCAGCGTATCACTTTGGGTGAGCATCAAAAGGCTGCCGACTACACCATTGCCAAGCTGAAGTTGGGTTTACTCGAAAACGCATTCAGTGCAGTTGTGCTGATTGCCTTTACCTTGTTAGGCGGCCTAGAGTACCTCAATCAAGCGCTAACCGATCTCATGGGTAACGGCATTGCCCAACAAATGGCATTGCTTTGCTCGATCTTTTTGATTTCTGGGATTTTAGATCTGCCCTTCACCTGGCATAAGCAGTTCGGGATTGAAGCAGCCTACGGATTTAATCGCATGACGCCCAAGCTTTTCATTTTGGATATGGCTAAGGGTATCGCCCTCGGAGCAGCGCTAGGATTGCCTTTGTTGTGGGTTGTGCTGACCCTGATGGCAGAAGCGGGAAGCCTCTGGTGGCTGTGGGCTTGGGCGGTATGGACGGTGTTTAATGCCCTACTCCTCTGGCTCTTTCCGACCTTTATTGCGCCTCTGTTTAACAAATTCAAAGCCTTGGAAGACGGTCCACTGAAAACCCAAATCGAGGGCCTACTTCAGCGCTGTGACTTCGCTAGCCAAGGCTTATTTGTGATGGATGGCAGTAAACGCAGCGCCCATGGCAACGCCTACTTCACCGGCATCGGCAAAGCAAAGCGCATTGTCTTTTTTGATACCCTGATTGAGAAACTCAACCCAGGCGAAGTAGAGGCAGTATTGGCACACGAACTCGGGCACTTTAAACGCAATCACATTCGCACGCGTTTATTGGTGTCTTTTGCGATGAGCTTTGTCATGCTTGCACTGCTGGGCTGGATCAGTACACAAGCTTGGTTCTACATTGACCTGGGCGTCACGCCAAGCTTAGAAGGATATAACGGCGGCTTGGCATTAGCACTCTTTATGCTAGTTTCGCCCGTATTCGGCTTTTTCTTTACCCCCTTAAGCAGCCTTGCCTCCCGCAAACATGAGTATGAGGCGGATGGCTTTGCGGCAGAAAAAGCATCGGCAAGTGATTTAATCTCAGCGCTTGTAAAACTCTATCAAGACAATGCATCGACTCTGACGCCCGATCCGGTTTATACCGCGTTCTACAGTTCGCATCCGCCTGCGCCACTGCGTATCGCGAACTTACAGCGCTTAAGTCAAACCTAAACAGACTGCATGGAGCAATTTCGGGCCCTACTCACGGCTTCCTATGGTAGGCATTACCTCGCTGAGAAAATAGCAAACGATGGCTCGCATGGTGGGCCATTAATTCAGGTAAGTACACCGGCGAAGCAACACGTTGGTGCTGTTGGTGATCACCTGCTGCTAGAAAGTACTTCGCTTGATCAGGCGCGCATCATTCAAATTGAAGAACGCCGTAATTTACTCTATCGCTCAGATGCATTTAAAAGCAAATTAATTGCCTCGAATGTTGATCAAATCTTGGTGGTGCTTGCGACACAACCGGCATTCTCGCCAGACCTATTGGGCCGCGCTGTCGTTGCCGCTGAGGCCCACGACATTGGGCTACACATCATTTTGAATAAATGCGATTTGCAAGATACGCTCCCCATGGCACGCAAACTCCTTGCGCCTTATGCGCGCATGGGATACCCCGTAACCGAGGTCTCGGCTAAATTTGATCCCGTGTCGATGGCATCGCTGCAATCGGCCTTGTGCGGAAAAATATCGGTCTTGGTCGGCCAGTCCGGGATGGGTAAGTCCACCTTACTCAATGGCTGGGTGCCGGACGCGGCTGCAGTGACGCAAGAGTATTCCGTGCGGCTGGATACTGGAAAGCACACTACGACGGCATGCCGCTACTACGACTTACCTGAATGGGGACGTGATGCGCAGGGCCGTTTGGGCGCTTTGATTGATTCACCTGGATTTCAGGAATTTGGCTTAGCCCATTTATCCGTCAGCGAACTGCAACATGCGTTTCGTGAGTTTAAAAGTGTCTTGGGCCAGTGCCGTTTTCATAACTGTGCTCACGAGTCCGAGCCAGATTGCGCGATTCGGGAAGCGGTTGACAAAAACCAGATCACGGCTGAACGGCTTAATTTATTCCGTCAGCTGCGTTCAGACTCAAAAACTGCAGATACGCAACTTCAGGGTATTAGCCAAGCCAAAGAGCGATGGTCAACATCGCTAACAAAACCATGCAAAAAATAACGGTGCGCCACACTAAGCCAATAGCAGAGCGCATGGTACGTTCGCTTGGTTCTAGTCCTATTTCATAGACTGCGAATTCTCCTGCCTCAGCCATACGCAGAGCTTCATCACTGTCTGGCTCGCTCAATGGCTCACCTAAACGTACACCTAATGCACCACTGCCAGCGGCAAGAATAATTGCATTTAATGAATCACTCCACTTTTGCGTCAGGTAACGCCAGGCGTAGACTGCACCCTCAAAATTACCCACGATGGCAAATGTCATGGCCGTCATGCGCGCTGGAACCCAATCCAACACGTAAAAGAAATGCCGTGCCGCCTGGCTCAGATGAAAGTCACCCATTTGAGTCCAGCGCTGTGAAGCGGTATCGGCGAAGCGATACAGCACCACACCAGCTGGGCCTATGGGCAATAAGAACCAAAAGAGAACACCCAAAACATGGCGGTGGGCACCAATGATGGCTTTTTCTAGGGCAAAGGAAATCACCTCTACTTCACTCAAACGGCTTGCATCGAGTTCAGGGCCATACCAATCGGCCAAGGCTTGGCGGGCAGCAGGTAAATCGTGATTCTGAATGGCAATGTGAACCGCAGTAAAAGAGTGGCTGAATTGACGAAAGCCAAAAAAGAAATACGCAATGAGCACATTCAGTAAAAATGCCAATATGGGGTAAGTCATCATGAACGCGATGTGCAGCCCAAAGACAATCAGCGTAGGTAATATAAAAGCAATCAGGCAAGCCATGCGCGCGCCTACTGGTGACGCGCCCTGTTCACGTTTGGCGCCAAATTCTTTCGCAATCCAATCCAGCCATCCCATGCTCATCCGCCTGACCCAATGGTTGGCAGTCACGGGCCGATATTGTTCGGCAATCAAGGCGAGGAGGATGGAGAAGAAACTCATACTTTTAAGAAATGATATAGGTTTCTGAGCATGCCAGCGGTTGCGCCCCAAATAAACCGCTCTTGGTAGGGCATGGCATAAAAACGGCGCCGCTCGCCATCGCCACTCCAGACCCGGACCTGATGATTGGCTGGGTTCATTAAAAAAGTCAATGGCACTTCAAATACGTCTGCAACTTCAAATGCATCGACTGAATAATGGGCTTGCGGATCAACCAGTGCGACGACCGGCGTAACCCGATAACCTGAAACGGTTAGGTATTCCGGAAGCGTGCCAATCACCTCAACGCGCTCTGGTTGTAGGCCAATTTCTTCTTGGCTCTCACGCAGCGCAGTTGCATACAAATCGGTGTCACCGATATCCATACGGCCACCCGGAAAGCTAATTTGGCCGGCGTGATCATGCAAATGGTCGGTACGCTGGGTTAATAAAATAGATAAGCCATCGGATTTTTCCAGTACCGGGATTAAGACCGCTGCATCGGTAGTCAAGCCATTGGCTGATCTTGCGTTAATGACATCTGCTGCAAGAGCATAGCGATTTTCATCGGTAATTTCTGGGGTCCATTCCAGCGCTTGCAAAAAACGGTTACGCAAGGCGGTGGCTACTAATGCATTTGCAGTAATACGTGGGTCCGTATCGCAGCAGCGCTCGATCGGGACAATGGTCGGATCAAAGCGAGATGGTGATGGGATTACGGAGGGCATGGTTTATTTTAGGCGATACCGGGCTGAATAAGGGTAAGAAAAAAGGCGACCGAGGCCGCCTTTTTCTACAGATCGATTAGTACTTATTCAGCGGCAACCCTGGCAGCAGGTTTAACGCGCGCTTGCAGCTTTTCTTTAATACGCGCTGACTTACCAGAGCGATCACGCAAATAATAGAGTTTGGCGCGACGCACATCGCCACGGCGCTTGACTTCAATGCTGGCGATCAACGGTGAGTAAGTTTGAAAGGTGCGTTCTACCCCTTCACCCGAGGAGATTTTACGTACGATGAAACTGGAATTCAGTCCACGATTGCGCTTTGCAATCACTACGCCTTCGAATGCCTGGGTCCGCTTACGTGTGCCTTCAACCACATTGACGCCAACGATGACGGTATCGCCAGGAGCAAAACTTGGAATGGTTTTGTTGGCGGTGAGGCGAGCAATTTCTTCTTGCTCAATTTTTTCAATTAAATTCATTTTTTATCCTAAAACATCGTGTCAGCGTTTATCCCGTTGCTAACGCAATCGGACCAGACAGAGGATGCAGTTATTTCATTTTGATCAGCACAGAAGTATTTTTTATCTCAAGGACAATAAAAAACGTTCATCCTCTGTACTGAGCAACCCATTCTTGCGAGCCTCCTCAATGAGATCTGGACGCAATCTTGATGTCAGCTTTAATGATTCTTGCCGACGCCAATCCATTATTTTAGCGTGATGTCCGCCTAAAAGCACGCCTGGCACTGGTATTTCTGCAATTATTTCGGGGCGGGTGTAGTGCGGGTAGTCCAAAAGCCCATTCATAAAGCTATCCTGAAGCGCAGAATCCTCGTCCCCAAGCACCCCTGGAATCAGACGAATAAGCGCATCCATCATGGTCATTGCTGGCAATTCACCGCCCGAAACCACAAAATCCCCAATCGAAAGCTGTAAATCAACCTTTCGATCGATAAAACGCTGATCTACTCCCTCGTATCTGCCACAAATAAGCGTTAAATTACCGTAATTGACGATATCATTAGCTATCTTCTGAGAAAACCGCTCACCTTGAGGTGCCAATAGGCAAATCGGACCCGTCTTTAATCCGATTGAAAGGTGCTCGGCTTTGATTGCCTCAACGGCATCCTCTAGTGGTTTAGCCATCATTACCATTCCGGGACCGCCGCCGTAGGCACGATCATCAACTGTTTTGCGGGGGTCGGACGCGTAATCCCGAGGATTCCAGAGGCGCAGCGAGGTAAGGCCGCGCTGATAAGCTCGGCCCGTAACACCCGACTCCGTTAAAGCGGAGAACATCTCAGGAAAAAGGCTTACAACGTCAAAGCGCACAGACTCTCCACAAGAAAATGCATCACCAATCGGCTTCCCAGTTCACCGTAATCTGCTTTTCAGCTAAATTGACGGCTTGAATGATGTCTGGAACAAATGGGATCAGGCGGGTGCGATCACCGTCCACAACCGTCATGATGGCATGCGCCCCATTCTCTGTGATTTCAGTCACTAGACCCAGCGGAGCTTGCTCATGGCCCATTGCCATGCAACCCACTAAATCGACCCAATAGTAGGAGCTCGACTCTGCCTGCGGAAACAGGGCTCGACTTAAGGATAACCGAGCGCCCTTGACCGCTAAAGCCTGATCGCGGTCTGCAATACCTTCCAGCGCCATTACTATAAATCCGCTGTGCTCTTTAGCGCTGTTAACGGCATAGAGTCTTGGCTCTTCGGGCGTGCGAGCACCCTGACTTAACTGCGGACTCAGTAGGGAAAGCCAAATGGATTTGGTAGACAACAAGGCGACGGGGTCGGATGAGAACGGCCTCACCTTGATTTGACCGCGAAGGCCTTGCGCATCTTGAACTAGGCCTAGCTCGACTAGATCTTGAGGGAGAGGTGAACTCATTCAACGCCCTCCCTTATCTATACATTGCTTGGTAAAACTGCTTAAAACACTACAAACCAAAGCTTAGGCAGCAGGATGATCTTTAATTAAGCGTTTAACAGTAGGGGAAATTTGCGCTCCGACACCAGTCCAGTAGGTCAAGCGGTCTTGTGCAACCCGCATTGCTTGCTCTGACTCAGCAGCAGATGGGTTGAAATAGCCAAGGCGCTCAATAAAGTTTGAGTCGCGGCGATTGCGCTTGTCGGTTGCAACAATACTAAAAAATGGGCGTTTTTTTGATCCGCCGCGTGCCAGTCGAATGACGACCATACTTATTCCTTAAAATCGATAATGAAATAGGTTGAACTCAACCCAATGAAAACAAATACAAATCTAAAGCATTTGCTGACACAACTGCCAGCAGGAAACCATATATTCTAGTCGAAAAGCACCAGTTGATCCACTGGTGAGCCAATAAATTTAGCAAGGGATTTTGGTATGGCGGTAAAAAAATCAATAAAATCAATTGCTTACCTCAAAAGTAAGGTGAAAGCACTGGATTTTCATTGCACGCACCTCAGTACGATCTGCTTGCTTTTCGCCATTAGCATGCTAACCGGCTGTGCCAGCGTGCTTCCGCCCTGCAATGCCAGGACCAGTCCGCCTGCAATCGAACTGAGCGGTCAATGGGTCCTGGAGCGTTGGAGTTTGGCGCCCAATAGCAAGGGGGAGGTTCGACCACGTCCCTTACCATCGGGCAGTAGTGGACAAGCACTTACGATTCAATTTGATTCCCGCACTAATTTGGTCAGCGGCTTTGCTGGATGCAACCGTTTCACAGCACAAATTGCAGAAGATCCGCGCGGCATCACCATCGAGAGAATAGTGACTACACGCATGGCCTGCTCGGCCGACCGGATGGAATTAGAGAGTGCATTTTTATACCAACTCAATGACTATCAACGCCTGGTTCGCGATGACGATCGCCTCTTGCTCATCGGTCGCGATCAAAACGTATTGCGTTTTGTGCAAAGTGGTAAATTAAATTAAGTATAAGGATGCAAGAATATGATTCGGTCTAAGTTTTTATTTTGCGCTTTGGGTTTCTTTTTTCCCGGCGCAGGCTTCAACTGCCTTTATTTACAAGGCATCAAATCATTTTGGGGTTGGCTGCAATTGGCTGCGCTCATAGGCGGTATCAGCGGCTGGATCATCTTAAGCACAACGGAATTAGCCTCAGTTGCCGGTTGGTTTTTGCTAACGCTGGGCTTTATCTCGATCGAGGCTAGTTTTTTAACTACTATAGTCTATGGCCTTCGCAGCGGCGAGCGCTGGGATGCCGAATTCAATCCCAGCATTGCTCCCGAAAAAGCGACGCAAACGGGTTGGTTGACTATTCTGCTGGTCATTTTTTGTTTGGTATTTGGCGCTGCATTAATGATGAGCTTTTTTGCAATTGCTTTTGAGCAATTCTTTATCTCGCAATTGGTTGAGGCGCGCAAACTATCGCAATAAAAAGTGGGGCCAAGAAGAAGCCCCACTGAAAGCGGATTTACTTTTCCAAGGCCTTGGTCAGCTCCGGTACCGCTGTAAACAAGTCAGCAACTAAGCCGTAATCGGCCACACCAAAAATCGGAGCCTCGGCATCCTTGTTGATTGCTACGATCACTTTTGAATCTTTCATGCCAGCCAAATGCTGAATAGCGCCTGAGATTCCAACCGCCACATACAAATCGGGGGCAACGATCTTGCCAGTTTGACCCACTTGATAATCATTGGGAACATAACCTGCATCAACTGCGGCACGGGATGCGCCCAAAGCAGCGCCTAAGGAGTCTGCCAAGGGCGTAATCAGTTCTTGGTATTTTTCGCCCGAGCCGAGGCCTCTGCCACCCGACACAATCATTTTTGCAGCAGTCAATTCGGGGCGATCGGACTTCGTTACATCGCGGCCCATAAATGTTGCGCCACTCCCAGCAGGAGTGGCATCGCGCTTTTCTATTGCAGCAGTTCCGCCATCTGTGCTCGCAGCATCAAATCCAGTGCTGCGAACAGTGATGACTTTGATGGCATCCAGCGACTGCACGGTAGCAATGGCATTGCCAGCATAAATCGGACGCTCAAATGTATCCGTACTGATCACTTTGCTTACATCCGATAACTGCGCCACATCCAATTTAGCTGCAACCCGCGGCATCACATTCTTACCATGGGCGGTAGCCGCTGCCAAGAGATGTTCATACCCGCTGGACAGTGCCAAAATTTGCGCTGCTACCGGCTCAGCCAGTTGATCCAGCAGTGCAGCATCATCAACCAAAATAACATTGCGAATACCTGGAATCGCCGCAGCCGCAGAAGCAACGGTATCGGCATGGCTACCAGCCACCAAAACATCGACTTCTGGGCTGCAAGCAAGCGCCGCCGTTACCGTGTTTAAGGTCGCGGCCTTGAGGGTTTGGTTGTCGTGCTCTGCTAAGACAAGTGCAGCCATTTAAATCACCTTCGCTTCATTTTTTAATTTATCAACCAGTGCTGCAACGTCTGCAACCAGAATCCCGGCAGAGCGCTTGGGAGGCTCTTCTACTTTGACTATTTTTAAGTGCGGCGTGACATCAACACCCAATTCACTCGGCTTGATGATTTCTAATTCTTTTTTCTTTGCCTTCATGATATTGGGTAAGGTAACGTAGCGTGGCTCGTTGAGCCTTAAATCGGTCGTAATTACGGCCGGCAAATCCATGGAAATCGTCTCCAAGCCGCCATCAACCTCACGCGTTACCTGAAGGACGCCGTCCACAAATGCAACTTTGGATGCAAAGGTGGCCTGCGGAATATCCATTAAGGCAGCCAGCATTTGGCCCGTTTGATTGCTATCGTCATCGATTGCTTGCTTACCCAAAATGATCAACTGGGGTTGTTCTTTAAGGCATACCGCCTGCAATAACTTAGCTACTGCCAGGGGCTGTAAATCAACCTCGCTCTCCACCAAGATGGCGCGATCAGCGCCAATCGCCAAAGCCGTGCGCAGAGTCTCTTGGCATTGCTGACTTCCTGCTGAAAAAACCACAATTTCACTCGCAATACCAGCTTCTTTTAAGCGAATGGCCTCCTCGACCGCAATCTCATCAAAGGGATTCATGCTCATTTTGACGTTCGCAATATCAACGCCTGACTGGTCGGATTTGACTCTAATTTTGACGTTGTAATCAACCACACGCTTTACGGCAACTAGAATTTTCATGGGACTTTTTATGCATCTCAAATGAACTAAAGATTTCTATTTTACTCGCCCAGGTGGCTTTCGGCTTACGCTTCTAAAGGTCGGCAAGGGCCTTAACGTGGGCTACGACACTGCGCCCCAAAGCAGAGAGGTTGTAACCGCCCTCTAAGCAGCTCACGATCCGACCATTGGCTGATTCCTTGGCGACCTCTTTAAGGCGCTGAGTGATCCAAACGTAATCATCCTCTACTAAGCCCATTTGACCTAAGTCATCTTCGCGATGGGCATCAAAGCCTGCAGAAATCAAGATTAATTCGGGCTTAAATTCCCTTAAGCGTGGTAGCCAAGTTTCCGTAATCATTTTGCGCACTACATCACCCTTGGTAGAAGCAGGCATCGGCATATTCACCATATTGTCCGAATGCTCTAAGCCGCTATAGGGGTAAAAGGGGTGTTGAAAGAAACTGCACATCAAAATTTTAGAGTCATCATAAAACGCCGCTTCAGTACCATTGCCATGGTGTACATCAAAATCAATAATCGCAACGCGCTCAATCCCGTACTCGCTGATCGCATAACGGGCTGCAATCGCAATGTTATTAAAGACGCAAAAACCCATTGATCGGGTTGGCTCAGCATGGTGGCCAGGGGGCCGTATAGCGCAGAAGGCATTTTCAACTTCACCCTTCATGACGGCATCAACCCCAGCAATTGCAGCGCCTGCTGCTCGCAAAGAGACCGTCAGCGTAGCGGAATTCATGATGGTGTCCCCGTCGAGCATGAAGTAGCCGGACGTAGGCGCATGATTGGTGACGTACTCTACATGATCAGCACTATGCACAAGCTCAACTTGCTCTGTGGTGGCAAGCGGCGGATCAATGCGTTTTAAAAAGCCATCCACCCGACTTAAAATCAATTGATCTTCAATCGCCTGAATGCGCTCCGGGCACTCGGGGTGATGGCTGCCCATCTCGTGCCTTAAAAAATCACTATGGCTTATATACGCTGTTGTCATTCTTTCAGTCTCTTTATATCATCAACCCCATCGGATTTATCTATAAAATCCCTTGGTGAACTTTTTTTTTACTTTTACCCATCTGGATTTCAAGTTGCCCGTTAAGGGAGCTCGTCTTGTAGTCGCAAGCATGTGGATATCCCTACTATCGGCTTGCGCCTCCAATCAACCCAACCCGCAATTGCCACAAGTTAATAAAAATGATCCTTCAGCTCCTATCGTAAACCAAATCGACAGCGAGTCAGCGGCGCCTGAATCCAGCCGAAGCCTTGGCTCCCTTTTGGCACAAATCAGTAAAACCGAGGGGATTCCCCTTGCCACACTGGAAGCAGGATTTGCAGATAGCAAAAACCTGCCTCAGGTACGCAAATTAGTGATGCCCGGCCCGCCTGGATTCAAGAAGAATTGGACTGCCTACCGCGGGCGCTTTATTGAGCCGGTGCGGATCAAAGCAGGGACGGCCTTTATTGAACAAAATCGTCAATATTTAGATCAAGTTGAGCGCGAAACTGGCGTCCCTGGAACAGTCATCGCCTCCATCATTGGTGTGGAGACCATTTATGGACGGAACATGGGTAATTTTAAGGTGAAAGATGTTCTCTCCACTTTGGCATTCAATTACCCAGATACCCCCAATCGCATTAACCGTGAAGCCCTTTTTCTGGATCAACTTAAGCAACTCATCTTGCTGTGCTGGACCGAAGCGGGCGGAAGTCTTCCAGAGCCCTCACAGAATCCCGCATTTAAAAGTAATCAATTTGACCGCTGCCTCAACCAAACCAGCTCCTATGCAGGCGCAATTGGCCTGCCGCAGTTTATGCCAGGGAGTATTCGTCATTTTGCAAAAGACGGGGATGGCGACGGAATAATAGACTTACGGCAAAGCCGCCCCGATGCAATTGCGAGCGTAGCGCGCTTTTTACGCCTACATGGCTGGCAGCCTGGTATGCCCATTTACTTTCCAATCACAGAAACAGAACAGAACCAGGCTGCTATTCGGCGCTTAGCCGATGGCCTGCCGGATGCCAAACACACCGTTCAGGAATTCATTGATTTAGGTATCTTGGATAGTCGCTATGGCGATCTACAAGCGGGTGGGGTAGCGCCCCAAAGTAAGGCCCTCATTATCGATTTGCCATTGATCAACGCGCAAGGCAATGATGAAGTGCGCTATGTTGTTGGCCTTGAAAACTTTGTCAGCATCGTTCAATACAACCGCAGCTATTTTTATGCGCAAAGTGTGGCTGAGTTTGCGCAGGCTCTGGGATACAACAATGCGAGTGCTATTGGAGAACTCTCGCCAAACCGGATTGTAAAACGCAGCTCGAATAAGGCTGCGAAACCCAAAAAACCACCGGTTAAAAATGTGCAGAAACCAAAAAAGGCTAACGTTAATTAAGCAGGAAAAACACCCGTCGATAGATAACGATCACCGCGGTCACAAACAATAAACACAATCGTGGCATTTTCTACTTCCTGCGCAATGCGCAAGGCAATGACGAGGGCTCCTGCTGCTGAAATACCACAAAAAATACCCTCTTCTGCCGCCATACGACGGGCCATTTCCTCGGCCTCGCTCTGGCTAACATACTCGATCCGATCCACTCGATCTGCTTGATAAATTTTAGGCAGATACTCAGGAGCCCACTTCCGAATTCCGGGGATTTGCGATCCATCCGACGGCTGCGCGCCAATAATCTGTATTTCTGGATTCATCGACTTTAAATAGGTAGAGACTCCAGTGATGGTGCCCGTAGTGCCCATCGACGAAACAAAGTGCGTAATATGACCATGCGTATCGCGCCAAATCTCAGGCCCAGTCGTCTCTAGGTGCGCGCGAGGATTATCTAAGTTCGCAAATTGGTCGAGCAAGCGGCCGCGCCCTTCTTTTTGTAATTGCAGTGCATAGTCACGGGCCAGCTCCATGCCTCCAGTAGCAGCAGTCAAAATCAGCTCAGCCCCATACGCCGCCATGCTTTGTCGGCGCTCCAAACTTTGATTCTCGGGCATGACCAGAACCATTTTGTAACCCAACATGGCGGCGGCCATGGCCAAGGCAATGCCCGTATTACCACTCGTGGCCTCTATCAAGGTATCACCCGGCTGAATCTCACCACGCTCTTGTGCGCGGGTAATCATCGATAAGGCCGGTCGATCCTTAACTGATCCCGCTGGATTATTACCTTCTAGTTTTCCTAAAATGATATTGCCACGTCCAAGGATGTCCGGACCCGGTATCCGCTGCAAACGTACTAGGGGGGTATTGCCAACCGTTTGGGAGATGGTCAAGTAGGAGGAGTGGTGATTGGCGGGCGAGTTCATCAAACTATTTTAGCGACAAGCCCGCCAATTCGGTTAATTCAAGCGCAATACAACGATTTCATATTGCAGCGGCGTTTATTCCCAGTTTTTTGGAGTTTTTGTCCTCTTTGATGCGGGGAACTGGTCTTGTGATTCCCTTGAGCGCCCTTGTGATCGACCCGAACGGGACTTGGGCTCCCCTTGCGTGCGCGTATTCGCTTTGGTACTGCCTCGAGTCTCACGGTAAGCACTAGGGGATTCAATGGTTAAACCGTTATCTACCATTTTTTCAACCGACTTCATGCCTATGCCGCGCACCCGCTTTTGTAAGTCATTAGCATCGTGATAAAAGCCGCCGTCTTCTCGCTCAGCAATGATGGCACGTGCCTTTGATGGGCCTAAACCTTTGATGCTCTCCAGCTCGGACTGGCTTGCACTATTGACATTAACGGGCGATGCGTTTGCATCCGATAAACCCACTCCAATTACAGGTACTAACAACGATATCAGCGCTACTTGTAATGCATATTGACGCACATACGAACGAAGTTTTTGAATCATATCTACTCCTTTTAGTCGTTAAAAAATCCTTGGGCTAATGGAATAGCCTACAAGGACTCTACATAACGACCAGACACTGGAGTAGTTGACTATAAATCGACCCCTGACACGATGACTACGCTGAAATCCGTAACCACCTGCAGTGGGTATAACTTTAGATTACGCCTTTGTCAGTTCAGGCGCTGGGCTGACTCAGAAAATCAGCATTGGCAGAAAGCCAATCAATGTAGCGCCCAACACCCTGCTCTACATTTAAGAATGAGCTCGCATAACCTGCCTGCCGGAGTTGGGTTTGGTCTGCTTGTGTAAAGCATTGGTATTTGCCACGCAAAGCATCCGGAAATGGAATGTATTCAATCAAGCCTTGCTGGACCAATTCAGATAAGCTAGCAGGTGCTTGCCCTGCAATGCGCCGCATCGAGTTGACGACGGCATGGGCAACATCATTAAAGGGTTGGGCCTTGCCGCTACCTAAATTAAAGATGCCACTTTTTTCAGGATGGTCATAAAAAAATAAATTAACTTTGACCACGTCTTCCACTGAGACAAAATCACGACTCTGCTCACCAGCAGCATAGCCGTCATACTCACCAAAGAGCTTAACCACACCGTTGTTTTTAAATTGATGGTATTGATGAAATGCAACCGATGCCATTCGGCCCTTGTGGGACTCACGTGGTCCATACACATTAAAGTAACGGAACCCAACCACCTGCGCTGCATTTACTTTCTCAGCAAAGCGCTTGCGCATCACCTGGTCAAATAAAAACTTGGAATAGCCATAGATATTGAGCGGCTTCTCGTGCTCACGGCTTTCGACAAAGGTATCAGATCCACCATAGGTGGCTGCAGAGGATGCATACAACAATGGCACGCCTTCTTCGGTACAAATATCCAGTAAATCCATAGAGTAGCGGTAGTTGTTCGCCATCATAAAAATACCATCGGTTTCCATGGTGTCTGAGCAAGCCCCTTCATGAAAAACTGCCTTCACTTTACCCAGCCGCCCGCTGGCAAAAGCCTCAAGGAACTCGTCCTTGTCCAAATAATCAATGATGTCGAGATCAGCTAAATTGCGGTACTTATCCGCGGGGCGTAAATCATCCACTGCGATGATGTTTTTTTCACCTCTGGCATTGAGGGCTTGCACTAGATTTGCGCCGATAAATCCAGCAGCGCCTGTCACAATAATCGTCACTGCAATTCCTCCGAAGTTACGGTTGCCGTGCCCAACTTACCGACCACGATACCGCCGGCGCGGTTGGCTAATGCCATGGCTCGTTCGAGCGACCACTGCGCAGCGAGAGCAACGGCTAAGGTTGCAATCACGGTGTCGCCCGCGCCAGAAACGTCAAATACTTCACGCGCCTGTGCACGCACATGAGATACGCCTTGATCGGTGAATAAACTCATCCCCTCTTCCGAGCGGGTGAGTAGTAATGCTTGGATCCCAAGTGAACGTCTTAGCTCTTGCGCACGCCGTGTCAGATCATCCTCGTCTGCCCATCGCCCTACAACCTGACGTAACTCGCTGCGATTGGGAGTAATAACGGTTGCACCACGATACTTCTCGTAGTCTTCTCCCTTGGGATCAACCAAAATCACTTTGTTAAGAGTTTGTGCATATTCAATCATGGCAGCAACTTGGCTCAAAGTGCCTTTGCCATAATCGGATAGAACGAGTACATCGGCTGTGCCCAATGCCTTTTCAAACCGCGCCCGCTTTTGCTCCAAGGCGGTTTGACTTGGCGTCTCTTCAAAATCCAAACGGATTAATTGCTGTTGGCGTGCGATGACTCGTAACTTCACTGTGGTTGGGACTTTAGGATCAATCTCCAATTGGCTATTGACGCCACTCTGCCTGAGTAGCTCACCAATCCGAGTCCCTGCCTCATCCTCACCAATAACGCCAAGGATGGTTGTATTGGCTCCAAGTGCGGCAACGTTACGTGCTACGTTGGCGGCGCCGCCCAAACGCTCGTCGACTTTAGACACCTGCACAACGGGTACGGGTGCCTCTGGCGAAATCCGATCCGTATCGCCAAACCAATAGCGATCGAGCATCACGTCGCCAACCACCAGTAAGTTGGTCTTAGCAAATTGCGCGCGGTTCGCTTTTTCTACGGTCATAGTGATACTCAATTGTGACGGCCAATACCTTGGTATTCAAAACCCAATTCTTGCATAGCTTGCGGTTCATATAAGTTTCGGCCATCAAAAATGATGGAGGATTTGAGTTTTTGCTTGAGTAAATCAAAGTCAGGGCTGCGAAAGGCCTTCCACTCCGTAACGATGACCAGGGCATCGCAGCCCTCCAAAGCATCCATCGGCTGATCGACCATCGAGACGCGCTTGCGTCCCTCCGCATGATTCGTAAAATCGACATCAAAGCAATGGGCTGCCTCTGGCATAGAAACGGGATCATAGGCCACTACAGACGCGCCGCGCTTGACTAGCTCAGTAATGATGACGCGACTGGGCGCTTCGCGCATATCGTCGGTATTAGGCTTAAATGCTAAACCCCAAATGGCAAACTTCCTATTCTTTAGGTCTGTACCAAAGCGCTTCTCGATCTTTTCAACCAAGATGGTTTTCTGCGCCTCGTTGACGGCCTCAACTGCTTGCAGTATTTTTAAGTCGCGCCCATGCTCGAGCGCCGTTTTACTCAGCGCCGAAACGTCTTTTGGAAAACATGATCCGCCATAACCCGTACCGGAGTACAAAAAGCCATACCCAATTCGAGAGTCAGAGCCAATGCCTTGCCGCACCGCTTCAATATCGGCGCCGACCACATCCGCAAGATTGGCTAACTCATTCATGAATGAAATACGTGTTGCCAACATCGCGTTTGCCGCATACTTTGTCAGCTCTGCACTTTTTACGTCCATGTAATAGGTACGCTCATGATGGCGATTAAACGGGGCGTAGAGTTTGCGCATCTGCTCTTTTGCTCGCAAGCCAGACGGGCTACTGTCGGTGCCAATGACGATACGATCAGGTCGCATAAAGTCCTCCACCGCGGCGCCCTCTTTCAAAAACTCGGGGTTAGATACCACCGAACACAGCTCTGGTGAAAGGCCGCGCTTGCTTAATTCTTCAGTAATGGCTGCAGTCACTTTTTCTGCTGTACCGACCGGAACCGTTGATTTATCAACCACTACTTTAGCTGTTGTCATGTGGCGCCCAATATTGCGCGCTGCGGCAACGACATACTGCAAGTCAGCCGAACCATCCTCATCGGGCGGAGTACCCACTGCAATAAATTGGACATCGCCATGCGCTACCGATGCTGCAATATCGGTTGAGAATTGCAAACGCCCTGCTGCGCGGTTACGCTCAATCATTTCTTTAAGACCGGGCTCATAAATGGGTACGCCACCGGAATTCAGAATGGCGATTTTCTTGGGGTCTAAATCCAAGCAAAATACATTGTTACCTTGCTCAGCTAAACAGGCACCGGTGACTAAACCAACGTAACCGCTGCCAATAATCGTAACTTTCATAGGGTATTAACCGTTCTTTAATAAGTTCTACATCGAAGGGCCGCTGGCTGCAGCTCCTTCACTTCGTCTTGGGGAGTATGCCTCCCAATGATTACAGCCAGGACATTGCCAGTAAAAGCGTCTTGCTCGAAAGCCGCAGTTACCACAGGTGTAGCGCGCCAATGCCGTGGTGCGTTGCTTTAGAAGACCCAAAGTTGCTTGCAAATCGGCAACGCGCTCTGGACTGCCATTAAGCTCCGCTAAGGCCAAACGCGTTTCCGCTAACTTGGAGAGTGCTGTCAGGCTAGGGGTATGTTGCATCACCCCAACCAACATTAGCTCGGTTGCAGCAGGTCCACGAATTAGCATCATGTGCTTGTGCGCAATATCCAAAAGCTCACCAGCCGATTGAGTATTTAGGAGGCTAATCAGGCGATCCAGCCCGTCATTGATTTTATCGACCGTGGCATGGGCCGCCATCCAGCGATCGGCAACCAGGTGCATGTAGGCAGGGTGTTTTTCTGCCACTTGACTCCACACCTCAATGGCTTGACCCGGACGATCCATCGCAACGAAGTAGTCGCCCTGCAAAATTAATGCTCTGGCTTGGGCTGGAACTGCCTGCAAGGCCCGATCAATTGATTGTTCTGAGTGGGGCATGTCCTTGCGCCGTAAAGCCTCTTGGGCGAGTTCACAATAAAATTGGGCAATCTCGGTTTGGTGACTCTTATCCTGTAACGCCTCTAGTTCGGTAGCTGCGACGATGGCTTTTTTCCAGTCGCGCTCAACTTGGTACATCTCTAAAAGGCTCTCTTTAGCCGGAACGCTGTACTTACCTTCACCCACTTGGTTTAAGGACGCTTCCGCACGGTCGAGTAAGCCTGCGCGCAAAAAATCCCGGCCTAACTCATAGGCTGCATGATCACGGTCACGCGGCTTGAGATCAGCGCGGCCGGCCAAGTGCTGATGAATGCGGATCGCACGCTCGGTTTCGCCGCGGCGACGAAACAAATTTCCCAATGAGAAATGAAGGTCGACTGTTTCAGGATCCAACTGCGCTACCTTGACGAGTGCTTCAATCGCCTGATCAGGCTGCTCATTCAATAAGAGACTGAGGCCCTTAAAGGTGGAGCGTTGCTGCTGCATGCGCTCGCGCTCATCCATTCGATTTTCAAGCCGCAAATCCCAACGTGAAGCAAGCCACCCCAGTCCAAACAAGACTGGGAGCAGTAGCAACCATGCGGTTTCAATTTGAATCATGGGGTTCGTTTACGTAAGGCAGTTTGAAGTCAGACTATAGCGGGTAACAATCCGCTAGCCTTTGCTCGAGAGCGAGGCAATTAGCTATCCTTTTTGCCAGACTTAATCTGGTTGTGCGCTTGATTGAGGGGTTTGTAATCGACCCGCTCGCGCAATTCTTTGCCGGGCTTAAAATGCGGTACGCGCTTTTCTGGAATCATGACCTTTTCGCCTGATTTTGGATTTCGACCAGTACGCGCTGGGCGATGGTGCAATACAAAACTACCTACCCCCCGTAATTCAATACGCTTGCCTTCTGCAAGTGCGTGCGTCATCGTATCTAAAAGTGTTTTTACAGCCAACTCAACATCCCGCGGCAATAATTGCGGAAATTGCTCCGCCAAGCTCTCTACCAACTCAGAGCGTGTAATCGCGTGTTGATCGTGTTCTGTCATGGTCTATCAGTAAAACCGCCACTCCCTTTGCAAGGAGTGGCGATATGGGTTTAGCCCTGATTGTCCATTTTCGCTTTGAGTAAAGCGCCTAGATTGGTGGTGCCTGACTGCGCATCGCCCTGGAGCTTACTCATTGCATCGTGTTGATCGGCGCTGTCTTTTGCTTTGATCGATAGATTGATATTGCGTGACTTACGATCAATATTAATGATCATGGCAGTCACGGTATCGCCTTCTTTCAAGACATTGCGTGCATCTTCAACGCGATCGGTTGAGATTTCAGAAGCGCGCAGGTATGCCTCTACCTCATCAGCCAAATGAATGGTTGCACCCTTCGCATCCACACTCTTCACGGTGCCAGTAACCAGGCTGCCCTTGTCGCTAGTGGAGGTGTAGTTGTTGAATGGGTCACCCGACAATTGCTTGATGCCAAGCGAGATACGCTCTTTCTCAACATCAATGGCCAACACGGTGGCTTCGATTTCATCGCCCTTCTTGTACTTCTTAACGGCTTCTTCACCTGGCTCATTCCAGGAGAGGTCAGAGAGGTGAACGAGGCCATCGATGCCGCCAGGCAAGCCAATGAACACACCAAAGTCAGTAATCGACTTGATTGCGCCTGTGAGCTTATCGCCCTTCTGTTGGCCACGTGAGAACTCTTCCCATGGATTGGCTTTGCACTGCTTGATACCAAGGCTTATGCGGCGCTTGTCTTCATCAATGTCGAGCACCATCACTTCAACTTCAGTGCCTAATGCAACTGCTTTACTTGGAGCGACGTTCTTATTGGTCCAGTCCATTTCCGATACGTGTACTAAGCCTTCAATGCCGCTTTCGATTTCAACGAACGCACCGTAATCAGTGAGGTTGGTTACTTTGCCAAATAAACGGGTGTTCGGTGGGTAGCGCCGCGCGATACCGACCCATGGGTCGTCACCAAGCTGCTTCACCCCAAGGGATACGCGATTCTTCTCTTGATCAAACTTCAAAATCTTCGCGGTCACTTCTTGACCAACCGTCAGCATCTCGCTGGGGTGACGCACACGACGCCATGCCAAGTCGGTGATGTGCAAGAGGCCATCGATACCACCGAGGTCAACGAATGCGCCGTAGTCGGTAATGTTCTTAACCAGACCTTGAACAATGCTGCCCTCTTTGAGGTTCACCATTAACTTCGCACGCTCTTCACCTTGGCTGGCTTCAACCACAGCACGGCGCGAAAGAACTACGTTGTTGCGCTTACGATCGAGCTTGATGACCTTGAACTCCATGGTCTTGCCTTCGTATGGGCTGGTGTCTTTAATTGGACGGGTATCAACCAGCGAGCCAGGCAAGAATGCGCGGATGCCATTGACCATCACCGTTAAGCCACCTTTGACTTTACCAGTCACTGTACCGGTCACGATCTCAGCTTGCTCAAGGGCTTTTTCCAGATTCATCCACGATGCCAAGCGCTTCGCTTTGTCACGGGAAAGAATGGTGTCACCGTAGCCGTTTTCAAGGGCATCAATAGCAACAGAAACGAAATCACCTGGATTAACTTCAATCTCACCGGCGTCGTTATGGAATTCTTCAACGGGAATAAACGCTTCGGACTTTAAACCGGCGTTCACCACCACGAAATTATGATCAATGCGAAGGACTTCAGCCGAGATAACTTGGCCGGTCTTCATATTCGATCGGGTTAGGGATTCTTCAAATAATTCTGCAAAAGATTCAGACATGTATATTCACTTTGTGCCGTCAGAAGGCCTGACGGGTTAGATTAAACACGTTCGACGAAACACGCATGATTAGAAATTGCGTTGTAGCGTTTCGCGAACACCAATACAGCAACTGCGTACTACTTTTACGACTGGCTGGATACCGAAGACCGATACCAGCTTATTACTTGGCTTACTGCTTGATCAATCGATAATTCCGACGTATCGAGCACTTTTGCCCCTTCAGCCACTATTAATGGTGCGCTCCCACGACTACTATCCCGTGCATCGCGCCCCCTTAAATCGTGCAACAAGTCGGACATATTAGCAGAAATTCCCTTAGCGATCAATTGCTTATATCGCCGTTCTGCACGAGCAGCAACACTAGCGGTGAGGAAGACCTTCAGCCTTGCGTCAGGGAAAAGCACGCTCGCCATGTCCCTGCCATCGGCTACTAGGCCTGGATTTTGGCGAAAACCGTGCTGTAAGTGCACCAATGCCTGCCGAACCTCGGGATGCACGGCCAATTCAGAGGCCCTACGGCCGATCTTTTCCGCCCGAATGAGCTCAGAAACGTCCTCATCCCCGAGCATAATCTGCCCGCCTTGAAAGGAAATTGGCATGGAGGCAGCTATTTTGCTTAAAAAAGAGGCATTTTCAGCGGAAACGCCCTCCCGCTCACTAGCTAAAGCTACTAAGCGATAGAGGGCGCCACTATCCAGATAGTGAAATCCCAATGCGCTTGCTACTAAAGCCGCAACCGTCCCCTTGCCTGAGGCGGTAGGACCATCGATTGCAATCACGGGCGGCTTACTGAATTCACTCATGCGTTATTCAGCAGAAATCTGAGCAATCTGAGCAAACTCAGCAAAGTAGTGTGGGAAGGTTTTGGCAACGCAATTGGGATCATTAATCAAGATTGAATTAGGCCCAAAAGCAGCCAAGGAAAAACACATGGCCATGCGGTGATCATCGTAGGTATCGATGCCTCTAGCTGGGGTTTGCCAAGCAAGGGGTGGGCGGATTACTAAATAGTCTGAACCCGCTTCAATGCTGGCACCTACTTTTTGCAGCTCGGCTGCCATTGCTGCAATGCGGTCGGTCTCTTTGACGCGCCAACTGGCAATCCCATTTAAACGGGTCTCGCCTTTTGCAAAAAGCGCCACGATTGCCAATGTCATTGCTGCATCAGGAATGGCTGTGCAATCGATGGTGATGCCGCGCAAGGTTCCGCTCGCTGGACCAGATGCTTCAATCCAATCATCGCCTTTGGTAATCGCCGCGCCCATTTGCGCCAAGGCATCCGCAAACGCAACATCGCCCTGAATACTATTGCGCCCAACACCCAAGACGCGAACCGGGCCAACACCAATTGCACCCGCCGCTAAGAAATAAGAGGCAGATGAGGCATCGCCCTCGACCAATAAATTTTTAGGACTACGATAGACAGACTCCCCTTTTTGCAATGAAGGTTGCGCCGGAATCACAAAGGTTTGCACATCGGGGATATCCACATGCACACCAAAACGCTGCATCAGTTCGAGTGTGATTTCAATGTAGGGTCGTGAAATTAATTCCCCAATCACTTCAATGCGAATCGGATTTTTTGCTAGCAAAGGCAAAGCCATCAGCAGGGCTGTCAAAAATTGGCTCGATACATCACCTCGAATACGAACAACTTCTGGGATCGAGATGGTCGATGCATGGATTTGAATGGGTGGATAACCCTCTTCACCAAGGTAACTAATCACGGCGCCAATTTGACGCAAACCATCGACTAAATCCCGAATGGGCCTTTCATGCATGCGTGCTAAGCCCGACAGGCGGTAATCGCCTTGCTGCATTACCAGTGCGGCGGTCAGCGGACGAATCGCAGTTCCGGCATTACCCATAAACAAATCTGCTGCGCGAATCGGAAAACGGCCACCACTACCCGTGACCAAGCAGGTGGTGTTATCTTGGTCTTGAACCGTTAAACCGAGCTGGCGCAATGCGGCGCGCATGATTTGGGTATCGTCGGCATCGAGTAAATTATTTAGCGTCGTTTGACCAGAAGCCAGCGCGGCAAGCAATAAGCTGCGATTGGAAATACTCTTGGAACCAGGAAGTGTGATCCGGCCCTCAGCCCGAGTAAATGGGCCAATTTCGATCTGCTTTACTTCTTTACTCTGCAGGCTCATTGAGAGCCATCCCATTCTTGCCGTGCCTTACTGGCTTTTGCAAACGCTTTTTCCAAACCAGCAGCATCTTCATTGGCAATCAGCTCCCGCAAGTGCCCGGCGACGGATAAATATTGATCCATCTCTTTCAGGATTGCAGTCCGATTGGCCAGGCAAATGTCACGCCACATTTCTGGACTAGAAGCAGCAATGCGGGTGAAGTCCCGAAAGCCTGCACCAGCATGCTGCAGTTTTTCTTGCGCATCTTCTGAATTGAGGACGCTCACCATGAGGGCGTATGAGAGTACGTGCGGCAGGTGTGACACTGCTGCAAAAATCGCATCGTGCTGAAGGGCACCGATCTTACGTACCCGAGCGCCCGTTGATTCCCAAAACTGGGTAATGAGCTCGACATCGACCTTGGCATTTTCTTGCAGCTGGCAAATGATGGTTTGCTTGCCCTCAAATAAATCGGCTTTGGCTGCTGCAGCGCCATGCTGTGCACCACCCGCAATCGGATGAGCCGGCACAAATTGACAGGCTTTTTTTCCTAACACTTCTTTGGCCGCCAGAATCACATCGCCCTTGGTGCTTCCTGCATCCGTCATTAAAGTATGTGGCTCTAAAAAAGGCTCGAGGGCAGTAAATGTGGCCCGCATTTGTGCCACCGGCACGCAAAGCACAATCATCTGAGATTGCTTAGCGGCATCTTCCAGACTAATCACCGCATCGATTGCACCCATGGCAATGGCTTGATCCAAATTGGCCTTGCTACGACCTACGCCGTATACGGCATCGACTACGCCTGCACGCTTTAGGGCGAGGCCGAGCGAGGCGCCAATGAGGCCAACGCCCACAATGGTCACGTTACCAAAGTGGGGGGATTTAGATTGAGTCATAAATAAATAATGTGCTTGGTTTGAGCTGAGTGCTTGCGCGGTACTGACTAAAAATTAAGTCGACTTCAGAATGGCGCGCAGGGCTTGGATGAATGCGGCATTCTCTTCTGGCAGACCAATCGAGATGCGCAGCCACTCCGGCAAGCCGTAATTGCCAACTGGCCGAACAATAATGCCGCGCTTGAGCAGCTCTAGATTGATACGCGCACCTGCACCCGCATCATCGCCCACCTTGACCAGCACAAAGTTGCCGGAAGATGGCAAGAATCGCAATCCAAGCTCTTTAAATGCATCGGTTAATTGAGCGTATCCGGCTTGATTTAATTCAAAGCCAGCTTGTAAAAAGGCATCATCCTGAAAGGCGGCAATGGCTGCTGCCTGAGCAAGGCTATTGACATTAAACGGTTGCCGAATGCGATTGAGTAAATCAGTCAGTCCGGGCTGCGCGACCCCATAGCCAATCCGTAGACCAGCCAAGCCGTAGGCCTTAGAAAAACTACGCGAGAGAATCATATTGGGATAGCGTTTGATCCAGGCAATCGCATCGTAGCGCTGCTCTGGTGTTAAATATTCGTTGTACGCTTCATCGAGCACGACCACAACATAACTAGGCACTTTCGATAAAAACGCTTCGATTTCTTTAGGCTCTAAGTAGCTACCAGTGGGATTATTCGGATTGGCTACAAACACGAGCTTGGCTTTATTGCCCGATTGCTTAATCGCTTCGAGCATCGCCGGCAAATCATGGCCGTATTGCGGTGTTGGCGCCACTTCAACTGCGACAGCACCGACTGCCTGAGTGGCTAGCGGATACACCGCAAACGCATGCTTTGAAAAAATGATTTCGTCGCCCGCTTGTGCAACGGCTCTAGCAGTCAACTCTAAAATATCATTGCTGCCGTTACCTAGAGTGATCCAGTCAGCAGGAACACCCAGGCGACCCGACAATACCTTCTTGAGTTCAAAGCCATTGGAATCGGGATAACGGCCAAGATCACTCGCAGCGCGCAACATCGCCTCTTGCGCTGACTTCGGCATGCCCAGCGGGTTTTCATTGGAGGCAAGCTTCACAATCTTGCTCTCATCCAGGCCGTATTCGCGTGCTACCTCACTAATTGGTCTACCGCCGACGTAAGGTGCAATTGCTTGAATGTGTTTAAGGCCGAGTGGCGTGCTCATCATTAACCCAATGCACGCGGGTAGGAACCCAGTTTTTTGTAAAAGGCGGCTGTGTCTTGGAGTTCTGCCAATGCTTTAGCCACATTGACATCCTCTGCATGACCAGCGACATCAATATAGAAGTGATATTCCCAGGTACCTTTGCGCGCCGGACGCGATTCAAAACGCGTCATGGAAACGCCATGCTTCGCCAAGGGCGCCAATAAAGAATGGACTGCTCCCGGCTTGTTTGCAACCGACAGGACCAGGGCAGTTTGATCATTGCCAGTAGGCTGGCATTGATAGCTTCCAACCACCACAAAACGCGTGCGATTGTGTGGGTCATCCTGAATTTGACTAGCCACTGCCTGTAAACCATATGCCACTTGCGCCGGGTCGCCTGCAATTGCTGCAATCGAGGGATCGGCAGCCGCCATGCGGGCTGCTTCTGCATTACTGCTTACCGCTTGGCGCTGTAACTGAGGGGCATGCATACTGAGCCACTGTTGGCATTGAGCCAAGGCCTGTGCATGTGCGCATACCGTCGTTACGCCATCCAAGCTTCCGGATTTGGTTAGCAGGTGATGGCGTATCGATAGAACCACTTCTCCGCTAATGTGTAATGGGGAATCGAGCAATAAATCGAGCGTGCGCGATACCGCGCCCTCACTGGAGTTTTCGACCGGCACAATACCGAATTGCGCGGCACCTTTTTCAACCGATTTAAATACCTCATCCAAACTAGCACACGGTAATCCGCTAATGGATTGGCCAAAATAACTTTGCGCAGCTAATTCAGAAAAGGTTCCCACTGGACCTAAGTAGGCAATCGTTTGCCTAGCCTCTAAAGCGCGGCAGGCTGACATCACTTCACGCCAAATGGCTGCGATGCCATCATTTTGCAAAGGACCTTGATTGAGTTTGACTAAATTCGCGACCACCTGACGCTCGCGCTCAGGACGAAACACCGGCGATACAAAATCACCTTTGACGTGACCTACCTCTTGCGCCGCTTTTGCACGCTTGGATAAGAGTTCGAGTATTTCGGCATCGATGGCATCGATGCGGGCTCGCAATGGAGCAAGACGCTGATCTTCGGTAGTCATTACGCCCGCCTTTCAAATTCACGCATAAATTCCACTAAGGTTTGAACACCTTCGAGTGGCATCGCATTGTAAATACTGGCACGCATTCCGCCAGCTGCTTTATGACCACGCAATGCAGCCAATCCAGCACTACTGGATTGCGCTAAAAATGCCGCATTTAAGCTTTCATCTTTTAAGAAGAAAGTGACATTGGTGCGCGAACGGTAACGTGGATCGACCCGATTCTCATACAGACTACTTTGATCGATGTAGTTATACAGCAAGGTCGATTTTTCAAGGTTGACACGCTCCATCTCCGCAACCCCACCCCGCTTCAATAGCCACTTAAAAACTAGTCCAGACAAATAGATGGCAAATGTGGGAGGCGTATTGAACATCGACTGCGTAGCCTCTTGTTTAGCCCAATCCCAAATCGTAGGCGTAATTGGCATTTGATGGCCCATTAAATCCCTGCGCACAATCACAAAGGTTACGCCGGCTGGGCCAATGTTTTTCTGTGCCCCAGCAAACCAAACACCGCACTGGGTCACGTCCATTTTGCGCGACAAGATATTGCTCGAGATATCGGCCACTAGAATGCGGTCGCCCACATCGGGCACCTCTTGAAACTCGACACCGCCAATCGTTTCATTCGCGCAGTAATGTAAGTAGGCGGCATCATCGGATAAATGCCAGCCGCTTCTTGCTGGAATGGTTGTGAAATGATCCTCTTTCGAGCTCGCCGCCAAATGGGCTTGGCCGTATTTTTGCGCTTCTAAGAAGGATTTCTCCGACCAAATCCCAGTAAGCAAAAAATCCGCTTTGGGTCCGTTTTTGGCGAGTGGCATCAGGTTCATCGGCACCGCGGCATTTTGACCAATACCGCCGCCTTGCAACATCAAAATCGCATAGCTGTCGGGTATGCCCATGAGCACGCGCAGATCGTGCAGGGCTTCCTCATAAAGGGCCATGAACTCGGGGCTGCGATGACTAATCTCCATCACACTGCAACCCATGCCCCGCCAGTTCAGCATCTCTTCTGATGCCTGCTGAAGAACCTCAGCAGGCAAGGTGGCAGGGCCCGCTGCGAAATTAAAAATGCGGCGGTCAAAAGTCATAATGGAGTTAAGGGGCGCAGGATCAAATAACTACATTACGCATCGGGCGCAGATTCATCACCGGCGGCATCTACTGCTTCATCTCCCAACTCATCGGCATCATCATCCGAGTCGCTCTCTGCAATCCGCTGCAATCCAGATAAGCGGGTACCCTCGTCGACACTAATCAACGTAACGCCTTGGGTCGCCCGTCCCATCTCGCGAATCTCAGAAACCCGGGTGCGCACTAAGACTCCGCCCGTCGTAATCAACATAATTTGATCTTCCGGCGAGACTAAGGATGCAGCTACTACTTTTCCGTTACGCTCGCTGGTCTGAATTGCAATCATGCCTTTCGTGCCACGGCCATGGCGGGTGTATTCGGCGATGGGGGTACGCTTACCAAAACCATTTTCCGTGGCGGTTAATACGCTACTCGGAGCAGCCGCACCATCTTCTGCTACTACTGCGCCATCAGAAGCCTCTGCAGGAGCAACCAGCATCGCAATCACGTTTTGTGCAGCAGCTAAATTCATGCCGCGCACGCCGCGCGCAGTTCTGCCCATCGGACGCACATCGTTCTCATCAAAACGCACTGCCTTACCGGCATCGGAGAACAGCATCACATCATGCTTGCCATCGGTAATCGCAGCACCGACCAAGAAGTCGTTCTCATTTAAATCAACCGCAATGATGCCGGCTTTGCGTGGATTGGAAAAATCCGAGAGGCGGGTCTTTTTGACCGTACCAAGGCTGGTTGCCATAAAGACGTATTGATCGTCTTGGTAGCCTTTAATGGGCAGTATCACCGTGATTTTTTCACCATCGATGAGGGGGAACATATTCACGATCGGCTTGCCGCGCGATGTGCGACTACCTTGCGGCACTTCCCAGACTTTGAGCCAGTACATCCGGCCGCGATCAGAGAAACACAAAATCGTGTCATGGGTGTTTGCCACAAACAGGGTGTCGATCCAATCTTCATCCTTGGTTGCAGCCGCTTGCTTGCCACGACCGCCGCGTTTTTGTGCGCGGTATTCACTCAGAGGTTGGCTCTTCATGTAACCCGAATGCGATAAGGTCACCACCATGTCTTGCGGTGTGATGAGATCTTCGGTGAAGAGTTCGGTGGCATTCATTTCAATAAAGGAGCGGCGTCCACTATCACCACCGGCTTTACCGTAATCCGCTTGCACTTCTTTGAGCTCTGCCTCAATCACCTGCGTTACGCGTTCAGGCTTGGCTAACAAATCAAGCAAGTCTGAAATCTCATTCATCACTTCTTTGTATTCAGAAACAATTTTGTCTTGCTCAAGACCAGTTAAGCGCTGCAAACGCATTTGCAGAATTTCTTGTGCCTGACTATCCGATAAGCGATAGAGGCCGGAAGACTGCATCCCGTATTCGGGCAACAAACCCTCTGGGCGATAAGCATTGCGCCCGCCCGGTGTATCGGTCTCAGCGCGCGCCAACATCTCGCGCACCATGGAAGAATCCCATGATTTGCCCATTAACTCTTGCTTGGCCACCACTGGGTTTGCAGCTGCCTTGATGATGGCAATGAACTCGTCAATGTTGGCCAGCGCAACGGCTAGACCTTCTAGTACATGTCCACGATCACGGGCTTTTCGCAATTCAAAAATGGTTCGGCGGGTCACTACCTCACGGCGGTGCTGCAAGAAATACTCCAGCATCTGCTTGAGGTTCAAGAGGCGCGGCTGGTTATCTACCAGCGCCACCATATTCATACCAAAGTTGTCTTGTAGCTGCGTGCTCTTGTACAGATTGTTCAGTACCACGTCAGGGACTTCACCGCGCTTGAGCTCGATGACAACGCGCATTCCAGACTTATCGGACTCATCGCGCAAATCAGAAATACCTTCAATCTTTTTCTCATTCACCAGCTCGGCAATGCGCTCAAGCAAGTTTTTCTTATTGACCTGATAGGGCAACTCGTCAACGATGATCGACTGACGCGAGCCTTTATCCAAATCTTCAAAATGGGTCTTGGCTCGCATGACCACACGGCCACGGCCAGTGCGATAGCCTTCGCGCACCCCTTGCACGCCATAAATGATTCCGGCAGTGGGGAAATCCGGCGCCGGAATAATCTCGATCAGTTCATCAATCGTGCATTCAGGGTGGTGCAGAACGTGCAGGCAGGCCGTAACTACTTCATCTAGATTGTGTGGGGGAATATTAGTAGCCATACCCACCGCAATACCGGATGAGCCGTTAATCAGCAAATTAGGTACTTTGGCTGGCAGAATCAGGGGTTCTTTCTCACTGCCGTCGTAGTTCGGCCCAAAATCCACCGTTTCTTTGTCCAAATCTGCCAAAAGGTCGTGGGCAATCTTGCGCAAGCGAATCTCGGTGTATCGCATTGCAGCGGCGTTATCGCCGTCAACCGAGCCAAAGTTACCCTGACCGTCCACTAACATGTAGCGCAAAGAGAAGTCCTGAGCCATACGAACAATGGTGTCATAGACCGCTGAATCCCCATGGGGATGGTATTTACCGATCACATCGCCAACTATGCGGGCAGATTTCTTGTAAGGGCGGTTCCAATCGTTGTTTAATTCATACATTGCGAAAAGAACCCGCCTGTGGACCGGTTTTAAGCCATCACGCACGTCTGGTAGGGCTCTGCCGACGATAACGCTCATGGCATAGTCCAAATAGGACCGCCGCATTTCGTCTTCGAGGGATATTGGTAGTGTTTCTTTTGCGGCTTGTTCCATCTCGAAATAATATCATTTTGAAGGCGGAGAACCCCTGTGCTAATATTCTGTCAGTTTGTACGAATTAGGAAGTATCGCTTTGCGCTTTTTGCAGTTATGTGGGGCGACATACATACAAGTTTGAATTTAATTAAAAAAGTGAATTTGAGGACTAAAAATGAATAAAACCCTAAAACTGGTACTTGCTGGCGTTGTAACTGTTGCTGCCGGTGCTACTTCCGCTCAATCCGTTGACAACTGGGTCAACTCCACTGGCACGCCATGGAGAAACGGCGACGGCACATTGTGCTGGCGTGATGCCGCTTGGACCCCAGCTACCGCTGCCAAAGGTTGTGACGGCTTTTTAGAGCCAAAGAAAGCTGCTGCTCCTGCTAAGCCTGCCGCACCAAAAGTAACGCAGACCAAGATCACCCTGCAAGCCGATACTTTGTATGACTTTGACAAAGCCACCCTGAAGCCAGAAGGCAAAGCCACTTTAGACAAAGTAGCGGCTGATTTAGGCAAGATTCGTTTAGAAGTCGTTATCGCTGTTGGTAACACCGATAGCGTCGGTTCAGATGCATACAACATGGCCTTAGGTCAGCGTCGTGCGCAGTCTGTTAAAGCGTATTTGATCAGCAAGGGCGTTGACGGTAGCCGTATTTACACCGAAAGCAAAGGCAAGAGCAATCCAGTAGCAACCAATGCTACTGCCGAAGGCCGCGCCAAGAATCGCCGTACCGATATCGAAGTTGTTGGTACAGTTGCACTCAAGTAATTTCTAGTACTTCCCAAAAAGCCCGGTTCTGCCGGGCTTTTTTATTTCCGTTACAGTCTTGGTATGAATACATCGACCAACGTTGACCCCTCTGAAATCAATAAATTTAGCGCCCTAGCACACCGCTGGTGGGACCCCAATAGCGAATTCAAGCCCTTGCATGCGATTAATCCACTGCGCCTTGGGTGGATTCAGACCTTTGTTCCCCTCAAAGGCAAAAAGACCCTCGACATTGGTTGTGGTGGCGGTATCCTGGCGGAATCGATGTCAAACCTGGGCGCCGATACCCTCGGAATCGATTTATCCGATAAGGCCCTCAAAGTCGCGGAATTGCACGCCCTCGAGACGGGAGCGAGTGTGCGCTATCGCTCCATCTCTGCCGAGTCTTTGGCCTCAGAACAGGCAGCCCAATTTGATGTAGTGACCTGCATGGAAATGCTGGAGCACGTTCCTGATCCAGCCTCCGTGGTGCAGGCCTGCGCTGACCTGGCCAAACCAGGCGCTACGCTCTTTTTTAGTACGCTCAATCGCAATCTCAAATCCTACGTATTTGCCATTATTGGTGCCGAATACATCCTGCGTTTATTGCCCAAAGGGACACACCAATACGCTAAATTCATTAAGCCATCTGAACTAGCGTGCTACATCCGTCAAGCAAATTTAGAGGTGATTGGCATGAAGGGCTTAACCTACAACCCCATCACCCAAGTCTATCGCTTAAGCGATGACACCGACGTCAATTACATGATTGCTGTCCGCAAGCCTTTGGAATAAAGCCAATGCAATTACGCAGTCCCTACCACGGGGTATTTTTTGATCTCGACGGCACGCTGGCCGATACCGCGCCGGACTTGGTGGCAGCCGCAAACCAGCTGCTGACAAAACGCAATCTCAGTCCAAAGCCTTATGAAGAACTTCGGCCAAGAGCCTCAGCTGGAGCGCGCGGCTTGATTCAGGGGGCATTTGGCTACGGTACTGATCACCCTGAATTCATTCCCTTGCGCGATGAATTTTTTTCCTATTATGAAAATGCACTCTTAGTCCACAGCACTTTATTTGATGGTGTCGACTCCCTCCTCGATCAACTCGACTTAGCAAAACTGCCTTGGGGGATTGTGACCAATAAGAGTGAGCGCTTCACCCATCCCTTGACCGAACAAATGGGATTGCGGCAACGTGCTATCTCCACCGTCTCGGGCGATACAACACCGCACTCCAAGCCCCATCCCGAACCGATTTTGCATGCAGCTCGGCTTGCGAACATTCCTCCAGAGCTATCGCTCTATGTGGGGGATGACATTCGCGATGTGATTGCTGGTAAAGCAGCTGGCATGAAAACCGTTGCTGCAGCCTATGGCTATTGCGGCTGCGCAGAGCCGCCGCAAGAATGGGGTGCCGACTACCTCATCCACTCCCCTCTGGAGTTATTGGAAATCATCTTTCCACGATAGTTCTGCACTATCTGGTAATCGGTCGTAAAATAGAAGTTCTTTAATGCAATGCAATTGGGGTCGACATGGTTTCGACGTGGATTACAAAGCATCAAGGGCATACCGAGGACCCGTTATCTCGTAAATCAATGGGAATGTAATAACTGCTAACGACGAACGTTACGCACTAGCCGCTTAAATGCGGTTGCCCCTGAACTGATTCTCTCTTGGGTCAGGTAGCGAAAGCTACATCAGGGTCATTTACAAGAGATAAGGCTGTTTCGTGTCACGAGGAACAGCTCGAAAATTCAGTGAATCGCCAGCGTGGAACGTGTCAGTCCGTGACTAGCCGGCTAAATTAAATGACATGACTAAGTATGTAGAACTTGTTGTAGAGGATTTGCGGACGCGGGTTCGATTCCCGCCGACTCCACCACGAAGTAAGACGTAATAAACAAAACGCCACCCGATTTCGGTGGCGTTTTGCTTTTAGTACTGCAGCAGGAATTAACTGTTACGCAGAGCTGCAATACGCTCATCGAGCGGAGGATGGCTCATAAACAAACGCTTCAAGCCATCCGCCATGCCGCCCGAGATACCAAATGCCTCCAGCTGTTCTGGAAGGTGGGGTTGGTTAGCTGACTTTTGTAGGCGCTCTAAGGCAGCAATCATCTTGTGCTTGCCTTCCAAGTAGGCAGCACCTGCATCGGCACGGTACTCGCGTTGGCGACTAAACCACATCACAATCGCGCTGGCCAAAATACCCAGTACCAGTTGCGCAATGATGGTAGTAATCCAATACGCTGGGCCATGGCCTCGCTCCGTCTTAAATACGGCACGATCAATGATGTGGCCAATCACCCTGGATAAGAAAAATACAAAGGTATTGATCACGCCCTGTATTAATGCCAAGGTCACCATATCGCCATTGGCAACGTGACTGACCTCATGCGCCAATACCGCTTCCGCTTCATCGCGCGTCATGCCATTGAGCAAGCCGGTGCTTACCGCTACGAGGGCATCATTACGAAACATCCCAGTAGCAAATGCATTAATGTCTGGCGCATCGTAAATAGCGACCTCTGGCATTCCAATACCAGCCGCATTGGCTTGACGCTGGACCGTACTCAGTAGCCACCGCTCCTGGTCATTACGTGGCTCTTGAATAACATAGGCCCCTGTGCTGTGCTTTGCCATCGATTTGGACATGGCGAGGGAAATGAATGAACCTGTCATGCCCACCACTGCTGAAAGCATCAACAATGAACCAAGTTCCAGATGAATACCCTGTTCATCTAGCACTTGCCCTAAACCAAAGACACTAATGACGACCGAAATCACCAACATGATGGCGATGTTGGTCACTAGAAATAAAAAAATGCGTTTCATATTCATAACTCCTTAAGGGGGAGAACAAGCTAACTCGATACCTAATACGCTATCAGGAAAGCCCTCGTTTTGCTGGGACTATATTTATCGTCATTTTATAGGGTATTTGGCCCTAAACTTGCCCTCGGAAAAACCAATGGAGGTGAGCCATCCCGCTCAATTACATCCAGCTGAATCTGGTATAGAGCAGCCAAATCTGAAATTGCGCTCATCCCCGAGACGTGATCACCAACCAGACTGCCTTCTTTTACTAAGATCAGTCGTTCAAAGTGATACATTGCCTGATTGATGTCGTGCAAGATCGCCACAATGGCGTGATTACGCGTATCGGCATACTGCTTCATACTTTGCAAAAGCTCGATTTGCAGTCCGGGATCCAAGGAGGCTAAAGGCTCATCCACCAAGATCAAGCTATTGTGCTCATCCCATAATTGCGCAAATACTCTGGCAAGATGAATGCGTGCCTTTTCACCGCCGGAGAGAGTATCAAAACTCCGATGGAGTAGATGCTCGCAGGAACTCAGGCGCGCTGCCTGGCGAACAGTCTCATCGCGCTTTAAATCACCCACAATCGCAATTCTTCCCAGGCCAATCACCAGGTGAGCCACTAAGCCAAAGGCTACCTCACTCGACTGAGGCAGTACTGCTCGAACTCTACTCAGCGAGCACAAAGACCATGTTTGAATTGGAGCACCCTTACACTCATACAATCCTGCATGCGGCCGCAAATCACCGGATATCAATTTAAGTAATGTCGTTTTTCCGGCGCCACTGGGGCCCAGTATGGCAATGCGCTCACCTGGAGTAATGGCGAATGAAAATGGACCAAATGCATTTTCACCCAGTGTGACCTGCAAAGCCTGAAGACGGCATAGGGCATTCATTAGGCTAGTTGACGGTGCGACGAGCGCAATAGCAGGATGAAAAATGGCGCCCCTAAAAGAGCGGTAAAAATTCCCACGGGAACTTCTGCTGGGATTGCGATTGTGCGTGCACACGTATCTGCCAGCAATAACAAAATACCGCCGAGCAGCATTGATGCCGGGACTACTACTCTTTGGTCACCTCCGAGCCAAGCGCGGGCAAAGTTGGGGGCGATTAAACCAATAAAGCCAATCATTCCGCACCAAGCAACCGCAAAGCCGGAGAGTACAGCCACCCAAAAAATGATTTCCATGCGAATACGGCCAATTTCAATACCGACATGGGCTGCGACCGCTTCGCCAAGGGCAAATACATTCATTACGGGGATCAGTGCGCGCAAACGCCACCAAGCGAATGTAAAGAGTACGGCGGCCGCAATCACCAACATCCAACTAGAACCAGAAATTGATCCCATAGTCCAGAAAGTCAAATTGCGTAACTGCTCATCCGTTGCTAGATAAGTACATAAACCAATAACGGCCGCTGCAAGGGCATTTAAAGCAATGCCTGTGAGAAGTAGGCCCGCAATCGAGCCAGGCGTAATCCAGCGCGCAATGCGATCCAAAGCAAAACACACCAGAATCGCCCCTGAAAACGCCAATGCGGGTATCGTCCAAAATCGCCACTGCGGCAGAAGTGGGATATTTAGGTCATTCAAAATAACAATGCCCAAAGCCACTGCGCAAGCAGCTCCAGCGGATACACCCAGCAATCCAGGATCGGCAAGCGGATTATGAAATAGTCCCTGCGTCAGGGCGCCGGAAAGCCCCAAGGCAGCGCCAATCAAAAGAGCAAATACCACTCGGGGTAAGCGCAAGTGCCACAAAACATAGCTACTACCCGATTGGACATCCCCGCCTTGATTGATCAGTGAGGCCCAGTCATTCAGGCGAATGGGGACTGCGCCCCATTGCGCAGCAAAGAGTAGCAAGGCAATAATGCTCAAACCAGCAAATGTGCTCGTAAAAACCACATTGGCTCTTAGCGCAGCGGAAATAAAAACCATCGTATGAAGTCTGTAACTTAAGCCATGGCTTGCTGTAAAAGTAGATTTAGCTCAGCAACCGCTAATGGCATACGCGGCCCAAAGCCCAATAGGTACATGGCCTCAAGTGAGATAATTTTCTGTTCTTTTCCGGCGCGCGTTTGCTTGACCCCGGGAAAGCGCAGCACACCGCTGATGCCACCAACGGTTTTCATGCCTTGATCCGTCAGTAATATGACATCCGGATTGGCAGCAATGACTGCTTCTGGAGTGAGCGGCTTAAATCCACTGAATCCAGCAATCGCATTGCGTGCACCCGCATACTCAATCATGGCGTCTGCACTGGTTTTTGCACCACCCACCATCAGCTGACTGGGGTTTTGCGACAGAATAAATAAAGCACGTATGTTGTTGATTTTCGAATTCGCAACGCGCTTTTGGGTATTGTTCCACTCTAAAAGCAATCGGCTTGCAAGCGCTTTAGCAGCATCCGTTTTATGCACAAGCTCTCCGATGATGCGCACTCGATCAATGACATCCTTAAATTGATGGCCAGACGGCAAGATGGACAAGGGAATCCCAGCATCGACGATCTGCCGTAAGGCGATTGGCGGTCCTGCATCTTCGGTGGCAATCAATTGAGTGGGACGCAGAGCCAAGATGCCCTCAGCAGAAAGACTACGGGCATATCCAACGTTGGGCAAGCGGGTGGCTGCTGTAGGGTAAATCGAGGTCGTATCTACTCCTACTAATTCAGTATCCGCTTTCAGTAAATAAATGATTTCGGTTAATGCCCCGCCAATACTGATCAAGCGCATTACACCGGCAGATGTGGAAGTGGGCTGTTGCGCAAAGGCATCCAAACCAAGGGCCATCATTCCGGCTGCTGATGCCGATTTGACCACGATGTTGCGGCGATCCTGATTCATGTCAGGCCTCTACCACCGTTGAACGCGCAAGCAAGTCGTCCGCTAAAGCACGCCAGGTACCTAACTCAGGCTTACCCGGTTTTCGCTCTCCAAAGAACATGGCAATTGCTTCACCTTCAGCATTAAACAGCTCCACCGAAGTCACGATGCCGTCTATGGTTGGTTTACGGACAAGCCAAGCCTGGGCCACGGAATCCATTCGCAAATGGAGGTTAAAGCGAGGATCCATGACATTAATCCAGGATCCGATCAACATCACCTTTTGAATCGGTCCACTGTGAATCTGCAGCATGCCATGATTGCCTACAAACACCATCAGCGGAGTGCCGGTACTTGCCGCAGTCTCCAAAAGGTCTTTTACGCAAGTGACTGGAAGTACTTGTACAAAATCAGGCTCAGCAAGTCGTAATCCTTGTGTCCTTGTAACCTTAAAGCGCCTTAGTAAAATAAAAAAGTCGTGGGTATCCTTCATCGTGCGCCAAGCTTGACGCCAGGCTGTCAGATCAATATCTCGATCTGGCAATTCAGTAGCAGGCCTATCTAGTGTAGTGACTTGCATTCCGAGAGTCTGATCATCGCTTTGGAATTGATGCAGTAATTCATCGAATTTTGCAGCATTGCTTTGCGCCCTCAAATGAATTTTATGAATGGCAACGCCAGCCTTGTCAAAAAATTGCAAGCTTCGCTGCAGACCGTCTTTGCTCATTTCGCGAACCGCAAATCCATATTCCCAAGCGCGATAGAAAAGACGTAAGTCAATCTCGCCCACCATAAGCCCCACAGGCCCTTCTTGCGAGGCATTTTTATAAATGCCAACTTTTTCATGCACGCAGGATGTATTACGGGTCAGTGCCATAACCTCCCCCAGAGATTCAATGGAAGTCATAATTTCAGCCCACTTTGGATGCAGTCGGATGGCTTGCATCTCTCCCACGACTGAAGGGGTGGTATCCATGCCCAAGAAAGAAGCAAGCAACTCGCCCTCGGATATCCCCAGTTGCTTTGCAATGTCACGGTGGCGCATCTTTTCATTCGTACGGAGCATCCTGAATGATTGACGGATAAATTCGATGGATGGGTTCATGCTGTTTTCCTTAAAAGTCATAGCGCAGGGACACTTGCGCATTGCGTGGAGCCGAAGTGGCTGATTGCTGAGCAGCAGCTGCGTTATACATGGGTGAACTTACTGTCGTTACAGAGCCTTGAACGCCCGACCAGTTCCAGTAGGTGCTATTGAATACGTTGTTTAGATTGAAATTCAGCGTTACTTGCTTGGATGGCTTCCAATAGCCCGTCAGATTCAGGATCGATGATGCTGGTGTCAAAAACTGATTGGCGGTTCCGCCTGTATTGGAGTTAAAGTTGACATCGCTTGCTGCCTTACCTTGATTCCAGATGAGATTGGCAAACGCGCCCCATTCAACTGCGTCATAACGCAATCCCAGAATGGCGCGAAGGGGTTGAATCGTATTTAAAGGCGCAGAGATGCCATTTTGCATCTGTTGACCCTGGCTGTAAGCCATAGCTGCATTTGCTTGCCATCGTTTTGCAAAAGCCCAATCTGTCCTGACATCCCAGCCGCGGATAGAAACGCTAGTTAAATTTTGGTATTGAAAAATGGCGGGATTGACTGGACTGAGCAAAGAACCTTGGGTCGTAACCTGAGCAATAAAATTGTCATAGTTATTTGCATAGGCAGACACGTGGTATCGCAATCCACCCAGTCTGCCTCGCGAACCCAGCTCGATGCCATTGCCGGTTTGTGGTTTTAGATTAGGATTAGCAACCAGCCGGTAATTCTGGCCAGGGCCGCTATTGGTATGGCTTGATAAGGCCTGGTCTGGGGTGGGTGCGCCAAATGCTTGACCCCAATTTACAAATGGTCTGAAGGCGCTTGCGATATTCCACACTGCACCAATGGCAGGCGATATGGCAGAACTACTATTGCTTGCTACCGCTCCTGCTTCGGGCTTGATAGAGTAGCCGTCATAACGCACAGCAGGTATCAGCGTAAGGTCGCCCAGCTCCATTTCACTCTGCACAAATACGCCGCCCAAGTCATATTTCGATGGTGGAGCGGGCGTAATCGATACCCCATTCCCAGCCGCATTGATTTGGCTCGATATATTCGCGGAACTCCAGTCAAAGCCGTAAGTGATGCGTTGGTTCACCAGTCGAGTGGTATTGCTTTGGAAGTTCGAGTTAATTCCGGTTGTATTTTGTACGTATACGTTGTTTCTTGACCGCCATGGGTAAGGTCTTCCGCCACCGAATGCAGATCCTTGAAAGGAATTTTGCGTGACCGATGCCTCTTGGTAATATGCCATTACCTTGGAAGTTTGAATGTATTCATTCCCAGCATCGTTGTATTGGTACTCACCCGAAATCCGATTGCGTGTGGTGGTATCCGATGCCGTTGACTTAGCAACGGCCCTTGAGAGATCGGATAGATTATTGACGTTTTGAGTCACTTTCTGGGATTCATATGTTATTCCCAGCTTATTGACCGAATCAATCCTTAAAAATGCCTTTGAAAGCACATACCAATTGCGATAGTCTGCTGGATTTGGTGCGCTTCGGTTAATCCCTGTGGAGTAATTTGAACCCTGATTTTCATATTGATGACCGGATTGAAAATTACCAAGAATCATGCCCTGAACATCGTCGCTCTTACCTGCATACGCTACTGATGTATTCGAAGAGTTATCCACACTGGAGTAGCTGGTCCGAGCAAAGCCCCCGGTATTCTTTCCCTGCTTTATAAAGTCAGTGGGATTGAATGTTTGAAAATACACAATGCCAGCCAGCCCATCACTGCCGTATTGAGTGGATGATGGTCCGCGGCTTACTTCAATTTTTCGAAAGCCATCGACATCTAAAAAATTTCCCCGGCCTGAAGACAGACTACCGAATGAAAATTGATTGGGTACGCGGATGCCGTCGACTAGTAACAGGACGTTGTTGCCCTGTAGACCACGAATATTGATACTTTCCTGACCACCCCGTCCTTGGGCGCCGATGGCTAAACTAAAACGCCCCGTTTGCTGCGGCACCGTAATATCGGGCGAATCCCTAAAAACATCGCCCACATTTCGTGCGCCCAACTCCTGAATTTCCTCGGCCGTCGTAACCGTAACGATTCGCGGCACATTGTCGGTTTTCCGTTCGGATCGCGTGGCAGATACAGTGACCTCTTTGAGGTCTTTACTATCGAGTGCGCCACCTTGGTGTTGATTGACTAATTCTGCATGGTCGCGTGATGGAATTTGTGCCTTTGCGGCCACTGACAGAACCGTTATTAGCATTAGCAATGCCAATGCACCTCTCTTTAACCCACTTTTCATATATCCCCTAGTTAGTTGAAACACTAGCTAGCGGCGGCGGGCTGTGGCATTGATGCAGTGAATGATTTACTGCATCAGTAAAACTAAATGATAATCATTATTAATTAGATTGTCAATCAATACTGCATTTCTCTTTCATCAGGCAAGCGCTGCAATCAAGGCGGATGAAGATAGCAGGAAGCGAATCGGCAGGCGGTAGCACATCGGAATTGATTTGCCGCTTTCTTGTGCGGGCCGAAAACTCCAATGGCGAACCGTGTTGAGAGCGGACCGATCCAAAGCCGGATGGCCGGAGCTTTGAGCTAAATCCAGTCGCTCTACTTTGCCATGATCCGTAATACAGGCGTATAGCATTACAGCTCCCTGCTCTCCATTTTCTCTACTCGAAATCGGATAAGGCGGCTTTGGGTTGAGTGGCGCATATGCATCAGCGGAAGGTGGCGTAATTGGCGCCGACATTAACTTCGATGTATTGCCTTGATCTGCGATGGATATGCCATCACCAGGTACCGATGGATTATGAATGGCTCCCTGAGACTTTGTGAGGGGACGCTCAGCTACGGGCAGACTAACAATTTTATTTACAGAGGCGATCGATTTCGATTCGACTAATTGAATCGGTAGCACTGACCGAGTGCCGTAATCCAGTGGCTGCAATCCAAACCGGGAAATAGAAATAAATATGATCGCATGCAGCAAAGAGACAACTAGGCTTAGTTTCCAGGGGATGATTTGCATCGAAACACCCTTACTTGGTTAGTATCAGCTTGCCAAGCTGAGTAATCCTCAAGGTGTAACAAACGCCATAGTGGTTAATGATGACCGAATTGCTGGCCCCAAACAAATCCAAGCTGGAATAGATTTTGGCTGGACCATCTACTGAGATACCAATCCATTGGGCATTGACTTTCAGATTGTTTTTATTCATCTACAGAATCTGCTGTGTTTTTTTACTTATAACCCACACGATCCAGAATCTTCTGGGCTGCTATTTGATTTAAACCAATCGAGGCGACAGAAACCTTCTCTACCTGATAAGGCCCCAACTCCTTGAGCGAAGGATTATCTACGCGCACGGTAGCAACAGCCGGCCATTCATTATTTCCATCCGCAAAATACGTTTGCGCAGAATCGCTAGCCAAATACTCAAGAAATTGAACCGCTGCTAAAGGGTGAGGGGCATTTTTGGCTACACCACCACCCGCGATATTGATGTGCACTCCGCCCGCATTCTGATTGGGCCAAACAAAGCCAATCTTGGACATGACCGCAATATCTTCTGGCCTAGTAGAGCGCATTAAGCGAGCCAAGTAATAGGAATTGGTTAAAGCCACACCACACTCGCCAGACGCTACTGCACGAATCTGATCGGTATCGCCGCCCTTGGGGCTACGCGCCATATTAGCCACCATGCCACTTGCCCAAGCCTCGGTGGCCTTTTCGCCATTACGCTCAATCAAGGCGCCCAGCAAAGAGAGCATGTAGGGATGGGATCCGGAGCGTGTACATACCTTGCCCTTATTCATCGGCTCAGCTAATTTTTCATAGGTGTTGACATCACCAGGCTTAACGGTGTTTTTGTTGTAGACCACAATCCGCGCACGGGTTGAAAAACCAAACCACGTTGTGCCATCAGTATCTGCTTTAGCTCGCAGATTGACTGGAATACGTTCGTTCAGGTATTTGGATTGGATGGGCTTAAAAAAGCCATTGACCTGGGCTCGCCATAATCGTGCTGCGTCAACCAAGAGAATGACGTCAGCCGGGCTTTTACTGCCTTCACTATTTAAGCGCTCAATCAATGCATTGTCATCTGCCTCAATGCGATTAATCTTGATCCCAGTCGATTTGGTGAAATTCGCATACAAGGCCTCATCCGTTTGATAATGGCGTGCCGAATACAGATTAAGGACTTTCTCATTGTTGGATTGTGCGTATATAGGCACTTGAAATCCAAGCAGTAAAGCGAATGGCAAAGCGATCAGTCTATTTTTCATCATTATTCGTTCCAGCAGAGCAGGTTTTTGTATTAGTCTCCACTATATCATAATAAGAATGATTATCAATAAGATTTAAAAGGTACTGCTTTAATTCCAATAAAAAAGCCCCGATTGGGGCTTTTTAACGATAACTCCCTTTGGTGCTATTCCAAAATACTACGTAGCATCCAAGCGGTTTTTTCATGGATTTCAATACGCTGAGTTAAAAGATCTGCTGTAGGTTGATCATTGGCTTTATCTACTAGCGGAAATAAATTTCGCGCCGTTCGCGCAGTTGCTTCTTGTGCCATCACTAAGTGACGTACCATCGCCTCAGCCTTAGGCACGCCGCTTACTTCTTTAATAGAGGCGAGTTTATGAAACTCCGTATAGGTAGCGGGCGCAGGATGGCCCAGTGCCCGAATGCGTTCTGCAATTTGATCTAGCGCAGTCCACTGCTCGGTATATTGCGTCATAAAGAGTTGATGCAGGCTGGTAAATTGGGGTCCCGTCACATTCCAATGGAAATTATGGGTCATTAAATACAGGGTGTAACTATCTGCTAAGAAGGCAGACAGGCCATGCGCAATCTTTTTGCGGTCTGCTGTCGCAATACCAATATTGATTGCCGGCAAGGTGATACCGACCGGCTTAGTCTTCGCTTTCATATGCTGTCCTTATGTAGGTGGTGTTTGATAACTAAAAAACACGCCACTTACTACCCTACCACCATTCACTGATTTACAGCCATAATAAGCACCGAGTGTCCCCTAAGGGGTCGCCAATGCGCTTAATTCAAACGAAAGGCATCTATGCAAGTTTTTGTCATCAATCCGACTTTAAAAACCGTTGGGGCAATCGATATTCTCGGCTCACTTGATGATGTTCGGGCGCTGATTGGTTTTGATTCAATTGATTCGGATGAAATTGATAACAATGGCGACCGCCTCTTTTTTGATGAGGAGTGCTTTATTCGCCAGCAAGAAGGGGTAGGTCGCTTCAAGGTCGATAACTTAGCACCAGTGGCTGGCATCGGTGTTATCGCCAATAGCCGTGACGAAGCCAAGAGCATTCAAGCCCCCGAGGTGTCTTTACAGGACTTAACGAAGCGCATTAGCTTCATCTAAAAGCCCATGCCCAATCCCGCTGACTACCAGATCGAAATTGCCGATGGGATTGTTGTAATCAAAAATCAAAACACCACCATCGGCTATAGCCGATTTACTAGTGCAGGCGATGTGGAGTACATCTACGTCAACCCCATGTACCGCCGTCAAGGCTATGGCACCCTTTTGCTCGATGAAATTCGCCGCATTGCCGGGCAGATTGGTGCAATCCACACACCGGTATCACCGCTCGGAACCGAATTCTTCGGAGCATTGAACATTGCCCTGCCCGATCCAGCTATACCGCAGCTAGACGCCAAAGCGAGGTGACTTCGGCCTTTCGAGCGTGATGCAAGGGGTCGCTTGCATCGCTCACTTTAGGATGATTCGGTCTAGCGTCCCTTTTCTCGATCACCCTTAAGCCGGCCGCCGCAATCCAGGACAGTAATTCCTCACGTGAGCGTAATTGCAAATGCTCTGCTAAGTCCGACAGAATGAGCCAACCCTCACCGCCTGGCATAAGGTGTTCGCTAAGCTTTGATAAAAAACCCTTTAGCATCATGCTTTCAGGATCATATATCGCCCGCTCAATCGGAGAGCTGGGTCTGGCTGGCAGCCAAGGTGGGTTACACACGACTAAAGCAGCCTTACCTGGCGGAAATAAATCCGCATTGCGTATCTCCACCTGCTGTTCAAGATCCAATTGCTGCATGTTCGCCTGGGCACAGTCCAGCGCTCTTGGGTCTTGATCGGTAGCGATGATCCGCTGGATACCCCGCTGCGCCAATACTGCAGCCAATACTCCTGTTCCCGTGCCGATATCAAAGGCAAGTGAATCTACTTGTATTTCCGCAGGGAGTGGGGTCGTTGCGACGAGCTGAATGTATTCACCGCGTAGGGGTGAGAAGACGCCGTAATGGGGAAATAGGCGTTGTGCACCTTCCTTAAGCGATGGAATCACAACCCCTTTTTTGCGCCACTCATGGGCGCTAATGATGCCAAGTAATTCGCGCAATGAGAGCACGTAATCGTCCGTCACATTCCCAAATACTTCGAGACATGCCTTCGCTACTTCCGGCGCCCGTCGCAGCGGAATGGTGTGGTCAGCCGATACCGGAATCAAAATCGCATCCAGAATTCTGGCGCGCTGCGCCTGCGCTTGACGGTGTTGATTAAAAACGGCTTTCGGCTCCAGCGTAGTGACCGCCTCTGGATTCAGCTTGGCTTGGCTCGCTGCCTTTTTTCGATTGCGCTTAACTGGTCGCTCAGCCCGCCGTGCAAGCGCCTGTAGCAATTGTTTGGCATTTTGATAATCACCACTCCATAAAAAAGCGCTCCCTTCGGAAGCAAGGCGATATGCCGCGTCAGCCGTTAGTGTATCGTCTGCAATCACTACTTTTTTGGGTGGCGGCAATCCTTTTTCTGACTGCCATCGCACATCATGAACAGCATCGCCTTCTGTCCAGCGCATGCGATTGTCGCTGTCATTCATTACTGACCTGCAGTAAAGCAGCCTTGAACTGCTCTACCGGTAGCGCGCCCTGAATCAGGATACGGTCGTTCAATATTACGGCAGGCACCGAATGAATCCCGGCATCTAAATAATATTTCTGCTGTTCACGCACCGCATCTTTAAATGCATCGCTGGCAAGCACCTCTGCAGCGCGCAGGCGATCCAAGCCGGCCCTATCAACGGCATCCAGCACATTTGTGGGCTCATCCAAATTAACGGCAAGCGTGAAATACGTCACCAATAATTCTTTTTTGAGGCGGTGCTGCGCATCACTCCCAAATTCAAGCCCAGCCCAATGCAACAGTCGGTGGCAGTCAAAGGTGTTGTAGACCCACTTGCGCCCTTCTGGATGAAATGCAAAGCCGACCTCTGCTGCTCGCTTACGAATCTGCTCTTGGTTTTCACGAACTTGCTTTGGACCAACGCCGTACTTTTCAACCAAATGCTCAATGACGTCCTGGCCACCGATTGGCATTTGCGGATTTAATTCAAACGGCTGAAAGTGCAACTCCACTTGCACCTGATCACCGAGCTCCGATAAGGCTTGCTCTAGGGCACCCAAACCGACGGCACACCAAGGGCATGCAATATCGGATACAAAATCGATTTTGACAGTTTTCATCGTTTTTCTATATCGCCTGAATTAAGCAGGCAGATGGTCTTCTGGGCCAACCTTGAGTGCAATTAAAAAACGGGAGACCATGTTGTAGGCTGCAATCACCGTCACCAATTCCACAGTCTGCGTGTTGCCCAGTGCATCACGTAAACGCACCATAAGCTGATCATCCACCTGAATGTTTCGGGTCATCTGCAGCGTGAGCTCGGCAGCATCGTTTTCTAAGGCGCTAAAACAAGTGCGTGGAAATTGCGGCGTGCCCAGCAAACGCAAAGCCTCAACCTGCTCTTCAGTGCCGCCCGCTTTTCTGAACGGTGGCGCATGGTGAAAAAATTCATACTCAGCGCCATTTAAAACCGCAACCCCGCACATCGCTAACTCGCGCAATTTAGGATCAAGGGCTAAGTTATTCCGAATCTCACCCACAAAGTGATTCCAACCCTCTGCAATCGGAATGCTGTGCAAGAGCATGCGATCTAAATTAATAAAGCTTCCGCCGCGGCGCTTGCGGATCGCGGCAACCAAGTCCGCAGGTTCAGCTAAATCCATCGGAATATACGGAATTGGGCGATTTTGAGGGGTTTCAGACATGGTGAGAATTTCGTAAGGAAAGAGGATTAATTAAGGGTAAAGACTACCACCCAATGGCCGTGTGTTTGATAATAGAGGATGTTATGGAATACCTACCGCCAATGAAGCCGATTCTCAATATTGCCGCCTACCAATTTGTTCGCCTTGAGGAACTCGAGGGTCTGCGCCAGCAGATGCTCGATGCTCTGAATGCACGCCAACTGAAGGGCACTGTTCTACTGGCCGGAGAAGGCATTAACCTATTTTTAGCCGGTACTGAAGCCATGTTGCGGGACTTTCTAGTCTGGCTACGCAGCGATCAGCGCTTTGCGCCCATTGAAGTCAAAGAAAGCTGGTCAGACAATCAGCCCTTTAAGAAAGCGCTGGTCAAAATCAAGAATGAAATCATTCGCATGAATCACCCTGCTATTCAGCCAGAAACGGGCAGAGCCCACTTCATAGCGCCAAGCAAACTGGCAGAGTGGCTCGAACGCGGTACCGACGAATTAGGGCGAGAGGTTGTGATGATTGATACGCGCAATCAATTTGAGGTCGAATACGGCACCTTTGAAAATGCGGTGCATTTCAACATTCAAAAGTTCAGTGAATTTCCAGAGGCCATTAAAGCGCATCAAGCCGAGTTAGCGGATAAAACTCTAATTAGTTTTTGTACGGGCGGGATCCGCTGTGAAAAATCAGGGCTATACATGCGCGAGATCGGTATAGAACACAGCTACCAACTGGAGGGCGGCATCCTCAAGTACTTTGAGGATGTAGGCTCAGCGCATTACCAAGGCAGTTGCTTTGTCTTCGATGAACGTGAAGCACTGGAACCCACCCTAGAATCGATTGGCATCGAGCAATCGATTCGCAAGAAGCAGGCTTAATTTAGGTCGACTTACCGACCAGCTCGAAGTGCTCTACAAAAGGCGGTTTTGTAAAGTAAGGCCCCACAATCGCACGCCAATCGGTAAAGAGTGCGGACTCCCTGAAATCTACCATATGGTTTTCAAGCGTATCCCAGTAAATCATGAGTAGGTAACGTTCGGGCGACTCCACGCAGTGATTTACCTTATACCCACGAAAGCCTTTTGATTTTGAAATTACCGTCTCTAAGCCGCGAATAATGGCTTCATTAAATTCTGCTTGCTTGCTGGGATCAATTTGAATATCGCAGTGCTCCAAAATCATGGCGCGTTTCCTCTTAAAAAATATGTAATCACGCTATAGTAACCCCCAATAAACCCTCTTTATAAAAATGCGTATTTAATGCAAGCCAAGCAAGACCCTTCGAATGCCATAACGCTCTCAGCATGGGAACTGTTTATTGGATTCACCAAAATTGGCCTATCGGGTTTTGGCGGTGTATTGCCTTGGGCGCGGCGCACGATTGTGGAACAAAAGCAGTGGATTACTGCCGCAGAATTCAACGCTATTTTAGGGATCTGCCAGCTTGTTCCTGGACCCAATATTGTCAATCTTGCTGTGTGCGTTGGCTCCCGTTTTGGCGGAGCAAAAGGCGCACTCGCAGCGGTCTTGGGTCTAATGCTGGCGCCGATTGGGGTGGTTTTGATATTAGCCATGCTATATGACCACTTTAGCTACCTTGAGCCTGTCCAGGGCATGCTCCGCGGCATATCCGCCGTCGGCGTTGGCTTAATTGCAGCAACGGGTTTTAAGATGTTGCGTGAGGAATTACGCTACCCACCGATGTTGCTGGTTGTTGTAGTAACCCTATTTATTGCTACTTGGCTTCGCCTGCCACTCGGGTGGGTCGTCTTCATTGCTTCGCCACTCGCCCTGTTCATTGCGTGGCATAAAGCAAAGGGGGTCACATGATCTTGCTGAGTTTGTTTCTCACCTTATCTGCCTTCTCATTGATTGCCTTTGGCGGAGTCAATGCCTTATTGCCAACGCTCTTTGCAATTGCGGTCGAACAAAAACAGTGGATTGACGCTGAAACGTTTGCCCATTATTTTGCGATTGCCCAAGCAGCGCCAGGACCCAATTTAATGACCGTAACGCTAATTGGATGGCATGTGAGTGGCGCAGTAGGTGCGCTGATCGCAACGCTGGCCATTTGCTGGCCATCATCTATCATGATATTTTGGCTGCAGCGTTTGATTAGTACCATGCGGCATGAGCGAGCCAAACAAACCATTCAATTTGCGGCAGCAGCGCTTGCAGTTGGACTCATTCTTGCTTCGGCCTGGCAGATTGCCCTGCAGATTAATACCAGTTGGATTGCTTATGCTTTAACACTCGGTACAGCAGTCATTGCTACCGCAACCCGCTGGCATCCGATGTACCTCATTCTGATTGGCGCTGTTTTGGGATTGCTGGGCCTGATCTAAGCTTACTTCAGTGCTTGGTAGGTCATGATGCCCAGGAAAGTCAGTACAAGGGAGCCAATCACGTGCAGCAACGCAGTTCCCACTGCCCAAGTGTATTCACCGGTTTGCATCATCTCCACCACCTCAGCAGAAAAACTCGAGAATGTGGTCAGTCCACCTAGAAATCCGGTAATGATAAATAAACGCCACTCGGGCCCGATGGCAGCATTGTTACCAAAAAAGGCAACGGCAATGCCAACACAATAACCGCCAAACAAATTAGCCAACAAGGTACCCATGGGAAAGCCCGAAACCATCCCAGTGCCCAAGACGTTAAAACCAGCGCGCAACAGCGCACCGAAGCCAGCTCCACAAAAAATCGCTACAAGTGATGTCCCCATGGCTTGATTGTAGTTAATGAATAAGGAAGGACAACATACTAATCGAGCCCATTTCAATGCCATTGGTAATGATTTCAAGCTGCTCGTCTTCCCTCTGAAGCGCTAAAGGGTACAAGGCAGGCCAATAGTGCTCTGGGGTCGGAATCGATAATCGCGCCGCATGACCTGCCCTTTGCCACTCCAACACAGGAGGGTGCTGCTTAGCTAAGATTTGGCTCGTAAAAAACTGATTGAACTCAATAGCCCATGGGAGTGGAACCGCATCCGCATCCCATTCGATTAAGCGCAAATTATGGACAATGTTTCCGCTGCCCAGAATAAGGATGTTTTCATCGCGCAAGGGGGCTAATTGTTTGGCTAACGTGTAGTGCTCCTCTGCACTAAGCGATCCATCGAGACTGAGCTGCACGACTGGGACATCGGCGCGCGGATACAGGTAGTGCAAGACCGACCATGCACCGTGATCTATGCCCCACTCATGCTCCTCCAAAACCACCGTCTGACTCATCAAGTCGCGGACGCGATAGGCTAAAGCTGGGCTGCCCGATGCCGGATATTGAATATCCAATAACGCTTCAGGGAAGCCACTAAAGTCATGAATGGTTTTAGGCTTTGGCATGGCCGTAAGCCAAATGCCTCGGGTCAGCCAGTGGGCTGATATAACTAAGATGGCATCGGGTTTTTGCAGGCGCTTACCAAGGGATGCCCATGCCGCAGTGTGGCGATTTGGCTCTAGGGCATACATCGGGCTACCATGCCCAATGAAAACGGTGGGCTGGCGGTACTGGCTCATTTCAAGCGCGGGGTGCGCATGAATTCAAATTGGGTGGAATGAATGCCAAACGGCAGGCTGCAACTTAACCAAATACATAACCAATGTGCGCAGCAACCAGTGCAAACAGAATTGCCAAGCTGGTTGCAACGGCCAACATGACGATTAGGGTAATGATCTTTTTATTGATCTCGTCTTTACTTTCCTTGTGCCACTCATTCATGACTCATCCTTATGAAATACCTATTGAACGCATTGATTGGTTTGCAGTAATTATCCACCATCTGACTTTGGGTCAGAGGGAGTTTTGGCCTACTTAACGTCCGCGGCCAGCTTTGCGCATCATGCCTTTGCCACCACCAAAACCACTGGGCGGCTTTCCGCCCGCGCCTTGAGGGCCTTTTCCTGCTGGTGGCCGTGCTGGCGGTTTAGCGATCACTGGACGGGCTGGGGTCTTCGCAGCGGGTTTTTTTTCTTCAGTCACGATGGGCTCCTATCGATATCATATTGTCATGATAAGTGCCTTTTCAATAGAAGCAATAGCTGTCAACGCAATTCCGTTGATTTTGGCCATCACCATTCATGAGGCTGCGCACGGTTACATTGCCAAACGGCTGGGGGACAATACCGCTTACCTGCTCGGAAGGGTGACCTTAAACCCCTTGAAACACATTGATTTGGTGGGTACCCTAGTCATTCCATTGGCCTTAATTCTGCTGAATTCGGGCTTTTTAATCGGCTACGCCAAGCCCGTTCCCGTGCGCTTTGATCGACTCAAAAACCCTAAAATCGACATGATTTGGGTTGCCCTCGCCGGCCCAGGCTCCAACTTTATTCAAGCGATTATCTGGGCCACACTCTGGTTTATGCCGCAACTGCTGGGCATCGATGAGCCCTATTTGGGGGCGGTTGCCAAAGCGGGGGTGATGTGGAACATCAGCCTCCTCGTCTTTAATCTATTGCCGATTCCGCCGATGGATGGTGGGCGAGTGCTAACCGGCCTATTGCCTTACCGCCAAGCAGTGACTTTTAGCCGAATTGAACCTTGGGGCTTTTTTATTGTCTTGGGCCTAGCCCTCAGCGGATTAATTGGTGTTTGGTGGATGCAGCCCTTAAGCGGCTTCTTTTTGTCGATCATCCGTTATTTGATGTGGCCCCTGCAGCACTTGTTATAAAAAAGCGGTTTCATTCACTTAAAAAGCAAGTAAGTCGGTTATGCTGTTTCAGTACATCCCTTTTCTATTTATTAGGAGTTCCCATGTCCCTTAAGCCGCTTCCTACTACCGCTAGCCTAAGCATATTGGCCGCATCCCTTGCTTTGATTACTGCAAGCCCCGCTTTCGCACAGTTTCAAAAAGCAGAAGATGCGATTAAATACCGTCAAAGCACATTCAGTGTGATGGCAACCCATTTCAGTCGAATTGGCGCAGTTGTTAAGGGCGAAGTGCCTTACAACAAAGAGGATGTTGCTAAAAATGCAGCCATCATTGCCACACTATCGAGCCTGCCATGGCAAGCCTTTGGACCCGGCACCGAGGGTGGTAAGGCCCAACCAGCAATTTGGACTGAGGCTGCTAAATTTAAAGCAGGATCAGAGAAAATGCAGACTGCGGTTGCCGAACTCAATCAGGCAGCACAGTCAGGCAATCTGGAGAGCATCAAAAAAGCATTTAGTACTACTGGGCAAACCTGCAAAGCCTGTCACGATGACTTTAGAAAGAAATAATTCCTAAAAAGTAAAGTAGCAATACGGCAATTGCACACAGCGATACAAATGCAGTGAGTCGCTGGGGTGCGCCATCTTTAGAGGCAAGGAGTGCTGAAGCAGGTATGCCCTTACCATCGCGCTCCACATCAAGCTCTTTATCACCCTGAATCATCGGTAATATTAAAGACTCACGCTTTACCCATTGGTGATACCCAATCGCAAGCAGGTGCAGACCAATTAATCCAAAGAGGATGTTGGAATTGAAGGCATGAATGCTGCTGATTAAACTCACAGTAGCATTCGATACATACTTGGCAAGCGGCCCTTGAAAGGCAATGTCATCATCCGTAAATAGGCCGGTGCTGGCTTGTATACCCACCACCAGCAATAAAGCGATCACCGATAAACTGCCCAAGGGGTTGTGGCCCAGACCGCTACCTACCTTACCACCCAGAAAGGCGATCAAACGCTGTGGGCTGGGAACAAAGGTAGTAAAACGCGAGTGCACCGCGCCAATAAACCCCCACAGCACCCGAAATAAAACCAAACTCAATGCGGCGTAGCCACAGTAAGCGTGCCACTGCATCCAGTAGCCGCCAATATTGACGCAGATTACCGCGCCCGTTATGCACGCCACTAAAAGCCAGTGAAACAATCGCGTCGGTAAATCCCAAATGCGGAGGGTTTTTTTCATCAAGTCAGTATAGGCGGATCTCCGCCCTTAACCCACTATTACCACTATAAATAGGTCGGCGCCTATTCGATCTTGGGCAGCTCTTTTTGAATGATCTTTAAGCCTTCGCGCAGAATCGAATCGTAGCGATTGCGCTCAGCACGAATGGTTTCTGGATTCCATTCAAAAAAGCCTTCGCCAGTCTTCATGCCTAGCTTGCCGCTTTTCACCCGATCACCCAAACTTTTGGCAATGTTGGGTGAGTTATTTAGCGAGGGATAAATACTCGCCCCTGCCGCAGCGTGGACCTCAAGCCCAGCATGATCGCGCTGCATCACCGGACCAGCGGCAAGGTAACGAAAACCAAACCCAAAGCGCACAGCCTTGTCGACGTCTTCTGGCGTAGCGATGCCTTCATCGATCAGATAAAACGCTTCGCGCGAGAGTGCGTGCTGCAAGCGGTTTGCTAAAAATCCATGCAAATCTTTTTTTACCATCACCGGCACCATGCCGCAGGCAGTCATGAGGCGCGATAAACTTTCCGCCACCATCTTGGCGGTTTTCTCACCACAGATCACTTCAACGCAGGGCACGATGTGCGCCGGCATAAAAAAATGCAAGCCAATCATCCGCGCTGCGGTTTTGAGACCTGCGGCGATTTCACTAATCGGAAAGCTGGAACTATTGCTAGCCAATACCGTTTCAGGTTTGCACCGCTTCTCCAGCTCAGCAAAAAGCGATTGCTTTAAGTCGAGTCGCTCGGGGATGCACTCAATCACCAAATCCACATCGGCCCAATCGACCTCATCTAGAGATCCTGCAACGGTCAGCAAATGAATGCGGTTTTCATGACCCAATTCGGTCATGGCATTCGCAAAGTAATTGGGCAGGTGCGCACGACGCTCAGTGGTTAATTCAACCACTTGAGTGGCGCAGCCGCCACGCGCACACACGGCCGCAACATCCGCACCCATGGTGCCGCCACCGATAATGACAACCTTGGTTTCAGCTGGAGTAAACAGCATCTTATTTTCCTTTCAGCACGGGTGCAGTACGCGTTGCTGCTGGCACCATAAAATCAAAATCACACCCAATATCAGCTTGGGTAACGGTGGTTTGGTAAAGGCGCCGATACCCTGTGGCGGGGATATTTAAGCGCACGGCGGGCGGCGCTAATTCAGCCAGGCGGCGGGCAATTTCTGCATCGTCTACTAATAGCTCAATGCGGCGTGCATCCACATCCAATTCAATCACATCGCCGTTACGCACAATCGCTAGCGGGCCATTTTCGGCCGACTCGGGAGTGATGTGCAGCACGATCGTGCCAAAAGCAGTCCCACTCATACGCGCATCGGAGATCCGCACCATGTCTTTGACTCCCGCCTGCGCAAGCTTTTTAGGGATGGGTAGATAGCCTGCCTCTGGCATACCGGGGGCGCCCTTTGGTCCTGCATTTTGTAAAACCAAGACATCATCTGCAGTGACGTCCAAATCGTCTTGATCAATGCGTAGCGCCAAGTCTTCTAGTGAACTAAACACTACTGCGCGTCCACGGTGCTTGAGTAAGGCCGGCGATGCGGCAGAGTGTTTAATGACGGCACCACGCGGCGCTAAATTGCCTTTTAATACAGCTAAACCGCCAACCGGGAAAATCGGCTCTTGCGCAATCCGGATGACTTTGCGGTTACGTGTCACGGGGGCAGCATCAATCTCTTCGCCTAAGGTTCTACCACTGACGGTCATGCAATCTAAATACAGAAGAGGCTTTAGCTCACGCAACACCGCCATCAGTCCACCATCTTCATTGAGGTGTTCCATGTAATGCATGCCGCTGGGCTTTAAATCGACCAGCACTGGAACAGTACGGCCCAAACGATCAAATGCCTCAAGGTCAATTTTGACGCCCAAGCGGGCAGCAATGGCCGTGAAATGAATTAAGGCATTGGTTGATCCACCAATCGCATGCAGCACCGTCAAGGCATTCGTCAGCGACTCCAAAGTCAAGATGCGTGCCGGTGTTAACGCTTGCTCATATGGCATCTGCGCCAACTCCACCGCCCTACGTCCCGTTAGCTCAGCCAAGCGAAAGCGTTCGGCCATCACCGCCGGCACTGCGGCGGTTCCAGGCAGGCTCATGCCGGCTGCCTCGACCATACAGGCGATGGTGCTAGCCGTGCCCATCACCATGCAGGTGCCGGTAGTGGGGGCGAGTTTTTCATTCACAGCATCAATTTCGGTTTGATCAATTTCATTGGCGCGGAACTTAGCCCAATAGCGGCGGCAATCAGTGCACGCACCTAAGCGATCACCCTGATAGGTGGTGGTCAACATCGGTCCGGTTGGAATCGAGATGACGGGCACATCCACACTGGCCGCGCCCATTAGTTGCGCCGGTATGGTTTTATCGCAACCGCCAATCAATATGACCGCATCGACGGGCTGGGCGCGCATCATCTCTTCGGTATCGAGCGCCATCAAATTACGCAAATACATGCTGGTTGGAAATGCAAAGGATTCATGCACCGATATGGTCGGAAAAACCATCGGCATGCCGCCGGCTTGCATCACACCGCGTTTAGCCGCCTCGATCATTTGCGGGACATTGCCATGACAAGGATTGAAATCACTAAACGTATTTGTGATTCCAATAATGGGTCGGTCGAGTGCGCTATCGCTAAAGCCCATGGCTTTAATAAAAGCCTTTCGCAAAAATAGGGAAAAGCCAGCATCGCCGTAACGGGTTAGGCTCTTACGCATACCGCTTAGCTTGTCATTTTGATTGGCTGAATTGCTCAAGGGGGGTTCCTGTTGATATCGGTCTGAGAAAGTGGTGAATTTGTTAAATCCACTTACAATGGTGCATTATTTCAATAAAAACAGTAGTGAGACATGATTCCCGTCAATTCGGTGTTGCAGGTCGGTTCGTTTCCAGAAATTATGCAAGCGGAAATCAACCAACGTCTGAAAACAGTGCAGTTAGTCGATCCCCATGAGCCAGTTCCTGCTGGCCCCTATGAGGCCATCCTAACGCGCTCCAACACCCTCATTCCCGAAAGCCTTCTTCAGCAAATTCCAAGCTTGAAGGTAATCGCCTGCTGCGGAGTTGGTTACGACAATCTCCCCTTAGATTACCTGAAGACCCATGGCATTCAGGCAAGCACTACGCCTGGCGTTCTGAATGATGCCGTTTGCGAACTAGGCATTGGCCTCCTCTTTGCTTTGCTGCGTCGTCTACCTGACGCCGACCGATTCGTTCGCTCTGGTGCATGGCAAGAGCAAGCCTTCCCGATTACAACGACCCTAGCTGGCAAAACCATTGGCATCGTAGGTTTAGGGCGAATTGGCCAAGACCTAGCCAAACGCCTCGAGCCGTTTGGCGTCACCATTGCCTATACAGGGCCTAGCGCTAAAAAATGTGCTTACACCTTCTATAGCAGCGCAGTTGCTCTGGCCGAGGCAGCCGATGTGCTGATATTGACTTGCCCAGGAGGCCCTGAAACGGAGCGCATGATCGATGCGGCGGTCTTAAATGCCCTTGGACCGAATGGGTATTTAATCAATATTGCGCGCGGTAGCGTCGTGGATGAATCGGCACTGATTTCTGCATTGCAGCAAAATCGCATCGCCGGAGCGGCACTCGACGTGTTTGAAAACGAGCCCCAGTTGAGTTCCGCCTTCATCCCGCTCCATAATGTGGTGCTGAGCCCCCACATCGGCAGTGCTACGCGTGAAACGCGCCAAGCCATGACCCGGTTGGCAATAGATAACTTAGAAGCATTTTTTAACCACCGTCTTTTATTAACACCGATCCATTAGAAACCGGAGATCCCATGTTGACCCCCAAGCCTTCCTCACTGTCCGCAGTTCTCTCACCTGTGATCACGCCATTTAATGCGGATGGCAGCCCTAATATTCAAAAGCTATTGAAGCAATGCAAATGGCTTGAGGCGAATGGCGTTGGCCATGCTGTCTTTGGCACCAACTCTGAAGCCAATTCAATTTCTACCTTACAAAAGCTGCACGCACTCGATGAGCTGATTCGAGGCGGACTGGATCCCGCGCACATGATGCCCGGTACCGGCGCTTGCTCGATTGATGCGGCAGTGCAAATGACTAAGGCAGCCGTAGACGCCAAATGCGGCGGGGTCTTGATGCTGCCGCCCTTCTATTACAAAGACATTTGTGATGATGGATTATTTGCCTATTTTGCAGAGGTGATTGAAAAGGTGGGTGATCCAAAATTACAAATTTACATCTACAACATTCCACCCGTCACCAAGATTTCATTAAGTCTGGCACTGCTAGAGCGCCTCGTGAAGACCTATCCTAATACCGTTATTGGCATGAAAGATAGCTCGGGCGATTGGGCTTATACCGAGTCGGTAATTAAGGTGTTGGCTCCAGAAGGTTTCCGAGTCTATGCTGGCAGTGAAGTATTTTTAATGCGCACGATGCGTGCTGGCGGCGTCGGCTGCATCTCGGCAACAGCGAACGTAAACCCTAAGGCGATTGCCACTTTGACTGCAAACTGGCAAGCCGCTGGCGCAGACCAGCATCAAATCGAGTTAGATCAAGTTCGCGCCATCTTCCAAAAGTATCAAATGATCGCTGCCCTTAAAACGGCAGTAGCGCACTACAGCAAAGATGCCGACTGGCTGCGGATACGCCCACCTTTGGTGCCTTTAAGTGCCGATCAGCAAAAGAAATTAATCCACGAATTGGAGCAAATTCACTTCTCTATGCCAGGCCTTTAAGTTACGGATGGGATTTTTGCCAAATATAATGTTTACTTGCTACACCCTTTAACAAAACGTACTAGGAGATAACAAAAATGAAACTCTTTAAAATCCTTGCACTGACGCTCAGCCTAGGCTGCATGAGCGTTCAAGCGCAAAATCTATCCATTGCTACCGGCGGTACCGGCGGCGTTTATTACCCTATGGGCGGTGGTTTGGCAGCGGTTTTGTCAAAGCATGTCTCTGGTATGTCAGCAACTGCTGAAGTTACTGGCGGTTCTGTCGATAATTTGAAATTAATTGGTACTGGTAAACCCTATGTTGGTTTCTCGATGGCCGATGCTGCAAAAGACGCCATCTCTGGTGAAGACAAATTTAAGGGCAAGCCAATTGATCTGCGCACCTTATTAATTCTGTATCCAAATTTGATGCACGTTGCAACAGTGGAATCCAGTGGCATTAAAACCATGCAAGACCTTAAGGGCAAGCGCGTTAGCACTGGCTCCCCAGGCAGCGCGACCGAAGTGATGGCCTTCCGTCTCCTAGAAGCAGCTGGCATTGATCCCAATAAAGACGTGAAGCGCGAGCGTTTGAGCGTAGCTGAGTCTGTGAATGCCGTAAAAGATCGCAAGATCGATGCATTCTTTTGGGTTGGTGGTTTGCCAACGGCAGCGGTTACCGATTTAGCCAATAGCCCTGGCATGAAAATTGTCATGGTGGATACGTCTGCTGAAGTTCCTGCCATGAATAAAAAGTATGGCAACCTGTACTTCCCATCGACCATCACAAAGCAAACCTATAGTGGCATGGCAAAAGACAACAGCGTTGCTGCCGTTGCCAATATTTTGGTTGTCAGCTCAGCCATGTCGGATGCCGAAGCCTACAAAATCGTCAAGGCTATTTTTGATAACCAGTTGGAACTCGTTCGTTCGCATGCAGAGTACCGCAATGTGAAGCTCGAGAATCAAAAGGTAGGCTCAACACCGGTTGCATATCATCCAGGTGCCTTGAAGTACTTTAAAGAAAAAGGCATCAAGGTCAATTAATTGCCCAAAAGGCAATGGCATTTGAATGCAAGACAGAAAACTAGGCAGGGACATGACGCAAGCTTCAATTGATACAGCAACACAAGAAAAGTTAGACGCTTTCATTAAGCAAGAAGAAGGTGACTCCAATAACTACAAAGGCCTGTTAGCCAAATTTATAGTCTTGGTTGCGGTTGGCATGTCCTTGTTTCACTTGTATGCCGCCTATTACATCGTGCCAACCCACCAGTTACGGGTTGTGCACGTTGCATTAGTGCTGTTTTTGGTTTTCCTGAGCTTTCCGATTTCGAATCGATTTAAAAATCGACTGATGTGGTGGGACATTATTTTTAGTCTCTTGGCGGTCTACATTTCGTATTACATTCTGAGTGGCGGCGATGACTTTACCGATCGCAACACCGCCCCCGACCCCAAAGATGTTTACCTTGGTGTTGCCTTAATTCTCCTTATCTTGGAGAGTGTCCGCCGCACCAACGGCATGATCCTCGTCACGGTGACGGTGTGCTTCTTGCTGTATGCCCTATTTGGCAATTATTTACCAGCGCCATGGACCCATAAGGGATACGACCTAGATCGCTTGGTTGGTTTCATGTACATGACTTTAGAGGGTATTTATGGGACCGCAGTAGATGTGTCGGCAACCCTCATTATTCTCTTCACTATTTTCGGTGCATTTTTGCAGTTCACTGGTGCCGGAAAGTTTTTTATTGATTTCTCATTTGCGGCAATGGGCGGCAAATCATCGGGCGTTGGCCGGACGATCGTACTGTCATCCTTCCTGCTGGGCGGCCCCTCGGGTTCTGGTGTGGCCACCACCGTAACGGTTGGCTCTGTAGCAGCGCCCATGCTAGATAAGGTGGGTTACGAAAAAAATGCTGCAGGCGGCTTACTGGCGGCGGGCGGATTGGGTGCAATTATTTCCCCTCCAGTACTCGGCGCTGCAGCCTTCCTGATTGCCGACTTTTTAAAGATTTCCTACCTTGATGTATTGCTGATGGCGTGCATCCCGACGATTTTGTTTTACCTTGGCCTATTTGTCATGGTTGAGATTGATGTCCGTAAATACAAAATGAAGAGCATCCATTTCGAAACCGCGGAGAGTGCTTGGCAGCTAACTAAGAAGTATTGGTTTCATTTCTTCTCCTTGATTTCCATTGTGGCGTTCATGTTGATGGGCTTTTCTCCCGTCATGTCGGTATTTGCCGCGACCGTCGTGTCTGCCCTGACAAGCATGCTGCGCGAAGATACCGCCATCATTCCGTATGCTTGGTTCAAAGGAAAGATGCCAATCCTGTCAGGCCTGTATAACTCCAACTTAACTAAATCCTTGGCTGCCGGCTCTACTGGCGTTATTGCAATTGCAGTTACCTGCGCAGGTGCCGGCCTCATCGTGGGCACCGTAACCCTTACAGGCCTTGGCCTGAAATTCAGTTCGATTGTGATTCAGTACGCCGATGGCTCTTTGCTGCTCACCGCCATCTTTACTGCGCTGGTTGTCTGGGTTGTTGGTCTCGCCGTACCCGTAACCGCCTCCTATATTATTTGCGCCGTTATCGCAGCGCCAGCCCTCATCAATTTGGGCGTACCTGCTTTTGCTGCACATATGTTTATCTTCTATTACGCAGTACTTTCTGAGGTGTCGCCTCCGACTGCCCTCTCGCCGTTTGCGGCGGCGGCGATTTGTAAGGGCGATCCTTACAAGACAACCTTACAGGCTTGGAAATACGTAGCGCCAGCCATTTTGGTCCCATTCATGTTTGTGCTCGATAAATCCGGTGTCAGCCTTTTATTAATGGGATCGACGACTGCCTTAGCGCAAGCAAATTGGGGTGAAATATCCTGGATCACCTTCACCGCCATTGCCGGAATCATTTGCCTTGCTGGCGGTTTGCAGGGCTGGTTTATTGAAAAAACCAATCCCATCGAACGAATCGTCATGATTGCTTCCGGCGTTGCGCTTGCTTACCCTTCCAATGAAGCTGACATTGGTGGCTTCATTGGCTTTGGCTTGGTTCTGCTCTCCCAAATCATTCGCAATCGGCGTCATCGGCCGCCAGCAATTGCTTAGGGGTACTTCCTTTTAATCTTTTGTGTTCCGATCAAAATAATGCCCGCACAATGCGGGCATTATTCTTTAGGGCTTGATACAAGTACTGCTTGCTAGGTGGCTCACTTCGTGATCTTGGTCCAAGCCGACTTGCCAGCATATTTCTTGATGGCTGACTCATCGAATTCAAAACCCAATCCGGGGGTTTTATGCAAAATCAAATCGCCATTTTTGAAGGTCAACTGCTTATTGATTAAGTTACGGAAATTGAGAACCTGATCATCCAAGAAAAACTCCACAAAACGGGCATTGGGCGTTGCTGCAACCAGTGGTGCATGCAAGTCATGCATCCAGTGCGGGCACACTGTCACGCCCTTGCAGTCCGCATACGCCGATATACGACGCCACTCAGTAATACCGCCACACACTGCAGCATCCGATTGCAGTATCGACGCGCCGCCAGCTTCAATCAGTTCCCGGAAACGCCACCGGCCCGCCTCCATCTCGCCCGTCGCTACATTGATGGTGGTTCGCTGTGCTAGTGCCGCATGCAGATCAATCGCATCGGGTGAAAATGGCTCTTCAATCCAATAAGGGTTGTAGTCTTCAAAACGGCGGATGTACTCCATGGCGGTGGGTAGATCGCGCCAGGCGTTGTTTGCATCGAGTGTTAATAAAACGTCCTCTCCTACTGCAATGCGCGCTGCCCTCACACGCTCTTCCTCTTCTCGTGGTGACAGGCGACCCACTTTCATTTTGACCGCCTTAAAGCCTTGTTTGACGTAGGACTCCATCTCTTTACCAAGCTTGGCGGGGGTTTTGCCCTCAAGGTAGTAGCCGCCGCTGGCGTAGGCTGGTACCCGGTCCTCCACTACCGATCCCAAATACTGGTGGAGCGGCAGACCGGCAGAGCGTGCATTGAGGTCCCATAAGGCTGTATCCAAAATAGAGATGGCGCGCATCACCGCACCTGCACGGCCCTGCAGAATGGATTCGTTGTACATCTCCATCCACAAGCCCTCGGAGCGATGGCTATTTTGCCCAATCAATTTCTTAGCAAGCAGTTGCTCAACCACAATTTTGGCGATGTCGCCACCAGCACTGCCCACATAACAAAAGCCAATGCCCTCGATGCCCTCTTGACTCCGTACTTTGACGATGCAATAGTGCCGCTCGGAAACCGTACGCGTAGAAAAAGAGGTGACCTTATCTAAGGGAACGCTGACGGCAGCGACCTGAATGGATTCAATGATGGGCATAGCGATTCCTAGTCAAAGAAAAAGATTGTAGACACAATCAGTCAGGCTTAATTTGACTTTACGCAAACGGTCAACTATGTTGCACTGCAAAATCATTATCTGACACTGGCTCCACAATATTAGATAATTGGGGAGTGAATTGGTTTTTGATCTCCCGTCTGCCCTCGTTGAAAGCCTGGGGCATCCCTTTATCGGTGATGCTTGCCTTGGGCGGTTATGGTGGTGTGCCAGCGACCCTCTCTGAAGCCAAGGCCCAAACCACGCCTGCTCGTACCAAGGTGGTGATTCAAAGCGGAAAAAAACAAACTGGGATTAAGGCGCCGCGCGCCCAAAGTCAATCGCTCACCCCAAAAAAATCCAGCTTGGTCGATACCAGTAAAGACGGCGCATCTGTTTTAGAGTCGGGGGGCAATCTGGATTTTCGGGTGGAACGCGGTTGCATTAAAACCGACACCTTAGACGGCAATTTGCCTGCGCGTTTAGGAATTAATGATCCGGCTTTTTTTGAATTCTTTCAAAACCAAACCCGCGGCTTTTTTTCTCAATTGCGCGGCAGTTGCATCCCCTATGCGATTGCATTCGGAAAACGCAATCGCTTTGACTCCCTGAGCATTATGAATGGACCAATCCGCGATGCCCGCACCCAAATCATTACATTCACCCCCTCTGCGTTTGATGGTTTTTTGGTTCAGGAGGATCGCCTGCAATCCCAATCGCCCAACCTGGTTGAGGTAGAGCTACCCCTATCGGATGTGCTGTATGACGCTCGGAAAGTGGGTGATGTATTGCCTGTTGAGCTGGTCTGGGAATTGAATTCGATTGTGAAACAGCTCTACCCCGAAGATGGTCCAGCCAATGCAATTAATGCAAATCAGGTTCGCCTGATTGTCGACTTTGGTGATCGCGATCGCTGGGCGCAAATTTGGGCGGTCGAAATTATTGACTCCCTTAGTCAAGATGTTTTAGCAAGCGCATTTTGGGTTGATCGCAACGACATACCCGGTGGATTTTTTACTGCCTCAGGGGAATCGATTGAGCGCTCCTTCTGGACAAACCCACTCAGCTATCGCCGTATTTCACGCGGCGTTGGCAGCGTGCGGGCTGGCCGCACGAAGGCCCCCGCTAAACAAGCGGGTCAGGCGCCGGCCTCCGTACAACGCTGGCGTACCCACATGGGAATCGACTATGCTGCTCCTACCGGAACACCTGTATTTAGCGTTGCCAATGGCAAAATTGCCTACCTTGGTTACAACGGCGCCTTTGGGAACCTCATCATTGTTGAGCACCCAGGAAATTACCGTACCTACTATGCCCATTTAAGTAACTACAACGTCGAACTCAGTGTAGGCAGCGAGGTACGTCGCGGTTTTGAAATCGGCTACGTAGGCTCCACCGGCCGATCGAGCGGACCGCATTTGCATTACGAACTGCGCCGGGATGGCGCTTATATTGATCCTTACAGCCAGTCGATGCAACTCGATTTGTGGTCGATGCGTGATACCGATAGTGGTCAGCTTACGCGCCAACTGCTGCTGCTAGGCAGCCTACCCAATAATGAGTGATACTGCTTCAGCCATGATGAGCTCGACCTTGCACCTTCAAAACCTAGCGTGCACACGTGGCGGTAAAGTGCTGTTCTCGGACCTATCGGTCCTGCTTGAGCCAGGCCAGCTCTTGCGGATTACCGGCAGTAATGGTGCCGGAAAATCCAGCTTATTACGTATCGTATGTGGTTTGTTGATGCCGTCGACAGGAGGCGTTCATTGGCAGGGTGAGCCGATCAATGCCGATCGCGATTTTTTTCATACGCAGCTTATTTACCTCGGCCATACCCCAGCCCTCAAGGGCGATTTAAGCGCCGCAGAAAATATCATGGCAGCCGGCAATCTCAGCGGGGATGCGATTACCAGTAGCATGGCCCGCGATGCGTTAATTGCCTCTGGGCTCGGTCACTTGGCAAGCAGATTAGCCCGGACGTTTTCACAAGGGCAAAAGCAACGCGTTGCCTTAGCACGCCTGCAGCTTGCTCAGCACAAACCATTGTGGTTACTCGATGAGCCATTTAATGCACTCGACCAAGCAGCCAACGAGGCGCTACAAGCATTAATTCAGGGGCATTTAGTGCGGGGTGGAATCGTTGCCCTCAGCAGCCATCAAGCAGTGGCCCTTGACGATATTGACCGGGTTGTGCGAGTTAATCTATGAATGCATCCCCTTCCATTCCGAAAGTAATGCTGGCGATTGTGCGGCGCGATCTGAGTTTGGCGCTGCGTCGCAAAAACGATAGTCTATCGGCATTATTTTTCTTTATCGTGGTCGCGAGTTTATTTCCCTTGGGCATTGGACCAGAGCCAACCCTTCTGGCCATCATCGCACCCGGGATGGTGTGGATTGCTGCCTTGTTAGCGGCGATGCTTTCTTTGGGGCGTTTGTTTGCGGATGACTTTCAAGATGGCACGCTTGATCAATTGGTCTTAACTGCTATTCCTCTGCCGCTGGCGGTACTCTCCAAAACCACGGCGCATTGGATTAGCTCTGGTTTGATACTGACGATTGCCTCGCCCATCTTGGCTATCCAATTTAATTTAGACAGCCAGAGTATGGTTATTTTGGTGCTTACCCTTTTAATTGGAACGCCATTGCTTAGCTTAATTGGCTCGATCGGCGCAGCCTTAACCTTAGCTACGCGCGGCGGGGGCATGCTCTTGTCCTTGCTGGTTTTGCCGCTGGTGATTCCGGTACTCATTTTTGGCGCTGGCGCAGTGGATGCGCACCAGGCAGGATTGCCAATTGATGGTCATTTTTACCTCTTGGGAGCCATGTTGGCGATAGCCCTATTTTTTGCCCCTATTGCTACGGCAGCTAGCCTACGAATTGCGGTGGAATAAGCCCGCTAGGCTAAAATCAGGCACACTAATGCAAGTACTCGTTACTCCAACTTAAAGACCCTTTATTGTGTTTTCTTCTGGTATCAATTGGTTTAAATACGCTGCGCCACAACGCTTTTACGCGTTATCCGGCAAGCTCATTCCGTATTGTTTCGCGGTTGCGGTAATCGCCGCACTGATTGGCTTAACCATCGGACTTTTAATTGCGCCCAGCGACCATCAACAGGGCGAATCGTATCGAATTATTTTCATTCACGTACCTGCGGCTTGGATGTCAATGATCATCTATTTAGCAGTGGCCTTTTGGGCTGCCATTGGGCTGATTTTTAATGCACGGTTAGCTAGTATGTTGGCTCTGGCTTTAGCACCAACCGGGGCTCTAATGACTTTTCTTGCGCTGTGGACTGGCGCCTTGTGGGGCAAGCCAACGTGGGGCACCTATTGGGTTTGGGATGCACGCCTCACTTCTGAATTGATCTTGCTGTTCTTGTACCTCGGTTTTTTATCGCTGCATGCATCGATTGAAGATACGCGCAAGGCCGACCGTAGCGCTGCTATTTTAGCCATCGTAGGCGTTGTCAATATTCCGATCATTTATTTTTCAGTGAAGTGGTGGAATACCCTACACCAAGGCGCCTCGGTGAGCCTCACCAAGGCCCCAACCATGGCAACGCAAATGCTAACCGGCATGCTCATCATGACGGTGGCGTTTTGGGCCTACTCATTTGCCATGAGCTTTTACCGCTGCCGCACCCTCATATTAGAGCGGGAACGCCACACCGCATGGGCCCAAGAGGCAGCGAAATGATCTACTGGAATAGCCTTAGCGATTTCCTGCAAATGGGGGGGCATGGCCCCTTCGTATGGGGCTCTTTTGCGGTAACTGCCCTCGTTTTTGCCATTGAAATCATTCAGATCCGCCGGCAACACCGCCTGACCGCCGCGAGCGTTCGGGACGAGTCGTACGCCACTGAAAAAAATTAGGCAAAATAAGGGCTTATGAAACTCCGCACAAAACGCGGTCTTGCGATCATGGGTGGCTTAGCTTGCGTAGGGTTTGCCACTTACATGGTCTTTCAGACCTTCCAAAGCAATTTGGTTTTCTTCTACAGCCCGAGCCAGATCATGGCCAATGAGGCGCCCAAAGACCGTACCTTTCGGGTAGGCGGCCTCGTAGAAGAAAACTCCATCAAGCGAGATCCGGGTGGCCTGAAAGTAAATTTTGTTGTTACTGACTTGGCCCACCGCATCGAAGTCAGCTACGAGGGCTTATTGCCCGATCTCTTTAAAGAAGGCAAGGGCGTCGTGGCCGAAGGACGCCTCAATAGCGCCGGCTCCTTTACGGCCAGTCAGGTATTGGCCAAGCACGATGAAAATTACATGCCGCCAGAAGCAGCAGATGCACTAGCTAAAGCGAAAAAACCATGATTCCAGAAATTGGTCAAGTTGCTCTTATTTTGGCGCTCATGACTGCACTCGTCTTGGGTGTTGCTCCTTTGGTAGGCGCCCAAACCAATCGGCCCGCCCTAATGAATTTAGCAAGGCCATCGTCAATTGCCCTTTTCTTTTGGGTTACGGTGTCGTACGTTTGCTTAGTGATCTCATTTGTGAATAATGATTTCAGCGTTCTGAATGTGGCGCAAAATTCAAATTCTGCACTTCCCCTGATGTACCGAATCGGCGCCTCCTGGGGCAGCCATGAGGGTTCGATCTTATTGTGGTGCTTCATGATGGCGGGGTGGACAATTGCGGTTGCTGTGTTCTCGAAGCACTTGCCCATCAAGATGATTTCACGCATTTTGGGTGTAATGGGCCTACTTAACATTGGTGTGCTGTTGTTTACCCTGCTGACATCGAATCCCCTAGATCGGATGTTGCCGGCGGCCTTAGAAGGCAAAGACCTCAATCCCCTTTTGCAAGACCCGGGGATGATTATTCATCCGCCTTTCTTGTACATGGGCTACGTGGGTTCCGCAGTTGCCTTTGCGTTTGCAATTGCCGCCCTCCTCTCGGGCCGCCTAGATGCTGCTTGGGCGCGGTGGTCACGGCCCTGGGTCACCTCAGCATGGTGCTTCTTAACAATTGGCATCGCACTCGGTAGTGCGTGGGCTTATTACGAATTGGGTTGGGGCGGTTGGTGGTTTTGGGATCCGGTTGAGAACGCCTCATTCATGCCGTGGCTCGTAGCTACCGCGCTGATTCATTCCTTGGCGGTCACTGAAAAACGGGGCGGCTTCAAAATGTGGACTGCACTACTAGCCATTCTTGCCTTTTCACTTTCCTTGCTTGGCACTTTCTTAGTTCGCTCCGGCGTGATTACCTCAGTACATGCATTTGCGACCGATCCCAAGCGGGGTATTTTTATTCTCGGTTTCTTGGCACTGGTCGTCGGAGGCTCTCTCTTGCTATTTGCTTGGCGCGCGCCGAAAGCCAATATCGGTGGTAATTTTGGAACCGTATCGCGCGAAAGCATGTTACTGACCAATAACGTTTTACTGTTAGTAGCAACCGCGGCAGTGCTCTTGGGTACGCTCTATCCCATGCTGCTCGATGCGCTCGACCTGGGTAAGATCTCGGTTGGTGTTCCGTATTTTGAGGCCGTGTTTGTTCCGCTCATGACCCCAGCCCTCTTTTTAATTGGCATTGGCCCGATGTCGCGCTGGCGAGATTCCCCTGTAATTGATTTGGCACAGAAACTAAAGTGGGCAGCTGCGGTCAGTGTCATCAGCGCAATCATTGCTCCACTGGTTCTGCGCAGCTGGACACCGCTGGTTGGCTTTGGCCTGTTTTTAGCAATCTGGATTTTTGCAACGACCTTCACCCAATTAATGGAGCGCGCTTTTAGCAACCGTGATCGCGGTGTGATGAAAAACCTTGCTGCTCAACCCGCAAGCTATTACGGCATGTTCTTAGCCCACATCGGCGTTGCTGTCTTTATCGTTGGCGTAACGGGTGTGCGTGGCTTTGAGAGCGAAAAAGATATCCGTATGGCCATCGGCAGCAGCATCGAAGCGGGAGGATATAATTTCCAATTTTTAGGGGTTCAAGCCATTGAGGGGCCGAATTACCAAGCCATTCGGGGCGTATTTGATGTGACCAAAGGCGGTAAACCCGTAACGAGACTCGAACCTGAAAAGCGAGTCTATACCGCCAGCCAAATGCCGATGACCGAAGCAGCGATTGATCCCGGCTTTACACGCGACCTGTATCTCTCCTTAGGTGAGCCACTCAATGCCAATGAGTGGACGGTACGCATTCATATAAAACCGTTTGTGGACTGGATTTGGGGCGGCTGTCTCTTTATGGCTCTGGGTGGTTTTTTAGCGATCACGGATCGCCGCTACCGGAAGCGCAAATGAAACGTTATTTGATTCCGATCGGGATCTTTGTCGTCTTTTTTGGCTTCTTGGCTGCAGGTCTTCAGCTTAACCCGCGCGAAGTGCCTTCCCCGCTCATTAATAAGAGTGCCCCCAGCTTTATTTTGCCAGTGCTGGGCAAGGACAACATCACCTTTTCTCCTGAAGACATGCGCGGTAAAGTGTGGGTTCTGAATGTATGGGCATCGTGGTGCGCGGCCTGTCGTGACGAACACCCCCATTTGATTCAGTTTGCTAAAACCCAATCAACGCCCTTACTGGGGCTCGACTACAAAGATAAGCCCGATGATGCCTTGCGCTGGCTGAAAGAGTTTGGCGACCCTTATGTCTTATCCATCACAGATTTAAAAGGCCAGGTTGGTATTGACTATGGCGTCTACGGCGTTCCTGAAACCTTTGTGATTGATAAAGCAGGCTTGATTCGGCTCAAACACATCGGACCAGTAACGCCCAGCGTGATTGAAGAAAAAATACTTCCACTGATTCAAAAGCTCAATAGCTAAAGCATGATGCAAGCCCTGCCACCTTCTTCAACCCTGCGTTTTCATGCAGCACTGATTTGGCTTGGCGCCATTTGCTTGACTTTGCTGCTCTTGGCACATACAGCCCCGTCCCATGCTCAATTAGCTAAACCCGTTGCCGAAGATCCCTTCCTAGAGAAAAAAGTAATCACTCTCTCGAATGAATTACGCTGCTTGGTATGCCAAAACCAAACCATCGCCGATTCCAATGCCGAGTTAGCGGTTGACTTACGCAATCAGGTACGCAAACAACTCAGCGAAGGTAAATCTGATCGGGAGATCCTCGATTATATGGTGCAGCGCTACGGGGAATTTGTTTTGTATCGCCCGCCATTGAATTACAAAACGATCTTATTGTGGGCTGGTCCATTTTTACTTTTACTCATTGCCATGTTTATGTTGATCCAGCAGATTCGTCGTCGTCACAAACACCTCGCCGCCGAAGAGTTTGACCAAACTGATTTAAGCCGAGCCCGTAAACTACTAGACTCTAAATCGGGAAGCCAATCATGATGACTTTCTTGGCCATTGCGATTGGCATGATCATCCTTGGCACCACTTTACTGGTATTGCCGCTGCGCCAAAAAATCCGTTTAGCGTCTGGAGAGCAAGAAGAAAACATTGTTATTTTGCGAGATCAACTCAATCAATTGGATGTTGATTTTGCTGACGGTCGTATTGGCGCAGAACAACTGACCGAGGCGCAGCAGGATATTGAAAAACGACTTCTACTGGAAGAGCGAGCGATTGCGGCTGATCAAGCGCCACGGGAGGCTAAACCCAAGGGTATCTTGTTTCCGGCGCTCACCATCGGTATTGGCGTGCCTATTTGCAGCGTGCTGCTTTACCTATGGATCGGCAATCCAGTAGCAACCGATCCGCTTGCGCAAAGCCAACAACCTGCCCTGACTCAGCAGGACATCCAAAACATGGTTGAGCAACTAGCGACGCGCCTGGAAAAAGACCCGAATAATCCCGAAGGCTGGCAAATGCTGGCGCGCTCCTATGCCGCAATGCAACGCTTTCCGGAAGCCAATAAGGCCTACCAAAAAGCTATGGAGTTAAATCCGAAAAATGCGCAATTAACCGTAGACTATGCTGATTTTTTGGCCTACCAAAAACAAAGCGCCAAAGGCGAGCCAATGCGCCTCATCATGAAAGCGCTTGAGCTGGATCCCAATAACATTAAAGCGCTCGCCCTGGCTGGAACGGCCTACTATGAAGAAGGTCAGTTTGCCAAAGCAGAGCAATATTGGGCTAGGGGCCTAAAACTGGTTCCGCCGAGTGGGGAGGTCGCTAAAGCCTTTACCGACAATATTGCCGATGCACGGCAAGCTGCAAGCACAAAGAAAAAATAAGGTTTAACCGAGCACAATCACAGGCAGGCTTGAGTGCACTATCACCTCATTGGTTTGGCTGCCCAGCAACATGCCTTTAATTCCCGTTCGTTTGTGCGAGGCCATGACAATTACATCGGCTTTCGCCTTTTTTGCCGCATCCAATACGCCACCCGCCAAACTGGAGCTATAAATGTGTCGGCTACGTACCGTCACACTATCGCCTAAAACAGCACTCGCAGTTGTGAACAGATTTTTAGCAAAGGCATCGCATGCTTTTTTATGGTCAAGCTGGGTAAACCCATACCCCAAACTACTATCGGAGTAGACCATCGGCGGCATGGGGTCCGAGACATACACTAAGGTAATGATCGCAGCGTCTTTTTTCGCAAGATCTAATACTTTCTTGAGGGCTTTTCTGGTGACATCCGATCCATCAATGGGAACCAAGAGGTGTTTAAACATGGTTATTCCTTATGAGTTAACTTGATTCTCAATCCTACTCCTGATTTCAAGGCCTGGGCGGGTTTGGATCATAATGGGCAGTAATTAAGTATCTTTAAAAGGTGAATAAATTGATTCAGTATTTAGCTGCCTATGCCAGTTTTTTAATCACGTTTTTAGTGATTGATTTCATTTGGCTACTTGGGATTGCAAAGAGCCTCTACCGCACTGAAATGGGCTCACTCATGGCCGCAGAGCCGCGGCTCTGGGTTGCGCTGGCGTTTTACTTGCTGTATGCCCTGGGCACAACGATCTTTGTCATTAGTCCCGCTATTGCAAAACAGTCATTCATGTATGCACTGGGCTTTGGTGCTCTCTTTGGCTTCTTTTGTTACATGACCTACGATTTAACTAATTTGGCTGTCATCGAAGGCTTTCCGGCAAGATTGGCTGTCATTGATATTGTCTGGGGCGCTTTTGTGACCGCGGTCAGTGCTTCAGTTGCGTATGCGATTGGAAGTCGCATTGGCTGAGTCCATGTCCATTATTTAGCGCATGTTTTTTCAGCCCAAAATCCTGGAATGCTTTCAGGGCTATAACCAAAATCGCTTCATTCGCGATATTTTTGCCGGCATTACAGTTGGTATCGTTGCTCTGCCCCTAGCCATGGCATTTGCCATAGCTAGCGGACTGAAGCCCGAGGCCGGTATTTTTACAGCCATTATTGCGGGTAGTTTAATTTCGCTGCTGGGCGGTAGTCGCGTTCAAATTGGCGGGCCAGCCGGGGCGTTCATCATTATTGTCTTTGGCATTGTTGATCGCTTTGGGGTTGCTAATCTGTTGCTGGCCACCGCTATGTCCGGCGTATTTCTTTTTCTCATGGGTTTATTTCGGCTTGGCACCTTGGTTCGCTTTATTCCGATCGCAGTCATTATTGGATTCACCAACGGCATTGCTGTATTGATTGGAATGACGCAAGTAAAGGATTTTTTTGGGCTTTCGATTGAAAAAGTACCCGCATCTTTTTTTGATTTAATGCATGCACTATTTGATGCGGCTAGTACCATCAATCCAGCCGCGCTTTGTATTTCTCTTGGAAGCTTAGCGCTCCTCATTACCTATAAGCGCCTTCAAGCTCGCTATTCCTTTTGTACTTATCTGCCTGGTACGGTAGTTGCAATGGGATGTGCAACCCTCATTACAGCAATCTTAAACTTGCCGATTGAAACCATTGGCAGTCGTTTTGGCGGAATTCCTGACTCACTTCCTCAATTTGAGTGGATCCCTATTACTTGGTCTAGCGCGCAATTTATGATCGTGCCAGCGCTCACCCTGGCTGTGCTTGGCGCCATTGAATCCCTCATATGCGCACGCATTGCAGATGGACTGATTCAGGATCGCCATAAACCCAATCAAGAATTGATGGCACAAGGATGCGCTAATTTCATTACACCCTTCTTTGGCGGTATGCCGGCCACTGGCACCATTGCCAGAACGGTAACCAATGTCCATAGCGGAGCTACGACACCCCTCTCTGGCTTAGTCCACGCCCTCACTTTATTGCTATTTGTTTTATTCGCAGCACCCCTTGCGGTCAATATCCCTTTAGCATCACTTGCCGCTATATTGATGTACATCGCCTGGAATATGGGTGAGTGGCGTAAATTAGCCGAACTCAAGCAATTCAAACTGCCGTATCGCGTAACTCTGTTAAGCGTTTTCATTCTGACCATTGTGGTTGATTTAACAGTGGCCTTTCAGGTCGGGTTAATTCTGGCCTTCATTACCTTTATTTATCGGATATCCAATCTCTCTCGCTGTGAGCCTGCCTCGCCAAGCGCATATCCAGAGTTAAATGGACATGACGGTAATATCAGTGCCTACCGCTTATACGGAGCTCTATTCTTTGGGGCGGTGCGCATACTCGATACCATTGAAAATCAGCTGCCCTCTAAAGCCCTTGTATTGGACATGAAAAATGTCATTTACATCGACTCCTCAGGAATTGATGCGATTGCAGATCTATACAAGCAATGCACTGCATCCAGCATCACGATGTTTGTGTGCGGCTTATCCCATCAACCCCTAGAGACGCTGGAACGCAGCGGCCTTCTTGC
>Ga0247833_1000230_pt1 | contig 101001 bp, 73 predicted proteins | sample LaCruzMarch2015__7_FD_187117 | JGI IMG/M metagenome (GOLD analysis project Ga0247833, IMG submission 187117) | Freshwater microbial communities from meromictic Lake La Cruz, Castile-La Mancha, Spain - LaCruzMarch2015_8m | ecosystem: Environmental > Aquatic > Freshwater > Lake | place: Spain...
GTAGCACCCCTTTGCCTATGGCCAACTTATTCAGCGTGGAGTGAAAGCTTCTGGATTCTCATTAACCATGTGATTCTGTATTTTAAAATACGCGAAAATGGGAAATTACTTTTTCAGTAGACCCTAATTTGCCTTTATAAATGAAGTAATCTACATGCTCACAGATTTCATTTCTTCCTGCAGCTCCTGAAAACTGATGCCCATGTGCGAGTTGTTGTACAGGCATTTTCCATTTTTGATAAGCAACACCTGCGGCGATTGGTGCTCCACCCCAAATTGGTCGGCAATGGCATTTGAAATCGGCCGAAAGGCAATCAAATCCAGAAAATAGGCAGCAAAATCTGCCCGCTCTGCTTTAGCTGCGTGGCGTTCGAGCCTGTCGAGGGCGCTGCTGGAGATGGAGCAACGGGTGCTGTGTTTGAAAATTACCACGGGTTGTGTTTCGGATAAAGACCTGATTTCTTCGAGTTGCTCCATCCGGTTCAAGGTGTTCCAATGCATGCTGTTGTTGGCAGAGTGCCTTATATTGATTTGACCTGGTTATCTTCGGGCCAAATTTCTTTATTTAATCTACTATGAACCTTATTTATTTCAGCTTGTTCAGAAAATCTGCCTGCTTGGTCTGGTTCATGTGTCTTATTTTTTCCTCTATGGCTCAAACCCAATCTCCACTTATTCTCATTTCGAAAGAATACGACAACCTGTCTTACTCCACATGGATAGCCCAAAAAGACAAAAAGATTCGCTGGGCATCTGCTTATGGAAAAACCCAAGCCGAGGTGGAAAAACTGATGCAGGAAGCTTCGGGTATTTTGCTCACTGGTGGAAAGGACGTGCATCCCTCATTGTATGGCAAAGTAGCTGATATTGAGCGTTGCGGCGCCATAGATGTGTATAGAGATAGCTTGGAATTGGGGCTGATACAGTTTGCTATAAACAAGAAAAAACCATTACTCTGTGTGTGCAGGGGCGAGCAAATGTTGAACGTGTCGCAGGGCGGAACCTTGATTGTAGACATACCCGAAGATGTAGGGGAAAAAGTGGCTCATACCGACACAACAGCCGGATACGACGCCATTCACGACGTAACCGTGAAAGCCGGTACACTTTTGTACAACCTTGTTGGTGAAAAATCGGGAAGCATCAACTCGAAGCATCACCAAGCGGTAGATAAACCTGCCCCGGGTTGGGTAGTTTCTGCTCTTGCTCCCGATGGTGTAGCCGAAGCCTTGGAAATGAGCCCAGAAATGCAAAAGAAAACCGGACACCCTTTTGTCTTGGGCGTGCAGTGGCACCCTGAGCGTATGGATGTAGCAAGCCCCTTTAGTGGAAAGATATTGGAGGCTTATTTGAGAGCTGTATATGGGAAGTAAGGGTAAGTTTTTTCCTACTCCATCCTTTTCTCCAGCGTATGTTTGCTCAATATCCTCCGGGCTTCAGCTTTCACATCCTGCTTTTTTTGCCAGCCCCACAGGCGTTCACCAGCATTTTTGATCGACTCTTCCAGCCTGACAATGGGCAAGAGATAATTTTTCCCTTTTTCAAATTGATAAAACTGTTGCTCAATCTCTGTCATGAGCCAGGGCTGGTGCAGGTGAGCGATGGGTAATTGTGCCAGTTCGGGCACCCATTTTTTGATAAATACTCCATCTGGATCGTGGTCAATCGATTGTTTTACAGGGTTGTAGATTCTGATGGTGTGTATGCCTGTTATGCCCGCCTGCATTTGGATTTGGGGAAAGTGAATACCGGGTTCATAATCCAAAAAGAGCTTTGCCAGGTGCGTGGCCACATCTTTCCAATGCATTTGCAGCACATGGCAGGCAAACGAAACCAGCATGGCTCGTGACCGAAAGTTGAGATAACCCGTTTCAATCAGGCAGCGCATGGCAGCATCTATGAGCGGATAGCCGGTATTTCCTGATTTCCAGGCTTCTGCATGGCTTAGATTTTCAAGACATGGAAAATGATCGTACGCCTTGTTCATCGGCCTGATTTCGACCTCGGTTTCCATTTCAAATTTTTGAATAAAATGACATCGCCACCGCAATCTGGACAGAAAGCCTTGCTGGTTTCTGCCTTTGAGATTGTTGATTTTTAGTGTATTGTAAATCTGCCGGCTGCTGATGCAACCATAAACCAGATAAGGTGAAAGTCTGCTGCAGGAGGTTCTGCTCTTTTCTGGTTTCGAAATGAAAGCATTGTAAGTCTTGATTCTGCCGTCCACAAAAGATTTCAAGTAACGCCAGGCCATTGTTTCACCACCTTTCTGAAATCCAGCCTTTTCAATTGTCATGGCAACGGGCAGACTTGGTTCTGATAGGCTGTTGGGAAAAATAGCTTCGGATACGGACTTCCATATCGCTTTTGAAAAGTCAGAATTTTGCTGTGGGCTTTCCAGGTGTTGGTTGTAGCGTTGGTTCCAGTTTTTTCGGTTTCTAAGCCCCCGTTTCACGCCATTGGTTTGAAATTCTACCCAGTGTATTTCTTCTTTTTGGCAAATGGCATTGACAGCTTTATCCCGCTCCCAGGTGGCCAACGACCCGGTTTCTTCATGTGAGAAAAGATTCTCTATGTGAAACTTGCTTGATAGTTTGATCAGCAACTCAACAAAATCCAGTTGAAACACTTCCACTTTCCCACCAAAAGGTGCAAGCTGTTGGTTCAGGTCTTGGATGCATTGCCACTGAAATCGCAAATGTCGAATATCGGTTTCAGGTAATTCCATCAAGATTGGCTCGAAGCAAAAAACCAAAGCAAAAGGTAGCTTAGCTTCTATGGCCGTTTTGAGCGGAAAATGGTCCCGAAGTCTCAGGTCTTTTTTCAGCCAAACCAGGTTTATTCTCTCCTTTTGCATCGGCAGTAGGAACCTGAAATCTGGTTTTTTTGTTCTGATTGACTATTCCTGTTTCCTCGGGTTAGCTATCATGCCTAGAAATCACTGTCCAACTCGTTTTCGCTCCTCATAAAACCGCACGTAATCAAACACCACACTGGCAGGAAGCTTCGAATCGTCCACTGCTGTCGTGTTGCTCAGAAATGAAGCAATGCTGGTGAGCCAGATGTTCATCTTGTTTTTCCGCAAGGTATCTATATTGCGATTGTCCACTTGCTTGCCATTCAGGAAAAAGAAAACCGAATCCTTTCTCATAAGGCAACCTACCGTTTGGAATTCTTTGTTGAAACCTGGAGAAGGGATCAACTTCCAGCCAAAGTCCTGGTGCTTGCCATACCATTTATGGGTGTTGATATGATAGGAGTCGCCATTTTTTGAATCGTTTTCCACAACATCAATCTCCAAACAACTTGCCTGTGGACTGGTTCCCCCTGAACCGTCGTGTTTCATCAACCAAAACGAGCTATGCCAACCTGAACCCGGCGGCAGCTTAAATCTGGCTTCGTAGTAGCCAAAAAGAAATGTGTCTTTCGAAATAATGCCTGCTCCCGTATACTTTTTGTCGCCCGAAACTTCCTTTTTAAGGTCTATAAATAGCATTCCTTGTTCCTGCCGTACATTAGCAGGTAGTTGGGTGCTCCAATGTTTGCTATCAGTTCTGAAATCCCACTTTGAAATGTCGAGACTGTTACCCTGAAATTCATCCTGAAAGGCCAACGCATATTCGGTGCCCTTCAATCGGATGGTTTGGGTTTGGGCTTCTACCCTATAATCTAATATGAATGCAAAATGGAAAAACAGGAACAGTTGGGCTGCTTTCATGCATTGTTGATTTTTTTGAAAACTTTTCTCTTACAGAGCTGCCAATAAAGGACCTTTTGGGTTAAAAATCAGGAGGAATTTCTAATACTGTCTTTTGTGTTTGTATCCTCACACGTCAACTTTATGCGTTTCAAATTCTTTTAAGTTGCTTTTCAATATCACCTATACGGTACGCTTAACAACAATCTATCACACTTCCTCCAAATTGTACATTTCCAATTCGCATTTTCGTCCTCCTCTCGCTTGGCTTTTTAAAGTTACATATCCTCCTCCCTAAAGTAGTTTTTGTAGTTTTTCAAGAAAAAAGAGGCGATGAATTTTCCCATTCCGGCTCTCTCTTCAAACACAAATAGAATCCTTCTTAAAAAATTTACCCTTTATCCATTTTCCTCCGATATTGCCAGTCAATACGCTCAACATAGTCTAAGTATGAATGCCACAATAACCCTTGCTGATAAACGCTGGCTGTACAAGCCAACGCCCAACGCCGACGAAGTGACCAACCTTTGCCAAGCCATCAATATTAACCCGGTTTTGGGCAGTATTTTGGTGCAGCGGGGCATCAGAACTTTCGATGAGGCCAAAGCATTTTTCAGGCCCGAATTGAGCCAATTGCACGACCCCTTTTTGATGAAAAATATGGCACCTGCAGTAGTTCGCTTGCTGCTTGCCAAAGAAAAGGAGGAAAAAGTACTGGTCTATGGCGACTACGATGTAGATGGCACTACATCGGTTACCATGATGTTTCATTTCCTTCAAAGCCAGGGCTTTGAGGTTGGTCGATACATTCCCGACCGATACAGCGAAGGCTATGGCATTTCCTGGCAAGGCATTGAATTTGCAAAAAATGAAGGCTACACACTGATAGTGGCGCTCGACTGTGGGATCAAAGCAGTCGACAAAATCAGCAAGGCAGTTGAGTACGGCATCGACTTCATCGTTTGCGACCACCACATACCAGGCGAGGAATTACCTCCTGGCTATATGCTGAATCCAAAACAAGAAGATTGTGCCTATCCATACAAAGAACTTTCCGGCTGTGGTGTAGGCTTCAAGTTCATTCAAGCCTTTTGCCTGGCGGCAGAGTTGCCGGATGACACGGCATGGCAATATTTGGATCTTTGCGCCATCAGTATAGGTGCCGATATTGTGCCTATGACCGGCGAAAACCGCACACTTACCTATTTTGGCCTTCAGAAAATTAATCAAAACCCCCGGCCTGGTGTGGAAGCACTCCTGCTTGTGGCGGGATTCACCCGCAGAGGTGAGCACTACGATTTGGATGTGGAAAAAGTGGTATTCGGACTTGCACCTCGCATCAACGCTGCCGGAAGAATGGAACATGCCAACAATGCCCTCGACTTGTTGCTGGAAGAAACGCTGGATGGTGCACTGGAAAAGGCTTATTTGGTTAACAAAAACAACAACGACCGCAAAGAATCTGATTCAAGCACCACCGAAATGGCCTTGGAAATGATACGCACAAGCGAGCGCTTGATGCATTCAAAATCAACCGTGTTGTTCCACCCCGAATGGAAGAAAGGCATTGTGGGCATTGTGGCCTCCCGCTGCATCGAAAATTTTTACAGACCAACCATCATTCTGGCTGAACACGACGGCAAGATTACTGGCTCAGCCCGCTCGGTAAATGGCTTTGACTTGTATGATGCCGTCGAAGCTTGTTCCGATTTGTTGCTTCAATTTGGCGGCCACACCCATGCCGCAGGCTTGACCATGTTGCCAGAAAACCTCGAAGCATTCATTGAAAAGTTTGAGGAAATTGTGTGTGCTGCAATTGTTCCCGAACAGCAGGTTCAATGTGTTGAAATAGACCTGGAAATGTCACTTGATCTTATTTCCGAAAAGTTTTTGGAGGTCATACAACAAATGGGCCCGTTTGGCCCTGGCCACATGAATCCGGTTTTTGTGGCCCGAAACCTAGTAGATACAGGCTCATCCAGAGAATTGGAGTCGAAAAAAGGTGGAGCTTCACACCTTAAACTAAGCTTTTCTCCAGCCGATAAGAAGCACAAAATTTATGATGGTATTGGCTTCGGATTGGGCAAACACATTCAATTGGTGAAAAGCGGAAAACCATTTGATTTGTCTTTTTCGCTGGAATTTAACTTGTTTCGTGAAGTGAAATCGATACAATTCCAGGTAAAAGATATCACACCACACGAGTTGTAGTCCATTTTTTAAACTTTGAATATTTTGAAAACCCTGTGTAGAACTAGAATCTTACAAGTGATTATTGGACTTTTGTGCATAACCCTTGACTTGTCAGCTCAAAACGATTTTTACCTGCCCACCCGCCAATCTCAGGAGAAAAGCCAAAAAAGCGTTTTATCTGCCGAAAAACAAGTACATTACAGGATTGGGATAAGACCTGCATTCATTTCAACGAAATACAATTCATCAGCACGCATCGATTCTGTGAGCACACCCAGAACAGCCACACCTGGTGGATATATCACCCTTCAGGCTGATTTCAAAAATTCAGTGAACATGTTTGTAGAACTAGGGCTCATCAAAAAAGTGGCCACACTCGAAGCACCTTATGGCCGGGATACAAGCGTTCGTTTCCAATTCAGGCAAACTTATTTTTCGATTCCAATTGGCATCAGGTATGATTGGCGGGCGGCACCTCAGCAGAAAATTCATTTTTATGGGCTTTTAGGCGTGCAACTCAATGTGCTGTTAGACGGTGCCTTATGGATAAACTTTCCGCAGCAAGATGCTTTCGACAACTTCGTTTTCAACAATCCCGCAGAATTTAGTGCTACAGAAATCAATGGGTTTGGAGGAATTGGATTCGATGTGAACGTAACGGAACGCTGGAACTTCGGCGTGGATGGCCGCCTGAATTTTCTTACAACAACATTTGACAATGGCATTTCTCGCAGGGTATTTACCAACGGCTTGCGATCTTACAACAACACATTCTCCATCGGTGTGAATGTACGCTATCAATTGCAGTAATTCACCCGTGTTTCATCTGCCCTTGTTACCTTAGACCTAACCCATGACCAAGTTTAAAACCGTTTTTATTTGTCAGCAATGTGGCCACCAAAATGCCAAATGGGCAGGGAGATGCCCTTCTTGTAACACATGGAACTCGCTCGTTGAAGAAACCATTCAAACCGGCAAACCAAGCCCAACAAGCAGAGCACCAAGAGCAGGAAAAGCGGCTGAACCCAAGTTGTTGGACGACATCAGGCACGAAGATAGACCCAGATTGGTTACACCCGACAAAGAACTGAACAGGGTATTGGGTGGTGGCATTGTGGCTGGTTCACTGGTGTTGTTGGGTGGGGAACCGGGTATTGGAAAATCAACTTTGATGCTGCAAGTGGCCATGGGTTTGCCCCAGGTGAAAGTGTTGTATGTATCGGGCGAGGAAAGCGGCGAACAATTGAAAATGCGTGCCGAAAGATTACCCTCTGTGAATCGGGAATGCTACATTCTCACCGAAACCAATGTGGAAACCATCATTCAAACGGTAGAAGAAACAGAACCTGGCTTGCTGGTAATCGATAGTATTCAAACACTTAATAATCCACTTTTAGAGTCTGCTCCTGGCAGTATTTCACAGGTGCGTGAATGTGCAGCTTCGCTCATGAAAATGGCCAAAGACCTGCATGTACCTGTTTTTTTAGTTGGTCACATTACCAAAGATGGTGGCTTGGCTGGCCCAAAAGCATTGGAACACATGGTAGACACGGTGTTGAACTTTGAAGGCGACCGGCATTTGAGCTACAGGCTACTGCGCACTGTGAAAAACAGGTTTGGTTCCACAGCAGAGTTGGGCATTTATGAAATGCAGGGGAGCGGATTGCGGCAAGTTGACAACCCTTCCGAAATATTGATTTCGCAACGGGAGTACATAACTCCTGGCATTGCCATTGGTGCTACTTTGGAAGGAAACAGGCCTTTATTGGTTGAAATTCAGGCTTTGGTAAGTCCTGCAAGTTATGGCACGCCACAACGTTCGGCCACAGGTTTTGATCCACGCCGGATGAATATGTTACTGGCGGTGCTGGAAAAAAGGGCAGGTTACAGATTTGGCACTTATGATGTGTTTCTCAACATTGCCGGTGGGCTGAAAGTAGAAGACCCGGCCATAGATCTGGCTGTTTGTTTAGCCTTGGTGTCTTCTTTGCTCGATGTGCCTTTGCCTCAGGAAGCCTGTTTTGCCGCCGAGGTTGGACTAGGTGGAGAAATAAGGGCCGTGAATAGGATAGAAAATCGAATTGCTGAAGCCGACAAACTGGGATACAAAACCATGTATCTTTCAAAGTACAGTCTCAAAGGGCTCGATACAAAAAAGTTTGACCTCAAACTTCAGCCCGATTCTAGCCTGGAATACATGTGCAGAACTTTGTTTGGTGAATAAAAACGGATGATTGAGCCCATCTTCAAGCTTCTTTGCCTTCGGTGGGCACAGGCAATTCTTCAGCGGGCGGAAATTGCGCCGTGAGCGAGGCTTCATCCAGTTTTACTGCCATGTCCAAATCCTTACCCAATTTCACCATCAAAGTGTAGTTCTCCGAAAAGTTGTTTTTAATCTCCCCCTCCAGAATAGCTTCTCTGATTTGCTCTTTGATGATGCCTATTTCCCGTCCCGGAGTAATGCCAAATGCTGCCATGATGTGCTCACCCGTAAGCACAGGCTGAAAATTGCGGAGGCGGTCACTTTCTTCCACCTCTTTGATTTTCTTGTCCACATTATCAAAGTTTTCCAGAAAACGTTTGGCTTTGTTGGGGTTTTTGGTGGTAACATCGGCCCGGCAAAGAATCATCAAGGCTTCCAGCGAATCGCCTGCTTCGAAAATTATTCTGCGCACAGCCGAATCAGTTACTGTGTTTTTTACCAAAGCTATTGGCCGCAGGTGTAGTTTCACCAGACTTTGTACAAACCTCATTTTTTCGTTCAGTGGCAGCTTGAAACGAGCAAAAATGCGGGGCACCATTTTGGCGCCTTTGTCTTCGTGGCCATGAAATGTCCAACCTTCGCCTTGCACATAGCGTTTGGTGGCAGGTTTGGCTATGTCGTGCAAAATGGCAGCCCAGCGAAGCCAGAGATCGTCCGACTTTTGCGCCACATTGTCCAACACTTCTAAAGTATGAAAAAAGTTGTCTTTGTGGGTGTGACCTTCTTTGTTTTCGGCACCTGCAAGAGCTACCATTTCCGGGAAAATGACTTCAAGCACTTTTGAAAAATAAAGCAGCTTAAAGCCATAAGAAGGCACTTTTGATACGATGATTTTGTTCAACTCATCAGAAATTCGCTCTGCAGAAACGATGTTTAGTCGCTCCCGCATCTCTGTCATGGCCTCGTAGGTATCCGGCTCAATGTCGAAACTGAGTTGGGCTGCAAACCGCAAACCCCGCATGATGCGCAAAGGATCGTCGGAAAAGGTTTCAGCAGGAGCCAGGGGTGTTCGGATGAGCTTCCGTTTCAAGTCGCCCAAGCCATCGAAAGGATCTATCAGTTTACCCAAAGTCTTTTCGTTCAAGCTTACGCCCAAGGCATTGATGGTGAAGTCTCTTCGGTTTTGGTCGTCTTGCAAAGTGCCCGTTTCGACCGCAGGTTTTCTCGAGTCGGCTGCATAGCTTTCTTTTCGGGCACCCACAAACTCCACTTCCCAATCTCCGGCATGTAGCATTGCCGTGCCATAAGTTTTAAAAACGGTGACATGCGGATTGCCCGGAAGCATAGAAGCAAACCGTTCAGCTAGTTTTATGCCACTACCCACGCACACGATATCCAGGTCTTTGCAAGGGCGATTCAGGAGTGCATCTCGCACAAACCCGCCGATGAGATAGGCCTCAACCTGCTCTTTTTCAACTGCTTGTGTAAGCAGTCCAAAAACAGCATCGGACAGAAGAAGTGGTTTAAAATCCGGATTACTCAGGGTTGGAATCAAACTCATGATGTAGAATTATGGCCAAAAAATTTCCCAAATGCCATAAGCATGGTGCACCGTGCTGCGGGTTGCACTTGCATGTTGCCGTACTACCATGCGATTTTTTGAAACCGTGAGGTTTGTTTGGTTTACCACAAATCGTTCATCTGTTTTATGAAATATGCCTAGGTATTCTGCTTTCCATTCTTCTGGTACTTGAATGAAAATGGCATTGCTTTTGGCTTTTATTTCTTCCACCATTTTTTCGTGCCAGATTCCGGTCTTTAAATATTTAATGATGTAGCCCGCCTGCGGAACACCATAACCTAAATAGTTGTTGGGAAATGGCCAAAGATGTCCACTTCGGCGTACCATGTTGAACAAACTATCGCTGCTCAATGCAGGTTTCCATTGAAGCAAGCAAGCTATCAATCCACAAACTACAGGAGCAGAAAACGAAGTGCCATTCAGTGAAGCAGAACTCACATCGGGTTTTAAGTAAGACAAATGTTTGGGACCTACACCGCTGTAGCTCATTTTGTTCCAGTTCGTGTAATTGGTAGCTCCAACAGACAACACACTTTCAGCATCAGCAGGTGTGGAGATGATGCGCCAGTTTTGCTTTCCACCATCATTGCCCGCAGCCACCACCAATATCATTCCTTTTTGTTTGGCAGCCATGTTAGCCGCTTTCACTACTACTGATTGCTTACCATCCATTTGTTCAGGTTTATAATTTTCATCGGGATTGTCATACCCTAAGCCATAGCCCAAAGAAGTGTTTACTAGCCTGACTCCCAAACTATCCAGCCATTCCAGTGCGGCCACCCAGTTGTCCTCATCTATACGGCTTTCATTCACCTGATGATCGGTTCGAGCCAGCACAAAATCAGCACACCAGGCAAGTCCTGTCAAACCTTTTTTATCTGCTTTATACCCTGCCATGTAGCTCAGCACTTCAACTCCATGGTCGTCGGAAGAGCCCAGTGACTGGTACACATCTGTCTGTTGTGGATTCACAAAGTCCCGTGTTGCTTTCACACCATTGCGTTTGTGCACATGCTGAAGGTATTCATTTTTATCAGCTTCAAAAAATCCAGCATCAGTTACGCCAATGGTTACTCCAGCTCCGTTCAGCCCCATTTCTGATAGCAATTGACCTTGAATTTGCCTGATTGTTTCTGTGAATTTTTCAACTTCAACACTATCAGATTTGCTTTTGGCGGTAATCATGAATCCAATAAGAGTTACACCCTTCACTTCAGGCAGGCTTAAAATTTCTTGTATTTGGGCTTCGGTGGCCTGTACGCTCAAGGCATTCAGCCATTTTGATTGCCTGCACAGTGTTGCACCTGTATTCAGGACTCTTTGTATCGCCATTTGGCTTGGAGGAAGGTCGGTTTCCTGCTTCACAGGTAGCCCGAGCATGCTTCGGTTAGACTCGGTTTTTGAACTTACCCATGGCAAACCATGCGAAGCAGCCGATTCACGATGCTGCAAGAAGACCCAATACTTTGGTTGGGTCGACGCTTCAAGTGCCAGGCTACAAAAAAAAACGAGTGAAAAAAAGTGTGTAAAGCGCATTGAAAAGCTAAAGAAACGGAAACAGCCGGACGAATTACGCCCGGCTGCCCGCAAAGTAAATGGTTTACCAGTGAATTAGTGCTTAGAAAGGTATTCTGCTATGCTTTCACGTGTTTCAATCAATGCGTCTTTGCCTTCTTCCCAGTTGGCAGGGCACACTTCGCCAAATTTTTCCACGTGAGCCAAGGCTTCTACCATGCGCAAGGTGTCGTCAATATTTCTTCCCAATGGCAAATCATTGATCACACAATGACGAACGATGCCTTCCTTATCAATGAGGAAAGTGCCTCTCAAAGCAAGAGGTATACCTTCAAAAATCAATTCATTTTCGTCGTTGTAGGTATATTCTCCACCCAGAACACCATAGTTGGTGGCAATGGTTTTTGAGGTATCAGCCACAATTGGATATGTAACTCCTTGAATTCCGCCTCGATCTTTTGGGGTGTTCAACCAAGCCAGGTGCGAATCTTCCGTGTCGGTACTACAGCCTATTACAACTGCGCCACGCTTTTCGAATTCTGCTAATTTCTCCTGAAAGGCAAAAATTTCGGTGGGACATACAAACGTGAAGTCCTTTGGGTAGAAAAAGAAAACAACATAGTTTTTACCAAGGTATTGGTCGAGACTGAAATTTTCTACCATTTCATCTCCATTGATTACCGCTCTGCTTGAAAATGAGGGTGCTTTTTTTAAAACGAGCGACATAATGTGTGGTTAAAAGTTACAAATTAAAATTAAAGATTAAGACTTGATTACTCCAACATCGAGCGAAGCATCCAAGCCATTTTTTCGTGTTTTTCCATGAGCGATGTCAGGAAGTCGGCTGTGCCGTCGTCGCCAATGTTGTCGTTGATTTTCGAAACATCTGCTCTCAATTGGCGGATTTGAGTTTCGTGATCTTCGAGCAAATTTCTGATCATACTTTTGGCGTCAGTTACATGGGTCGGATCTTCTTTCAGCCTGCTTATGTTCAGAAATTCCTGCATGGTGCCCGCTGCCACGCCATCGAGAGCTCTCACTCTTTCAGCAATTTTATCAATCGATTCTGCCAGCTCTCCATATTGCTCTTCGAAAAACTTATGAAGTTGATAAAAGTGGATTCCACGCACATTCCAGTGATAATTTAGCGTTTTGGTTTTAACCAGATAGGCGTCGGCCAGCAATGCGTTCAGCATGGAGCAGATAGCTTGACGCTGCTGTGCAGATAGTCCAATGTTAATGTCCATGGTATTTGATTGGTTGGTTTGGGTTGATTTTCACACCGTTGAGCTGCAATTGAATTTGCCCTGGCGTGAAATTTGAAATGTTTTTCTTCAAAAAATAGTTATTGATCAATCGGTCTAACTCTTCATCTTCAAAATCTACAATTTCGCCTGTATCACTGCAAAAAATATGATGATGCGGATGAATGTTGGCATCCCACCGTTGTGCTGAATCGGCCACGTGCACCTTTTGTGCCAAACCTGCTTCGTGCAGCGTTTCCAGTGTTTTGTAAATTGTGCCCAGCGAAATGGTTGGGTGGGTTGCCTGCACTTGCTCAAACAATTGTTCGGCAGTTGGATGCACTGCACTTTCGGACAACACTTGCATGATTACCAAGCGTTGCGGCGTGGCTTTCAGATGGTGTAGCTTTAAGGTTTCAACAATTTTCAAAGTCAATGTTTTCGAAGATAAATAAGAAAAATTATTAACTGATAATTTTTGCAAATGTCGGTGCTTTATTCAAAACCTCCAAATGCAGGTCCATTATTTTATCAAATTTTTGCGCCCTGAAAAGGCAATTTCCATTTAATATTCGCAGCAGTTACATCGGCGTTTACTAAAACACCTATACTTGTGTTTTGATCCTAAATATAATCCATGCTATCTAAAGTTTTTGGAAGTGCTGTTTATGGCGTGCATGCCTACACCATCACCATTGAGGTGAATGTGGGTCAAGGCACGAAGTTTTTTTTGGTTGGTTTGCCCGACAACGCCATTAAAGAAAGTGAACAGCGAATAGAATCTGCTTTAAAACAATACCGCTACACGTTTCCACGGCAAAAGGTGGTGGTAAACATGGCACCAGCCGACATCAGAAAGGAAGGTTCGGCCTACGATTTGCCCATCGCTTTGGGAATATTGGCCGCCTCAGGTCAAATGATGGCAACGGACATTGAGCAGTACATCATCATGGGAGAATTGAGCCTGGATGGTACACTGCGACCCATAAAAGGAGTTCTTCCTATTTCAATTGAAGCCAGAAAACAGCAGTTCAAAGGCATTATTTTGCCATTAGAAAACGCAGAAGAAGCAGCCATTGTAAACAATTTGGAGGTGATTGGGGTGGCCAACATTCAGCAAGCCATCGACCACCTGGAAGGCAAGCATATCATTGAACCTTTGCGCAAAGACACCCGGGAGCTTTTCAATAACCATACAAACAGCTACGAGGCAGATTTTGCCAATGTGCAAGGTCAGGAAAACATAAAAAGAGCCTTGGAAATTGCAGCAGCCGGAGGCCACAATGTAATTATGATCGGGCCACCTGGCGCAGGTAAAACCATGTTGGCCAAGCGTTTGCCTTCTATTCTTCCGCCGCTCACACTACAGGAAGCTTTGGAGACTACCAAAATTCACTCGGTAGCAGGCAGGTTGAAAGGCGAAGTTTCTCTCATCAGCAACCGTCCCTTTCGGGCGCCTCATCACACCATAAGCGATGTGGCGTTGGTGGGAGGCGGAAATAATCCACAGCCTGGCGAAATTTCATTGGCACATAATGGGGTGTTGTTTCTTGACGAACTTCCAGAATTTAAACGTACGGTACTTGAGGTGATGCGCCAACCTCTTGAAGATAGGCAAGTGACCATTTCAAGGGCAAAATTTACGGTAGATTTCCCGGCAAATTTTATGTTGGTGGCCAGCATGAATCCATGTCCGTGTGGGTACTACAATCATCCTGAAAAAGAATGCGTGTGTCCTCCAGGAACCGTGCAACGCTACATGAACAAAATCAGTGGACCTTTGCTCGACAGGATCGATTTGCATGTGGAAGTAACTCCGGTTTCGTTTGAAGCCATAGCCGCTAACAGAAAAAACGAAGGCAGTCAGGAAATCAGAGTTCGGGTGGTGAAAGCCAGAGAAATTCAAACCCGGAGGTTCATTGAAAATCAGGAAATTTTCTGCAACGCCATGATGCCCAGTCAGATGGTGAAAGACATTTGCCAATTAAGCGAACCAGGAAAAGTCTTGCTTAAAACAGCTATGGAACGTTTGGGACTTTCGGCCAGAGCTTACGATCGAATATTGAAAGTGAGCAGAACCATCGCCGATCTGAGTAGCAGCGCTGACATTAAAATTGAACATGTAGCAGAGGCCATTCAATACCGAAGTTTAGATAGGGAAGGCTGGGCAGGCTAAATCAACAGGTGTAATTAATTGAATCCATGGGGTTGATTTCCGCCATAGCTTAAACTTATTTTTGATTCTTTTTCACCCACCAACACATTTGACAGATGAATGGAAAAGCAAGAGCCTTTCCCCAGTTCTGATTCCACCGCAATGTTTCCTCCTAGTTTTTCGACAAAGTCTTTGCATAACATGAGACCAAGTCCATGTCCTCGTTCTTTCAAGGTTCCTGGCGTGCTCATGCCCGATTGTTTAAACAATTGACCCACTACTTCATTATCCATACCAGTTCCTGTGTCTGAAACCAACAGGTTGATATGTGGAGCTTCCAGTTGGCATGAAACGGCTATTTCGCCACCTGAGAGGGTAAATTTCAAGCCGTTGGCAACCAAATTTCGGAGTACAATCAGCAACACGTTTCTGTCTGTTTTTATTTTTACCGTTGAAGGTATATTGTTCACCAACTTCACCTGTTTTTGAGCCGCAATAGAAGTCGCAAGTGCAAATGCTTCAGAAACCATGTCTTTTAATACCAGCACTTCAAACCTTGGACTCCAGCCCCCAGAATGTTGTTTTGCCCAAACTATCAGGTTGTCCATCAGGTTCATGGTTTCGCTAAGTTTATAGCTTGCCATAGGCAATGACTTTTCCCGCACCAAGGCACTGTCTTTATGATTCTCGACCAGGGCTATCAGGTTGTGTAAACCTATGAGCGGTTGTCTTAAGTCATGTCCTATGATGGTAATCAGTTTCTCTTTTAGTTGATTAGCAACTTCCAATTTACGGTTGGCAAGCTTTAATTCTTCCAGATACCTAACAATGATGGAATTGCTTTCCTCCAGCTGGAGATTGAAGTTTCGCTGCCTTTTATAGAACCAGATCAGCAAACCGATTATACCTAAGAAAAAGACAGCGGCTATCAGAATAGCAACGATGATACGGTACTGGTATTTTATGCGGCCAAGACCTGCTTCATTCAGGGTGCGCAAAACCAGAATTTCATTTTCTTTTTGTTCAAAATCAAACTGAGCCTGCAATTGGCTAATCTGACTCTGCTGCTCCATTTTGTTGAGGCTGTCCTGCCAGCTGTAGTGCTCTTTCAGCAACAGGTACGCTTGAGGAAAATTTCTTTTATGGGCTTCGATTTTGCTTTGCATTTCAGCTAGTCGGCTTTTTGCTCTTAAGCTGCTTTCCTGCCTGTCAAAGTCGCCCAATAAAGGCACGTATTTCTTTCTGAGTTCCTCTAACAGAGCTTCTGCAGATTTCCACTCCTGCTGAGAAATGAGTATTTCCGCTTGCAAAATTCTGGCATTTACAGCCGAGGTGTTCAAGTTATTGGCCAAAGCCAATGTGTAGTTTAACCCTGCAAACTGAAAGGCAGAATCATATTGGCTTTCAGTAAAATACAGTTTAGCCAAATTACCAGATAGCAAGGCTATCCAGGCTGTATCTTTATGAAAAAATGCCTGATTTAGACCTAATTGAAGATTTTTCTTTGAAGCACCCAGTAGACCCAAGTGAAGCTGAACCAAACCAAGGTTATTGTTCACAATATAGGCACGTATGTTTTGTTGGGGGGCATTGCGCCTCAAATGCTGAAGTTGTTTGAGCCAAAAGTGCTGGGCCAGGTCATAGTTTTTACTCACAAAATGCGTGATTCCAATGCTCCCCAATATTTCGGCTATGTAGTTTGAGTCCAGGTTATATTTTCTTGCTTCGCTCAGTGCTTGCAATTTTAACTTGAGTTCCTGAGGGTACATTAATCGGGGGGCTTCCAATAAATTGGCCCTGTTCATCAGGGCAATAACCGCTTCGTTGTGGCAGCCTTCAGCCAAGGCACTTTGGTGTGCCTCATTAAATAAATTACAGGCTTCTTCATATCGATTTATCGGAACAATAGACATCACAGACGCTTTTACAATCAGTAGCCATTTTTGCCGACATGGGTCAATGTGTGGTAATAGAGAGGCTTCATGAAGTAACTTGAATGGCAAATCATATCTAGACGTGATGATATTGAGTTCTGAGGCAGCCAAAAGCAGATAGTCATATTCCCAATCTGGATTTTGGGTAGCATAATGGGATTTGCCATGCACTATAATCCGGGAAACCAACTCAGAGTCGCTTTTACTTTGTTTGAGCCAAACAGTTATTTTGGCTCTGACTTCTTCTGTTTTTTCTCTAGAAGAAAAGCTATCTTGGGGCATTTTATAGCTAAATATCTGAGCAGACGCAGCTGTGATTGACAGGAAGAAATATATTAATAGGAATATTTTTTCGATTAGGGAAATATGTGGTCTCATCAAGAGTTTGCGTTTTACGAGCTCATGAAACAACGGTTAACAGTGCATATTTTTTACCTTTGCATGGTGGTGCCAAAGTATGAAGATTATTTTGATTTGAAGAACCAAATTATCTACCCAAAGACTTTTTTGAGAATTTTATCCGTGTTTTTTGCACTCTTGACCATATTATGTTTTGATCAAAAAGTTGAAGCTCAGGATCAAAGAGCTATGAATGGATACTTGGTACTGGCAGAAGGCGACACTTTACGAGGGCAATTTCTGCTCAAACTTGAAGACAATTTGGTTCAACTTATGGAAAAAGAAAGCATCAAAACCTTTTCGGCCAAGCAAATAAATACCTTAAACGTGCTCGACGACGAAGCAGGTCTGGAGCGGTTTTATTATCCCTTTCCCTTCAAATTGATTTCGAGCTACAAAATGCCCACACTGTTCGAAATGCTGCTAAGTGGCAAACATTTAAGTTTGCTGCAAAGAGAGCGCATTATTTTAGAAACTGTACCCGTTTACGATTTCTACATGAACCGAACCATGTATGCAACCCGAAACCGAATAAAAGCAGAAGTATTCCTGATGTGGAACGAAGACAAAATCAGGAAATTCAATTATTCAAGGAAAGAGCTTTTTAACTGGTTGAACGACGAGCAAAAACCACTAAAGGCATATATAAAAGAAAACAAACTGAGTGTGAACAACAGAGCAGATTTGAAAAAAATTGTATTGTATTATAATCAATTGAAATCAAGACAATGAATCATAAACCGCTGATACTCATTAGCAACGACGATGGAATTACTGCTCCAGGCATCAGGCATTTGGTGGAAGTAACCAGAGATTTGGGCGAAGTTGTAGTTGTGGCACCCTCAAGTCCGCAGTCGGGTATGGGGCATGCCATCACTATTGGCAATACCATCAGGTTAGACCAAGTTCAGATTTTTGACAATGTGTTGGCCTATGAATGTTCTGGCACTCCTGCCGATTGTGTGAAACTGGCCAAGCACCATGTGCTGCGTGATCGAAAACCCGATCTGGTGCTGAGCGGCATAAATCATGGCAGCAATAGCTCTGTGAGTGTATTGTATTCAGGCACCATGTCGGCAGCCATTGAGGCTGCGTTGGAAGGTTTGCCTGCCATTGGATTTTCGCTTGGCGACTTTGAACACCAAGCCGATTTTTCACATACTACGCCCTACATTCGGCAAATAATTGACCATGCACTTGCCAACGAACTGCCTCGGCATCTGGCTTTGAATGTGAATTTTCCAAAGAAATCGGAAATACCAATTAAAGGTGTGAAAACATGTCGGCAAGCACTTGCAAGGTGGCAAGAAGAGTTTGACCAACGGAAAGATCCAAGAGGAAGAAGCTATTTCTGGCTAACTGGAAGCTTTTTGAATTTAGATGCCGGCACAGATACCGACGAATGGGCATTAGAGAACAACTATGTTTCCATCGTTCCTTGCACATTCGACCTCACGGCCTATCATGCTTTGTCCACCATCAGCAAACAGTTCGATGGCATTGTTTAACCTTCAAGGTGGTTGAACCGACCAGCGTCCGAAGTACGAAAAGCTTTGAACAATTGCACCACCAATGCTATGCCCACCGCCACTTCTGCTACCGCAACTACCAAAACAAACATTCCCAGCATTTCTGCTTCCAAAGGCAAATGCTGCAAACGACCTGCGGCAACCAAATTCAAATTGGCACCATTGAGCATCAACTCCAACCCGATGAGCATGAATATCAGGTTGCGCCGAATGAGCAGGGTAACCAAACCGATGATAAAAAGAAGAATGGAAGAAGAAAAAAGTAAGTAGGTTTCCAGCATTGGGCAATTACCTTTATACTTGCAAATGAATTTATTAAAGTCTGGATTGCAATTGGTTTTATAAAATAACTCGTTTGTTATGCTTTAGCAACCAATTTTTCCGTGCTTTATTGGCGAAAGCCATTCACTTAAATTCCGCTTATCGACTACATTTTTATGTTTTTTAACCCTGAAAAGAACGTTTTTTATTTTTTATTTTTTGCCTGCTTTTGTTGGCTGAAAACCAGCGAAGTAAGCGCACAGCGAGATGCAGTAACCATCACTTCTGCTGATGCTGCTTTCTCCCAACAAGACTTTCATAACGCCTTTTTTGGTTTCGAAAGTTTATATAAGGAGGATACCAACAACAATATGATCATTTTTAAAGCAGGCGTTTCGGCAGTCAATTTGTCGCTATCTGAACCTGCGCTGTACTATTTGAAAAAATGCAACGCAAATGATGAAGAGCTGGTAGACGTTATTCCATTCTGGTTGGCCAGGGCCTACCACCTCAACATTGCCCTTGATTCTGCCATTTTTTACTATGAGAAATTTTTGGAGTTTCCGTTCAAGAAAAACTCCTGGGAAAAGAAGGTTGCGGTTTCCAATTTAAAAGAGGCCAAAAATCTGAGAACTGCCATAGAAACCAATAATGTACAGCCTTGCGTGATAAAAAACCTGGGTCCAAACGTAAATTCAGAATACGTAGACCACAGTCCCTTGCTTTCGAAAGATGGAAAAACCTTGTTTTTTACTACCCGAAGGCCGTCAACAACCGATGAAAGAATATTGGATGGCGGCGAGTTTTTCGAGAAAATATTTGTTGCGAATCTTTTGCCAGACAATACCTGGAGTAGGGCCAGGCCATTGTTTCCCTTGCAGGTAGAAGAGCAAAATATGTCGACCATTCAGCTCATAGAAAACGACACAAAACTGCTTGTTTACCTGGTAAAAGGTGAAACCAAAGGCGTGTTTATATGCCAGAAAATGGGCGAAAAGTGGCTAAATCCTGTGAAATATGAGGATGGGCTAATTTTGGCCAATGCTTCGAAAGACGCCAACTACGCATCGGACAACAAAATGGTGGTTTTCACACGAAATAACCATAGTAATACCTTTCAATACGATATTGCCTTTTCGGTGAAAGATGCAGCCAACAATACCTGGAGCCGAAGTATTTCAGCAGGCAAAAACATCAACACCAACTTTGATGAAGTTGCACCCTATTTCAGTCAATTGAAATCTACCATGTTTTATTCTTCGAAAGGCGAAAATGGATATGGGGATTTTGATTTGCGTAAGGCTGTTTTAAACAAAAGCACAAAAACGTTTGCAAATCCATCTCTAATGCCATACCCGGTAAATACACCTGGAGCAGATTTACATTTACGAGAAGTGCCAGGGAGCAGTCGCTCTTTTGTGATGGCTTCGGCCAGAGCGGGTAGTTTCGGTACTACAGACATTTACTTGCTGGAACTCACCTCAAAAGTGAAAGTGGAAGGCATAATCTCGAACCAACATCAAGCACCCATGGCCAATATGCGGTTGGAAATTTCTGATTCTACTACATTCCTGACCCAAAAAGTAATGACAAACGACAAAGGTCAATACACTGTCACACTCATGGCAGGGGTGAAATACTCAGTATCAATCTTTGCCGATAAAGAGTTTGTTTCCAGAACTGAGTTTCAGGTGCCTCGACAACCCGAACACCAAGATGGGAATTTGGAGAAAAACTTCCTCATCATTTTCCCTCCCGAAGAGCAGCCCTAGTGGCAAAAATCCATGCAGATTTTTGAAGTTGGAGAAAGCAAACGCCTCGTCAGAGATTTTATTGAACTTCCGATCAGGCTATATAAAAACTACCCAAACTGGATAAGACCCCTCGATGCGGATATAGAGGAAGTATTTGACCCGAAACGTAACAAATTTTTCAGGAACGGCGAATGTACCCGCTGGGTGCTGAAAGACAACCATGGCCTCACCATAGGTCGAGTAGCAGCCTTTGTAAACAACAAAACAGCAAAATCGAACAACCAACCAACCGGAGGTTTTGGTTTTTTTGAATGCATCAACAACCAGGATGCGGCATTTTTGCTTTTCGATACCTGCAAAATCTGGCTTAAGGAAAGAGATATGGAAGCCATGGACGGCCCCATTAATTTCGGAGAACGAGACAAATGGTGGGGACTTCTGCTGGAAGGCGATTTTGAGCCCAACTATTGTATGCCTTACAATCCACCCTTTTACCGTGACTTTTTCGAAGCGTATGGATTTCAGGTCTATTTTTATCAATACACCTACTTCAGGCCTGTAGATGGAGAATTGTCGCCCAAAATTTATGAAAAGTATGAACGACTGATAAAAGACCCAGGCTTTAGGTTCGAGCACATGAAGCTGAGCCAAATCGAAAAATATACAAACGACTTTCGCACCATTTACAACAAAGCCTGGAGCAAGCACACCGGTGTGGCAGCCATGCCTGAAGCACAAGCCAAGGCATTGATGAAAAAACTAAAACCGGTAATAGACGAGAAAATATTCTGGTATGGGTACTACAACAATGAACCCATTGCTTTTTTTATCATTTTGCCTGAGCTCAATCAGATTTTTAAGCATGTAAATGGCAAAATGGACTGGCTAGGAAAACTAAAATTTGTGTGGCATAGGTATGTGCAGGGCATTCACAAAATGTTTGGTGTGGCTTTTGGCGTGGTACCGGAATTTCAAGGAAGAGGAGTTGAAGGTGCCATTGTGATAGCTTCAGCCCAATTGATACAGAAAAAGCTGAAATACAAAGAGTTTGAAATGAACTGGATTGGTGATTTTAATCCAAAAATGATGCATGTGGCCGAAAGTGTAGGGGGCAAAATCAGAAAAACACATGCGACATACCGGAAGCTTTTTGATGAAACAAAGCCCTTTGAAAGATGCCCGATTATAGAATAAGCAGCCGACACCACATCAGCCATTGGATTGAAGATTTAATCAGGCTGTTCATACCATTACATTGCCTCGGGTGCGATGCTATTTTGCCTAAAAACTTAGAAAATATCTGCATGCGGTGCAGAATGAATTTGCCTTACACCCAGCATCACTTCACACCCGACAACAACCCTGTGATGGAAAAATTTTGGGGAAAAGTGAATCTGAGATATGCCATTTCCTACTTGAAATTTTACAAGGGAGGCAAAGTGCAAAAACTCATGCATGCTCTCAAGTATTTGAAACAACCCCAGGTTGGCTTTTTACTTGGCGAAAGTTATGCCTATGATTTAACTGCTTTTGAACTGGAAAAACAATTTGACCTCATCATACCTTTACCGCTTCACCCCAAAAAGCTGAAAATCAGAGGCTACAACCAAGCAGCGTGCTTTGGTGTTGGCATTGCCAAGGTATTCGAAAAGCCCATGTATGAAGACATTTTGCTGAAATCAACTGCTACTGATTCGCAAACACGAAAATCTAGAATTAACAGGTGGCTAAATGTGAAAGAAACTTTTGTGCTTAATCGGCAAAAGGTACATTTGCTTAAGGATAAACATGTATTGTTGGTTGACGATGTGATCACCACGGGCTCTACCCTCGAAGCCGCTATTCATGTGCTTCAAACTGCACAACCAGCCAGCGTAAGTGTGGCTGCCATAGCCTCTGCAACATAAAGTTTGCCTACCTTTACATGTATAAATGAACCTGAAATTGAACATGCGAACTGCTTCATATTTTGTTTTTTTCTTGCTGTTTTGCTCTTTTCTAGAACCTGAGAAAAAAGAAAAATTCGGCTATGTGTTTGCCTATTTTCTCAAAAATGGAGAAACTGGTTTGCACCTGGCGTGTAGCGAAAATGGCTTGCAATGGGGTGCAGTAAAAAAAGGCAGACCGGTGGTTAAGCCAGCGGTAGGCGACTACATTTTGCGTGATCCGTTTATATTCCAAGGGCAAGACCAGCTTTACCACATGGTTTGGACATCGGGTTCGAACCGCCTTGATATTGGCTATGCCAACTCCAAAGATCTGATCACATGGTCGGCTCAGCGCCTCATTCCTGTGATGAAATCAGAGCAAACCGCATTGAATTGCTGGGCACCTGAAGCCATTTATGTTCCTGAAAAACAAAAATATATGCTACAATGGGCTACCACCATACCTGATCGGTTTCCATCTACTGACAATCAGTCATCAAAAGCTCCAAACGGAAAAGCATACAACCATCGCATTTATAAAAGCTACACAACCGACTTCATCAGAGCCACCGATCCTGAGTTGTTTTTCGATCCGGGTTTCAATGTTATAGATGCCACTGTGGTTAAAGATAGCAGCCATTACGTGCTCTTATTTAAAGATGAGACCGGTAAGCCATTGAAGGTTCAGAAAAATATAAAAATGGCCATTTCAACAACTGCTGATGGAAAGTTTACAGATTTTTCAGAGCCCATTTCGGGCAAAGAATGGGCAGAAGGGCCTTCTGTGCTACAAACTGACAGCAGCTTTATTCTTTTTTTCGACAAATATAAACTGAACAAAATGGGTGCCCTGGAAACCAAAGATTTCAAAACCTGGGTCGATTTGACTGACACATTGAAACATCCCGTTGGTATGCGCCACGGTTCCATAGTGAAAGTTCCATTCAAACTGCTGAAAAAACTAAAAGAACTAGAATGAGATTTCAGACTGGCTGAAGTGACGTTTTAAAAGTATCCAATACCCGCTTTCGGGCAAATTCGTGTTGCACAATGGGTGCAGAGTAGTTGGCAGTTCCATATTCAAGAACCCATTTTTTGATGTATTGATGGTGCTTGTCGAATTTTTCTGTTTGAAGTGCCGGATTGAAAACCCTAAAATAGGGTGCAGCATCGCAACCTGAACCCGCTGCCCATTGCCACCCACCGTTGTTGGCTGAAAGGTCGAAATCGAGCAATTGTTTTGCAAAATAAGCTTCTCCCCAACGCCAGTCGATGAGCAGGTGTTTTACCAGAAAGCTGGCCACAATCATTCGAACCCTGTTGTGCATAAATCCTGTTGCATTCAATTCGCGCATGCCTGCATCTACAATTGGATAACCAGTTTTTCCCTGGCACCAGGCTTCAAATTCTGTTTCGTTATTTCGCCAGGCTATTCGGTCATACTCTTTCTTGAAAGCCCCGGCAGCTACGTGTGGAAAATGCCATAGCACCTGCATGTAAAATTCCCGCCAAATCAATTCATTCCACCAGGTTTCGCTCAGCTGCGTGGCCTTATATACCAGCGAGCGGATGCTTATTGTACCAAAACGCAAGTGAACACTCAACCTAGAGGTGCCAGGAATGGCTGGAAAATTTCGCTTTTCGCCATAATTTCTGATCAAATCATCTTTCACTTCTTGAGGTGGAAAAGTTCCTCCTGTTGCAGAGAAGCCCATCGAATCTAAATTTGGCAATGGCAATGCAGCTTGCTTTACAAAAGCATGAAAATGACTTTCAGTGTCGAATGGTTCGGCCAGCTCAGGTTTGAATTGCTCCTTCCATTTTCGGCTGTAAGGTGTGAAAACAGTGTATGGCGTTCCAGAATTGCTCAATACGTCGCTTTTCTCAAAAATCACCTGGTCTTTGAAAGTGTGAAAGGCAACCCCTTTGGCTTTAAACCATACGTCCATATCGCTGTCACGCTCCCTCGCATAGGGTTCATAATCATGGTTGGTATAAACTGCTGTAACCGGATAATCAGCTAGCAGGCTGCTGAAAACTGCCTCAGGCTGACCATAACGCACATCCAGCGAGACACCGATGGCAGCCAGTTTCCTTTGCATATCAACTAGTGCCAGATGAATAAATTCCACCCGCTTGTCAGTCTTGTTTTCCAGCATATCCAGGATATTTTGGTCAAAAATAAATATGGGTTGAACGGGAAATCCCGAAGTCAGTGCTGCAAATAGTCCGGCGTTGTCGGCCAAGCGAAGGTCTCTTCTAAACCAAAATAAGGACACGGAAGGCATTTCAATTTTCATCGGCTCAAAAACAGGTTGGTGGCTCAAAAAGTTCAAAATTTAGGGGATAGACGAGGCAAAACCCATGAAAATGACAAAAAGTGCTGAGAATTATCCAACTTTGCACACTGAAAAAAGTCTATCAATGACCATTCATAAAGAAGGATACACCAGTTTGGCACTTGTGAGTGCTGTTTTGTTGGTTGTGAATTTAGGATTGCAGGCCTGGGGGGTTCCCGAATCGGTATTAACCGTTTCTTATGTTCTGTCAACCCTGCTGTTTATTACCGTGTTGCAGTTTTTTAGAAAGCCTGTACGTACTCCAAATCTGGGCGAAAACCTGATTCTGGCGCCTGCTGATGGCAAAGTGGTGGTGATTGAAAAAGCGTATGAAGATGAATTTTTGAAAGAAGATCGCATGCAGGTTTCCATTTTCATGAGCCCCATCAACGTACATTCGAATCTGAATCCGGTAAGCGGTCGGGTCAAATATTTCAAATACCATCCTGGAAAATACCTTGTGGCTTGGCATCCAAAATCCAGCACAGAAAATGAGCGCACCAGCTACGTGCTTGAAAATGAAAAAGGTAGCATGATGATTCGCCAGATTGCAGGTGCCCTGGCTCGCCGTATCTGTTGGTATGTGCAAGAAGGTCAGCCCGTTCAACAAGCTTCGGAGTTTGGCTTCATCAAATTCGGCTCCCGTGTTGATCTGTTTTTACCGCTTGATGCCAAAATTGAAGTCAGTCTCAACCAAAGCACAACAGGTGGGCAAACTGTGATTGCAAGGTGGTAAAGCAAAAGAACATCTTAAAACCATACTTGGGGAATTTGGTTCCTGTATTCAAAATGGTCAATCATATTTTAACATATCCATGAGCTACGTCTGGGAAACCGTCAAAGAATTTAAAGAAATCAAATTCCAATACTGGAATGGCATTGGAAAAGTGAGCATCAACCGGCCCGAAAAACACAATGCCTTCACGCCCCTCACGGTCTCTGAAATGATCGAAGCCTTCAACCTCTGCCGTGACGACAGCCACATAGGCGTCATCATTCTCACAGGCGAAGGCGAAAAAGCCTTTTGCAGTGGTGGAGATCAAAGTGTTCGAGGCCACGGTGGTTACCTCGGCACCGATCTCGTTCCCAGGCTCAATGTACTCGATCTGCAACGCATCATCCGTTCTATTCCCAAACCTGTTGTGGCTATGGTGGCTGGTTGGGCCATCGGCGGTGGCCATGTGCTGCATGTCGTATGCGACCTCACCATCGCTGCCGACAATGCTCGTTTCGGTCAAACCGGACCGAAAGTGGGCAGTTTCGATGGTGGCTTTGGTGCTTCTTACCTTGCCCGCATTGTAGGCCAAAAGAAGGCCCGTGAAATTTGGTACCTCTGCGACCAATACGATGCCAAAGAAGCCATGGAAATGGGGCTCGTAAACAAAGTGGTCGCCCTCGAAAATCTGGAAGATACTACCATAGAATGGTGCCAGAAAATGTTGAAGAAAAGTCCGCTTGCTTTACGCATGCTGAAGAGTGCATTCAATGCCGAATTAGATGGGCAAGCAGGCATACAGGAGTTGGCCGGAAATGCCACATTGCTTTACTATTTATCAGACGAAGCTAAAGAGGGAAAACAAGCTTTTCTCGAGAAACGAGACCCTGATTTCGATCAGTTTCCCAAGTTTCCTTGATGCCACGATGAGCTGACGGATGTCAAATTCATTTTTCATTCATTTTGGTTAAATACTTGCGTAATTACCAAAATTTGTAGATTTGGCCACACTTTAAAGCATTTTATAAGTAGTAATTCACTTAGATGCTTAGTAATCAGCTCATTACATTGCACTAACTTTGCTTATGATACCAAATCTATTTTCCCAAAAAAAGAGGAAAAACATCCATTCGTTCGGGATTGGTCAATTTCTTACACCAAATTTTTACAAAATTTTTGCAGGAATTTTCTGCTTTGTGTTCCTCGGATTGGACAAAGAGGCACATGCCACCTTGTACTATTTAAGCACAAATGGAGACGACAGCCGTACCCTTGCTGAAGCACAAAATCCAAATACCCCTTGGGCTACCTTTGCGAATGCCATAAGTCTTGCCGCAAATGGAGATTCAATTCAAGTGCTTGCAGGTACATATGATCAAGCTGACATCAATGTTAACAAGCAAATCAAGTTCTTTGGCAATGTAGTAGGCATTGGCACTGGGGCGGGAGCTGGTACTGGTGTAAAACCAATAGTAAACGGAACAGTATCTGCCACTGATCAATCTATTTTCATCATCCGCGCCACAGATGTGTTGATCAAAAACTTCAACATCAAAGTAAATCAGACCACGGTAATTCGAGGCATTTTCGGGCCTCAAACTGGTTATTCCAGAATTGTGATTGAGGATAACCTGATTGAGAGTACTAGCAACATTGTAGGTTTAAATAATGTGGTGTTTAATTCTTTTGGTATTCACCTGGGTCAGTTATTAACACCAACGGGCGCAGATTCCGTGTTGATTCGCAGAAATGTGATTGCGCCGGAGTCTTCGACGAAAAACTTTTTCGGCAGAGGCGTAAGAATGGTTGGTGGCTTAGGTATGATAGGTGGATTAACCCCAGCTGATTCGAACAGAATTTTTGGCGATTATGGCCTCCAGCTTGGAGGGGGTAGCAGTGGCGGTCGTTTGCAAGTGAGAAACAACAATATTTTTGCAAGAAGTGCTTGCGTGGAGATGACCTTCCTTCGCCAAGGTTTCAGGCATACAATAGCCAACAACAAGTTGCAACCAATGGATACGCAAATCCACTCTTCATTGGTTGAGATCAAAAACAACACAAGTTCAGCCAATCCTCCTTTCATAGATATTTTCGAAAATCAGTTTCTTAATTTTTATCGCTTTGGTGTTGCTACAACACGATCGAGACGTGTCAGCATTTTTAACAATACTTTTATTCCGTTAGCTGATTCCACCAATTATGCCCACGTGCTAATAAACACAAAGCAAAAAACCAGCGGAGCAGATTTGCCAACTACGGTAGAAACCACTATCTCAGGAAATGATTTCAGAGATAATGGAATTTCAGGTGGAACTGGCATCGTTGTTTACAATCACAACAGCAATGCAAATCCTGCATTTACGCAAACCACACTGGGTGGAGATGGGGCACTTGCAAACCGATTCGGCAGAAACATCAGAACAATATTTTTCCTGGACACAGCAAGTGGGCCGAGTAACAATAATGCTTTTTGGACCAACAGCCCTGTAACCACCATGAAACCGGTGGACGAGAATTTCAACCTGGTTGAAAACCTGTTCGATATGGGTTCAGGTTTTAAAAGACCATCTGAGTTAAGTAATCTTGAGCTGTTAGCTTTGGAAGATAAAATAGTTCACAAGATTGAAACGGGCATTTTGGGCCTAGTTACCGTGAAACCTAATCATGTGTTTATTACACCCAACAGCTTCCTTACGCCTTTTACCACATCGCCCAGTGTTCAACGGGCCGTGGATGCAATAGGTGCTAATGACAACTTTACCCTAAACATGGCAGCAGCCACTTACACCGGAACAACCACAGTTTCGCAGTCGGCAGTATTTGATGTAGCACCTGCCACTTCGGCTACGCTCGGTTCATTAGAAATGAACGGTGTCGGAAAAACGCTTTCTCTCAATGCGCCTATTCGTTTGGCGGGTGATTTAACGTTAACCAGCGGTGTTGTTGACCTTCAGAATTCCAATCTTACCATTGAGCCGGGCGTTGCCGTGATTGGCGGCAATTTGGCCGCTCATGTAAGAGCGGTTGGCGACGGATATTTTGTGCATGCCCAACTTGGAGGTGGCACAAAAAGGTACCCAATCGGCACGCTCACCAGATATTCAGAAGTAGAGCTCAGCAATTTGGGAACAACCGATGATGTAGGCTTAAAAGTAAGAGACGACGTATTATCGGCTGGTCTTACCGGTACACCTGTCGATTCTGTGGTCGGCATTACTTACCAAATTCAGGAATTGGTTGCCGGAGGTTCTAATTTGCGATTTTCTCCAAAATGGGCTGCTGCTGACGAAAAGCCTAACTATGACAGAGCGCTGAACACAATTGAGCAATTCAATTCCGGAAACTGGCAAACCATTAGTTCGCTTCCTGTGCCTGCTGTAGGAAACGACCCGTACACACTTACATCAAACATCAATGGCAGCTGGTCTGGTCAGGCAGTTCGCATCAAAGGTCAGTCTGAAATTGCAGGCAGGCTTCATTATGTGGCCAACACAGGCGACGACAGCCGTACGCCTACCCAAGCTAAGAATCCAAACACTCCTTGGAGAACCATCGCAAATGCTATCGCTCAAACCATGAGCGGTGATAGTATTCAGGTATTTGCAGGAACCTATCCTGAACATGATCTGAACGTGAACAAAACCCTAACCCTTTTAGGAAACGTGATAGGTGTAGGTACAGGGGTAGGGGCAGGAACAGGCGTAAGACCTATCGTCAACGGTACAAGTCCAACGTCTACAGACACTGCTATTTTTTTACTGCGTGCACCCAACATCAACATTCGAAACTTCAATATTAAAGTTGATCAGGAAAACATTTCCATTGGTATCGATGCACCACGTTCAGGTTTTACGGGGTTAGTAATCGAAGACAACCTCATCGAAAGTACTGGCGACATAGTTGGCAACAACGATGTAAAAGTAATGTCGCATGCCATCCTTTTAGGTAGGTTGCTTGGCTCTGGAAACCCTCCACCAAGTGCAAATGACTCTGTCATTGTGAGAAGAAATATCATCAACCGTGAAGGACCAACTAAAAAATGGTTTAGCCGTGGAATCAGATTTTGGGGTGGCCGTGGCATGGTTGGTGGATACGACGCAGCCGACGGCAATGAAGTACATGCTGATTTCGCCATTCAATTGGCAACCGGCAGCACAGGAGGAAGATTGCAGGTTGTGAACAATACTGTATTTGGACGAGCAGCAGGTATAGAACTCAACACACCTGCCAGAACATTCAGGCACACCATATTTCGCAACACTCTTAGGCCACTTGATTTAAAAGAACATTTTGCCTTGATTGAAATCAAAAGTAATATAGGTACAGTAGGCCCTCCAGGACCAAGCATTGCTCCTTTTATTGACATAGAGGAAAACCAATTGCTTGATTTCTATCACATAGGTGTAGCCTTAACCCGCTCAAGAAATTGTATAGTTAAAAACAATGTGTTCACACCATTGGCCGATTCTACCCGATATATCCATGTTTGGGTGAGCCACAAGCAAAGAACTTCTGGTACAGCAGCTTCTCAGCCACCACTTACAACCATTGAAACTACCATTCAGGGCAACACCTTTAATGGAAACAACGTCTTTGGCGGTTATGGTTTAGCTTATCAAAACAGCAATACCAACACTGGAGACCCTGTGTTCACAGTCAGCAATATCGGTGGTGCCGGAGCACTGGCCAACATGTTTGGAGCAAACATAGCCACGGTAATGTATTTGGATACTGTAACAGGTCCAAGTTCTAGAAATCCATTCTGGTCAAATCCAGGCATCAACTGGACAGTTTGGCCAAGCACTAACATGGCTCCTGTGCGTGACAACTTTGATCTAACCGAGAACATGTTCGATCTAGGCACTGGCTCAAAACGTCCGGCTGCCATGAGCAACGCAGAGTTGTATGAGCTTGAAGATAAAATTCAGCACAAGATAGACGCAGATGTTTTGGGTTTTGTGACCGTAAAACCAGCCGAAGCATACGTTACAAACAATAGTTTTTTAACACCCCTAACCTCGGCACCCAGCGTACAACGTGGTGTAGATGCAGCCGATGCAGACGACTGGACATTGTTTATTCAACCAAACTTTATTCCTGAGGTTGTTAGAATAGATAAATCTATTACTTTCAATGCTAGTCCTGCACCTGTGGCCTCATTGAATGGCATTATCATGGATGGTTCATTAAAGGTGTTGACTTTAGCAGATACTATCCGTTTGCGTCAATCTTTAGTGGTGAGCAATCCAAGTGGAGGTAAAATCTCTATTGGAACCAATAACCTGGTTTTGGAGTCCGCTGCAACATCAACATTGGGAAATGTAGACAGCTATGTGATTGCAGATACTTCAGGCAATTTAGTAAAAGAAGGCATAACTGATCAGCCTTTTACATTCGCCATAGGTACAGCTTCAGACTATGCTCCCGTTGAATTCGATGATGTCAACAACACAGGAGATAGAATTGGAATGGGCGTGCGGCCAGCTGCTGTCCAAACTTCCTTCACGCCTGATTTGCCTGTGGGTATTACAAACTATGTTAATTTGCAGTGGAGAATATCTGAAACTGTTGTTGGTGGTCACAATGCCAGGTTAAATTTTGCCTGGAATCAGGTGAATGAAATTAATCCTCCATTGAACATCAGTACCGTAATTGCCAGAGAAGATGGCATTGGTTGGAGTGCAACTACTGCTAATTACGACAACTTCGATGCTGAAGCGTCCGGCTTTTCAGCATTCAATTCAGGTTTCTCAGTGTATGCGGATGCTGCTGTTACAACAATCACTACAGAAAATCCAGATAACAACTTCTACTGTGCAGGAGCTACATTGAGTATTCCGTTTACAGTGAATGGTCTGGAATTAACTGTTGGCAACGTATTTACAGCCCAGCTTTCTGATCCAAATGGAAGTTTTGCCACTTTCACCGTGTTGCCAAATCCATTGATTGGAGTTACAACGGGCGTAATCACTACTACCCTTCCAACTTCTTTGCCTTTTGGAACTGGCTACCGCATAAGGGTAGTTTCTTCTACACCTGTGGTTACAGGAAGTATCAGTAATATCGACATCACAATTAATCCTGTTCCAGTTAGGCCAGTTATCTCAATAAATGGTTCTACTGTGTTTTGTATTGGTGAATCCAGAACATTGACCTCTAGTGCTTTAACTGGTAATTTTTGGTCACCTGGAGGAGCTACTACCCAAGAAATTACTGTCACATCCTCCGGCAGATATTCAGTTCGAGTTGATTCTACTAACAATTGTTCTGCTTTCAGCGATACCTTAGACATTACTGTGAATCCATTGCCAGCCACTGCCACCATTGGAAATACTGGGCCACTTACCTTCTGCGAGAGCGGTTCAGTAAGATTAGGTACTGGTGTGGTAGGCGGAAATCTTTGGTCTACGAATGAGACAACAGATTCAATTACAGTTTCTGCTACTACTACCATAACTGTGCAGGTTGTTGTAAATGGTTGTACTTCATTGGTGTCTAACCCGATTCAAGTCACAGTGAATCCGTTACCAGCTACTCCTACCATTGCTGCTCTACCTGTTTCTGGTGTCGCTTGTGAAGGTGAAACAGTAACCTTAACAAGTAGTGCTGCAAACAACAACCTTTGGTCTAATGGTGCTACAACGGTAAGCATAACTGTAAATACTACAGGCTCATTTACTGTACAAGCCATCAGTGCAGCGGGTTGTACTTCTGCGGTGTCTACCCCAATTCCGGTTACCATCAACCCATTGCCTGCTACGCCTACTATTACGGCCTCAGGTGACCTTGAATTCTGCGAAGGAGGCTCCGTAACACTAACATCCAGTGTAGCTACAGGAAATGTTTGGTCGAATGGTTCAACTACACAGAACATTACAGTTTCTGCCTCAGGTGCCTTCACTGTTAGTCAAGTAGGTGCTACGGGTTGTTCTTCTGCAACATCAACGCCAGTACAAGTGACTGTACTTCCAAATCCTGTTGCGCCAAGCATTACTTCGCCAGCTGCAGATGTGTCCATTTGCCAAGGAGACTCAGTAGCTCTGATTTCAAGTGCTGCAAATGGTAATATCTGGTCAAATGGCGAAACTTCAAATCTAATATTGGTTCGGAACGCTGGCACATTCACTGTAAGATTAGTGGAACAAGGCTGTACATCGCTTGCTTCGGGATCCAGAACGGTAAGCATTCTACCAGTTCCAGCTATACCTACCATTTCACCAGCGGGGCCGGTTACGGTCTGTGAGCCTGAGATTGTAACCTTAACGGCTACTACAGGTGCCAATTTTGTTTGGAGCAACGGCGCAACTACCAATTCAATTGGTGTTACAGAATCCGGCCGATTTACTGTACGTGCTGTAGAAGCTGGTTGTTTCTCCATTGAGTCTGACACTGCCAGAGTGACCATCAATCCAAAACCAGCGGCGACTGTGGCTCTTCAAGGTTCTGCTTCTTTCTGCGATGGATCATCTGTAACACTGACTGGCCCTTCAGGTGCAGGTTTAACTTATTCATGGTCAAATGGATCAACAGAGCAAACTATTTTAGTTACCACCAGCAGTACAATAAGGCTTACAGTTACAAATGAGTTTGCTTGCGTAGATACTTCTGCTGAAGTGGTTACAGTAAACAACCCAAATCCTGTTGTTGTAATCAGCAAAGATACGGCCATTAAGGCGGGACAAGTGGTTGATTTGAATGCCAACGCAACTCCAATTTCTGGTACTTATTCTTATGCTTGGACGCCTGATGATGGAACCATTACATCTGGTCTGAATGAGGTTACAGCTTCCGTGAGACCTTTAAATACTATTGTGTACACAGTAGAGGTGGAAGACCAGAATGGTTGTATTGCCATAGACTCTGTTTTGGTGAGGGTTGGAAAAGGAGTTTATATCCCGAATATGTTCTCTCCAAATGGTGATGACAAGAACCCTACTTTCAAAGTGTATGGTTTTGGTGTGAAGGATATTAAGTTGTTGGTCTTTAATCGATTAGGTCAGTTGGTGTTCGAAACCGATAAAACTGGTGAAATCGTGGAGACATCAACAAATAGTAATAGTGTGCCTGGTTGGGATGGTAAATTTAAAGACAAAGATTTGCCTGCCGATACATACACTTGGATTATTTCAGGAACATTCACTACCGGTGAGGAGATTAAGGACACAGATGGTAAGAATTCTGGAAGCGTAACAATCATTCGATAACCGGTAAAAAAAGATTAAGATGAAAGCATCAAATACAATCATGATCGAAAAGTTGATAAAATCGGCTTTGCTCTCGTTGGCAGCATTTTGTTTTGCCCTGCCTGGCTATTCTCAGCAAGTGTTCTTTTCGCAATACCACCTCACACCCATGTACTCAAACCCGGGTATGGTTGCAGCTCACAATAGCATTCAAGCGGACGCTGGTTACCGAAACCAGTTCGGTGGATACCAGTCTAATATGCGGAGTTATGTATTTACTGGGATTTACCCATTGTTTAAAAAAGTGGGTTCTGATAAAGTTCGTACAAGTGGCGTGGGTGTTTCTGTGTTGAATGACCAGACTGGTACCATGCGTTACTTGAGAACTACAGGAGCGTCTTTAGCGTACGCACACAATGTTGAATTAGCTACTCAGCATTACTTGAGTCTGGGTTTGCAAGCAGGGTTTTACCAGCGAAGGGTTGATTTTGGTGACCTCCGTTCTGGCAGTCAATTCGATCCGTTTGCAGGGCAGTTCGATAGAAGCAGGTCTTTAAACGAGGATTTTACCAGTGATGCTCAAAAAGGCTTTGGAAATGTTAATACTGGCGTTTATTATTATCACGAATCAGAGGATGCGGTAAAGTATTATGCTGGTTTGAGTACGTTCAACTTAATCAGGCCTAATGTTTCACTTACTGGTGAAGTAACACGTTATCCAGTGAATTGGTTGTTTATAGCAGGAGGTAAAGCGTATGAAAATAGGGACTGGATTATTCAACCCAACATGCGGATTATTTCCAGGGCAAAGGAAAGTCAAACCAACGTTGGCTCTGGTTTCTATTACAAGTTGCGTGAAAAGCGTAAGGGTAGTTTTGCCAAAGATGGTCATGTTGGACTGAATGCTTGGTACAGTGTAAACAATGCCATGATCCTTGGTTTAGAGATTGCTCAGCCTGATTGGTCAATCGGGCTAAGCTATGATATCATCGCTTCAAAACAATCCGAAGCCAATAATGGTACACGAGCTGTTGAGTTAATGGTAGGTTTCAGGAAATACATTGGATCGAGAAAGAAATCGAATTTTGTGCCTTTGGGCGATGTTGATAGACCTGTTGTGAAACCAGGCAAACCTGCTGATCGGAAAGTTGATCCAATTTCTCCTCCAACCACCCCAAAACCAACACCTGAAAAACCAGCTACGCCAGTTGAGCCTGAAAAGCCAGCAGAACCTGTTAAACCTGAAATTCAGGCTCCTGCCCAACCAGAGCCAATTGTTGAGAAACCAAAGCAAGTAGTTCCTCCCGATCCAAATGCAAATTCTGAAGTGGGCTATGATCCTTACAAGGGCACTAAAATGGAGTTGACATCCGAGGAGAAAGCCCTGTTGAAAAAGCAGCCTAATTTCAAGTTGAATGACTACTCGGTGTCACCTGAAACGATTTCCACCCTCAACAAGTTGTCAGACATGATGAAGAAAAAGCCAAATCTTAAATTAGAAGTCAGAGGATTTGGTTGTAACCTTGGAACTGATGCAGTCACAGATAAAATAGCTTGGGCTAGGGCTGAAACAGCAAGACGATACTTGATCAAGAAGGGTATAAGTCCGAATAGATTAAGTGTGAAAGCTTTTGGAAATGAAAATCCATTAGCTGGTAATGATTCCGAAGAGGGACGAGCTAAGAACCGAAGGGTTGAGTTCTACCTTAAGAAGTAATTAAATTTTGAGCCCGGCAAAGTGATGTCGGGCTCATTTTTTTTCTTGCAATCAATTCTATAGTTGAATTGCAGACATTTTTGATTTACAACATTAACCAACATTAAACAGTGAAAGTAGGATTGCTTAGTCTGGCAGCCATTGCATTGGTCTGTTTGCTTCAAAGTTCATCTATTCTTTTTGCTCAATCAAGCCTTTTAACCTTAGCAGGAGGTGCTGGTTCCGAGCGATTTAACGGTCTGATCGAGCTTTCTGACGGTACAATTCTAGTAGGAGGTCAGGCAGATGACCTGAACTGGTTGCCGCCAGGAACTCCTGTTACTACATTATCTGTTCCTGGTGCATTTAGCTCAAGTTCTGTTGGTGTTGCCTTTTTGATGAGGCTTTCTGCCGATCAGCAGAATATTCTTCAGGTGGTTAAATTTCCTGATAACACAGTTCGGGATATTTTTAAAATCAGAACGAATAGTGCTCCCGGACAACCTACAGATGACTTATTCATTTCCGGAAATCTCGAGCCTGGTCCAAACCTTACTGATTGGTATTTCATAGGTAGACTAGATAATAATTTTATCAATGGTGTGCCTACAGGTTTGGTTTTTTACCGTGAAGTCAATACAAGGGGCAGAAATCCTTCCGATCGTTCCATGCTTTTTCCTGAATCGGGCAATGAATCCATTGCAAAACAGTATCAGGTGTGGGATGTAGGTTCAAATGGTATCATCTATTTTGCAACTGGTGCAGACGTTTCATTTGATTCACATGGTATAGATGTGATGAATCTGATTGGTCAGGATACCCTTGTGGAGTATTTTCCGTTGCACAGCACGGGCAATTCTACTCCTGGTTTTCAAGGCATTCCAGCTTCTGCCTATACCAACAACACAGGAGACCCAAGATTTGACCTGAGACGAAGTAATACATGGTTTAAGTACAACGGTACCGGAGTTCCGGGTTCTTTCCGGTCATATTCACAAGTTTTGTATGATTCCTTGATGACAGATGAAAATGGAAACCCGGGACGAAAGGGTGCATATCCATTCGATGCTTTTTTTAACAGTCCTCAATTGTTGTTTGGCAACCCCGCTGTGTTTGCTGGGTCTGGATATACCGGTTATTTTTTCAATGCTGGTGGTGGAAAGTGGACTGCCAGGATTAGTGGAATTACAATAGACAGGAGGAGTAATGACGTGTTCATGGCTGTTTCACTGGCCACAACATCAAGTAATAATATCCCGGGATTTAATGACTCTGAAACAGCTTTAGCTTGTTTGAGTAACAATGGCCAGATGAAATGGTGGGCCAGGCTTCACAAAGAAGACAGTAGAAATAGCCCCGCTCAACAGCATATTGAAGGCATTGACATAGACTATGCGAACAACCAGATTGTAGTCGTTGGTCGAACCAGAGGCGATGCAGTAAATAACTTTTGGAATGGCAATCAGCTATTTCTGAAACCGGGTGGATCCGGATTTCAGAATGGATTAACCGGTGATATTCCCGCAGCCTCACCACTTGACTACAGCTGGCTAGGTAAGTACGATTTGAGTACTGGAAAAATTAGGCATGCTACCTATGTGGCTGAACTCGCTGATGATGCTGCTTTGGGTCAAGCTTCTCAACAAGCAATACTTGACGGTTGGCCAAACTTAAATGCCTATGCAGCCAAGTTAGGCCAAACAAGGGTAAATGGAGTTCATGTGAATCCATTAACTGGTGAAGTGGCTATTTTGGCTACAGCAAGTCGAACCCTTACCACGGCTAATGCCTTTCAAAAAATGCTGAAACCTGGAGATCCAATGCTTGGCCAGGGCACTGCTCCCCTCAACGCTTTTGTTAGGGTGTACAATGCAAATTTAGATACTTTAAAATACAGCTCGCTTGTCACCGGTATTTGGAATCCAGCTACAGCTTTGGGTGCTGACAATACTGTGCTAAGAGGTGTAATGGCCCGAAATGGTGGCGTTTTAGTTTCTGGTTTCCACAGGGTGGAAGGAAATGACATTCCAACAGCTTCTGTTCCTGCCTGGGGTACTGCTATAAAAAATGGAATCGGGGCCTTGTTTGCCAATTTGAATTTTGATTGTCAAGGGCCAGCACAAACTACCGCTATCACCGGCCCAGCTGACTTATGTGCAGGAACTGAAATAACTTACGAAGCAGCACCTGTAACCGGCGTAACCAGCTATTCTTGGTATATAAATGCCGCAGGTTGGACAGGAAGCAGCTCAACCAACAGCATTACGCTCACCAGACCGGGTACTTCAAACGGTGGAACGCTGTATATGGTAGCCAACAACAATTGTGGTGTTAGTTTGCAAAGGCTGGTAAATTTACCCAGAAGCACCAATTTGTTTGCGCCTGTATCACCTATCTTTCCAGTTGACCATTGCTTAAACACAACAAGACCCTATAGTGTAAACCAAGTGCAAGGTGCCACTTCTTATAATTGGACTTTGTCAGGTGCAGGTTGCGGTGGCTTCACCCTTGGCAGTACTTCAACGTCAGGTAATTTTGTAGACATTACACGCACTACGGTAACCTCTCCTTGTACCTTGAATGTGCAGGTAGAAGGATGCGGAACACCTAGCAGCACTGTTGGTTTTCCTTTGCCAGATGCGGGTATCGATGTGCCTGTTTCTCCAGCCTTCCTCAACACGCCAATCACCATTTGTGAAGACATTACAAAAACGGTCAGTGTATCACCAGTTACAGGTGCTACTGGATATTTGTGGACATTAAATGGAACAGGTTGGTCAGGAGGAAGTTCAACCAGCTCTATTGAGCTTACCGCTGTGGCAGGAGCTGGACAACTTCAATTAAGTGTGGTCGCTATAGGAGCTTGTGGCAATAGCAACCCTGCAAATGTTACAATCAGCGCACCAACTGAGGGAAGTTTACCCAACGCACCCGGCGTTATTTTAGGATTTGTAGATGGACATTGCAATGGAGAAACATTGAACTATTCTGTTGCAGGCAATCCAGGAGAAACATACCAATGGTCATTATCGAATACTGTTTGGACTTTGGCTGATAGCACGGGTACCAGTGTAGCCCTAACAGCCCCTTCGGCGGGTGCAAATACAGTAAATTTGGTGGTGACAGCTACAAACTCTTGTGGAACTGGCAACACATCTGCCATCACTGTAGCCAGAGGTGCTCCGGGTCAACCAGCTGTAATTTCACCCTCAACGATTTCGATTTGCGAAAATCAAAATGAAACACTATCTACAAATTCGGTTATTGGTGCAACCTATAACTGGTTGCTGCCTAATAACTGGACAGGTTCAAGTACTACAAATGTCATCACGATTACGCCTGGTGCTGGTGCAGAAGCCGGGAATCTATCAGTTACAGCAACCAACCGTTGTGGTGTAAGCCCTGTGCGCAATCTTGCACTATCAGCACCTGGAACAGGCGGAACACGAACATTAACTGTTTCAATGCCAGGTTCTACTGGCGAGGTCATTGCCTGTCAAGGAACAGCTCGTACAGCCTGGGTTACTGCAAATGATGACACAGACATTACAAATTATATATGGCAATTCCCTCAGGGATGGACATTCATTAACTCTTCTTCCTCTGCCCCAGGAAATGATACCATTCGATTTTCTGCAGGAGTAAACGCAGTTTCTGGTACGGGTAGAGTTACACTTGTTGGAACAAATGGGATTTGTGGCACAGTTACCTTTCAGGTTATTGCAGGACTTGGTTCAACTCCAGGTGCCATTGCCGGGCCTTTAAGTTTATGTATTAATCCTGCTCCATCTAACTATTCTATAGATACAGTCTCAGGCGCTGATAGTTACAACTGGCAGATTATTCCTGCCAATGCAGGTACATTTGTTGTGGCTCCAGATGGCCTTTCCATCACTGTTACCTGGAATGCTGCCTTTGTGGGTGCCGCCAGCATCAGGGTGCGAGGTGTAAGCACCTGCGGACCAGGTGCATTTGGTCCGGCAGCTATTGTAGAAATTGGAGTTTTACCTCCTTCTGCAGCAGCAATAAACCGATGTGGTCCTGGCGATGTAGAACTTATTGCCTCAGGTGCACCTGCAGGAGGATCTTACAATTGGTACAGTGCTGCATTAGGCGGCACAGTTCTTGGATCTGGCTCTTCGTTTACAGTGAATGTAACTCAAGACACCAGCTATTATGTCTCAGCACTCAATGGCAACGGATGTGAAAGCGAAACCAGAACACAGGTTACAGTAACAATTACAAGCCCCGTAACTGTATCCATTCAAACACCAACTCAAACAACCTTTTGTACTGGCAACGACCCCATTCAATTGGTTGGCACCCCTGCTGGAGGTACTTACAGTGGCACCCCTGGTGTGAATGCATCAGGATTATTCTCGCCGGCGCTGGCTACCTTGGGTGCCAACAAGATTTACTATTTAATTGATGCTGGTGGTGGTTGCACAGGTATTGATTCCGTAACAGTTACAGTAAATGAGGCACCATCAATCGATCCACCACTTCCAAACTTATCAGTTTGTGCAAATGGCGCTCCTTTGACACTGGCTAATCCTGGCAGTGGAACATGGACTGGAACAGGGGTGTCTGGCAATATATTTACGCCACAATCTGGACAAACTGGCACGGTGGTAGTTGTTACTTACGCTGTTACACAATCAGGATGTACATCGACTCAAAATGTTGATATTACTGTGGTAGCTCCGCCGACTGTGAACGCTGGCGAAAATCAGGATTTGTGCCAAAGTGCTTCTGCCACTACTTTAACTGGTACACCTGCTGGTGGAACATGGTTACCAGGAGGTACATTTGATCCGGCTGGTCAACCTTTAAACACGCCAATTAGGTACATCTACTCGTTCACGGACCCCGCAACAACTTGTTCAGCTTCCGACTCGGTTTTCTTTACGGTTATCAGCAACCCAAGTGTGAATGTTGGAGCTCCTGATACCATTGTATGTGCAAACACGGCTGCCTATCAATTGATTCCTATAAATGGCGTTTGGATAGGTTCTCCGGCTGTAACTGCTGGCGGAATTTTCAATCCGGCGGTAATTACACCAGGAAACACAATTACACTTACTGTTACTGTTACCATTGGCACTTGTGTAGGTACAGCAACAAAAAATATCACTGTGAACCCCATACCTGTTTTTGATGTGGGCACAGCAGATACCTCAGTTTGCACTGGCTCAGCTGCATTTCAGTTGCCAACTCCCAATGGAGGAACATGGTCTGGTTCACCGGCCGTTTCAACAACAGGTTTGTTCACTCCTTCACAATTGAGTCCGGGTCAAACTGCTAACTTGGTTTACACTGCTGTAAATGCAGGCTGTTCTGGTACAGCCACGAAGAATATTACCTTAGCACCACTTCCGACTTTCAATGTTGGACAGGCAGATACAAGCATTTGCGCCGGTTCTGAACCATTCCAGTTGCCTGCTCCGCAAGGTGGAACATGGTCGGGTTCTCCAGCAATATCGGCAGGAGGTCTTGTAACACCGTCTCTTTTAACACCGGGCCAAACTGTAAATTTAACCTATACTGCAACATTGAATGGTTGTGCGGGAACGGCAAACAAGAATATTACGGTGGCTCAACCTCCTGTAGTGAATGTAGGGGCAGCCGATACAACAGTTTGCTCCAATGCAGCTACTTTCCAGCTTCCAACACCTTCAGCAGGACAATGGTCTGGTAGTATTGCAGTTTCTGCAACAGGTTTGTTCACACCTTCGCAGGTAACAGGCTTGCCAGCGGTTGTTACTTTAAATTACATAGCCAATGTAGGCGGTTGTGCAGCATCGGCCACAAAAACCATTAATGTTAATCCTCCTCCAACCATAGCCTTAGGTGCTGATACAGCTGTTTGTGAAAGCAGTGCTGCGTTTACCTTGATTGCAACCCCGCAAGGAGGTACCTGGACAGGTGGCGACTTCATCAATGCCTCTGGTGTATTTACACCTTCAGCTGCTTCCGGAACAGTTTCAGTGACTTACACTGTAACTTCAGGAGGATGTTTTGCTACAGCGAGCAAATCCATAACCCTTCAGGTAGTTCCTCAGGTTCAATTTACGCAAACAACATTTGATGTGTGTCAGGGATTGGATATTCAATTGACTGGTGCCACTCCTGCTGGTGGTTTGTGGTCTGGCAACGGAGTTTCTGCAACAGGCTTGTTTACTGCGGCAACTCTTTCGCCAGGAGATTATACAATCAACTACACGGTAGGTCAAGCAGGTTGCAGCGGTTCGGGAAATGTAACTGTAGCCATCAATCCAACACCGACTGTAAATGCAGGCGAGGACAAGGCTATAACTGAAGGACAAACTGTGATGCTAAACGGAAGCGGCTCTGCCGGCACAGTGCTTTGGTCTCCTTCCGATGGATTGAGTGCAATAAACATCCTCACTCCGGAAGCCTCGCCTGTTGCTACTACTGAATACACACTGACCATTACTACAGAAAAGGGCTGTTCAGCTTCCGACGTAGTTTCTGTTACTGTGAGCAATGTTGCTTTGGTTGTTCCTAAAGGTTTTACACCTAACAATGACGGAGATAATGATGTCTGGATTATCCAAAACATTGATCGTTATCCTGGCAATAAGGTTAAAGTGTTTAACCGTTGGGGTGCTGAGGTTTTCAGCAAGGATGGGTATTCAAATACCAACGCTTGGAATGGTGAAAATCTTCCAACAGGAACTTACTACTATGTGGTAGAACCGGGTATTGGTGAAAAGACGCTTACAGGCACTTTAACTATTTTAAAATAAACACCAAAAAACGCAATGAAAAGGTCATTAGCGCTGGCAGCAGGTATGTTGGTTGTGACTCTCGGGGCTTATGCTCAATTGAGGCCACAATTCACCCAATACATGCTCAACTATTACACCGTAAATCCCGCATTTACGGGAGCAAAAAACTTTACCGATGTGCGAGCGGGGTATAGAAAGCAGTGGACTGGTATAACCGGTTCCCCTGAAACTTTTTACGCATCCGCACATGGCAGTATTGAAGCTGGTCAATCGCATCCTCCGGTAAGTTTACCCGTGAGGGGCAGGTTGAGTAATCAGTTTTCAACTGGAGCCAAATCTTCTGATGAGGGGTCTTCTGCCAAACACGGCATAGGAGGCATGGTGATGGCTGATCGAACAGGACCGTCTGGATTCAATGCAGGTTATGTGAGTTATGCATATCATATCCCTGTGGCCGCTCAAACTTATTTTTCATTTGGCTTGATGGTGGGTGCCAGTCAGTTTTTTATCGACTACAATAAGTTGGAATTACAGGACAGAGCCATTGGGACGGGTATGGTATCTAATCTATACCCCGATGTGAATTTGGGTGGGATGCTGTATGGTGAAAAGTATTTTGTGGGCTATTCGTTGAATCAACTCCTTCGTAATGAAGTGAAGCTGATATCTGACAATAAAACAGCTGTATCCAGGCTACCAATCAATCATTTTATTACAGCAGGGTATAAAATTGGGTTGAACGACGCCTTGTCGTTGGTGCCTTCTGTTTTGGTAAAATATTCGCCTGAGTCACCTATTTCTTTTGATGTGAATGCTCGTTTGAACATCAAGGAGATGCTTTGGATTGGTGCAGCATTTAGGAATCAGGACGCTTTTTCAGGGTTGGTTGGTGTTCACCTTAGTGATATGCTCAGTTTTGGATATGGTTATGACTTCACTACTTCAAAATTAAATACATTTTCAAATGGATCGCATGAGGTAGTATTGTCAGGTCGTTTGTTCAAAAAGAATAAGTCGATAGTTAGACCCTCCATGTGGTAATTTATTAACCTAGCAGCAAAAATTAATAATGACACAAAAACTAACAAGAATTTTAATACTTCTCCTTCTGCTTGCCATGGCTATGACATCTGTAGCTCAAAAGGCAGGATATGAGGTAAGGGTAAAGTTGGGAGAAGCAGTAAGTTCTCCATATGATGAAACAACTGTTTTGGTTTCACCTGATGGCAACATCTTGTATCTGGTTCGTTCTTTTCACCCTGACAATAATGGTGGAGTAAAAGGCGGACAGGATATTTGGGAATCGAAAAAGGGCGCTGATGGAACCTGGCAAACTGCCACCAATCTAGGAAGTCCGGTAAATAATAAATTTCACAACGTACTTTGTGGCGTGAGTGAGGATGGCAATACCATGTATCTCTCCAATGAATACCAAGGTTTTGTAAAAGTATATCCAGGACTTTCCAGGTCCAAAAAGCAAGGAAGTTCCTGGTCGCTGCCCGAAAAATTGAACTACAAGTTCGAATTTCCAGAAGAAGGCTTTTTTGCTGCTCACGTTTCTGCCGATGGCAAAGTAGCTATCGTTTCATTCAAAGGTTCAGATTCTAAAGGCCTGGAAGACTTGTATGCCATGCGACAAGATGCAAATGGTGTATTTTCCGATCCGGTAAGCCTTGGATCTCAGATCAACTCCAGTGGGTTTGAAACAACGCCTTTTCTAGCTCCTGATGGAAAAACACTTTATTTCACCAGCAATGGTTGGGAAGGTAGCGGCGACGGAGATATTTTCAAAACGACGAGGCTAGACGATAGCTGGATCAATTGGAGCAAGCCAGAAAACATCGGTAGCAGACTTAATACAAGGGGATTTGATGGTTCGTTTACTGTAGACATGCAAGGCAATGCCTATTATGTCAGTGGCGAGTCAGACTCAGGGCAGGGAGATGTCTACACGATTTCGATGGTAGAGCCGCCACCACCTCCTCCTCCATTGCCACCACCGCCACCACCACCTGCCCCGGCTCCAGTAGTGGTTCAGGAAGAGAAAAAGGCTGATGATTTTGAGACTTACGGAGTGGCACTTTTCGAGTTTAACTCCTACAAGATAACCACCAAAAGTGGTGAAGATTTGAAAAAAGTAGTAAGCCGCCTGAAGAAAAACAAGATATATAAAATTCAAGTAGAAGGGCATACCGATAATGTGGGTACGGAAGAGTACAACCAAAAATTGTCAGAAGCCCGAGCTAAAAGTGTGAAAAAGCATTTGGTTAAAAGGGGCATACATGCATCCAGAATCACCGCAAAAGGTTTTGGAGAATTAAATCCTTTAGCCAACAATGAGTCTGAAGAAGGCAGAACCGATAACCGCAGGGTAGAGGTGAAGTATTACTTTAAATAATCGCAAAAAAATAGCCTCAGATAATGAGGCTATTTTTTTGCCTTCAATAAGCAATTTAACTCGAGTTTTGCTGGAGGTCTACGTGAAGGCGGAGTAAGATAAATTCAACATATTCCATGCGTGAAGAATATATTTCTACGCTCTAAGTTGTTGAACAGCTATGCATCTTATTTGAAGTAGGTGAGGGGCAGAATGTTGCCTTTGATTTAACAAGGACTTGCAAAATCATAATGGTAAAACCAGGAAAGAAGCGGAGGATTCGAATGACAGTAATTTTTTAAGGACTTTATTTGCAAACAGGCTAGGTGCCCTTTTTCTATTTAACTTTGGATTTGTCACAGCATGTTGGTTCTTAAAAAGACTCGTTTGAGTACAAAATATTTGTAATTGTTGCTTATGCCTAAAGTCCTTGATAAATTTTGGTCATGGGGTTTTCATCCTGTTCCTGGATCTATACTATGGTTTAGTTCTTTATGGTTCTCAACAGTAATCTATGTTCTGATTTTCATTCACTTTCGAATTATACAACCCGATTTAGATGAGCATATTCTGTATTCTAACGATATCCCAGACAAGTTTAGGTTTTCCGGGCATCCACTTTTCTTTGTGCTTATTCAAGTCTTTTCGGGGTTTTCAAAAGTGTTTAAAGTCCAGGTTTGGGCAGCTACCTTTATTTTTAGTTGTGCACAATTAGCCAAGCTCATGCTGACATACAGGCTGATAAATGTGGTGTTTCAGACCAAGGTCAATCACATTCAGTTTTTGTTGATTTTGCTATTACAGTTGGTAATTTCATTTTCCGTATTCGACAAAAATTTTATAATCAATCAATTATCTCCAAACTATTTTCATAATGGCACACTGAATATCTCTATTCCATTTGCACTTTGGTTATTCACTGAAGCTGTATTGTATATCAGAAGTAGCGAGGCAATTCATTTCAGAAGGATGATGATAGCAGGATTATTTATAATTCTTGCAAAGCCAAGTTTCCTGTTTTGTTTCATTCCTATTTTTCCAGTTTACATGTTTGTGCGATTTGGCTTTTCGAAGAAACTGGTGGGAGCACTTCGAGTGGATGCTTTTTTTCTGGCTTTACTCATTTGGCAAAGCATATACCTTTTGCTTTTACCTAAAGCTCCGGGAACAACTTTTTCCATTGATTTTAAGCCATTCTTCTTGTTTGGCTCTTGGGAAGGACATGCAACTACTTTGCTTTACGGCATGGCCATTCCGTTGTTTGCTCTTATTGTTTTTGGAATAAAGGCCTTTAGCCATCATACTATTGCTTTTACTTTGGCTATGTTGGCTTTGGGATATATTTTTGCATTCACTATGGTCGATAAAGTAAATGGCATTATTTCACCCAATATGACCTGGCAAGTGCCAATTGTTCTTTATCTATTGTTGGTGTTGCTGATAGGACGGGTGTTCAATCGTGAATTTAAAGCTTCTCGCTGGAAGTTGGCTTTGTTTACTTTTTTCATTGGCCTCAATGCAACATATGGACTTCACTATTTGAAGGTTGCCGCCCTGGTAAGGTCGTTTTTTATATAACTCAAAACGTAAGGTTTAAAGCAGCCAAACCAAGGAAAACCAGCGCCGTAAAAAGAAGGGTGTTTCTGATGGGTATACTTTCCAGCTTGGTGTCCATAAGACTGAGAAAACATAAAGTTGCAAAAAATACATATTCAGGTCTAAAGGCTAAGGTTCCGTACAAGAACACAAGCAGAAATATATACCTGATTTCGCTTCTGAAAAACACCAGGATAAACACCATAGCCATTTCAAATATGATGATAATCGAGGCGTGCATTTTGCAGTAAAACCTGAAAGACTCCAACACATCTATGCGCCATAGGTGGTCACCAGGAGGATCTGATTTTACCAAGGAAATCAACCGCATGTAGTCTGCAGACATCGCAAAAAAGTCCTTGATCATTAATTTGTGCATGAAAGAAAAGCTGTGTCCTGGCAGAAAGATAGATGCCATAAAATTGCCGCTACTGAAATCGTCGGAAAGTAGTTTTTGAAAAGTAGCCAAACCCATAACCAACACGAGTAAAAAATGGCTGTACCGAAAATCTTCGATCCATTTGAATTTCAAAAAAGTGAGATAAAGGGCTAGATACGTTATGATAAAAAAGTGGTTTGCAGCCATATAGTAATCGTTGACAAGGCTATTTGTAAACAGTACAGAATAAGCAGCAAAAGAAATTTTGTTTAATTTTTCATTTCTGAATGCCAGATTCAAGGCTCCCAGTGAAACAAAAACATACTGATAGGGAAATTTCACAGAATGTTCTGTGACCGCAGCCACCATCACCAACAGGTGAAACAACAATTCTGCATTTTTTTGTGCACTATACTTTTTCAGTGTTTCAAATATCATGACTATACAACACCTTGTTTTGAATCGTTTCTTTGTCAACATCCAAGGCCACCTGGCCTATGACTATGCTAAATTTTTTGGCAGTAGGTTCATTGGTTAAGGCTTTTACCCGGGCGAATGCAGGGTCTTCATAATTGACTATTGCCGGAAAACTAACCAGCCTGTCAAGCTGCAGGGTGAGCGTCTGTCGAATGTCTGCAATCATTTTGTCATCTGGTGCCCAGGGTTTTGCCACAGGTTGAATTTTGAGGAATTTGACTGTGTCTTCCAATTCGATTTTCAGCCACACACTTCTATGGTTGATGTGAATGTCGGTGTACATGCCAAAACCTCCCCCTTTCCACCGGGTCATGTTCGAAAAGTTGGAATTGTATAATTGAACTACAGCTACCCCAATGGGCAACACCATCAACAACCAACGCAATACCTGTTTCATCAGCAAATTTGATTGAGAACAAATTAATAGCTTTTTCTTTTCAATAGAGTTATGTTCTCTACATGGTGGGTGTGTGGAAACATATCGACAGGTTGCAGTTTCACTACTTCGTATGCCTCAGCAAGCATCTGACAGTCACGTGCCTGCGTGGCAGGATTGCAACTTACATACACAATTTTTTCAGGAGCTGCTTCTAAAAAACGTTGTATGACCGACTCGTGCATCCCTGCTCTGGGTGGGTCGGTGATAACTACATCGGGGTAGCCTTCCTGTTCTAAAAGGGCACTAGTAAACACATCTTTCATGTCTCCGGCATAAAAAGATAAACCAGCTAAGCCATTGATGTCAGCGTTCACCTTGGCGTCTTCGATAGAGGCCGCCACGTATTCAATACCTACTACTTTTTTTGCATGTTTAGCCAGGTAGCAAGCTATTGTGCCAGTGCCGGTGTAGAGGTCATACACCAATTCGTTCCCGGTCAATCCGGCAAATTCACGGGTTTTTTGGTACAGATTTTCGGCTTGCCATGCATTGGTTTGAAAGAATGAAGTTGGCCCGATTCTGAATGCTAAATCTTCCAGTTTTTCGGTGATGTAGGGCAAACCAGACACATGAATAACAGGCAAATCGCTGAAACTGTCGTTCTTTTTTTCGTTTACAATGTAATGCAGCGAGGCAAGCTGCGGAAAACGGGATTGGAGAAATGTAAGACTTTCGTCAATGGCCTCCTGGTTTGGTTCACCAACTATCAAAATCAACATCACATCGCCCGATCGGGTGGTTCTGATGACTAAATTTCGCCAAAACCCGGTTTTGGTCATCGTGTCGTAGTAATTCCAGGGTTTTGATTTGGCAAATTCACCCAAAGCCATCCGTATTTCGTTGGATGGATCGGCTTGTAAATAACACTGGTCAATCTGCAAAATTTTGTCGAACCGACCAGGAATATGAAATCCGAATGCCCGTTTGTCAATATCCTCATTGTCCATGTCGGATTTTTCCAACCATCGGCGGCTCGAAAATGTAAATTCAAGTTTGTTGCGGTAAAATTGGGTCGATTCGGCTCCTAAAATAGGCAGCATATTCAGGTTTTCGAATTTGCCAATTCGTTCAAAAGCGTCTACAACTTGCTGTGTTTTAAACTTCAGCTGCATGTCGTAGCTCAAGTGTTGCCATTTGCAACCTCCACAAGTTCCAAAATGCTGGCAAAACGGATCGATGCGCTGTGGAGAAGGTGTTTTCAACACAGTGGGCACACCCACCAGAAAGTTCTTTTGCTTTTTAATAATGCGCACATCGGCTACATCGCCGGGTACTACATTTTCCACAAAAATAACCATGCCTTCGTGCCTGGCCACACATTTGCCTTCGGCCACCATGTCGCCTATTTGCAAGTCATTGATAATGTACATCCTGTTTTTTTAGTAGCTGTTCCACTTGATAAGTTGCTGAATTGTGGCCTTAAAGTCTTTTGGGTAGGGTGCCTCCACGGTGAGCAAATCATGATTCATCAAATGAAAAGTAAGCCTGAAAGCATGAAGTGCTGTTCGTTTCATCAAGGGTTGTTCGTCTTCAAACTGTGGGCCTTTGTATTTTCGCTTGATCTGGCTGAGTCGAAGGTCTATACCCCCATAAATGGCATCGCCGATAATGGGAAAATCGAGATATTTTAAATGCACCCTGATTTGGTGCAACCTGCCTGAAATAGGTTTGCAGCTCACCAAAGTTGCCGATCTGAACACTTGTTCATTCGAAAAATAGGTTTGTGCCGGTTTGCCTTCCCGGTCAATCATGGTTTTGCCGTCCCGGGCTTGTGCCAAGGGCATGTTTACGAGCGTCTCGTTGAAATCAGGCTGTCCTGTCACCAAAGCATGGTACACTTTCTCTGTTTCACGGTGTTCGAATTGCATGGAAATATGGCGATAGGCTTCTGCATGCTTGGTCAGTGCCAATACGCCAGATGTTTCTTTGTCGAGCCTGTGACCAACGCCCAAACCTTCAAAATAGGCCCTGCCAAGCTGTAAAATAGAAGCCTGGCCGCCACCTTGGCGTTCGTCCAGTGTAGAAATATGAGAAGGTTTGTTGATGACGATGTAGTCTTCGTCTTCGAACAAAATCATGCTTTCAAAATCGAATTTCTGCACGGGTTGGTTAATAGATTATTTCTTTGTTTGCGAATTTTCGGAGGCCATTGCTTGTTTCAACCCAAAGGTTGCCTTGGTCGTCTACGTCGGCTATCCGGCCTGCAAACTTCTGCCCTTCTGGGTTCTGAAACCAATGATTTTCCTGAAATAGATACAAATGCTTCAAATAATTTTTTTTAATAGCCTGTTTTTCAAAGATTAAATCAGGCATAGTTGGTGCAAAGTACTGCAGCCAGCTTTCGAGCAATTGATCCAGGTCAAAGGTTTTTTTTGTTAATCCGGAAAGACTCATGGCTTTTTCAACCGAAAAATTTAATTGATTCACATTCAAACCAATACCCACCAGCGATGTCTCAATCAGGTAACCACTCAGTTGATTTTGAATCAATATGCCGGCCACTTTTTTATTTTGGGCATAAATATCATTTGGCCATTTCACCTGAAACATGCCCTCCATGAGCAAGTGTTCGTTCAGCCAAGCAGCCAGGCTGGTACAGAGGTGCATGTTCCAAAAGGCTTGCCATTGCGCTTCTTGTTTATTTCCCGGTACCGCCATGGTGAATGTTAAATTTTTGCCGGGCTCAGCTTCCCACTTACTGTTTTGCTGTCCTTTGCCAGCGGTTTGCTCTTGCGATTGAAAAACGAAAGGTGGTTTGTGTTCGCCGATTTCCAATAAGTGATGCGCCATTTCGTTCGTTGACTGACAGATTGGCGCTTGTAGCCACTTCCATCTGCCAACTTCCCCTTTACATGTAAATTTGTACAATTTCTGATAGCTTTGTATCTCAAAACAGAACATAAAATTCCAAAACAGCAAAGCGTGAAGCAAAACCAAACCGATTCCCGAATTTTATCTGAAGTAGTAGTACAGGGAATGTTGGAGAGAAAAGCCCAAAACATTGTAGTACTTGACCTTCGGGAAGTGAAAAATGCTGTATCCGATTACTTCATTATTTGCACAGGCACCTCCGACACCCAGGTAGACTCCATCACCGATTCCATAGAAGAAGAAGTGGTGAAGCAAACCGGACAAAACCCCAGAAGCAGAGAAGGGAAACTGAATAAAGAATGGATTCTGCTCGACTACGTAGATGTAGTTGCCCATGTTTTTAAAGCAGAGCGCAGGGCGTTTTATGCCCTTGAGGAGCTTTGGGGCGATGCCAAAATCCAAACCATCAATGAATCGGCAGCATAGCCAAAACAATTTCACGTCTACTTGAATTACTTATTCAAGCATTTAAAACTCAACCATGGCAGAAAACAAAAAACCAGAGACTAATCAACCTCAGCCAAAAAAGAAAAAATTACTCCCAACCCCTAACCCAAAGACAGGAAATTATCAGGTTTGGATTATCTCTGCCATCCTGGTATTGATTTTTGGGGTGAGCTATCTTAGCAAAAGCACAACGGTGAAGCTCATCACCCAAAACAAATTTGAGGAGATGGTGCGCAACCTTGATGTGAAAGACATTTTGCTTGTTACCAATGAGAAAGTAGTAGAGGTAACCTTAAAAGAATCAGCTTTATCGAACCAGAAATATATCAAAGATTTCGACGGGAAGAATCCTATAAGCAAAATGACAGGCCCGCATTACCGGTTTCAAGTCATTTCTTCTGAAGTTTTTAAACAGGACTTTGAAAAGTTGATGAAGGAAATACCGGCAGAAGAGCGACTCGATCTCAACATGGAAGAGCGTCAAAATCTCACCAGTTGGTTCTTCAATTGGGGCATGCTTTTTCTGGTTATTTTAGGCTTTTGGCTACTCATGCGTAGGGTTTCTGGCGGTGGCCCTGGTGGACAAATTTTTAACATCAGCAAATCGAGAGCAGCTTTGTTCGATGCCGACAGCAAAGTGAAAATCACTTTTGCTGACGTGGCAGGACTTGAAGAAGCAAAAGAAGAGGTGAAGGAAATTGTGGAATTCTTGAAAACCCCTGACAAATTCACCAAACTGGGTGGCAAAATTCCAAAAGGCGCCTTGCTTGTTGGTCCTCCTGGGACAGGTAAAACCTTGTTGGCCAAAGCAGTAGCAGGCGAAGCAGAAGTGCCGTTTTTCTCGCTTTCAGGTTCCGATTTTGTGGAAATGTTTGTCGGTGTAGGCGCTGCCCGTGTTCGTGATTTGTTCAAACAAGCCAAAGAAAAAGCCCCTTGTATCATTTTTATTGATGAAATAGATGCCATTGGCCGATCTAGAGGCAAAGGACAAATGCCGGGCTCCAACGACGAAAGGGAAAACACCTTGAATTCCCTTTTGGTGGAAATGGATGGCTTTGCTACTGATTCAGGTGTAATCATTTTGGCTGCTACCAACCGACCTGACATTCTGGATTCTGCCCTACTTCGGCCAGGTCGTTTCGATAGGCAAATCAGCATCGACAAGCCAGACATTCGGGGACGTGAAGCCATTTTTAAAGTGCATTTGCAGCCTTTGAAACTAGCGCCAAGTGTCGACCCTAAGAAAATTGCCGCCCAAACTCCTGGTTTTGCCGGAGCCGAAATAGCCAACGTATGCAACGAGGCAGCTTTGATTGCAGCCCGACGAAACAAGGAAGAAATTGATATGCAGGATTTTCAGGATGCCATCGACAGGGTAATTGGTGGGCTTGAAAAGAAAAATAAAATCATTTCACCAGAAGAAAAACAGATCGTGGCCTACCATGAAGCTGGTCATGCAGTAGCAGGCTGGTTTCTAGAGCATGCCGACCCTTTGGTGAAAGTAAGTATTGTGCCTCGTGGGGTAGCGGCTTTAGGCTATGCACAGTATTTGCCCAAAGAACAGTTTCTCTACACCACTGAACAGCTTACTGATGAAATGTGTATGGCGCTAGGTGGTAGAGCTGCTGAACAACTGGTTTTTGGCCGGATTTCTACGGGTGCTTTGAGCGACTTAGAACGAATCACTAAACTGGCTTATGGCATGGTGACCATGTATGGCATGAACGATAAAATTGGGAATGTGAGCTATTACGACAGCAAACAGTCGGAATATGCTTTCAACAAACCTTATTCAGAAGCCACTGCCGAAACCATTGACTTGGAAGTGCGCAAAATAATTGATGGAGCTTACCAGCGAACGATGCAGATGCTCACCGCCAGGAGAAATGAGTTGGAAATCATAGCCCAGGAGCTGTTGAAGAGAGAAATCATTTTTCAAAGCGACCTCGAAGAACTGATTGGCAAGCGTCCCTTTGCCAAAGAAACAACCTATCAGGCATACACCAATCAGGATAGCCCTTCTGTGGCTGAAGGCCTCCATTTACCTCCTGTTCCTGAAGAACCAACTGCCGCACCTCAAGCACCATGAATTCGGCCAGAGACAACATCATGGCCAACATCAAAACAGGCCTTGAAAACCGATCTGCTCACAAATTGGAAAAACCAGATTTTGGAAGCCCGATTTATGTGGAATCGGACGAGCACCTGACAGTTCAGTTTGCCAGAAACTTCATCGAGCGCAAGGGAGTTTTTGTATTCGTGGAACAAATGGACGACCTGGCAGAGGAAATCACAACATTTTTGTTGGAACGAAAAATTAAAAAAGCTTTCGTTTGGGAACCTGAGCTCATTCAATTGTTGGATGCAGAAAATGAAGGCGAACCTTTTATTACCAGTCAACATGGGTTTTTGGATGCAGAGGCTGGAATTTCTTTTGCCGAATGTTTGATTGGCCGAACGGGGAGTTTTTTCCTCACATCTGCACAACTAAGTGGCCGCAGATTGGGCATTTTTCCGCCTGTGCATGTGGTGGTGGCCTTTGCAAGCCAGATTTTGCCCGACATCAAAGACGGGCTCGAATTCGTAAAAACCAAGTACCACGATTCCCTTCCATCTATGATTTCGTTGGTCACAGGGGCAAGTCGTACCGCCGATATAGAAAAAACACTTGTTTTGGGGGCACATGGTCCAAAAGAACTGGCCGTTTTTCTTGTCGATGACCTCGGTGAATAAAATTCTTCAACCTGGCAAAAAAGCCTATTTCGCATCCGATTTTCATTTGGGTTCGCCCAACTGGGAGGACTCCCGAAAGCGGGAAAATAAGATTGTGCGTTGGCTGGATAGCATTTCGCATGATTGTCAATATTTGTTTTTGGTAGGCGATTTGTTCGACTTTTGGTTCGAATATCCCCATGTTATTCCAAAGGGTTTTGTCCGATTCCAGGGCAAACTGGCTGAATTGGCTGATAAGGGTGTTGAGCTGCATATTTTCACTGGCAACCACGACATGTGGATGTTTGGCTATTTTGAAAAAGAGCTGGGTGCCGTTTTGCATCGTGAACCCATCAGGCTTGCTCTTGGTAATCAGGTGATTTTAGTGGGTCATGGAGATGGTTTAGGTCCAGGAGATCGAACTTATAAATTCTTGAAAAATGTGTTCGCCAACCCGCTTTGTCAATGGACATTTGGCTGGTTGCACCCCAATATTGGTATGTGGATAGCCAACAAATGGTCGGGCCATAGCCGCTTGGCAAATCATAAAGATGAGGTGTATAAAGGTGACAACGAATGGCTCTGGCAGTATTGCAAAGAAGTGGAAAGCCACACACACCACGACTATTACATTTTTGGACATCGACATCTGCATTTGAACCTAGAAGTGGGTGATAAAGCCCGATACATCAATGTAGGCGAATGGTATTCGGGAAGCTATTATATTGGAACAGATGGGCTAGAATTGTCTGTCAACGTGTTTGAATCGAAGTAGTTTAAAGCGCCATTTATTTATCTGCTGTTCTTCGTGTTTCAAAAAGGAATTTATCCCTAATTTCCTTCATTTTGATTGTCAATTTCAACACCAGTGCGCACAAGATTCTATTCCCTTTTTTTGGTTCTATGGCTTCCGTTGGAAGGTATGTTGGACCAGACTTCGACCGAAAGACACAGTTTCTTCCGTATTTCTTTTTCGACCCATTCTGGGCGCATCGTTCTTCATGGTGAGCTTCTGAAGTATGTTTCAAGTTTGGTATGTAATTTACTGAATATCAAATTTTTAAACAGTATTACCAATTTTATGAACAGCAGCTTGCCCACCAGCTGCGTGGAGGCTTGGTTGGGCACTCTTTTCATCTGGATCGCTTCAGGTTTTCGCAGCAATACAGATTGTATTTATTCAATCAAAAGTTAGATCTCTGCATGGAATACCAACAATGTGGCTTTTATTATCTGCTATTTAAACGGGTTTCTGCAGGCGGAGCCTTAAAAGTGCACCGACATATTGCCGATATTTTTGACATCAGGCTTTGTTATGCCTGGAAGTCAGCCAGCAAATGGATTGTGAAATGGAAGAATAGACAGTAGAAACAAAATTGAATTTTTTCCAGCCGAATTAAACCAACAACTTGCCAAACATTTTGGTTGCAAGCCAGCATGGATCATCCACCGCCAATTCCCATCGTTTTTATTCACCAAGGCACTGCCTCTTATCTGCCTTATTCGTTGCTACAGGTGAAAAAAACCAATCCCGAATCACCGGTTTATTTGCTGGGCGATTGGGGTGGCTTACATTTTAATGGACTGGTGACGCATGTCCCTGTTTCGAAATACTGGAAAATGGCTGCTGAACTGGCCGACAACTTTGTGAATTTCAGCACCAATCCGCATGAGTTTGAGTTGGTTTGTCTGCAACGTTGGATGGTATTGCTCGAGTTTATGCAAACCGAAAAGCTGGGGCACTGTGTGTATCTCGATTCTGATATTCTGGTTTATGGCCATTTGGGCGAAGAACAAGTGAAGTTTAAAGACTTTGGCATGACGGTGGCCGGCATCAGCGGACACACCAATTTTGTGAATGATGTGGGTGTGCTCGATGCCTTTTGCCATTTCATTCTTGATAGCTATACACGGCTCAATGCCATGGATATTCTGGAAGAGAAATACCTCGAATTCAGAAATTCAAATCCTGCGGGTGGTATTTCTGACATGACCTATTTCACCGAGTTTAGGGAACATTTTCCCGGGCAAGTACTCGACATTGGGCAGGTTTGGGAAGACCAGTCGACATTCGACATCACCATTCAGTACACCAAGGGTTACTCGCTCGATTCTGGTCACAAAAAAGTAGAGATGAAATTTGGCCAGCCTTATTGCTTTTTGATGCCAGAAGGGCAGCCGGTGAGATTCAACACCTTGCACTTTCAGGGTGAAGCCAAGCAGTGGATGCCGATGTTTTTTACGGGCGATGTGCGCAAACTAAAGCTACTTCGACCCATCAACAAAGCCATGTTGTTGCTGGTGAAAGTGGTGAGCAAGCTGCGCAAATATTTTTCGGATCGAGACTAGCTTACTTTGTCGAGAAAGGAAATACTAGATGGCAGTTGGATTGCCAATTGTTCAATTTACCGAAATATTGTCTTTAATGCTTTCAGTCAAACGCTTCAATGGTTCTTTTTTGAAGGATGCGAACCTTTTGATAATGATGGTCGGACTGACAGTAAATACTTCATTTGTGCGAACCTCACTTTCATATTTCAGTTCTCTATCAATGTCAGTAGGAGCAATCGGGAAAGAAAATTGATCGCCTCTTATCACCGAGGTGATCTTGGCTACAATGTAATTTTGTTTGTTTATGGAGTCTTTCGAAATAATAACTGCTGGCCGCTGTTTTGTATTTGATAAGTCTGTACAAGGGTATGGAAGGAGGATAATGTCGCCTTGATTGTATTTCATGTCCGTCAGTAGCTATTCCAATGTTCGTCTTCACTTCTATCCCAGTCGGTTGCTAAAATTGGCTTTGAAAGTTCGTATGAGCTATGAACATCCGCTATGTCTTGAAGATTGGCAAAAAGAAAGTCTACAGTATCAAAAAAGTCTACAGCAGCAATCTTAAATTCTCTAAACTCATGATCCTCATGAGGTTCAATTGCAGCCCTGAGTTTGGCTAAAACCGGGATAAATGGACTCAAGGTTTTTGCCTCCTTTGCAGCTTGACTTGGCGTTAAATCATTGAGATAATACACTGAACCCCTTAACTTTATGGTAGAATCCTTTATCTTGGTAATTGCAAATTTCTCGTAATTTTCCCAAATAGTTTCAGCAATGTTGAAACTGGAAAGCACCCCGAGGGATTCTAAAATACTCGTGGAATATGTCTGGTTGTAAACCATGTTACAAAGATACAATGCTTCAAGTTTAAATTCAATTGGTGAGCAGCAATTCGTTGCCGAGGTTTGTAAGACAGCAGGGAAAGGAAACTAACTTACTTTCTCCAATTCTTCGTGCCACTGCTGGTGCATTTGCTCAAAGGTGCGCATCACTTTTTCGATAAATGCCGGGTTGATCATGGCTTTTACATCGGCCACGCCAGTCACATCCATTTCCTTCACTTTGTAGATCTGCTCCAAGTTGAAGGCCTCGAATTTCACAATATACTTTTCGTTCCAACCATAGAGGCCAATGGATAAATCGGGATGGGGAATGGTTTCTATGAAGCGCATATTGCTTGGTTTAAAAACGGTAAATGTCGGGTTTCAGATGCACTTGCCCAACTTAGTTGACCCTAAGTTTAAAATTCTTGATTTTAATTTTTTAGCCGAAAATAATATATTTTAAAAAACAAATTGTGTATTCAATTTTTTATTACATTTGTCTTCTTTTGGGATTAAAAACAAGTTGCTCATGGAGAGCATCATTTTCTGCCCGAAACCAATTCGTTGATTTAGGAAAAACATATTTACACCATCACCATGTTTTCAGCACCAAGGTTTGTATTCAAAACCCTGCCCATATGCGTACAGCAGGAGATTTTATACCTGAACACGCCAGCACCATTATGAATGCTTTTGCAAAAGAGTCAGGTAAAAGTGTGATTTCACCGTGTGAAAAGCCCTGCAAGAAAAATCGCTATTTCAACCCATGGGTTGCATGCAGAAGCTTTATCTTGATCGGCTTCATTGTTTTTTGTGGGATAGAAGGTTTTGGCCAGCAAACCATTTTCTGGCGTGACAATGCAGCAAATGGGAATTGGGAAAACGGGAATTGTGCCGATATAGGTACTCCACCCAGCCAGTGGTGGTATCCTGGTTTCTCTCCAAATAATGCCAGAAACCGACCTGATTGTAACGACGGTTCTACCACTCGGCACAATGTCAACATTGACAACAACCACCAAACCACGATGACGACCAATACGGCGTTTTGGGGCTTACGCTCATTGACGTTTGTAAACACAGCCACTACAGGTAGAACAATCAACTCTTCGCCCGACGATAATACAAGAGGAATTAGTTTGACTAACGGAATTTACCACAATGGTAATACTGGTGTAACCCATACGTTTAACACCCGGATCGGGATTGATGCTTCGCCAATCATACTTAGAACAAACACTTCTGGGGCTACATCTACTTACAACCGAGAAATTTTTGGCAATGCCAATAACATAACTTTTAATGGAGCTGGGGCTACCAATGCCACGGCTGTAATATCTGGTTCTGGTGCAAGTGTTACCAAGAATGATGCAGGAACCCTTACATTTTCCGGTGCCTCGGCCAACACCTACACAGGGGCTACCACGGTAAATGGCGGTCTTTTGGTTTTAAACAAATCAGCCAATACTGTAGCGATTCCAGGCGCTTTAACCGCCAATACAGGTGTAACCGTGCGTACCGATGCCGCTAACCAATGGGGAACAGGGACACCTCCACTCGTAACATTGAATGGTACAGCCATATTAAACCTGAACAACAACAACCAAAAGATAGCTTTAGCCAGTGCCAGTAGTTCAGCCTCAGTTACTTTAGGTTCCGGAATACTGAATATAGACAACACAGGCACAGACACGTATGCTGGCTCCATTACAGGATCAGGTGCTTTGTTGAAAACCAACACAGGAACACAAGTTTTATCCAATACCGGAAATAGTTATACAGGAACAACTACCGTTTCTGCAGGAACCTTGCGATTAGGGGCTGCCAACGTTATAGCCAATGCCAGCAATGTGGTAATGAACGGTGGAACATTGAGTACAGGTGCAGCTGCTGGTTTTTCAGAAACTGTGGGTACCTTAAATTTAAATGCTACTTCAACCATTGCTTTTGGTACAGGAGCACACACCTTAACTTTTGCCAACTCTAGTGCAGTGAGCTGGGCAGGAACGCTTTTGACCATTACTGGCTGGGCAGGTCCTAATAATGGCGCCGGTGCGGGCACGGCGGGCCGACTTTTTGTGGGCAATTCCGCAACCAGCCTTACACCTTCTCAGTTATCCAAGATTGTATTTAACATCAGCAGTATTTTATACAGTGCTGTACAGCTAGGTACAGGTGAAATTGTAGCATCAGGAGCCACACCACTTTATTTTGGTGGAGTAGCAGCGGGATGGAACACCACTAACTGGTCAACAAATAATGCGGCAGCTTATTCTACAGCATGGACAAATGGAAGACATGCCATTTTCAATTTAACTAGCACTTCCGTAACCGGACAAACAGTTAATTTTCCTTACTTAACTGTAAATGAAAACTTAACCATCAGTACAATTGGAGGAACCATAGGTACTGCAGGACAAAACGCAAGAATTTTTGTTGCAAGCGGCAGAACAGCAGATTTTTCAACAAATAGCTTTTCAACCTCTGCAACATATGCAATTACTAAAAACGGACCAGGAATTCTGGCATTGGCAGGAAACACCTATGGCGGTGGATTTACTTTAAATGAAGGATTGGTTGTTGCGAGAGGCGTGAATGCGATGGGCGGTAACGCTACAGCCGGTCCATTAAACATCAATGGAGGCACGATTGGAGCTAATGCTACTCGGGACTTTACCGGTAAATATAGTGCTATAAATGTGGGAGGTGATTTTACGCTTGGTTCTTCAACGGCTCCTTCCGCCGCAGCCTCCAACTTGACTTTTAATGCAAACACAGCTTTAGGCTCTTCTGTTACCAGAACCATAACCCTTGGTGGCACGGGTACCTATACCTGGAATGGAATCATCAGCGGAACGAGTTCTAATTTGACACTTAATGCCACAGCTGCGGGAATCTTATCTTTAGGTGGTGTAAGCACGTATGGAGGTAATACCACCATCAACGGTGGCACGCTAAGATTAACAACAGGTGCTGACCGTCTTCCTACCACTACAGGTTTATCATTGGCTAATACCAGTGGTGCCGTTCTTAACCTGAATGGGCAAGCACAAACAGTAGCATCACTCTCAGGCGGAGGAACAACTGGAGGAAATATAACTTTAGGTGCTGGTACTTTAACAGTAAACCAGTCTTCAACTACAACGTACACAGCTGCAATCTCCGGTACGGGTGGACTGGTAAAAACGGGAGCAGGCGTGCTAACATTGGCCAATGCCGCCAATGCGCATACTGGAACTACTACCATTACAGCTGGAGAGCTTAGATTAAATCCAGTTGCCAATGCCAGCTATGCATCACAAGTGGTTCTCAATGGAGGAACCTTGGGTACAACCGGCATTACAGCATCCCGCACCTGGACAAACTCGAGCACTTTAAACCTGAATGCCAACTCTTCCATTGCATTAGGTTCCAACGCCCATGTCATCACCTTTGCCAACAGCAGTGGCGTGACCTGGGCTGGTTCTACGCTCACAATTACTGGTTGGACCGGAACAGCAGGTAATCCTGGAACCGCAGGTCGCATTTTTGTTGGAACTACAAATGGTGGACTAATTTCCGGTCAGTTAAGTAAAATAAATTTTTCAGGATATGGCAGCGGAGCCTTAATTTTATCAAATGGCGAAATTGTTCCAGCCGCAGCTCCTGTAAGTTATACCTGGACAGGTTTCACAGATGGTACATGGGGAACTGCCACCAACTGGAGTCCCAATGGAGTTCCAGGTACAATAGATGATGTTACTTTAAATAATGGGACTTCTGGTGCGCAAGCAAACTTGAATTTAACTACAGCTGTAACGGTAACCAACATCACATTCGCAGGTACAGCAAGCTTTTTTACAGTCGGTTCTTCAGGTGCGATAACAGCTTTAGGAAATGTAACCTACACTTCCGGCTCTGGTGCCTGGAATTGTGCCAGTACGTTTACCATGTCTGCTTCTTCGGCCCAAACCATTCCTCCATTTAATTATGGAAATTTGGATGCAACCGGTGGAAACAGAACTTTACCATCTTCTGGAACAGTAGGCATTTGCGGAACATTTACCCGAGGAGCAGGAACATACACCATAACAGGTTCAACTGTTAATTATAACGGAACGGCTGCTCAAACGATCTCTGTTGGTACTTATAATAACCTGACCATCAGCAACGCCCGAGGTTCAGCCAATCTGACCTCGCCAGCGGGAACCATTTCTGTAGCTGGAACTTTTGATGTTTCAGGTCTGAGTGCTTATACACCAGTAGTAAATGTGTCCAGCATTTTTGATTTTACAAGTGCCAGCCCACAAACGATTCCTGCCTTTTTCTATGGACAGTTGAACAACTCCGGAAATGGGAACCGCACCTGGGCATCGACTGGAATCATTGACATCAATCAGGGATTCGTACCAGGGTCTGGTACACACACCATTACAGGTAGTACTGTCCGATATTCCAATACGTCAGGAACCACATGGAATTTTTCAGTTTTCACCACCAACCTCACAAGCCCGGCAAGGCAATACAACAACCTTATTATTAATGGAGGGGCAGCTATCATTTGGTCTTTGAACGGAAATACCATAGGGGTGGCAGGAAACGTCAATGTCACTTCGGGAACACTTCAAGTGGGTTCTTCTGGTGGAGCAGGCGTCTTAAATGTGGATGGAAACATCGCCATAGATGGCGCAAACGGAATCTTAAACGTTTCTGCATCCACTTTAACAAATACTGGAACGATTAATTTGCTTGGGAACTTCTCTATATCAGCTGGCTTATTTGATAAATCAGGTTCTGCAGCTGGTACTTTTAATTTTGCCAAAACAGTCTCCTCCCCCACTCAAACCATTAGTCAGACTGGTGGGACCATAACAAATAACGGTACAACCTGGAATCTGGGAACCGGCTCCACACCAAATGTGGTGGAGTTTACTTCCAATGTCACCATGAGTGGTGGAACAGTGAATGCCAATAACCAGGCAACCATAGATTTTAATACCTTCCTCTTAACCAATGGAACATTTGTAGCCAATACCGGAACAACTTTGGTGACGTCAAATACCGATGCTACCGGCGCATTGATGACTTCGACCGCCTCAGGTTCAGTTCGGTCCACTACAAGAACTTTTACCAATGCGGGTGTGAATTACACTTTTGATGGAACTGCAGCCCAATTTACAGGTAATGCCATCGCTGCCGCCACAAACATTGGCACTCTAAGACTAAGTAATACAACGGCAAGTCCTGCAGTCGCTCTAACTTTTACCAGTTCACCTACAGTAGCTACGGCTTTGGAAGTGAATAATGGAATTAACCAATTGGGCACCAACAACATTACTGTTACAGCAACAGGAGCTGGTGCGGTTACGGGTGGAAGTTCAACTGCCTTTATCCAAACCAATAATACTACTGCTGGTCAAAGTCAACTTCGGAGAGCGATTGCCACGGGTATTGGTTCAAGTACTGTTTATAACTTCCCGGTTGGTACTTCAACCAACTATACGCCTGCCAGTTTTACATTTACCATTACAGATGGTACAGCGAGAACATTGTATGTAAAAACTGTCGGTTCCCGCAATACCAATGATGTAACGCCTACGGACTACATCAACAACCGATACTGGGTAACAGACCTTAGTACTTCTACGGGTACATACACGTATTCATCTGCTTTCACGTATTTAACTTCTCCAAGCGATGTGGTCGGAACGATTGGAAACATTAGATTGAACCGATTTGGTGGTACCACATGGATTGAAGATGCAACCAGTTCTGCTTCAGGAAGTTTATTAACATCTTCATCACTAAATCAGGGAACTGGAAGTCTTTCCGCCACAGCAGAATGGGCTGGTCGTGTTAATCCTCCTTTTTCTACCTACACCTGGGATGGAAGTGCGAATAATGGAAGTTGGGATGATGCCGCCAACTGGGATTTGAATGCAGTGCCTTCCTCTTCCAGTGATGTTATCATAATTCCTGATGTGGCCCCTCTGGCAGCTTTGGCAATTTCGGGAACCAGAGCCGTTGCAGATTTCACAGTACAAACCAATGGAACTTTTTCTATGGCAGCTTCTGCTCAACTGACAATCAGTGGAAATTATACCTATAGCAGTTCAACGGCAGCAACCTTTGATTGCTCAAGTACACTGATTCTTAGTAGCTCTTCTGCTCAAACACTACCTGCAGCCAATTATGGCAATCTGAATCTGGCAGGAGGTGCAAGAACTTTAACATCTGGTGCAACCACTAGAATTTGCGGAAATTATACGGCGGGAACATCTACAACTGCCGGAACGAGTATTGTAGAATTTAATGGAACAGCAGCACAGGCCATCAATACCAATGCGGCATCATTTGCGACATTGAATCTAGTCAATACCGCAGCTACAATTACAGCAAATGCAGATGTTACGGTTGGAACGGCTTTTTCAATCAATAGTGGCAAAATTTTCAATCAAGCCTCAGGTATTTTAACTTTAACTGGTTCAACTGTTACGGTGAATGGCACTTTAAGAAACTCCACCGCCAACAACATAGTGGGTGGAACCATCACTTTTACATCAACCGGAACTTACGACCATAACCGGAATAGTGGTGTGGTTCCGACAGCAACCTGGAACACAGGTTCCAACTGCTTGATTTCAGGAACAACAACCGCTGTGCCTAATGGAGGTTTAGGGCAGGCTTTTTCTGACTTTACCTGGAATACAGTTAATATGTCTTCAGGAAACAACCTCTCCGGCGCTCTAACTAATGTTGGAAGAGATTTGAGAATTGTTTCCACAGGTTCAACGCCCCAAAATTTGGGATTGGTAGCCACAACGGCATATACAGGCACCATTGGCAGGGATCTTCTTATTTCAGGTGGAAACTTGATTTTGGTAACCGGGGCGAACAATAACAACATTTCCCTTGGTGTAACCCGAAATGTAGAACTTAGTAATGCAGCCTCCTTCATCGTTTCGTCAGGATCAGGCACAGGAACAGCGGCTTTAAATGTTACAGGAACTTTTACCAATGGTTCGACAAGCGCATCTTCTTTTATTGTTAATTCAGGGACCAAAACTGCCGGAGTGACTGCAACTGTAACAGGTGCTTATTTACACAATAACACAGGAGTAGCTTCTATCAATACCAATTCAACTGCTACAAACGTTTCGTTGGTTGCAAACGGTGGATTTACCATTAGTTCCGGAACTCAAAACGTTTCTAATGGCGGAAATGCAACTTTGACAGTAGGAACCGGAACAACATTAACTTTAAATGGAGGTACCTTAATTGGCTCAGCAACTGCTCATACAAGCACGATAAATGCGAACGGAAATGTGACTGTAAGCTCGGGAACATTAACCCTTTCTAACATCGCAGCAGCAACTTCTAATATGACAATGGTCGATGCGGCTGCACCAACTACCCGAACCATGACCATAAGTGGAACTGGTATTGTGAATGTTGCTCCTGCCGGAACGGGTACCCTTACCATCGGAACAAATTCGACTACCAATCAGAATGCTGTTTTAACCATCAATGGTGCAGCGGCTTCTATGGTAGTAGCGGGCGGAGGAACAGGGACACTTACCAACTACGGTGACTTAAACTTAACAAACGGTACTTTGTCAAGGACTGGCGGAACAGCCACTGTGACCTTTAGAGCACAAGGACCATTGGTCAATACCCCAAAAGTTCAAACCATTACTCAAACAGCTGGTACTGTTACTGGTACAATCACAGTGAATTGTGGTGTTGCAAGTACTACCTATTCATTGGTTACCCTTGGTTCAAATGTGGATTTCGGTGCGGGTAGTTCTGTTTTTGTTAATGCTGGTTCGTTTATCAATTTTGGAGTATCTTATTTATTATTCGGAGCAAGTTTTACCCTTCAAAACGAAGGTAGTATTATTACAGCCAATGTGGATGGAATTAACGCAGCTCCTACTGCTTCGGGTTCACTGAGAACCACGGTAAGAACATTAAATGCTGCAGGACAATATGTTTTCGACGGAGCATCTCCACAGGTAACCGGAACAGGTATTGTTTCAGCTCTATATCTTTCATCATTCAACCCGGCTGGATTGACTCTTTCAGCAGACGTAACGATTCAAACGACCGGTTCAGTTTTTGTTAATTTCGGAGGCCAATTCGGAAAGTTAAACCTGGCCAATTTCAATTTAACTTTTTCGGCAGGAACTCCAACATTTGGTTCAGACGTCGTTGGAGCAAACTCAAGCTATTACATAGTAACCAATGGTACTGGCCGCATGATCAGCCCGGTTTCTACAAGTGCAAAACAATTTCCGGTCGGCAATTCTGCCTACAACCCCATTACCTTAACCCCGAGTGCAGGAACCAATATTCCTTACAGAGTTGGCGTAATTGATGCGGTTACTTCTCCGTCTCCAAATGATGGGTCTAAATTAATTAACCGTTATTGGTCAATAACTGCACCTACAGCAGCAGCCAATACATTAACAATGAATGGCCAATGGAGCACTGGCCAACAAAATGCCAACTATAATGCAGGCTCACAGGTAAAAGTTGCCTACCACAATGGCATTACCTGGACTGAAACCAACTCAACGCAAGTGGGGGGAAATCCTTTTACCTCATCCGGTGCTTTTGCATTGTCTGCTGCCAACATCAATACGGGAATAACCTTTGGAATAGGGAAAGACAATGGTTTTATTGGAACTTTTGTTTGGAATGGCTCCATAAGCAGCAGTTGGACAAATCAAAATAACTGGACACCTGCAAGTGCCGTAGGAGGTCCATTGGCAACTGATAATGTGGCCATCACCTCTCCAGGAACTAATACCCTGAATCTAACAGGGAGTCATACCATCACCAACTTTGAACTCTCCGGCACAGGCACATTTATCATGGGAAGTGGCAGTGCTTTAACCATCAATGGAGATTTGACTTACAGCAGCTCGGCTAGCCCGTCTTTAGACTGTAATTCTACCATCAACATTGCAAACTCCACAAGCCAACCAGTTCCTGCATTCAATTATGGAAATCTGAATGCAACAGGAGGCGACAGAGTGCTTGCCAACAGCGGAACCATTGGCATTTGCGGAACATTTACAAGAGGTGCTGGAGCCTACACAGTAACAGGAAGCACGGTAAATTACAATGGAACTGGCGCCCAAACCATTTCAGTTGGAACCTATAATAACCTCACCATCAGCAATGCGAGAGGTTCTGCCAATCTTACCTCACCCGCCGGAACCATTTCAGTAGCCGGAACTTTTAATGTTTCTACCCTGAGTGCTTACAATCCTGTAGTGAATGCTTCAAGCATTTTCGACTTTACATCCGCTGGTACACAAACTATTCCTGCATTTTTCTATGGACAATTGAACAACACTGGAAATGGGGCCAGAACCTGGGCTTCATCAGGAATTATCGATATTAATCAAAACTTTTCCCCTGGATCAGGAACGCATACTGTAACAGGAAGTAGTGTCCGATATTCCAATGCAGCAGCCAATACATTCAGTCTTGCCAGCTTTACGAGCAGTGCCACACCAAGACATTACAACAATCTTGAAATCGTAGGTGGGGCAACTACAAACTATAATCTGGCTTCAGGCTTTAATATGGGTTGTGCCGGAAATTTTGTTTACAGCGGGGCTGGAACTTTTACGGTAGCGGTTAATGCAACAGCCAACACGATGACAGTAAATGGAAGTTTTACGAAAACAGGCTCAGGAACAGTTCTAATAGCCAATACATCAACGGCAACTTTAGTGAATGCTTTGAATGTTTTGGGAAATACCACCATCAGCAGTGGGCTCCTGAACAATGTTGGTTCTTCAACCGGTACTACGGTTCAAGGAAATTTTACCACAAATAATTTAACAATTGATGGAACTGGTGCCATGAATTTGGATGCTGCAAGTAATACTGCGTTTAGTTCAGTTACTGTAAACGGAAATTTAAGTTTAACCAGTACAGCTGCCAATGCCATTAACTTTGGGTCTGGTGGAGCCAATGCCAACAATGTAATTAACCTGAGGGGCAATTTGACCAAATCAGGAACTGGTACATTTGGTTGCACAGGTACTTTTAATTCAACTTCAGGCTTTATTTTCAATTTGGGTTCTGGTTCACAGTCATATAGTTATTCAGGTACCCCTATGACAGTGTCTAACTTCACTGTTACATCTGGTTCAACATTGCAACTTGCTACCAACATGGTGTTAGGCTCAAATGCTTCTGCAAGTACCCTTACAGTAGGTGGCATACTTGATGCAGGGAATTTTACTGTTTCACCTGGCAATGCTGCCAATGATTTTGAATTGCAGGCAACGGGTACAATTTCCACCAATTCGGCTGCCGGTGTTTCTGGGACTATCAATGGATTTGGGGCGGCCGTTCCTGGCTTCGCTTCGGGTGGAACATTCATATTCACAGGTACTTCTGTAAACACCGGAATGAGTGCCTATTCCGATATCACAACTGCCAAACAATATACAGTAACCTGGCAGGGCGCCACAAGCCTCACTTTGGACAAGTCGCTGAATTTGAATGTTTTCAACTTTACCAACAGCGGTTTGGTAATTATGGGAAATTTTGACATCTCCATCACTTCAGCGGCTGGAGCCTTAACCGGAACAGGTTTTGGTGTTTCGAAAATGTTTGTAACCAATGGAACAGGCTCATTGAGCAGGGCTGTCCTTTCAAGTGGCACAGGGCTACCTTTTACCTGGCCAATAGGTGAAAACACGGGTACAACTGAATACTCACCTGCTACTGTTGGAGGGATTGCAGGAGCAGGAATAAATGGAACCATTGCATTTAGAGTTGTAGACGGAACCCAACCAAATAACGCACCGGCAGTTAGCTATATCACCAGATATTGGCCAACCACAGTAACAGGCTTCAATGTTGGATACGCCTTATCCAATTTAACTTTCGCCTATGACGCTGCTGACATAGTAGTTGGACCTGAGGCTTCATTAAGAGGCAATTCATACAGTACTACAATTGGAGATTGGACTCAATATGCTTCATCATCGGCGGCATCCAATATATTGACAATTACCTCTGGTGTATCTGGAGGCAACATGCCAACCAATGGAACGTATGACATCACTGCCCGAATAGATGTTCCGGTTTACTACCGAACTGTAAACTCAGGGACCTGGCAAACATTAAGTAACTGGGAGGTTTCTTCAGACCCTGCCTTCATTTCTCCTGCCCCTTCTACACCAGTTCAAGCACCGAATAATGTGAATAGTGAAGGAATTACCATTCGAAATCATGCCATTACCACAGCTTCTACCATTACTGTTGACAATATGACCATAGAGTCTGGTGGAAGTATGAGTACAACGGCCAATTCATTCACCGTTGCCAATGGAACGGGAACAGATGTAACTGTGAATTCAGGTGGTAGCTTGTTGTTTTCATCTGCTATTGATAATGGACTGGTTATCAATTCAGGAGCTGCACTTTTGGTGAACGGAACCATGCGTCAAAGCGGTGCAGGAAGTCCCGATGTTTTAAACAGTGGTGGAACTATTAATATCGGCAGCACCGGCACCTACAACCACAACCGGAATGCGGGCATCATACCCACCTGCACCTGGGACAATGGTTCTACCTGTCTGCTGGATGCGGTAACATCAAACATTCCCACAGGACTGGCTCAGTCATTCCACCACTTCACCCTGAATACCACACTTACCTCGAGCGTGAACTGCTCGGGCAACCTGCAGACGGTGAACGGAAATATGAGCATTACCACAAACCATGCTTCCAATGAATTCAGACTTTCGACCGGAACTGCCTACACGCTGAATGTAGGTGGCAATCTGGATATAACCAATGGTATTTTGAGTCCGGCCAGTGGGGGCTCGGGTCCATGCAATGTGATTATAAACGGAACCACCACCATGAATGGTTCGGGTTCGAGGATTGACAAATCGGGAGCAGCCACGGTAACATACACTTTCAACGGCGACTACACCCAGAATGCCGGTACGTTTGAATTCAATTCTGCCGGTTCGAGCAATACCACGGTGAACTTCCGGGGTAATGTGGTCTGGAACGGAAATGTGAACCGATCCAACGGCGGTATTCACACCATTAATTTTGATAAGTCAACAGACCTGCAAACCCTGAATGTCGGGGCTACATTTGGAGCCGGTGCGGTCAACTGGAATGTGTCAGGAACAAGCAATACACTGAGACTGCTTTCAAATCTTGCCTTAAACAACTCGACCCAGACCTTTACTGTAAACTCCGGCACGACGCTGGATTTTCAAAACTTTTTCATTAGCGGAGGAAACACAACTTTCACAACAGGAGCAACTCCAACCCTGATGATCGGTTCGCCTGATGGAATAGTGACAGCCCCAACTGCAAGCGGTAATATCAGGACCCTGGTTCGTACTGTTAACGGAACCACAACTTATATTTATAGCGGAGCTGTCAATCAAAACTCCGGAAACCTGCTTCCTTCCACTTTGACAGGAGCAGGCAGGCTCACCATTTCCAATACAGGTGCAGCCAGCAATAATACCGTTACGCTGACCAACACACTGCCCATGACAACCCCACAATTGAACCTGACTGCCGGGTTGCTGGCCATTGGTTCAGGGCAAACCTTGAACATTACCAGCGGTGGAACAGTGAATGCGACCGGAGGTGACTTTGCGGTGGGAGCTCCGGGAGGCACCATCAATTTCCCCGGTTCTGGAGTGTTTAATGGCAACTCTAACCCTTACTTTGTTCAGGCCAGTGGTGGCGTAAACTTTGGTGCACAAACCGTATCCATTCAGGACGGTGGTGCATTTGTAATTAATCCTTCCGGTTTTACCAATGTCAATGGCCCTTTTTATAGTGCCGGGTCTTCTTTAATTTATAATACAGGTGGTAATTATGAAAGATCTATAGAATGGAATGCAGCAACCGGCCGTGGAGCTCCATACAATGTAACCATCACAAACAGTACAAATCTAAATCCAGCCCGGATCGGCGGTTCTTATGCAGCTTTACCACTGAATGTAGCCGATAAATTAACCATTAATTCAGGCAGTGGCCTTTACCTTGATTTTGGTGGAAACAACATGACAGTTCCTCTGAACGTTGGAGGAAACCTGACTCTGATAGGCGGGCTTTCCGGTTCCAATTCGATTGGTGGTGATATAAATGTTGGTGGAAATTGGCTCAACAATGGAACAGCGACCAATTTCTTCCCCAATGGACGTCAGGTAGCATTTAATGGCTCGACAGCACAAAGCATTGGAGGAACAAATCCGGTTGTGCCTAATTTCAACTTTTTAGCCATTTCAAATACAGGAGCGAATGTCACAACAAATCTGGCTTTAACTGTAACAAACAGGCTTCAAATGAACAGTGGCAAACTCATTATTGGCAACAACAACCTGATTTTGAGTGGTTCAGCATTTTTCGACAATGGCGGTGTGAACAGCTACGTAGTAACCAATGGCACTGGCACAGTTCGCCAGCAGGTAAACACAGGAGGTGGAGATGAATGGTATCCCATAGGGCCAACAACCAGTATTTTTGCGCCAGTTACTTTAAGGCAATCAGGTACAACTGACGAAATAGCTGTTATCGTAAAAACTGCACCTGCTTATACCAATGCAGTGAATAACAATGATTTGATGGTGAATCTGGAATGGCGCATGACCGAAACCACTGCCGGCGGCAATAACCTTCGGACCATTTTTGGTTGGCAATCAGGCTCAGAGGCCATTGACTTTGACAGAACCAGTGGCGTTTACCATGGCCATTGGAATGGTACAAAATACGTGGTGAGAGCTGCCAATGCCACAACTGGTTCTGATCCTTATTTCAGTTTATCAACAGCATCTCAAAACTATACCGGAAACCTTGCCACCCAGGCATTTGTTATCGGCAATCTAAATGGCATTCTTCCATGTGTGGAAAGTGTGGCCTCCGGAGATTGGAATACGCCTGCAACCTGGGATATTGTTGACGTGCCGCCTGCGGATGCTGCTGTTTGTCTGAACCATCCAATTACCATTACAACAGTTAATCCCCCAAATCCTAGTGGAATTACCTTTAAGGTAGGTTCTTCATTAAATATATCTTCAGGCCGAACCCTTACTTTTCAGTCTCCCGCCTTTGTGACAAATAGTTCAGGTGTTTTTCAGAATATGACTTCAGGATCGGTAGCATTTTCAGATCTGGCTGTTGTAAATGGAGCACAGGCAGTAGGGTTCAACAATTTACAATTAAACGGAAACACAACCTTTACGACAATTCCAACCATTAATGGTGAAATGAGAATTAATGCGGGTGGATTTGTGATATCTGCCAATGGTCCAAATTATGGAGCATCTTCTACTTTAACCTATAATACCGGAGGTAACTACAACCGAAGCAATGAATGGAGAGCAACTTCAAATCCTGGTCATCCTGCCAATGTATTGGTAACAGGAAGTACAAGCTTGAATTTAGATGCAGGAACCGGTGTGAATAAAACCATACAAGGAAGTATGCAGGTTGACAATGGTTCTTCCATCAGCCAGGGAGCAACAGCTTTTAACCTGACAGTTCCAGGCGATTTCACTTTAAATGGAAGTTATACACAATCTTCTACTATTGGTGGTGATTTAATTCTTGGCGGAAACTGGACTTCTGGAGTATCTGCCTCTATCACTTCAAACAACCGAGATGTTCGCTTTAATGGTATTGCTGCACAGACTATTTCTACGGCTAACGCTTTAAACTTTGGCTTCCTCTCTATTGACAATGCTGCATCTGCTGTCAGCCTACTTACTGACATCAGAGCGTTTACTTTTAGGGTGAATGCAGCTAGAACTTTTGATCTTACAGCCAGCAACAAACTAACCATTCTTGCAAATGGTGAAATATTGATAAACGGAACGTTTAATGCCAATGCAGGAACAATAGAATATCTTGATGGCGGTAATTTTACCAATAATGGCACATTCAACAGAGGAACAAGTACCATTGATTTTCTGCCTTCTTCATTCTCTACAGGCCAAGTTCAGGGTTCAGTTCAAACCAATTTCCATAACATTTATCTGGGAACAAACAGTGGCATTGATTTCAATAGCGGCCCTCTCAGAGGTTTGGTTTCAGGTGTACTCCAACTTCGTAGTGGCAGTTTTGTAAGTAGCAATGCACCCATTTATGAACCAGGCTCTAAGTTGATGTATTCTGGAGGCGGAACCTTTAACCGGAATGTAGAATGGGATCCGGGCACCATCCAGAAGGTTGAGCTTCGGAACAATACCACTGTGAAATGTGGCGCAAACGGAACCGGTTTCTCCCATGTGATGGCAGATTCACTCATCATCCAAAGCGGATCAACTTTTGATATGACCGGCCCCGAGATGACCGCTCCTACAATAGTTGGCGGCAGTGTTTTACTTCGGGGAACATTAAATCTTTCGAATGCGTCTGGCGGAGATATTCAGGTAGGCGGTGACTGGAATAATAACGGGGGAACTTTCAACTGTAACGGACGTTTGACTACGCTTGACGGTGCTGCCAATGCCGAGATCAAGGGTCCGACAACCACCACTTTTTGCTTTCTGACCATTAATAAACCAAGCACAGGTTCAGTTGTGGCAAGCACACCTGTTACCATCTCGAGGCCGCCCGGAGGCACTGAATTACGAATAGCCGGAGGTGTCTTTAACCTGAACAATCAATCGCTTACTTTAGGTGCAGGTTCAAACACGCTTAGAATCAATGCCGGTTATGCTTCAGAGCAAACACTGCGAACAGGAGGCAGCTCTATTTCTGGGTTTACCAACTATACTGATGATGGGGTAACAACCGCAACTTTGGGAGGAAGAGTAGATTATTCAGGCGCTGCACCTGAAACATTTGCCACCAATGTGAATACCTATTTTCAATTGTGGAACACGGGTGGAGGCAACAAAACTATTCTGCAAAACATTTTGGTCAGGGACGATTTACAGATAGATCCCTCAACCAATATAGACTTTGCCGGGACAGCATTCAGCCTGGATGTTCGGGGTGATGTGAATAACCAGGGAGAAACCATTGGTACAGGTGTCGGAAGAGTCATTCTGAATGGTACGCTTACACAGAATATGTCAGGAAACGGGAGCTACAGAAACCTGGATGTGAACAATACCAACAATGTTAACCTGAGTGGCGAACCCACCATCAGCAACAGCTTGCAGATGACTTCCGGTAAAATAATAACCGGTGTTTTAGATACGCTTCATCTTTCCAGCCTTGCTTTATTGAATGAGAATAATCAGGCATCCGGTTCATTTGTGCGGGGTAATGTAAAAATTACAAAAGTTGTCGGATTAAATGCTGATAACTTCAATGGTATAGGTGTGAACCTTACTGCAGGTGCAAACCTTGGGAACGTAACTGTAGTAAGAACTTCCGGGGCTAGCGTTGCGGGACAGGCGCCATGCTGCAGCGAATTCAGCGGAATTGACCGGTATTGGAAAATTATCCCAACCATTCAACCATCTGTGGCCAATAGAACCGTTACCTTAAGTTGGCCATCGGATGATGACAACGGTAGAAACATGGTGGCTGTACAAATGTGGAAAAGCCCTGATGGCATTATGCCTTATGAAGGGGTCGGCTTCCCGCAAAATGTTGCTGCCATGAACCCGAGGTCTGTTTTTTACAATAACATTCCTGCATTCTCATTTTTCACCATTTCCGATGAAGATAATCCTTTGCCAGTGAGTTTGATTGGTTTGGAAGCTACCATAGAAAAAGGAAATGTATTGCTCACATGGGCAACTGCCTCTGAATTAAACAACAAAGGTTTTGAAGTAGAAAAATCGATGGATGGGCAAAAATTCAACAAAATTGGCTTTGTGGAAGGAAATAGAAACAGCAACCAACGAGTTGATTACAGCTTTACTGATAAATCATTTAGCCAGTATGCATATTACAGATTAAGGCAAATCGACGAAAATGGAAGTTTTGCACTTTCAAATACTGTGTATCTGAATTCCAAAGTGGGTAGCTCTTTGACTTTTGCAGTGTTTCCCAATCCAACCAAAGGCAAGGTGTTTTTCAGCTTGAATAAGCTGCCTTTGACCAACGAATGGCTAAAAATAAAACTTTGGGATATGAAAGGACGTTTGGTTTTTGAGGATGAACAAAACGCATCCACTTTGAGCGAAAAACTGGAAAAAGTATTGGGAGATCAACCTCAAGGCATATATTTGATCGATGCCCACATCAACAACCAACAGTTCAGGATTAAACTGAATAAAGAAAATTAACATGTTTAAAAACAACCATTGTTTGATGCAGGCCGCTCTTTGGGTGGCCTGTTTCATTTTCATGTCACCTGCTATCGGGCAAGTAACCATCAGGGTTACTCAAACCCCGGAAAAATACACACCTCTTCTCGATGACTTATATTTTGCCAGCAACATCAACAACTGGGATCCGGGCAATGCAGCTTTTAAAATGACCCGAATCGGCAATGTTTGGAGCATTACTGTTACCCCAACTGCCAATAATTTTCAATACAAAATTACCCGGGGAACCTGGCCAACAGTGGAAGTCGATGCCAACGGTGTATCGATTGCAAACAGGGCTGCGGCCAATAGTTCAGGAGCCATGTTGAATATCACTGTGGCCGATTGGGAAGATACCCGAGGAACGCACACCAGCAACCAGTTGGTCAACATATTGGGTACTCGTTTTTTCATGCCTCAGTTGGGTAAACTTCGCAGAATCTGGATCTGCCTGCCCGAAACATATAGTACCAATGCCACAAAGCGCTATCCGGTTTTGTATATGCACGATGGGCAAAATTTGTTCGATGGTGCTTTTGCCCCTTTTGGCGAATGGAGGGTCGACGAAAACCTCCTTACTTTAGGCCGTTCGCAACCTAATCTTGAAACCATTGTAGTAGGCATAGACCACGGTGGCTCTGATCGTCTAAACGAATTGTCGCCTTATGTAAATGCGCAATATGGTGGCGGACAAGGTGAAGGCTATGCCCGATTTATTGTGGAAACCTTGAAGCCGTTTATAGATTCTATGTTCAGAACACTGCCTCAAAGGGAGTTTACTGGCATTGGCGGAAGTTCAATGGGTGGCATCATGTCGCAATATGCCGGGTCGAAATACCAATCAGTATTTTCTAAATTGATGATTTTTTCGCCTGCCTTTTGGTTTTCAAATCAAGTCTATGCCGACATTACCCGCTTTGGGCATCTAACCGGAACAAGAGTACATTTTGTGGCTGGACAAAATGAAAGCAGTACGATGGTGAGCAACATCCGGCTTATGGAAACCACATTAAGAAATGCAGGCTTTCCTGCTTCCGACATCAAGGTAGATATCAAGGCCGATGGCCAACACAGCGAATGGTTTTGGGCTAGGGAATTCAACGCTTCCTGGCAGTGGCTTATGCAAAATACCACAACTTCAACCCTTGGAAATTCGATTGACAAAGCAGCTGTTTTCTATAAACCCGAAACCAACAGAATTATGATTGATAACCAAAGTGCCCTGGTCTACAATTGTCAGTTGATTGATGCAAGCGGCAAACTTCTGAAATCAGATTTGGCCAAAGGCCAGCATGAAATTTCTACTTTAGATTTGAAGCAAGGTGTTTACTTGTTGCGTCTTTCGGGCAACCATGGCTTCACCCATCACAAATTACTGATTTACTAAAATGGCTGAAAATCATTGGAAAATTTCAAAAAGGGAATGATACAACCTGCTCAATATCAGGATTTAAGCTTAAAGCTACAGGACAAGTAAGCGCAGCATTCCTCAGCTTCATTCCTTGTTCTTTTGAAATGGTTTTACTTCCATCCAATGAGAAAACCACTTCAATTTTGCTGATTTTTCTGGGAGAATTTTGCATGTGTTTTGTAACATCAGCTTTTAATCCAACAATATCTATGTGCTCCCTGTTTGCTAATATTCCCATAATGGTCATCATACAGGCAGCCAATCCTGAAGCCACACTATCGGTGGGAGAAAAGGCCTCACCTTTTCCATTGTTGTCGACAGGTGCATCGGTTATGATCTGCTTCCCGGAAGCAAGATGCGTAGATTGCGTTCTTAAATCGCCGCGGTAGATGGTTTGTGAAGTTGGCATAGCAAGTTAAATCAGCTAATTTTGTACAAATGAAGTGCTTGTTCAACATTTTTTCTGTTTTCGGAGCAAACTTTATCAGGATTATTCTGGTTGGGGTTTTGCTGTATGGCCTGTCTTTCAGCGCCTATGCACAGGACGATGAGTTTGATTACAATGAAGAAATCAGCTATGGTGTTCAAATAAATACAGTTGGAGGAGTCATTGGCGGTGGCATGATTAAGTATGCCAAGCTGGTAAACGACCGTCGTTTTCGATTGCTGAGTTTCGAGATTGTGAATATAAAGCACCCGAAAGAAGTTCGGGGTTTGGCTTCACCCAATGCAAGTCCTTTCATTTTTGGCAAGTCGAACTACCTCTTCAGCTTAAGACCACAATATGGCCAGGAATTTTTACTTTTCAAAAAAGCATCGGAAGAAGGTGTTCACATTAATGCCGTGGTGGCTTCGGGTATTTCCATCGGTGTTACCAAGCCATATTACGTGTATTATGATTCCTTGAACCTCAACGGAACCACGATTAGCGTACCGTATACCACCAGCCTTCGGGACGATTATATTTTGGGCCCTGGTAATTTTCTCGATGGCATCAACCAATTGGATTTCCATCCGGGACTTCACTTCAAAGGAGGACTTAACTTTGAATTTGGCCGGTTCAACAACAGCGTGGTTGGTCTTGAAGTCGGATTTATGATCGAAAAATTCTTCAGCAAATCTTTGGTGCTCATGCCTAGAGCCGAGCGAATCAACCAATTCAATTCGCTTTACCTCACATTTTATTACGGCAAAAAGTACTAAAAAGGCTTACCGTGTGTGAGTTTCACAATCCCATTTCCTAATCCTGGGATAAAGTTGAAAAGTCCTATGGCCATGTTGGTGAGGGCAGGAACTTCTGCCAGTTTTTGCAAATGCCTACTCAAGCGGATTCGTGTCGAAAATTGACCTGCCCAATATTGCAAGTAATCTTCCTCCAATTGTTGCCTTGTTATTTTTCCGGCGAAAAATTGTAGAATCAATTGTGCCATATACCACGAGCCACGCAAAGCCATGCTCATGCCGTTGCCAGTTATGGGTGCAATGCAGCCTGCCGCATCGCCAAGCAGCAAAACGTGCTGCTTTTCAGTGGCCTGAATTCCGAAATGTATGTTGCTGATTGCCAATGGTTTTTCCCATAAAAATTCACCTGTATTAAATATATGCTTCAGGTTTGAATTTTGATCGAGATACAGCCGTTCTAGTTTTTCAATGCTGTTTTCGCTTCGGTTTAGAAAGTTGGAGTTTACAATGTAGCATAAGCAAGAAACCCCGCTTTCTACATTCGAAATGCCACAATAGCCCCCCGGGAAACTGTGAATGGCGATCAAATCTTCCGGGTGGTTTGTTTTTACATGGTATTTCACACCCACATAGTTTTGCTTCCAGCCCAAGCCTGTGCCTAATGCCTTTTCCATTACCGATTTTTTGCCAAAACTTCCGCAAACCAGTTGAGCATGCAATGTGCCCTGCGTTGTGTTCAACAGAAAGTTAGAACCTCGTTGCACCACATCATGCGCTTTTGTATGTGTTAGCACGTCCACTTTTGCCAACATGGCTTGCTCGTACAACAGGTTTTCCAGCAAAAACCGGCTTATTCCAAGTCCGCCCAAATCAAGATTCAAATGGGTTTCACTTTTACCGGTCGCTGTAAGCTGAAAGCGCTTGATTTTCGGTAAATTCAAATGCTCGAGTTCCGGACTAAGTTCACAAAGAAACCGGTACGATTCCATGGATACATATTCGCCACAAACCTTATGTCGGGGGTAATTTCCACTTTCTACCAAGGCCACGGAAAGTCCTGCCCTTGCCAATGTAATGGAAAGTGAAAGGCCGGCTAAACCTCCGCCAACAATGGCCACCTGGTACTGTTTCATGCCCAACCTATTGCCATAAATCGAAAGGCCCAAACCCATTTTACCTCATAATATTCAAAGCCAGCTTGCCTGAAGAATTGTTGTAATTCATTTTTGGAAAAGCCTCTTTTTACACTCAGCGGTGCGTCGTTTTTGACAAGGTAAGATTTTGAAAAAAAACGAGTTAACCATTTAATGCTGAGCCAGGCAAGCGGATGCCTGTGCAAATCGTTCACCAAAACCATACAGTTGTGTGCTTTGCAAAATTGAAGCAGTTTCACAATATCCTCGTCGTTCAAATGGTGTAAGAAAAGACTGACATGCACCAGGTCAACCGTTTTCATGGTTTCGGCGTCAATATTTCTGTAGTCCGATTCAATCAACGTGATTCCCGGAGTCGTGGCCAGGTTTTCTTTGGCATAAGCCACACAGTCTGCTTTGATGTCTACGCCGGAGAACTGCAAATCCAGTTTTTCTAGTTGTGAAAATTGCGACAATGATTTTAAAAAATCTCCACCTCCAAAGCCAATATCCATCACGTGGCCAAGCTGAGGCTTTTTCCTCAGTACTTTTTTCAAGCCACTGATACTCAAAGAATATCCGCCAAGAAGCTTGTTGATGACATGCAGTTCAAGAAGATTTCGAAATAAATCCTGTTTTGGAATGTTTTCGGCGTCGAGCAACTCTGGCTGGTAGCTTCTTTTTTTCATGAGAGTGCCGGTTCCAATAGACAAAATTCCATACTTACTCCCGGGCCAAAGGCTATGGCAAGTATGGGGCTATTTTTAGTTTCAGAATCTAGAAGCAAGATTTCTAAAATAGCCAAAATAGTAACAGAAGACATGTTGCCAAATTGCTCCAGCACATGTTTCGAAGTTTGCAATTCATTGTTCACCAAAGCGCAAGCTTCTTCCACAGCCTCCAGAATTCTGATGCCACCCGGGTGCACAGCCCACCGTAAATCATTCATTTTTTCAACCAAAAAATGATTCACTTCTTTACTTACGTGTTTGCCTATTAAATCGACCAGCTGCGGACTCAGGTGCATTCTAAAAGCGGTGGAAGATAAATTCCATGTCATTTTATCAGCAGATTCCGGAATATAAGCATGCCCGGTTTTTAAAATATTAAACTGGGTTTCTGAGTCCATTTCAATTGCCTCACCGCCCACCAAAGCTGCAGCTGCGCCATCGGCAAACAGTACATTGGCCACCATGTCTTCTCCTGTTTTTGATGGGTAAAAATGAAGGGAAGACAGCTCTACAGCCACAATTAAAACAAGTGCATTGGCTTGTTCTTGACACAGTTGTTTTGCTAGTGAAAGAGCTTTCAATCCTGCGTGACAACCCAGAAAGTTCAGCGGAAATTTTTCGGCATGAGTCAGATTCCAGGTTTTGGCCAAGGTCCACTCTATACCGGGAGTTGACTGTCCTGTGCAACTTACGGTGATCAGGTGGGTAATTTGGCTGGTCAAAACTTTGGTTTTGTTGAGCAGCTTTTCAATGGCTTTCGATGCCAGTTCTGGAGCCAATTGGCTAAAAAGCTTCATGCGATCTTCCAGGTCGGGGATTACGACATTTTTGTACAGCCATCTTTCGTGTTGTATAACATCGGGCAGTGCAAAATGACGTTTTACAATTCCTGCTTTCCGATTTAAAAAGCGCAAAGTCCTGACAACTGTTTCATCCTCAACTTCATGTAGTTGATTCAAATAAAATGTTTCTGAACGAGTCCTGTCTGCCTCGAAAGCAGCAGGCGCAAAAGAAATGTTGAAGAGTTTGGCCAAAATCAAACAATGAATAGGGAGAAAAAAAAGAATAGATTGATGAGCAATGCACTTCCGCCGAGCATGATCATCGTATTTTTATGATTTACTGATTCTCTGTTTTTCAGGCTTGTCCAAAACCACCATATAAAATACAGTGCTGCTGGAAACATCAAGATGGCAAACATATTGAATATAAGCATGTTGTATAATTGCTTCGCCAGAATAAACATGAGAAAATGCACGATAATAAACAAACCACCACAGTACAGAAATGTTCCTTTAATCCCCAATAGCATACTCAGCGTGGCAACTCCGTCTTTGCGATCGGCCTCGTGTTGATAAATTTGAGTAATCGGGTAAATGGTGGCAATCAGAAGCATGGAAATAGCTTTGGCTAACCAATGTGCCGAAGATCCTGAATCTGTGAAAGGGTTGAAAGTTAAAGTGTTGGCTGCAAACACCCAGCTTCCCTGAAAAAAAATGACAACCAGATAGCCTAAAATAGGATATTGCTTAAACCGTATACCTCGATAGCTGTAAAGTCTTGAAAAACAAATATATACTACTACAAAAGTTGCAAATATGAAACCTACATATCCTGCCAGAACAATAGCGATGGCATCCATGATGTTGACTGCGATGAACAAACTTTTATCCGGCATAGGAGGATTGGCCAAACCACCAATCGGGCCAGAGTCCCGGTCGTTGTAACTGTTGTAGCCATTGCTGGCCGGATATACTAACGCATGCCAAATAAAAAATACCAAGGCAACCGTTTCGGCTTCAACATTATCAGCAAACCACAACGAAAAGAGAGAAACAGGAAGCAGAAAAAATGAAAATGGAAAGCGAAGCAGCAGTATCGTATTCATAGTTGAGCCATCAACAATGCAATAAACTATTTTAAATGATGGAAATAAAAAAAGCCGGACCATTTGCCCGGCTCACCAACAATTGAAGGATTGGCTGATTATCGTTAATAGTCCATCCTTTGGCTCACCAACTCAATGCGGTTGATAGCTAAAGGTGCCTGATATACGGTTTTGCCCGTCTTGCTGTATACCACGAGTTCCGGGTATGCCTCTTGACGTTTTCTGAGGATCTCTTTTAATCTTCCGAGCTTGATTTTCACATAGATAGCATTGGTTTTCTCGTTTTTCACATAGTAATCTTCGAGTTTTACCTTCAGCTTTTTGGAGTCCTCATAGTCATGATCCACCAATTCTACATGACTAATGCAATCAGCCATTCTCACATACAAATCCACTACAACATCTCCATCGCTAAAGAGTGAATTGTACTTAGTTAGCGAAACTTGTGGTGGTTTTTTCTTGCCTATTTTTTGACCGAATCCCTCGGTGCAAAGGCAAATGCATGCCATGGCTACGAAAATTCCAGACCGATACATAAGCAAACAGATTAAAAGTTGAACTTGAAGCCTGGTTTAAGCCGCCCATGCAGTCCTAAACCGGAACTGTTCATTTTCAGAACAATACAAAAGTAAGGCTTGGTACATTGTGTATTACAACTAAAAAGCAGCCATTTATTTCACGAATGACATCTACCTTCAATTGTATTGATTGATACAAAATGATTATTTTCAAAGTGCTAAAAATCAGGTATTTATAACTTAATTGCTGTATCAGAATTCATTTGAATCAAAACACCGGAAGCCAAAATGAAACTTTCTCTGCCTGTATTTCACCTGCAACTTACATGAGCAGATTTTGAACCAGAGAATAACCGCAATCTGATTTCGAAGGAAATGGTGTGTCAATAGGCTTTTTACTGCTTGCCTTGTTTTGCCTTTCTATCCAGAAATAGCTCCATTTCTTGTTGAAGTGCTTTAGCCGCTTCTCCGGCTTTTTCTGCATAATCACTTTCCTTCGATGCAAAAATGATGCTTCTTGATGCATTGACGAGCAAACCGATGTCATCTATTATTCCTGCCTCCAGGGTACTTTCCAGGTCGCCGCCTTGTGCACCAATTCCCGGTACAAGCAAAAAGTGGTTGCAGGCAATGGCTCTTACTTGTTTGAATCTATCAGTTTGAGTGGCTCCTACCACAAACATCAGGTTTTCCGGACTTCCCCATGCTACAGCTTTTGCTAAAACTTCTTCAAACAAAAATTTTCCATTTGCCAATTTTTGCATTTGAAAATCTTCACTACCCGCATTCGAGGTGAGTCCTAGCAGAATAGTCCATTTGTTTTCAATGTTTAAAAAAGGTTTCACCGAGTCAAATCCCATATAGGGTGCCACGGTGATGGCATCGGCTTGAAGTTGGTGTAGAAAAGCCTTTGCATATTGCTCGGAGGTGTTGCCAATGTCGCCTCGCTTGGCATCGGCTATTATAAGCACGCATTTGTTTTGTAAATAGGAAAAAGTATTAGCCATCACCTGCCAGCCCTCCAAACCAAATGATTCATAGAAAGCGGAATTCAATTTGTAGCTAACTGCATAAGGCAAGGTGGCATCTATAATAGCCTTGTTGAAAGCCAGCACCATTTCCGGAGTTTGATCCATGCCTTTAGGCAACAAACCCGGATGAACATCCAAGCCAACACATAGCATCGATTTTTTGACCTTAATGGCCTCTACCAAGCTTTGCCTGTTCATCTCAAATCAACCAATTTCACCTCTGGGTGTAAGGCTTTGTTAAACACAAAATCACTGTCTTTGGTTGGTACATTTGGTGTAAACTGCCTAATTTCAAAGATAGATCTGTTGTTGGTGCCTCGTTCGAAAACAATCCATTTCAAAATGCTTAAGGTGCTTTTATCTATAAGGAGTCGGATTTTGGTGATTTCTTTGTTTAGGTCTTTAGGCTCCAGATCGATAGTTTGGATTATTCCTTTTGAGCCTTTCAACTCGCTCATTAAAACAAATTTATAACCTCTCTGGTGAAGCATGTATACATTGGCTGGGGTAATTTCTTCTTCATTCGGGTCAATTTCGGTTAGGTTAACTTCTTTCGATTTTTTAACCCACGACCAGCTGTATTTCCCATCGGAAAATACCTCAACTTCCGGAAGCTTGAGTTTGAATTTTTCCCCTTTCACAAGGATTTCACCTTTTTGCTCATTTTCAACTTTGCCAGCATTGTTTTCCAGCGTGTGGTTGTAGGTGGCCTTGAAACTCTTGTAGCCTTTGTATTTTTTGCTCAAGTTGTTCAGAATTTCTTCTGCCATTGGGTCCTGAGCCAGCAAAGGGCTGGTTAAAACCACAAATAGAATAGTCCAGAATCGTTGTCTCATTTCTCTTAATTTAATCTGAGTTAAGAGAGCGCAATTTCTGTTCCAATTCATTCATGTCTTTGTATTGAACTTCTCTGGCCTTGGTTCCGGTGAAGGGCCCAACAATGCCAAAATTTTCAAGTTGATCCATCAGCCTGCCTGCTCTGTTGTAGCCAAGTTTCAATTTTCGCTGAAGCAAGGAAGTGCTTCCTTGTTGCGAACTTACCACCAACCTGGCGGCATCGTTAAATAAAGGATCTCGCTCTGAGGCGTCAAAGTCCATCATACTATCTCCACTTTCATCTCCTTCATATTCGGGCAACAAATAAGCATGTTCGTAGCCTCGTTGTTCTCCTATATAATCGCAAATGTTGTTAATTTCTTCTGTGTCAACGAATGGGCATTGCAATCTAATCAATTCACTCCCTTGCGAAAGTAGCATATCTCCATTGCTCACCAATTGATCTGCACCACCTGTGTCCAAAATGGTTCTTGAATCAATTTTGGAGGTCACCTTAAACGAAAGCCTGGCCGGAAAGTTGGCCTTTATTGTTCCTGTGATCACATTCACGGACGGCCTTTGGGTGGCCACCACCAGGTGAATACCAACTGCACGAGCCAATTGGGCTAACCTGGCAATGGGCAACTCAACTTCTTTTCCGGCAGTCATCATCAGGTCTGCTAATTCGTCTATCACCAAAACAATGTATGGCATAAACCGATGGCCTTGTTCCGGGTTCAACTTTCGCTCAACAAACTTTTGGTTGTATTCCTTTAAAAACCTGCAACCTGCCGCCTTCAGCAAACCATACCGTGACTCCATTTCGATACACAAGGAGTTAAGAGTATTTACCACTTTTTTGGTATCAGTTATAATAGCCTCTTCTGCATCGGGCAATGCCGCCAAAAAATGCCTTTCAAGTTTGCTATACAGCGAAAGCTCCACCATTTTGGGGTCAACCAAAACCAATTTTAATTGCGATGGGTGCTTCTTATAAATTAAGGAAGTGAGCAACACATTGAGACCAACTGATTTACCTTGCCCGGTTGCTCCGGCCATCAACAAGTGAGGCATTTTGGCCAGGTCTATCACAAACACTTCATTCGAAATAGTCCGCCCTAAAACCACTGGCAAATCATAATCGCATTTGATAAATTTTTCTGTGCCCAACACAGATCGAATAGAAACCAAAGCCCGGTTTTTGTTGGGCACTTCTATTCCAATGGTTCCTTTTCCCGGAATAGGAGCAATGATCCTGATCCCCAATGCCGCCAAACTGAGGGCAATGTCGTCTTCGAGATTTTTAATTTTCGAAATTCTAACGCCAGCATCGGGTACAATTTCATAGAGCGTTACAGTCGGCCCAATGGTTGCTTTGATACTGGCAATACCAATTCCGTAGTTGAGCAGCGTTTCTGTAATCCGTTTTTTGTTGGCTTCAATTTCTGAACTGTTTATCTCAAATTCACCACTTGAATGTTGCTTAAGTAAATCTAAATTTGGAAACTTGTAGCTCGACAAATCAAGCGTTGGGTCATATTTTCCAAATTTATCTACCAGGTGTTCCGGTGTCAATTGATTTCCACCTCCAAAGTCAGCATCTGCCACTTCTTTGTCTACGCCAAGGTTGTTCTCAATAATCAGGTCAGGTTCACCAGCGGTTCGTCTCACGATTTCAATCTGAACTTCCTCCTCGATTAGATCTTCTTCCTCAGCTTCAATTTCATTCTCATTCTCAAGATCAATATTCTCTATTTCATTAGATGAAAAAGTTTCTTCGTATTGTTTCTCTTCCTCGTTTTCTAAATCCTTATTTTTAGTCTTAAACCTCTTTGGCTTGCCAGCCTCTTGCTTCAATACAGGGATATACCAAAGTCCTTTCAGATTAAACAACCAGGTTATTAAAACCACACCTGAAAAAATGAGAAAAAGCCACGTGCCTATTCGCATCCAGCTGTAGAGCCACAAACTGATTTGATAGCCCCAGTTTCCACTCAAAAAGTCGAAATTAGAATCAATTTGAAATGAAAATAAAATGAAACCCAATGCAGTGCTCAACCACAAACTGGCTATAAAAGCTCTTTTAAAATAAAACAAGGGTGAAATCCAAACCTGGCTAAAAAGCCAGCTATACCCGCTGAACAAGAAAAACGGAACCCACAGAAACGCAGAAATACCAGCCCATTTAAACACAAAAAAATAGGCTAAAATGGCGCCCCCTGTTCCAGCCCAATTTTCTGCCTTTTTTTCGGCTTCCGAAAGGTCACTGTCCCAAAAATGCTCTACCAAACTTTGATCGGCAGTGCCAGTAAACAAATAAGAAATGAGCGCAGTAGCTAAATAAAAAGTAAAAAATATCAAAGACAACCCTGCAAACTGCTTGGTGGTTTTGTCTCGGAGAATGTTCAAAATAGGAAAAGTGCCCCAACTCTTTCTGGGAGCCTTGGCTTCTGGAGTTGCCTTTCTGAAAGTATTTTGTGCCATGAATTGAATTCGGGGCGAAATTACAAATCTAGATTTGCCTGTCACCTTCATTTTCAATTTTCTAACTCAAATCGTTTACAAATTTGCTTTCAATGAACCTGTTGCGTGTGGCAAGCCATAATTGTTTGAAAGTTGAACTACTTTTAACGTCCTTTGTCATCAAAATTCCGGCTTTGTATGGTCGAACTCAACGTTCTGCTTTCCTTTTTATGGGCATTTGTGGTAACAGTTTTTGCCATTCCGTCCATAACTTATGTAGCCCATGTAAAAAATTTGCTCGATGAACCAGACCACCGGCGGGTGCATGCATCCTTAACACCCCGCTTAGGAGGGCTTGCTATTTTTGCGGGTCTGATGTCTTCATTCACCATTTTTGGAGATATGACTCCTCAAATTCAACGGGTGATTGCAGCGGGGCTTATCTTATTTTTCATTGGTTTGAAAGACGATATCATTCCCATTTCAGCCTTTAAGAAGTTCTTTGTTCAAATACTGGCAACAGGAATAGTCATGTTTTTGGGCGAAGTTAAAATTGACAATTTTCAAGGAATTTTTGGCATGAACGAGCTACCCTATGGGCTTAGCTATGGTTTTACATTTCTGGTAATAGTTGGACTCACAAACGCCATTAACCTCATTGATGGGCTTGATGGCCTTGCAGGAACCATGATACTCATCGCTTCAGTTACATTTGGTGTATATTTCTACCAAACGAATGGCAATATTTTTCATCCCTATGCTACTGTAGCTTTCTGTCTGGCAGGTGCTATTATTGGGTTCCTACGCTATAATCTAAAGAAAGCCATCATTTTCATGGGCGACACAGGTTCTTTGGTTTGCGGATTACTGCTTTCGGTAATGGCCATACAGTTTGTCCAAATGAGGCCATTTCCTGGTTCCCCTATTGTTGCCATTGCTGTGTTGATTGTCCCTATTTATGATACTGTCAGGGTTTTCACCATGCGCATACTTTCAGGGCGTTCGCCTTTCTCGCCCGATAAAAATCACATTCATCATGTTTTGATGGAATTGGGTTTCTCGCAATTAGGAGTAGTTTTTTGTTTAGCCAGTTTCAACATTTTTGCCATTTTTTTAGTAAGGCAGCTTACATTTTTAGGCAACAATATTTTGTTGGGATCCATCGGAATTTTTCTGTTGTTGATTTCCACAGTTTTGGAGGTGCTGTTGCATAGAAAACGTAATAGAAGGGTCACTGCTATCGAATGAATCACATCTTAAAGAAAGTTTTTTTTGGCCTTTTCTTGTTGGTATCTCAATTGACCTTAGGAAACAAAGGACAAGTCAAAAATCTCCACAGTTATTTATATTTTAAAAACTGGTCTGGCAATTGGCAAGTTCCAGATTCAACAAATATTTTCGACCAGGCCATCATAAAATTGCCATTTCAGCCTCTTCACCCATTTTTTGCATTTAGTTCAAACCAAAGAGCTGATATTTATATCAACCACAATCTGGTTTTAAAAGGGAAACACAAACAGGCTACTCGTTTAAATTACCCCTTGGCGGAAGCAGATTCCCTGGTGTTTATTCAATTTTATAAGTCCACCTCTATGGCAAGTTTCAAAGCAGAGCTAAGTTTGGCGCCGATAAAAACCGAATTATCTGGTTTTCAAGTTAAGAAACCAATATTGAGTATGTTGGGCTGGGCCTGCCTTGCCGTCATTGTTCTAAGCTGTTTGGCCAGAATATATGACCATAATCTCTTTTTCGACATGTTCAATTTCACAAAGCCTCTCACAAAAGAATCGCAAGCAGACTTTCTTGACCTTTTCACGGGTCGCCTTCCACCAATATTTTTAGGTTTAATTTTTACCCAAGCATTTGCAGGCTTGGCAGCTATCATGCTTTGCTTTCCTGACTCTTGGCTCGTGCTCAACAGATATGTTCTCATAGAAAATGATACCACAGAATGGTTTGCAGTTCTTGGAGCATCTGCTCTAATTATTTTTGGTATATATATATGGATCATGATTATTTCATTCCTGTTTGGCCAAAAAGAAAAATTCAGATTTTTGAGTCTGAATTTAGAGATTAAGATATTCTATTCATTCAGTTTATTGTTCTCTTTTATACTATTAGTCAATGAATTAAACAAAGTTTTCCCAGATTCTGTATTTGCTGATTATGTGCATAAGTTGTTCCTTGGATTTTTGCTCATCAAAGCAATCTTGACCATCAAAGCATTTTCAAATTTGAAGCCTGGTATCACAGCTGTTAGAATTTGTTATATTTGTACCGCAAATTTGGTTCCGCTATTTGTAATTTTTCAATATCTGAAAGCACATTAACCACCGGTAAAATCTAGCATATGAGTGTGAACGTTAGCGAGGAACTTCAATCAAGATTGACTAAAGTTTCAAGGTTATTGATTTCACAGCCCCCACCGGCAGACGAAAACTCACCTTATCATGTCCTGGCAAAGAAGTTTCATTTGAAAATTGACTTCAAGCCTTTTATTGAAATTGAAGGCACTTCATTAAAGGACTTTAGAAAGCAAAAAGTTAATATACTTGACCACACTGCGGTCATTTTCACCAGCAGAAATGCTGTCGACAATTTCTTCAGAATAGTATTGGAACTCAAGCTTGAGCTGCCAATTGACATGAAATACTTTTGCGTGACAGAGCAAACAGCCAACTATTTGCAGAAATACATTCTAATAAGAAAACGTAAGGTCTTTGTTGGACAGAAAAAAGCATCCGATTTGTTTGACATTTTTAAAAAGCACAAAGGCGAGAAATATCTGTACCCGTGTTCCGACGTTCGTCAGAACGACATTCCCGACTACCTGAAATCAATCAACTCTCAATATACTGAAGCAGTTTTTTATCGCACCGTTTCAAGTGATATGTCTGAAATCAAGTTGAATTACGACATCATTGCCTTTTTTAGTCCTTCTGGCATTGAATCATTAAAGTTTAACTTTCCAGACTTTGTTCAGAATGGTACCAGAATAGCTGCATTTGGGCCCACCACAGCGAAAGCTGTGCGGGATGCTGGTCTCATTCTCGACATCGAAGCCCCACTTCCCAACGCTCCAAGCATGACTGGAGCATTAGATGAGTATATCGCTAAATGCAATAAAACCAAATAAATTTTGGCCAGGTTTTCTTGCATTAAAATAATATTCTTAAACTTGGCGTCCGAATTTACAATTCCTTGCACGGGAACCTTATGAAGCACTTTACCAAACCTTTTCTACTGTTGTTGATAATCAGCTCATTACAGAGCTCTTTTGCTCAACAAGATGCCCAATTCACCCAATTTAGGTTCAACCAACTTTACTTCAATCCTGCCTATACCGGCGTTGAAGGCCTAAATCAGTTTGGATTAATTCATAGGAATCAATGGACTGGTTGGTCATCAAATATTCCGAATGCCACAGGGGGAGCTCCTCAATCTACTTTACTTACATACCAGAGAGCCTTACCTGAAGCCAAAAGTGGAATTGGTGCATATGTTGCCTATGATAAACTTGGAATAAACACCAATATTGACTTTCAACTTTCTTATGCCTACCATCTTGAAGTGGGAACAGGTAAACTGAGCTTCGGTGCCAGAGGTGGCGTGATGAACAAAGCCTACACTTGGGATAAATGGATCGCCAATGACTTGACGGATGCAATTTTGCTTGCCAAGACCGGTACTTTGAGTCAATTCAAACCGGATGTTTCATTAGGAGTTTGGTACCAGTCTAATGGCTTTTTTGGCGGAATTAGTGCGAACCACCTATTGGAGCCTACATTTGACATGACTATAACCGATTTAGCTAATCCATTGGTTCGTCACTTTTATGCAAACTTGGGTTACAACTTCGAGTTGAATGAAAATTTTGTACTTACACCTTCGGCATTTGTAAAAACTACCCTTAATGCAACCCAATATGAACTAAATGTGATGAGTAAAATCAATGATCAGTTTTACCTTGGTGTAAACTATCGTGAAAATGATGCAGTTTCTGCTATTATTGGTCTAGGTTTTGGTGCAGATAAGCGTTACAGATTTACTTATTCACTTGATTACACTGTCCCCGGAACTGAGGCTAAAAGACCAACTTCACATGAAGTAATGTTGGCATACGGGCTCCCAGTGTCGATTCGACCCGCTAAACCGATTATTAGAACTCCAAGATTCAGGAAGTAATTTTGGTTCAAATTTTCGAAAACATTACATAAATAATATTGAACCCTATCAATACTATTTGAAGATGAGTCTCGTTCCTACCTTTGCCGTGTATCTTAGAATTGGATAAAAGACTTACAGGTTTTTAACAGGTGATATGAAAAGAATGAAAATTGCTGGGAACTTCAGCGGCTTGCTATGCATTGCTTCTGTTGTATTTCAATCATGCGGAGTTGGCAAAACGGAAATCCAAGGTGAACTCACCGGGGTGCCAGGGCGTGAAGGATGGGTTCAAACAGTGCCGTACGGTATGACCACGGTACCGTCTGGAACGTTTCACATGGGTCAGTCCGATGAAGATGTGCCATCCACGCACATCAATTACAATAAACAAGTTACTATTGGTGGGTTCTACATGGACGACACCGAGATTACCAACAATGAGTATCGACAGTTTGTTGTTGCTGTTCAAACTGACGACACAGCCGGAATAGGCAGTCTTAACGATGAGTATGTAAGAATACTTACCGATAAAATGTACTATCCAGATACAACAGTGTGGATGCGAGACTTCAGCCATCACATGGGTGATCCAATGATGGAGTACTATTATCAACATCCGGCTTTCGACAGTTATCCTGTAGTTGGCATTAGCTGGAAGTCGGCAAAACTGTTCTGCAAATGGAGGAGTGGTTATTTGAATAAAGCCCGATCAGATCAGGGTTTGTTTCCAATGCCTAGCTTCAGGCTGCCCTCAGAAGCAGAATGGGAGTATGCCGCCCGTGGCGGACGTGACCTTGCACCATTCCCTTGGGGTGGTCCTTACATTAGAAACATGAAAGGTTGTATGCTTGCCAACTTTAAGCCAGGGCGTGGAAACTATTACGATGATGGTTTTTCCTACACATCACCTGTAGGTTCATATTTCGCAAATGATTACGGACTTTATGATATGAGTGGCAATGTGTCAGAGTGGTGCGAAGATGCGTTCTTTGAAGCTTCTGTACCTGTGGTTTGGGATCTCAATCCAACCTATTTTGACGCAGGTGAACCTCGAAAAGTTATCCGTGGTGGTTCTTGGAAAGATATTGGATACTTCCTTCAAAACGGATCACGAACCTTTGAATATCAAGACACTTCAAAATCTTTTGTTGGATTCCGTTGTGTAGTCACTTACCTTGGCCGTTCATCTGGCAGTGAATTCTAAAAATCAAAAATTTAACAAACTTCATTTCACACACTTTTAATTAAATCAAAAAAAATGAGCGCAAAAAAAGGAGGATTCCAGGAGAAATTTTACGGGAAAATTGCTCCCATGATCACTGGTGTTGGTGCATCCATTGTAATTTTGGGTGCCTTGTTCAAAATCATGCACTGGAGTGGTGCAGGACCTATGTTAATTATTGGCTTGGGCACAGAAGCAGTTTTGTTCTTTATGTTTGCCTTTGCCCCTCAGCCACATGACCCAGCATGGGAGCGGGTTTATCCGGAATTAGACGACCAGGCTTGGGCTAAATTGCAAAAAGAAGGCAAGCCAGCAGTAGGTGCCGGTGCAGGAACAGCAAAATCGCTCGATAGTATGCTTAGTTCTGCAAACATAGATCAAGGTCTCATTGATCGTTTGGGCAAAGGATTTAGCAGCCTTTCAGATTCAGTGTCAAAAATGTCAGATATCAGCGGAGCCTCAGTAGCCACCAAAGAATATGCAGACAAAGTAAAATCTGCTTCGGCAGCTCTCACCGAGATGAACAAGTCTTATTCGCAAACTGTTCAGGCCATGTCTGAAATGTCTGGCGCAGCTGGCGATGCGAAACAGTTTCATTCTCAGGTGCAATTGATCACAAAGAATTTAGGTGCTTTGAATGCGGTTTATGAGATGGAACTTCAAGACGCAAACAATCACTTGAAAGCAATGAACAAGTTTTACAACAACCTAACGTCTGCTATGCAAAATATGGCCGATGCAGGTAAAGACACCGAAACTTTGAAAGGAGAAATTGGTAAATTAACTGCCAATTTGGGTAACCTCAATAAAGTTTACGGCAACATGCTTACAGCCATGAAAAGCTAATTAAATTTATCAGAACATTAAATTTTAGTTAGAAGAAAATGGCAGGTGGAAAAGAGACCCCAAGGCAGAAGCTTATCGGATTAATGTATCTGGTGCTTCTGGCCCTACTAGCCCTACAGGTCAGTTCAGCAATTTTGGAAAAATTTCAATTCCTTAATGCTAGTTTAGAGAACACCTTAGCGGAAACTATCAAAAGCAGCGGAGAAAAAGAAAAAATTATTCGAAAAGCTGTTGAAGATAATAGAAATAAAGCAAGTGACGTTGCGCTACTTAAAACGGCGGAAGATGTTCGTGTCAAGTGTAAAGTCATGATTGATGAGCTTGGAAAGATGAAAAAAAAGCTTATTGATGCAACAGGAGGAGTCGAGGAAAATGGATCGTATAAAGGTGCTAAGGACGAAGATAAATTAGCACAAATGATGGTTGGCGATGGCGCTACTGTAAAGGGGGAAGGATTTGCACTAAAGGACAAATTGAATGGTTTAGTGACTGATCTGAATAGCATCATTGACAAGGCGAATCTTGGGTCAGATATATCCAAATTTGCACCTATCGCTCTTGATGGAAAAGATGATCCGGTATTTCAGAAAAATCCAGACCAGAAAAATAAGAACTTTGCAGAGCTTAATTTTCAAAGTACTCCTATGATCGCTGGCTTAGCAGTAATGACCGAGAAGCAAAACAAAATAGCTTCGATGGAGTCTGCATTATTAAATGTTATCAAGGAGAAGCTAGGAGGTGATGTTGTAATAAAAGCTGATAAAGTTGTTGGTATGTACAGGGCAAACTCAAGTGTAGTTGCAGCAGGTACGGATTATGAAGCCGAAATGTTCATTGCTGCTTATGCTAGTAATTTAACTCCAACCATGACATTTAGGGGCGCCTCTATTAAGGTTGAAAATGGAGTTGGGAAAATTAAGTTCCGTGCGTCAGCAACAACTTACGACAAAGAAGGAAACTCAAAGCAGAACTGGGAAGGTAAAATTGCCGTTCCAATTCCTGGTAAAGGTGATACCATCATTCCAGTAAAAGGTGAATACATTGTTGCCAAACCAGTTATTGACGTAAAGTCTGCATCAGTTTCTGCCCTATATTTCAATTGCGGAAATGATTTGAACATCCAGGTTCCTGCATTGGGAGCAAGTTATAAACCATCGTTTTCTGCTTCGGGTGCGACTATCGTGAATGGCGCAGAAAAAGGTATGATCATTGTTGTTCCTACTACCAAGGAAAAAGTTTCAATCAATGTTTCCAGTGAAGGTTCTGCAATAGGCAAAGTTGAATTCCCGGTTCGAGCAGTCCCAAGGCCAGCTCTTGTTGCAAAAGTAAATGGCCAACCTGTCGATCAGAAACGTGGTGTATTACAAGTACCTCAAACCATCATGGTGTTAGCAGAACCTGATCCTGCATTTGCGGCCGCACTTCCAAAGGAGGCACGATATGGTGTAACAGATGGAGAGATAACGCTTGCTCGTGGTAAACGAGAAGTTAAAACCATGAATTTCAGTAGTGGTAATGTTAATCTTGGGCCAATTCGGGGCGAAGCTCAGTCTGGTGATAGGATTATTATCCAAGTGAAAAAAGTATTGAGAAAGAACTTTAGGGAGGCAACAGAAGATGTGCCTGTACCCACAAGCTCCTCTATCATTACTATTCCTGTACAGTAGTGTGAAATTTAAGAGGCTCATACTCCCAAGTTTGAGCCTCTTTTAAAAGATTTTTTTTAGGTGTATGAAAAGAACAATCATTTTTTTGGGTATCTGCCTCATTGTTTGGGCACCATCTTTTGCACAGCAAAAGAAAGGGCCAAAGGGCAAGAAAAAGACTACTACCGAGTCGGTAGTAGCACCACCTGTAGTGGAGGAAACGCCTCCGCCACCTCCAGTCTCTGACATTGTTCCTGCGAATTTCGATTCTGCTGGATATAATACATTGTCTGTTCGCTTGGTTCACAAATCGGATATTATGTACCGAATGTCATTATGGCGAAAACTAGATCTTAAAGAGAAATGCAATCAACCATTTTTTGCCAAAGATAGCTGGATTTCAAAGCTAATCATTGAAGGTGTTGCAACTGGTCAGCTCCAGGCTTATCGTTCAGACTCACTCACCAGGACCATGACCAAAGATCAATTCATGGAAAAAATCAAGGAGCAATCCGGGGATGATGGAGGGGCAGGAGAAATTGATCCATTCACTGGGCAGAAAATCGTCTCTGTGGCAACTGCCTCTTTTTTCCAACCTAAAGCATTGAATTTGCTGGTTTTAAAAGAAGACTTGCTTTTCGACAAACAGCGTTCCAGGCATTATTACGATATTCAAACCGTTACCATGGTTTTGCCTTCTGAGTTGAATATCAAGGGTACTGAATCTGACATTGCGACTTTTAAGTACAAAGATCTGATCAGATACTTTGCCAGCAACCCTAATGCAAAGTGGTACAATGGCCAGAACAGAGCTGAAGACAAGGCACTTTCTCATGCATTCGATCTTCGCTTGTTCTGTTCAAGAATCATAAAGATGTCGAATCCGGGCGACCAAATGTTGCAGGATATCTCTGCTTACAATCAGAACAACAAATCACTGCTCATTGCCTCATTAAAGTTGGAACATGAGTTAGTGAACAAGGAGAATGAATTGTGGGATTATTAATTCCCCAAGCGATTACACAAAGAAACCGCAGATTTAAACTGCGGTTTTTTTATTGCCCGTTGTTTGCCAACAAGTAAAGAATAGACATTCTTGTCGCTACTCCATTTTCAACCTGGTTTAAAATAATACTATTCGAATACTCATCTATTGTTTTAGAATCTAGTTCAATACCTCTGTTAATAGGGCCCGGGTGCATAATAATGGGTTTATTGTTCAACTTTGAAATCATTTCATAAGTGATTCCAAAAAAGTTTTGATATTCTCTTAAACTTGGAAAAAATTGAATTTGGTGCCTTTCCAGTTGAATTCTAAGAACAATACCAACATCTGCCCATGCCAATGCCTTTGCTGGATTCGGTTCAATTTGAACGTTTAATTTAGCCCACTCTGCTGGCACCAATGTGTTTGGTCCGGATAACTTCACATCCATTCCCATTTTCTTAAACAACAAGATGTTGGAAAGTGCTACTCTCGAATGTTTGATGTCGCCTAATAAGGCAATCTTCAATTTTTTTTGATTTCCCAATAGTTGATATATGCTGAAAAAATCCAGCAAGGCCTGAGTCGGATGTTCATGTGTTCCATCTCCTGCATTTATCACGCTTGCCCCTATGTTTTTTGCTAAAAAATGAGGTGCCCCACAGCTACTATGACGCATTACAACCATGTCTATTTTCATTGCCAAAATGTTGTTCACAGTATCCAAGAGCGTTTCTCCCTTTTTTGTTGAACTACCGGAAGCTGAAAAATTGATTACATCTGCTGACAGTCTTTTTTCTGCCAATTCAAAGGATAACTTAGTGCGGGTAGAGTTTTCAAAAAAAATATTGGCGATTGAAATATCCCTTAATGACGGCACTTTCTTAATAGGTCTGTTGATTACTTCTTTAAAAAATCTGGAAGTTTCAATAATCAGCTCAACATCGTGCACTGTAAGGTCTTTAATTCCTAGAAGGTGCTTAGTGGATAAATGGGTCATTTTTTAGTTCTCTTTAGTTATCCAGATATTAATTTCCTCTTTATCCCAATCGATATTTACTCTTTCCGTTGGAAGTGTGTTAACCTTCATTCCTACATAATCTGCTTTAATGGGAAATTCTCGTTGAAACAATCGATCAACCAAAACCATAAGCTGAACTTTTGAAGGTCTTCCAAAACTGATAAGAGCATCAAAGGCAGACCTCACACTTCGTCCGGTAAACAACACATCATCGATAAGTACCACTTGCCTTCCCTCTACCAAAAAATCAATATCAGTTGAACTTGCTTTCCAAACCAAATCTTTCCTTCTGAAATCGTCCCTGTAAAAAGTAATGTCCAAAAGGCCGGTTTGACCTGAAAGTGCAATATGACTCTTTAAATACTGCTCAATTTTCGCAAGCAGAAATCCGCCTTTTGGCTGAAGACCAATGAGTACCGTATTTTCAAAAGTTTGATGATCTTCAACCAATTGCTCAGTGAGACGTCTGATCAGTAAATCCGTGTATTGAGGGGCGGCAACCAGCTTTTTCATTTGCCTGCAAATAAAAGACAATTACCCTTATAAAATTTCAGGAAAGGCTTTTGAATTCGATGTTGCTAAATAAAAAAAAGAAATTACCTTTGCACACTCAAATTTTGGGGCGATACCAGAGTGGCCAAATGGGGCAGACTGTAAATCTGCTGGTTAACACCTACGGTGGTTCGAATCCATCTCGCCCCACGAATTTTATGCGGGAGTAGCTCAGTTGGTAGAGCGACAGCCTTCCAAGCTGTAGGTCGCGGGTTCGAGCCTCGTCTCCCGCTCAATTCAAGCCGTTGTAGCTCAGGGGTAGAGCACTTCCTTGGTAAGGAAGAGGTCGTGAGTTCAAATCTCATCAATGGCTCTGTTTTCAAAAAGAATCCAGTTTAATACAAATTAATTATCATGGCTAAAGAACAGTTTGACCGTTCCAAACCTCACGTAAACATCGGAACCATTGGTCACGTTGACCATGGCAAAACCACTTTAACAGCTGCCATCACTAAGGTGTTGGCCAATCAGGGTCTTGCGGAGATTCGTGACTTCTCGTCTATTGACAACGCACCTGAAGAAAAAGAAAGAGGTATTACTATCAATACCGCTCACGTTGAATACTCAACAAAAAACAGGCACTATGCCCACGTTGATTGTCCGGGCCACGCTGACTATGTGAAAAACATGGTTACTGGTGCCGCTCAAATGGATGGTGCAATTTTAGTTGTTGCTGCAACAGATGGTCCAATGCCACAAACCCGTGAGCATATCCTTCTTGCTCGCCAGGTTGGTGTTCCTCAGCTTGTAGTATTCATGAACAAAGTTGATATGGTTGACGATCCGGAATTGCTTGACCTTGTAGAAATGGAAGTTCGTGAGCTTTTGAGCTTCTATGAATTTGATGGTGACAACATTCCTGTTGTTCGTGGTTCAGCTTTGGGTGGACTTAACGATGATGCAAAATGGGTTTCAACCATTGTTGAATTAATGGAACAAGTAGATTCATTTATTCCAATCCCTCCAAGATTAACAGATCTACCATTCCTTATGCCTGTTGAAGATGTGTTTTCAATCACAGGTCGTGGAACGGTTGCAACTGGCCGTATCGAAAGAGGTGTCATCAACTCTGGTGATCCTGTTGAGATTTTGGGAATGGGAGCGGAGAACCTTAAATCAGTAGTAACAGGAGTAGAAATGTTCCGTAAAATTCTTGACAGAGGTGAAGCTGGAGATAACGTAGGTTTGCTACTGCGTGGTATTGAAAAAACCGATATCCGTCGTGGTATGGTTATTTGCAAGCCAGGTAGCGTGAAACCACACGTAGAATTTAAGGCAGAAGTTTATGTTCTTTCAAAAGAAGAAGGTGGACGTCATACGCCATTCTTTAACAAGTATCGTCCTCAGTTCTACATGCGTACAACTGACGTTACCGGAGAAATCACTTTACCTGAAGGCGTAGAAATGGTAATGCCAGGTGACAACATCACTATCAATGTGAAGTTGATCAATTCTGTTGCTATGGAAAAAGGCCTTCGTTTCGCTATCCGTGAAGGCGGTCGTACAGTAGGCGCCGGTCAGGTTACCGAGATTTTGGTTTAAGCATTTAAACCAGCTTTTTAAAATCATTGAAAAGTCCGCAAATATTTGCGGACTTTTTTGTTTTCTAACTACATACCCTTACCTTTGCAGTCCGTTTTTAAAAACCATACACGGGTGTAGCTCAATTGGTAGAGTTGCGGTCTCCAAAACCGAAGGTTGTAGGTTCAAGTCCTGCCATCCGTGCTGCAAAAATTCAAGATGGAAAAGCTTGTAACATTCTTTAAAGAATCAGTAGATGAGATCAGGTCTAAGGTGACTTGGCCTAAAGGAAGTGAACTTCAGAATCACACTACTTTAGTGCTGGTGGCATCTTTGATTTTTGCCTTGGTAATTGGTGTTATTGACTTTGTTTTCGAGAACCTGGTGAAGGTGCTATATAATTTGTAATAGCTGTGGAGGTAATGAGTGAGCTTAAGTGGTATGTTTTAAGGGCTGTATCTGGCCAGGAGAAAAAAGTTAAGGCTTACCTTGACAATGAAATCTCTCGTCAAAGTCTAGAGGAGCATATACCACAAGTTCTCATTCCGACTGAAAGAGTTTATGAATTAAAAAATGGTAAAAAGAAGATAAAGGAAAAAAACTTTTTTCCCGGATATGTTCTTATCCATGCTAATGTTGAAAATGGGGAAACACTTCACCTGATTAAAAACATTCCTGGCGTAATTGGTTTTTTGGGCACCAATAAAAATAACCCAAACCTGAAGCCAGTCGCACTTCGGGAATCTGAAATTAATAGGATTCTTGGAAAAGTAGATGAGACGCTTTCAGGTGAGTACACATTTGAAGATCCTTTTATTAAAGGAGAGTCGGTGAAAGTAATGGATGGACCATTTAATGGTTTCACCGGAACGATTGAAGAAATTTTTGAAGACCGCAAGAAATTGCAGGTTACAGTTAAAATATTTGGGCGGAACACTCCATTGGAGTTGAGTTACACCCAGGTTGAAAAAATCCAGAATGCTAAATAAGTTATGGCTAAAGAAATAAGTGGCTACGTAAAACTTCAGGTTAAAGGAGGCTTAGCCAATCCTTCCCCTCCAATTGGACCAGCTTTGGGTTCGAAAGGTGTCAATATCATGGAATTCTGCAAACAGTTCAATGGCAGAACCCAAGATAAACAAGGTATGATATTGCCGGTTGTAATCACGGTTTACACCGATAAGTCATTTGACTTTGTGATTAAAACTCCACCTGCACCTGTGTTGCTGTTGGAAACAATCAAGCAAAAAAGTGGCTCAGCAGAGCCCAACAGGAAAAAAGTTGGTTCGGTAACCTGGGATCAGGTTAAAGATATTGCTACTTTGAAAATGCCTGACTTGAATGCATTTACTGTTGAATCTGCAATGAAAATGGTTGCTGGGACAGCAAGAAATATGGGTATAACTGTATCGGGGAAAGCACCCTGGGAAGCGTAATCCTTGAATAAAAATGGCAAAGCTTACAAAAAATCAAAAGAAAGTTTCTGCATTGTACGAGCCTTCAAAGGAATACTCGTTGACAGAAGCAGCAGAAGTAGTGAAGAAAATTACTTTCACGAAATTCGACTCGTCCGTAGACATCGACGTTAGGTTGGGTGTTGATCCAAGAAAAGCTGATCAGATGGTGAGAGGGGTAGCAACTCTTCCCCATGGATTGGGTAAAACAGTAAGAGTATTGGTGCTTTGTACACCTGACAAAGTTCAGGAAGCAAAAGATGCTGGTGCAGATTTCGTTGGGTTGGATGAATTTATTGAGAAAATCGAGAAAGGTTGGACTGATGTTGACGTTATCATCACCATGCCTGCTGTAATGGCAAAAGTTGGACGATTAGGTAAGGTTTTAGGACCGAGAGGCTTGATGCCAAATCCTAAATCGGGCACCGTTACAACTGACGTGGCAAAAGCTGTGACTGAAGTGAAAGCAGGTAAGATCGATTTCAAGGTAGATAAAACCGGTATTATTCATACAAGCATAGGTAAGGTGTCGTTTACACCTGAAAAGCTTGCTGAAAATTTGCAGGAGTTGGTTCAGGTGATTTCAAAACTAAAGCCCTCTTCATCTAAAGGTACTTATTTTAAGTCAATCAATATTTCCAGTACCATGAGTCCGGGAATAAAATTAGACATCAACTCCATTTCAGGAATCTAAAATATCATGACAAGAGAAGAGAAATCGTTGGTGATCGATGAACTTGAGACCAAGTTCCGTTCAACGCCCAATTTCTATTTAGCAAATGCTAATGGAATGTCAGTTGCTGACATCAACAGATTCCGCAGAATTTGCTTTGAAAAGGGTATCTATTACAAAGTGTATAAAAATACACTCATAGAAAAAGCCCTCGAAAGGCTGGATGCAGATTTTGCACCTTTAAATGCAACCGCTTTAAAAGGAACAACTGGAATTATGTTTTCGGAAGATCCGAAAGTACCAGCGAAATTGTTGAAAGACTTTTACAAAGGAAAAGTGCAAAAACCAGAGTTTAAAGCAGCAAGCATTGATGCATCCTTGTATATAGGAGCAGACCAGCTGGAAGCTTTGGTAAATTTGAAAACAAAGACAGAATTAATTGGCGAAATTGTTGGTTTACTTCAATCGCCAATGAAAAATGTGGTTTCTGCCCTTCAGGGTGGAGGTCACAAAATAAGTGGCATTTTGAAGACTTTGTCTGAGAAAGAAGGTTAAAATTAAAAACAAGAACTTTATAAATTCAATTGTAAAATGGCAGACTTGAAAGTAATCGCAGATCAACTAGTTAACTTAACTGTAAAAGAAGTTAATGAGTTAGCTACCATCCTGAAGGATGAATATGGTATTGAACCTGCTGCTGCTGCCCCTGTAATGGTGGCTGGCGGTGGTGCTTCTGCTGATGCACCTGCTGCAGCTGAGAAAACATCTTTTGATGTTATTTTGAAAGCTGCTGGTGCTTCTAAACTTAACGTGGTTAAAATGGTGAAAGACTTGACTGGTCTTGGCTTAAAAGAAGCTAAAGATTTGGTTGATTCTGCTCCAAAACCATTGAAAGAAGGTGTTGCAAAAGACGAAGCTGACGCTTTGAAAAAGCAACTCGAAGAAGCTGGTGCTGAAGTAGAGATCAAGTAAATCTGATCGGGATCGACTGGTTTTGACAGTAAGTCCAACTCAGATGTTAGCATGCAGGGTTACGGCAGAATCCTTTTAAAATTTTGCCAAAACAACAAACGGCGAATATAACTACGCCATGGCTGCTTAATCTTAGGATTTTGTAGTCATTGGCCAAATCGGTCAGGTACTGATGAGGCCTATGGTACTCGATCCGGCTTGTATACCCGTATCGAACTTGTACCATCGAATTGTATACCCGACCTCAGTATTCTTCCGAACTGAAGTTGTATCAGGTAGAACCTCTTTTCAATGAAGCCCGCAACGAGCGTCAGAAAAGAAAATAAAACGTTGCTAAGCATGTAGAAGGCATTTTGATTGCTTATCTGGACGAGGGTTCGAATCCCTCCGATTCCACTTATTTATTCAAAGAAACCTCCATTGAGGTTTCTTTTTTATTTTTGTGGAAGTTTGAAAACTATGAACCGAATCAAGCAGATTTTTCGTGCGCTGTTTCAGATAATTAAATGGCCGTTCCTCAACTTTTATACTGGAGTTTCCACAGCATTTTTGGTCTGGGTGATCTTCATCGATTCTAATGACCTTGCTACTATTATTAAGAATAATTGGAAGTTAAGAGAAGTGGAAAATGAGATATCATTTTTTGAGGAAAAGGTAGCGGAAGTAATTGAAGACAAAAATGAACTAGAAGGTAATTCACGACTTCAGGAGCAGTTTGCCAGGGAGAAGTTTTTTATGAAAAAAGCTGACGAAGAAATTTTCCTTGTTGTCCCGACTAAAGATTGAAGGTTTCTCCAAAATATTTTACCTGAGTAGCTGGCTTAGTTAAATTATGCTGACTGACAAGCCCAACGATCCTGTTTTCCTCGGCTCTTCGGATTTCGAAAAAAAAGATGCGATTCCAGTGAATTGAAGCGGTTTTTGTTTGCTTGTTGGGTGTCCCAGAGCTAGTTTTGGGGTGTGTTTGTGCGTCTCAAAAAGA